>Ga0306923_10005814_pt1 | contig 12069 bp, 9 predicted proteins | sample sta12Can44000108_FD_203841 | JGI IMG/M metagenome (GOLD analysis project Ga0306923, IMG submission 203841) | Lab enrichment of tropical soil microbial communities from Luquillo Experimental Forest, Puerto Rico - statanox.12C.anox.44.000.108 (v2)... | ecosystem: Environmental > Terrestrial > Soil...
GGGTTACGGGTCTCGCCGACGCGTTGATCATGTGCGGTTTGCGCTACGGATCTGCGGCCGCCGTGACGGCGGCTGAGAGTTGGCTTGCGACGATACAGCGTGAGGCCTACCTCGCCTCGACCGCGCTTGCGGCCGAGAAGGGGCCTTTCCCGCTGTTCGACCGTGATCGTTATCTCGCGGGCGAAACCGTCTTGGGTTTGGATGAGGAGGTGCGCGCGAAAATTGCGCAGAACGGCATCCGCAACGCGCTGCTAACCTCGGTCGCGCCGACTGGCACGATCTCACTGCTCGCGGATAACGTATCCTCGGGTATCGAGCCGGTATTCAGCTTCCGCCACACGCGCAATGTGCTGATGCCTGACGGGACCCGGCGCGAAGAAGAAGTGGCCGATTATGCCTACCGGCTGTTCCGGCGGCTGAGGAGCGAGGCGGCGCCTCTGCCCGAGCATTTCGTCGATGCGCAAGTGCTGACGCCGGCCGATCACGTCGTCATGCAGGCGGCGGTGCAAAGGCACATCGACAGCTCGATCTCGAAGACGATCAACGTTCCCGCCGAGATCCCGTTCGACCGCTTCAAAGAGGTCTATCTTCAAGCCTACACCCTTGGCTGCAAGGGCTGCACGACCTACCGCCCGAACGAGGTGACCGGAGCCGTGCTCGCAGCCAGGGACGAAATGCCGAGCACTCAACTCTCACAGCACCAGCCCGAATTGCCGCTGCCGCCACCTGCTCCGGCTGCGTCGCCAAAACCAGCCGACATCTTTGAGGCCGGCGGTGTTGTGTACATGACGCAGCCGCTGAGCCGGCCAGAGGCGCTTCCCGGGCAGACCTACAAGATCCGCTGGCCCGACAGTGAGCATGCCCTGTACATCACGTTGAACGACATCGTCCAGGACGGCAGGCGACGCCCATTCGAAGTGTTCATCAACTCGAAAAACATGGAGCATTACGCCTGGACGGTGGCGCTGACGCGCATGATCAGTGCGGTATTCCGACGCGGCGGTGACGTCTCCTTTGTAGTCGAAGAGATGAAGGCCGTCTTCGACCCACGCGGCGGCGCCTGGATGGAAGGGAGATACGTGCCCTCGCTGCTGGCGGCGATCGGTGACGTCATTGAGCGCCACATGATCGAAATCGGTTTTCTTCCAGCCAAGCATCAGAGACTGGGACTCGACGTGCAGAAGGCTGCGACGGGTAGTGTTCTGATTGCTGATCAGCGATCCGCGGCCCCTCGTATGGCCCAATGCCCAAAATGCGGCGAGGCGGCGCTGATTCGCATCGAAGGCTGCGATCAATGCACCAGCTGCGACTATTCGAAATGCTGGTAAGGCGAGAGACCGCCCCGCACAGATATTACGATTTTAAGCTCGGAAGGAGTCAGCTTCGTGGCCACGGCTGGCGGCGGCGGGGCGCTCTTGGGATACCGCCGACCCCGCTCGTGGTTGTTGCATTGGCCGCCCAATCAAACCGGCGCGGATGTGAGCATCTCAGCAAATCAATTACTTACTTGTTATACTAGGGTCGACCCTTGCGATTCTCGGCACCAGCCGAGACGTCGTTCGCAATACAGATCTCTGCCTTGCGAGTTTTGGTCTTTCGATGGCGCCGATCCTACCGGATGCGCCGATTATGGCGTGTTTGTCGCCTCTGGGTCGCACCCCGTTCTTAGGGTTCTTGAGCGTTCCGATCTCAATCGCTAGCGTATAAATTCGTTAATGCGGGAGGAGCCCCCATGGAAAACGACATGTCGCGGCGGGTTGCCGCAGAGTTCTTCGGGACATTCTGGCTGGTATTCGGCGGCTGCGGTGCGGCGATCTTGGCCGCAGGATTTCCGAACTTGGGAATTGGCTTTCTCGGTGTGGCCTTCGCATTCGGGCTGACGGTTTTGACTATGGCTTACGCCGTCGGTCACATTTCGGGCGGCCACTTCAACTCGGCGGTCACGGTCGGCTTGTGGAGTGCTGGACGCTGCCCGGGCCGATACGTCATTCCCTACATCATCGCTCAGGTGATCGCGGCCATTATCGCCGCCGCGATATTGTGGATCATCGCGTCAAGCCAGCCGGGCTGGGTCCCCGGCCGCTTTGCCGCCAACGGCTATGGCGATCTGAGCCCGGGCAAATATGGCCTCGGGGGATGCTTTCTGATGGAAGTGGTGATGACGTTCTTTTTCCTGTTCGTCATCATTGGGAGCACGTCCAAGGGTGCGGCTGCCGGCTTTGCCGGGATCCCGATCGGTCTGGCTCTGACCTTGATCCATCTCGTGTCGATCCCGGTTACCAACACCTCGGTCAACCCGGCGCGAAGCACCGGTCCGGCGCTCTTTGCGGGCGGCGAATATATCGGCCAGCTCTGGTTGTTCTGGGTGGCGCCGATCATCGGCGCGGTGATCGCCGGGTTGCTGGCCCGCTGGATGTACGAGCAAGAAGCCATCGTCGGCACCGTAGTGGTGGAGGAACGTCGGGTGACTACCTGACGTCCGTTTGGCCGGACTAATCCGGCCAGCGTCGGTGCACCCAGAACGATTGCTCTGGACGGTCGCGGACCCACCTCTCCAAGACTGCGTTGACCTCCCCCATCAAGGCCGCGGCGTCGGCGTGCGTATCGCCGGTCCGCGGCAGGGGTAGCGGAGGGAAGACGGTGAACCGGAAATGCGCGCCGCCAAGCCGCTCGACCCGCGCCGGCAGCACGTCGCAATCGTAGCGCAACGCAAGCGCGGCGAGGGCTGGTGCGGTCATCGCCGGCCGCCCGAAGAACGGCACGGGGATTCCGTCGTTCATTTTCTGATCGGCCAGCATCGTCAGATGCGCGCCGCAGCGCAGTGTCGCGATCGCCCGACGGGCAGCGACCGCACCCTTTGGGATCAGCTGTCCGGCATCGCCACGGAACCGAATGATCATTCGGTCAACGAGCGGGTTGTTGGCAGCAGGGTAGATCTGGGCAACCGAGATCCCGTACTGGACCGCGGCCAGCATACCGATCTCCCAATTGGCGAGGTGGCCCGAAAAAATGATCATCCGACGGGCCGGTCGCGACCGCCCGGTCCATATGCTCGAAGCCGTGGGTCTCGACCCGTCCCCCCGGTTTGAAGACACGGATGTTCCTGAGGTGGGGGTATTCGGCTGCGACGCGGCCGACATTTTCCCACATGCCGCGAATGATGTCCGCGATCTCGCTCTCGGACAGCCTGGAAGAGCGCGCTTGATATTGTCGTGCGCACGCTTGGAGATGCCGAGAAGAGGACCGATCAGGCGGCCCAAGGCGCCGCCAATAGCGGATGCGCAATCGAGCGGCAGTACTGCGAAGGCGGCGAACAACAGCCCGGCTCCCCAAGCCTCCAGACGATGGACGAGCCGCGGCGCCCTAGCCCCGAGATTGGACCGACTCGCTTCGACTGCCATCGATCAAGGGGCTGATGAGCCGAGCTAGGGCGTTGGGGTCAGACCAGCGGACCTCGACATCGAGGACCTCAATGCCGGCTTGCTGAGCTGGAGGCACCCGCACGATGTCCTTTACCGTGGTCACCAGCCGCGCGCCTGAGAGCTCAGCATCGCGGCGCAGCGCTTCGAGCTCGGCACCGCGGAAGGGGTGGTGATCGGGAAACGCTCGCGTGCTCACGAGGTCGGCGCTAAGGGCTTGCAGCGTCGTAAAGAATTTTTCCGGTCTCCCGATCCCGGCAAAGGCCAACAGACGCATCCCGGCCAGCCGCTCGCCGTTAAGCGGCGCGAGAACAGCGTTGAGCACGGGCACCCCGCAACCCGGAAGCAGCCCCTCGGCATCGCTCGCATCCCCCTCTGCGGCGAGCAGCACTACCGCGTCGGCGCGAGCAAGCCCGCGGCGCAGGTTTTCGCGCAGCGGACCAGCCGGGATCACCCGCCCATTGCCGAAGCCATAGCCGCCGTCGACGACGATAAGCCCGAGCGTCTTGGCCACCGTCGGATTTTGGAGCCCGTCATCGAGCAGGATCGCACCGGCGTCGCCCGCGACCGCGGCACGCACGCCGGCGGCACGGTCGCGGGCAACCCAACAGGGTGCGCGCGTAGCCAGCAGCAGCGCCTCGTCTCCGACCGCCACCGCGTCGTGACAGGTGGGATCGACCCGCACCGGGCCGCGCAGCCGGCCGCCATAGCCGCGGGTAACAACGTGCACCGGGACGCCGCGCTCCATGAGCCAGGTAGCGAGTGCAAGCGCAACTGGCGTCTTTCCGGCACCCCCGGCAACCAGATTGCCGACACACACGACCGGGACCGTCGCGCGATAGGAGCGAGACATCGTGCGACGCAAACGTCCGGCGGTGTCGTACACCGCGCCGACCGGTGACAGCAAACTGGCGAGGAACCCGGGCGGCTCTCGCCAAAAGACAGGAGCGGCACGCATTCAGGCTCGCAAACGCCGCGACGCGTCCGCGTGGCCCTCTAGTGGCGCAAGCCGATCGAGCCAGGGGGCAAGACGCATCAGCACGGTGTCGAGGATGTCCGAGCTGGCGACGGTAACCCGCTTCCCGGCGGCGGCGCGCTCGGCTCGAAGGCGCCGATCACCGAGGAGCGCCGACACTGCGCGAGCGAGCCCGTCGGCGTCGGACACTGCTTCGGCCGCACCGGCAGCCGCCAGCTCGGCCGCCATGCGCGCGCAGTTGCGCGTATCCGGCCCGTGCAGCACCGCGCAGCCGAGCCGGGCCGCCTCGAACGGATTGTGACCGCCCTTGGCGACGAGCGATCCACCGACAAAAGCAATCCCAGCGAGCCTGTAAAACAGCCCGAGCTCGCCCATCGTATCGGCAAAATAGACATCCGTCTGCTCGGTGATCGGCTCACCTCGGTACCGTCGCGCGACCCGTAAACCGCGCGCGGTCAGCATCGCCTCAATCGCGTCGCCGCGCGCCGGATGACGCGGAACGATTATCGTCAGGAGGCCGGGATGGGCCGTTGCGATTTGGTGGTGGACGCGCGCAGCAATCTCTTCCTCGCCGGCGTGCGTGCTGGCCGCGAGCCAGACTGGCCGCGCATCGATCTGACGATCCAGCTCCTCGAGTTGGCGACGGTCGACCGGCAAGGTGGCGGCGGCGGCCTTCAGGTCGCCGACCGTGCCGACTTCTCGCGCGCCGAGATGCCGCAACCGTTTGGCCTGCTCCTCATCCTGAGCGAGACACACCGCAAACGCCTCGAGCATCGGACCGACCAGCCCAGGCCATCTTTGCCAGCGTACATACGACCGCGCCGAGAGCCGGCCGTTGACCAGCGCCATCGGGACGCCGCGGGCATGGGTAGACAGTATCAAGTTGGGCCATAGCTCGGATTCGACCCAAACCGCCAGATCGGGGCGCCAATGATCGAGAAAGCGTGCGATCCAGCGCGGCAGATCGACCGGGACGAATTGATGCCGCGCCCGCGCCGGGAGCCGGCTTTCGACAAGGTGAGCCGAGGTCACCGTTCCGGTGGTAACGAGGATCTCGAGTGCCGGTCGCGCCTGGAGCAGCCGCTCGATCAATGCCAACACCGCGGTGGCCTCGCCGACGCTCGCGGCATGAATCCACAGCAGCGCCCCTCGCGGCCGGGCACCGCTAGGAACTCCGCGGCGCTCGCGAAACCGATAGGCGTCCTCCTTGCCTTGCCGGCGCCGTCGATTCAGGTAGACGATCGCCAATGGCGCAAGCGGCCGGGTCGCGGCGCGATAAAGGAGGGGAAGCATCAATCGCCCGCGATCGGCCGTGCCGGCGTCCTGGTATCGGCGGTGCGCAGCGGCGGAGATATTTCGTGGCCGACAAGGCGATCGGCTTCGCCGACCATTTCGACCATGCGGGTTTCCAGAAGCCGTCGCGCGGTTTCGAGGCCCTCCTCGTCGAGCTCCGGGGCGATCTCGATTGGCTCGCCAAACAAATAGACGCCCCGTCCGAATGGCAAGGCAAGGTGAAAGCGGTCCCAGGTCGCGAGCACGCGCCGCCGGCTCGTGGCATAGGTCAGCGGGATAATTGGCACACCGGCGATCCGGGCGATATTGACGGTGCCGATGCTCACTGTCATAGCCGGACCACGCGGGCCATCGGGAGTGATGCCGACACATCCCCCGTCTCTCAGCCGTTTCAGCATCTCGCGCAGTGCCGACGACCCGCCGCGTCTGGTCGACCCGGCGATCGTCTCGATACCGAAATAGTTCATCGCTCCAGCGATGACCCGTCCGTCGCGATGTGCCGAGATCAGCATGTGAAACGACGTCAGCCCGTGCCACGCCAGGGGCATCATCAACAGCCGTCCGTGCCAGAAGACGCAGATAAAGGTCCGACCCTCGCGAGTGAGCCGGCGCGTCCAATCGCTGCCTTCGACGCTCCAGCGATTGGTCACGTAGACAAACCGGATATAGCAATGGGTGACCCAGCAGGCGATCCCTCGCAGCAGCGCGCTACGCCGGAAGCGTCGCCAAACCCGCGCCTTAGTCAATTTCATCGTCACGCCGTCACGGCGCTGGAGGCCGCCTCCGCGAGATCGCTCTCGCCGGCGAACTGCATCGCGTGCAGCCGGGCATAGAGACCGTCGCGGGCGATCAGCTCGGCATGTCGGCCGATCTCGACAAGGCGGCCGCGGTCGACGACGCAGATCAGATCGGCGCCCTGGACCGTCGATAGCCGGTGCGCAATCACCAGCGTCGTTCGCCCGCGCATCAATGCCCGCAAAGCCGCCTGCACGTGCCGCTCCGATTCGCTGTCGAGAGCCGAGGTTGCTTCGTCGAGCAGGAGGATCGGCGCGTCTTTCAGCATCGCCCGGGCAATCGCGACACGCTGGCGTTGCCCGCCCGAGAGGCGCACACCGTGCTCGCCGACTAGGGTGTCGTAGCCCTGTGGTAACTTTCGGATGAACTCGTCGACGCCGGCTGCTCGGGCCGCTGCCTCGATCTCCGTCGACGAAGCGCCGAACCGGCCGTAGGCAATATTGGCACGCACCGTGTCGTCAAACAGGCTGACTTCCTGCGCCACGAGGGCCAAAGCGCTACGTAGCGAGGCTAGCGTTACCGAGCGGACATCCTGCCCGTCGATCCTGATGCTGCCCTCATCGACATCGAAGAACCGCGGAATCAGGTTGAGAATCGTCGATTTTCCCGCACCCGATGGGCCGACGAGGGCGACCGTACGACCCGCGGGGACCGTCAGCGAGACACCGTCGAGCGCCATGGCGCCCGGCGCATAGCCGAAGCAGACCTCCTCGAAGCGGATCTCGCCGCCGCTGATGTTCAACGGGCGGGCACCCGGCATGTCGCGGATCGTCGGCTCGACGTCGAGCACTTCGAAGACCCGCTCGGCAGCAGCGAGGCCCTCCTGCAGCGAGGCGTTCAGATTAGCCAAGCTTTTGAGCGGCTGATAGGCGAGCAGCAATGCCGTGATAAACGAAAACAAAGCGCCGGGGGTATGGGCACCGCTGATCACCTGATGACCGCCGTAAAGGATCACGACCGCGATTGCGGCACCGCCGAGTGTCTCCATCAGCGGCGAGGCCCGCGAGCGTGTCCGCCCCGCGCGGTCGACCAGCGCAAACAGGCGCTCGAAGAGCCCGCTCGCCCGATGCTCCTCGTAACCTTCCATGCCGTAGGCTTTGACATGCCGGGCGCCTTGAAAGGTTTGGTTCAACAATGTCGTCAGCTGGCCGATCTCGGCCTGGGTGTTGGCCGACACCCGGCGGATGCGGCGGCCGATGCCGATGATTGGATGGATAGCCAGCGGGAAAACAAAGAACGAGACAAGGGCGAGCAGCCAGTCCTGGTAGAACATCACCGCGACGAGGAAGACGACGGTAACCGCGTCCCTGCCCATCCCGCCGAGGACATTTGCCGCCGCACTGCGCAGCAAGACCGCGTCGCTGGTAAAGCGCGATATCAGAGTGCCGGTCGGATGAGCGTGAAAATAGGCGAGATCGGCGCGCATCAGCCGCGTGAAGAGCGCCTTTTGCACATCGGCGATGATCCGCTGGCCGACCCGGGTCATCAGCACGGCGCAGCCATAGTCGCAGAGCCCCTTGACGACAGCCAGGGCGAGAGCTCCGCCGGCGAGCAGCCACAGCAGCGATCCGTCGCGGGCGACGAAAATTCGGTCGAGCACCGGCTGCATCAACCAGGCGCGCGATGCCGTGCTGGCGGCTGCCACTCCCATCAACACAGCCGCAAGAGCAAGACGTTTGGCATGCGGCCGCATGAACGCGCGCACCAAGCGCACGACGAGAGCAACCGAGTGTGCCCCGTTTCCCAGGATCGCCGGGTATTTCCACATGACTCCCCCGCCGCCAGTGTTAGGGGCGGGCAGCGGGCTTGGCAAGGCTGGCGGCGCTTATCGGCGCCTCGGCCGAGGGCGACCGATCAGGCGGAGCATCGCCGGCTCAGGCGGGATAGGAAACGAAGCACTTCTCCGACATGAAGATGTGGGTTTCGACGTAATCCTGCACCGCCGGGCGGCGGTGGAGCGTCTCCATTGCGCCCATCAGCGCCATCCAATTCAGCATTTCGTGCTGGCCTGCCTGCTCCATGTCCTTAAAAGAACGCTTGCGCCAGGTGTCGTAATTGGAGCTGGAGAGCGCGTCGAACAACAGCCGGTCGGCGGCATGATCGGGCCACAGATAGCCGTTGGTCGGCGACAGGAAACAATGCGACCAGCTCGATGACGCGATCAATGCTACCCGCCACGGCGATCCCGCGAAGATCTCCGCGACCGCCTTGCCGACCGCCATGCAGCGCCATGGCTGCGGCGACGGCGGATCGGGCAGGGTCGACCGTTCGTGCGGCGGCATGAACAACGCGGCGCTGCCGCCTTTCGCATGCAGCAAGTTGCTGCCGTAGCAATTGATCGCAAACGGAATCATCGGATAGGGGAAGCCGCGCCGGTCCCAGTCGAGGTAGAGAAAGGTGTTGGTGAAGGCGTGGGCGAGCGGATGATGCAGCGGCTTGTAGGCATAGGCCATGTCGATGCCGCGCTCGATCAGCCCGGTGGCAAGGTATTTGGCGGCCTCGCGATGGCCGTGCAGTTCGAGCCGCCAATCGGCCGGCTCATTCCAGCGATTGGGCTTGCCGCCGTTGCCCCCATGGCCATTGGTTTGCCAGGGCGTAACCGCGAAATCGTCATCGAGACCGAGGACGCAAAAGGCCGGGACGATATCCTCGCGGAAATTTTCGTACTGGTCGTCGCCCCAGACCAGCACCAGGTCGGGGTTGAACGCGTCGAGTGCGGCACGGATCGCGCGGAAGTCGTCGGCCATCCGGGCGCTGTAGCGCTGCGCTGCCGAGTAGCCCTGGTCGTTGCCAAGCTCAGCCACCAGCTCAGCCGGCCAATTGGCCTGGTCCTTGTAGTGGGCCGGCACGCCGGGTGCGGTCAGCAGGCGATGGAAGCCCGCCGGCAGACGCTCGTCGGGCACCGTCAAGCCGGGATAGTGGGTGCAGCCGAGACCGAGAATCTCACCCATCTTGGTGCTCCTTTTGGCTCGCGGCATTCGCGCGGTGTGGCCACCGTGAACAATACCGCATTCGGCGACCTCATGGCAGCCGGAACCTCGGGTGGGTGCCCGACCCCCGTGTTGCATCCTGAGAATCAGGGGAGAACATCGTATCGGCTCACGAAAATGCTTGCTCCTAAGACAATATAATGATATACATCAAAGGCTTAATTATCCGGCCTCAAATTCCCGAGCAGGGGGCTTTTGTGCGGCTTGCAGGGGTCGAATTTGGACTAACAGGGGGCGAACAGGGTGCCGGCCGGATCGCCGATTTGCGGTCTTCCCGGTCAGTTTGCGGTAGCCGCCGCGTGACCCTGGCACCTCGATAGCGAGGTAGCACATTTTCCATCCCGAAGACCGCGCGCGAATGACCATCGATGGTCAGCTGGTCCAGGCCGGCTGGCTCGTGCAGTCGCGTGAAGAGATAAACCGCAGCGCCGGTCTCGGCGTCGCCGTGCGCGAGTTCCCGACCGCTTCCGGCCCGGTTGATTATGCGCTGTTTGTCGGCGGAACGCTGTGCGGGGTCGTCGAAGCAAAGCCGGAAGGCACGACCCTGTCGGGCTTCTCGGACCAGGCCACGCGCTATATGGGCAGCGTGCCCCGGCATCTCGTCCACCGCGAGGGCCAGGTCCGCTTCGAATACGTCGCTTCCGGCACCGAGGTCTTGTTTCGCGATCATGCCGACCCGGAGCCGCGGTCGCGCTTCGTCTTCTTCTTCCATCGCCCGGAAACATTGCGGCGCTGGCTTGCCGAGCCGTTGACGATTCGCCGGCGGCTGCAGGCGATGCCGCCGCTCCTGACCGAACGCCTGCGCGATTGTCAGATCGACGCCGTGGCGAGGCTCGAAGCTTCGCTCGCGGCAGATCACCCGCGCGCGTTGATCCAGATGGCGACCGGCGCCGGCAAGACCTACACCGCCTGCGTGTTCAGCCATCGGCTGCTCGAACATGCGAAGTTCCGTCGCGTTCTGTTTCTCGCCGACCGCGCCAACCTCGTCCGCCAGACGCGACACGAATTCGAGGATTTTCGCCCGCCCGGCACCGGCCGGTCTTTTACCGAGCTCTACAATGTCCAGCGGCTCGGACCCGCGGGCCTCGACAAGGACGCTGCCGTCGTCATCGCGACGATCCAGCGCGTCTATTCGATGTTGACCGGCCGCGAACTGGCCGAAGAAGACGAGGAAAAGTCCGGCTTTGAGACCGGCGGGAGCGAGCCGCAACGCCTGGTGTATTACAACCCGGCGATCCCGATCGAAAGCTTCGATCTGATCATTACCGATGAGTGCCACCGCTCGATCTACGGCACATGGCGTCAGGTGCTCGAATATTTCGACGCCTTCATCGTCGGCCTGACCGCGACGCCGTCGCTGCAGACGATGGGGTTTTTTGGCAGCAACCTCGTCGCGCAATATCCCTATGAGCGCTCGGTGGCGGACGGGGTCAATGTCCCCTACGAGGTCTATCGTATCCGGACCGATATCGGCGAGCATGGCGGCTCAATCCCGAAGGGCTATCAGGTCCCGGTACGCGATAAGCGCACGCGGGCCGAGCGCTACGAGGAGCTCGACCAGGATCTAACCTACACGGCGCAGGAGCTCGACCGCTCGGTCGTCGTGCCGAACCAGATCCGCACGGTGCTGGAAGCCTATCGCGACAGCCTGTTCAACGAATTGTTCCCAGCCGCAGCGAGGTACCAAAGACCCTGATTTTCTGCAAGGACGACCATCATGCCGAGGAGGTCGTCGGCATCGTCCGCGAGGTCTTTGGGCAGGGCAACGATTTCGCGAAGAAGATTACCTACAAGACCGACGGCGCCGACCCGGAGCAGCTGATTCGCCAATTCCGCACCGACTACAACCCGCGCATCGCGGTCACGGTCGACATGATCGCGCGGAAAAGCGCGCACGATGATGTCGAACATTCCCAGCTGATGGTCGCGGCCCCACCTCGGGCGGAGAAACTTCGGCGTCCCGAAGGAATGCATAACTCGGATCAGTCAATTCGTTACTGATCTCGACGCGGTTGCCGTCCTCGGTCAGTGTGATCAAAAGCGCGTCGAAGAGCGCGTGAATGTCCGATCGAAGGAGCAGCCCATTTTCGGCACTGTTGTCGTCCACATCCGGTTGAAGACGGATATGCGCGGCCTGCAACGCAGCTGGGGTAGCGCATCCAGTTATCGCGCAAACGACCGCTGTAATTGATCCGTATCGTCTTGCTAAATTGTTGCTGTTGAGGACGGCTCGCCCGCTCTGCCAGTCTCTTTAGACGTTCAATCTCCCGAGCTGCTTCCTGGTTGCACCGTGCCTCTCGACTGGTGCTTATAACTCGGTAACGCCCACGCGTTAAGAACTCCAGATATCCTGCGTCGCGCAGTTGTTGTAGTATTTGCTGAATCTTACGCTCGATATGATGGTTATTAGGAAATAGTTCTTCTAACTCCGCCTTAAATTGGTACAAATCGGGAAGCCGAAATTCGGGCTGATCCAGGCTTTCGATATAGGAGCGGATCCGCGGTCTCCATCTGCTTGGCGTTTCCATCAATCTCTCCGGACGGCGTTTTTACATGGTAACCCGCTGCCCGGACCATCTCCGAGGGCGGCCCGGTC
>Ga0306923_10005815_pt1 | contig 12069 bp, 8 predicted proteins | sample sta12Can44000108_FD_203841 | JGI IMG/M metagenome (GOLD analysis project Ga0306923, IMG submission 203841) | Lab enrichment of tropical soil microbial communities from Luquillo Experimental Forest, Puerto Rico - statanox.12C.anox.44.000.108 (v2)... | ecosystem: Environmental > Terrestrial > Soil...
ACGTGTAATATGTCGTATTGAACGCGTTCTCGATCAAACCAAAGACCTGCAGGTGCGGGGTAAGCTGGTAGCTGGTGTGCAGGTTCAGCACGAAATAAGCTGGGGTCTTGGCGGTCAAATTGGCCTCGTCGCCGAACAGGAACTGGCCGCTCGCGGCGACGCCGGTCCCGCCCACTGTCCAGGCGTCGGTCGCCTTGTAGTCGACGCCAAGCTTCCAGAGGTTGCTGGGGATGCCTGGCAGGTGGTTGCCGGGCTGGACTTGGATATTGCCGTCCGCGTCAGCGCCAGGGTTGTTGTTGCTGGACGCGGTAAAGCCGGTTTGAAAAGTAGCGTCAATATAGGAATAGGCGAACCAAGCGAGCAAACGATCGGTCTTCGCCTGGAGACTGAGATCGACGCCCTGACGCATCGTCGTGCCGACATTCTGAAAGAAGGCACGGCCCTGGATCGGACTGTTCACAAACAAGATGTCGTTGTTCAGCGTGCTGCGGTAATAGGCGATGTTCGCGGATACGGTCGCACTCTCCAGCGGATGAAACTGGCTGCGCAGTCCCGCCTCGATCGTGTGTGACACGACTTGCTGGAGATTGGGGTCGCCAGTGAAGAAATTGGCGAGGCTGCACGGGCTCGCGGCACTGGCGCAGGTCAGTTCCGCAGGTGTCGGGGCGCGGTTGGCGTCGGCATAGCTGGCATAGGCGGTCAGACCGGGAAGGATCTTGTAGGTCAGCCCGCCGGACGGGTTGAAGCGGCTGTAGGTGTGATTGCCCGTCAACGCGCTGCCCAGCTGGTCACTGAGATCGATCTGCGCGAGGTTGTAGCGGCCGGCTAAATTGCCCGAGAGCTGTGAAGTGAAGTCGAGGGTATCGGTAAAGAACGCGCCGTAATAGGCATCGGAGATGCCAACGCGCACCGGTGCGATCGAGCCGTCGGCCTGATCTATCGTGATCCCGGGCCCGGCGAACACACGGTCGGACAGCGATAATCCGCCGATTTGCGTGCTTGCGCCAAACAGGGTCTGGGCGCCGTCGAAGCTGAAGCCGGCGATGAACTGGTTGGAACGGCCAAATAAATCATTACGGTTGGTCACCTGAAGCGAGGCGCCATAGCCGTTGGTATTGGTCGACTGCTGATCGAGATCCGAATACGGGCCACCATTCAAAAAATCCGGTATCGGGTTGCCCGTAAGACCGGTCGCGAACACGTCATCGACACACAGAAACCCTGCCTGGTCCGGATCAGTGCATGGCGCCGCATTGGGTACATTGCCGTTGACGACCTTTTGCTGGAAGTAGGTGTAGTAGGCGAGCCCCTGCAAGGAGGTCGTGTCGTTGATGTCGTACGACCCCGTCAGATTGACCTGCGCATATTGGTTGGTAATCAGATTTGGCGCGGTGAATTGAGCGCTGGGCGCAACTGCCAGCAGCTCGACCGGCGAGGTTCCCGGTCCATTGAGGCGGGTCTGGGCAGCAGTGACATTGATGTGGACTTCGCCGCCATAGCCGCGCCAGCCGAGATCGCCGTAAAAATTACCGAGATTGGAGGATTGCAGATCGCGCCAGCCGCCTTCGTGCAGGCCGGCCGCCGCAATATAGGCGGCGACATTGCCGCTCTGGACGCCATATTGAAAATTTCCCTGATAGTGCGCAAAGGAACCACCGAGCAGGTCTACCTCACCGCCCTGGTAGGTGAAGCCGTTCTTCATGCGCACCGACAGGGCACCGCCGAGTGCGTTGAGACCGAACACAGGATTGGAGCCGACCAGATCCATCCGGTCGATGGCGAGGTCCGGGATCAAGTCCCAATTGACCGTATCGCCGAACGGTTGATTGAACCGCGTCCCATTGAGATATACGGCCAGACCCTGCGGGTTGCCCTGCAATGGCGAGGCTAGAAAGCCGTGATAGATCAGGTTCGGCTGAAGCGGATTGCCGGCAGCGGCATCTAGGGTGACACCCGGAACGTCCTCGTTCAGCGCCCGCAATGCCTCTGGATAGCCGTTGCGGCTGATGTCCTGATCAGTCAGCACGTGGGTTTGCGCCGGCACCTTGTTGCGGTCGACCCCCGATCCGAGTAACGGTGTGGCACCGACAACCTCGACCGGGGGCAGGGTCAGCCCGGTCGGCGCCGAGCCGGCGGCCTGATCTTGTGCAGCGGCCCCGGCCGCCAACAACAGCAACGCCAAGGTCGCTTGCGGCAGCACCTTTGCGAGCTTTGGCATCTTTCCTCCCCCCGTCCTTCTTCCCAACACGCATTAAGACCGAGAACACGACGGGACGCTTTCCCGATTTGCATGGCAGATTTTCCCGTCTCGTCCGGGGAAAATTCCTCGCGAACCAGTATCCAGCGAGGTTTCTCCGTGGCATTTTGCGCGCCGAGACATCGAACGCGCTGACGGAGAGCCCGATGTCACTGCGGTTTCGTCTGATCGGCCTGGTCTGCGGCGCGCTCGTCCTCAGCCTCGTCCTGGGCGGCGTGACCGCATGGCTCAACGCGTCGCGCTCGGTGCGAACCGAGATGCGTTCCGCCTTGTTCGTCGGCCGACAAACCATCCAGAGCGCGATCGAACGGCTGCGGCAGGCGCCCGACCCGTCGCGTCATTTGGACGAGCTTGTGGCGTCCTTCCAAGGTAGCCGACATCTTCGGGTCCGGCTCATCGGCGAAGCACAGGCCGTCGCGACGCCGGTCGTCGAAAACCCGCCATTCGGCGTAGTGCCGGATTGGTTTGTCCGCGCCGTCGGGGTCGTACCGGCAACGGACCGTGTCCCGATCATTGTTAACGGGCGGGACTACGGGACAATCGCGCTCGAGACGGATCCGCACAACGAGATCCTCGAAGTCTGGAACGAATTCACCGACAGCCTGGTAACCCCTGGGGTTCTTTCCAGTCTGACGATCCTGCTGATCTACCTGTTCGTTGGCAGGGCGCTACGGCCGCTGGAAGCGCTAGCCGAGGCGCTGGATCAGGTCGGCGATGGTCGCTACCGAACGCGGATGCGCGGCCGGCTGGCGCCCGAACTGGCGCGCCTGCGCGACAGTTTCAATGGGATGGCGGCTCGGCTCGCCGTCGCCGACGCTGAAAATCGGAGCTTGAACGAGCAGCTGCTGACCTTGCAGGAGGAGGAACGCAGCGAGCTCGCCCGAGACCTCCATGACGAGGTGAGCCCGTTTCTGTTCGCCGTCAATATCGACGCCGCATCCGCTTCGCGCTTGCTCAAGGAAGGGCGCACGGCAGAGGCGCGAGAGCATGTCGAGTCGATCGCGGATTCCGTTCGTCCTCTGCAGCGGCAGGTGCGGACCATGCTCGGCCGGCTGCACCCGATCGGCTTCGATGAATTCGGCTTGCGTGAGGCGATCGAGAACATGATCGCGTTCTGGCGGCGGCGGCGGCCCGAGATCTGCTACCGCCTCGCTGTCTCCGCGGGCTGTCAAGGTCTCGATGGGCTCACGGGCAGAACGGTCTGCCGTATCGTTCAGGAAGCCCTAAGCAACGCCGTGCGCCATGCCGACGCCTCGTTGATCACGGTATCGATCGAGCGTCGGGGAGAAGGGGTCAGCGTGGACATCACCGATGACGGCCGCGGGATCGGTGAAGCTAGCAGACCGGGCTACGGGCTCATCGGGATCGGTGAGCGCGTCAGAGCGATCGGCGGTAGATTGACGGTTTCGAGCAAGCCTGGCGGCGGGTGCACGGTGGCAGCGGTGCTCCCTTGCAAGTCCCCGCGCGAGGCTGCCGCCTTGGTGCCGGCGGTGGAGAGGTGAAAATCCTGATTGTCGATGATCACCCGATTGTTCGGGCTGGCCTCAGGCGATTGCTGATGGCGGAGCCCGAATTCGAAGCTCGGGATGCGGCCAGCGGCCGGGAGGCGCTGAGGGTCTTTAAAGAGCAGCAGCCCGGTCTGGTGATTCTGGACCTGAAGCTTCCGGACATCGGCGGTCTGGAAGTGCTCGACCGCCTCAAGGCGATCGATCCGAATGTGCGGATTCTGGTTCTCAGCATGCATGACGACGCGACGCATGTGACGCGCGCATTGCGCGCCGGGGCAGCCGGATATGTGACCAAGAATGCCCCGCCGGAAGAACTTCTCGAAGCAATCCGACTGGTAGGTCGCGGTGGCACCTACATCGAGCGCGAAATTGCCGAGGGACTGATCTTCGCGAGCATCCGTGCCTCGCCGGATCCGCTCAAGGATTTGTCGTCGCGGGACATCGAGATCCTCCGCCAGTTGGCCACTGGCCGCACCTTGTCGCAAATCGCCGAGACGGTAGGTATCGGGTACAAGACTGTGGCGAACACCTGCAGTCGGATCAAGATAAAGCTGGGCGTGACCAGCACCGCCGATCTCATCCGCATCGCCATCCGTGCTGGCTTGATCGATCACGACCGTGTCCTTGGGCGGCAGCGCGGCGCCGAGGCTGCAAGTTGACAGGACGCAGCCGCCGACTTAGGTTTGGCCGCGACAAAATGGGTGCAAGGAAACCGCCATGAAGTGGAAGACCCCTGTCATCATCGAGGTCGCGGTCGGGCTGGAGATCAACGCCTACGCGTGTGCCGAAATCAAATAAGTCGACGATCCGCCGCCGCCGGTAGCTCCGGCGAGGCAGCTCGATGGTTCTTGCCGTTGTCCTCGGCTCCGCCGCGGGTGGCGGCTTCCCGCAATGGAATTCGAACGCGCCCGCGTGCCGACGCGCCCGTTCGGGTGATAGGCGGGTGGGAGCGCGTTCGCAGGCGTCGCTTGCGGTATCGGCGAACAATAAGGACTGGTTTGTTCTGAATGCTTCGCCCGATCTGCGCCTGCAGATCGAGGCAAACCGGTGTCTGCATCCGCGCGTAGGATTGCGATCCTCACCGATCGCCGGAGTGGTGCTGACCGGCGGGGATGTCGACGCAATCGCCGGCCTGTTGCATTTGCGCGAACGCCACCGCTTCGATGTCTACGCTCCGTCCCGGGTGCTCGCGATCATCGCCGCCAACCCGATTTTCGACGTGCTGGCGCCCGATTGTGTGCAGCGCATCGAGCTGTCGCTCGACCAGCAAACGGAGCTAACCGGAGCGGCGGGCGCTGCCGGGCTTGCCGTCACCGCATTTGCCGTGCCGGGCAAGGTGCCGCTTTACCTTGAGGAGGCCGGACAGGATCCGGGGCTGAGCGACGCGGGCGACACCGTGGGCCTCGAGATCATCGAGACGGCGACCGGGAAGTCCTTCTTTTTCCTCCCCGGCTGCGCGGCGGTGACCGAGCGGCTCAGGCAGCGGCTGGCCGGCAGCGCGTTGGTGTTTTTTGACGGAACCCTGTGGCGCGACGATGAGATGATCCGGCTCGGGGTCGGCAGCAAAACCGGCCGGCGCATGGGCCATATGAGCATGAGCGGCGAGGACGGCACGATTGCCGCGCTGAAGGATCTCGGGATCGGTCGGCGGATCTTTATTCACATCAACAATTCGAACCCGACGCTGATCGATGACTCGCCGGAACGGAGTATCGCCAATGCCGCCGGCTGGGAAATCGCTTATGACAGCATGGAGGTGAGGCTGTGACCCGATCGCTGTTGTCTCCGGAGAGGCTCGAAGCCGAGCTGCGCGCGATCGGCGCTGAGCGCTACCACGACCAGCATCCCTTTCATCACCTGATGCGCGACGGTCGGCTCGACCGCGGCCAGATCCAGGCCTGGGCGCTCAACCGCTATTACTATCAGGCGCGCATTCCCGCAAAGGACGCCTATCTGGTTGCCCGGTTGCCGACCCCGGCGCTGCGCCGCGAGTGGCGGCGGCGCATCCTCGACCACGATGGTGACGACGAAAATACCGGTGGGATTGCCCGCTGGCTCCGGCTGACCGACGGTCTCGGCCTCGATCGCGCCTATGTGATCTCGACCGCGGGGTTGCTGCCGGCCACGCGCTTTGCCGTCGACGCCTATGTCAATTTCGTGCGAGACCGGTCACTGCTCGAGGCGGTGGCCTCGTGCCTGACCGAGATGTTCTCGCCGCAAATCATCGCCGAACGGGTCGAGGGAATGCTGCGCAGCTATGACTTTATCAGCCGCGACACGCTCGCCTATTTCACGCCGCGTCTGACCCAGGCGCCAACCGATGTCGCCTTCGCCCTCGGCTATGTCAAAGAGCACGCCGACACCCCCGAGAAGCAAGTGCTCGTGCTCGATACGTTGCGCTTCAAATGCGACGTCCTGTGGACCCAGCTCGACGCGCTCTATTTCGCCTATGTCGAGCCCCGCCTCGTCCCGCCCGGAGCGTTTGTCCCGCAACAAGTCGCACGATGACCGCTTCGGCATCCTCGATCGCGGGCAGCGCCGTCCTCGATTTTGCGCCGCATGTGCGCTTTCGCTTCGACGAGCGCCGCAAGGCGTGGATCGTGCTGGCGCCGGAGCGGCTATTGCTGCCGGACGAGCAGGCGGTCGCGATCTTGCAACTGATCAACGGCAAGCGCGACGTCGACGCGATCATCGACGAGCTCGCCGGCCAGTTCGACGCGCCGCGCGATGTCATCGCCGGTGACGTCCTGCCGATGCTGCAAGATCTCGTCGACAAGAAAGTCCTGCGCCAGTGACGCCCCCGGAAAGCACCGATATCGAGCCGCCGCTCGCGCTGCTCGCCGAGCTCACGCATCGCTGCCCGCTGTGCTGTCCCTATTGCTCGAACCCGCTCGAGCTCGCGCGCGCCAGCGCCGAGCTCGACACCGCGAGCTGGCGCCGGATATTCGAAGAGGCGGCGGCGCTAGGGGTCCTGCAGGTGCATTTCTCCGGCGGCGAGCCGCTGGTGCGCCGCGATCTCGTCGAGCTGGTCGCCGACGCCGCCAAGGCCGGGCTGTATGTTAATCTGATCACCTCCGGCATCGGGCTCGACGCCGGCCGGCTCGCCCGTCTGGTCGCGGCCGGCCTCGAGCACGTCCAGCTCAGCCTGCAGGATTCCGAGCCGGCGTCAGGCGACCGGATCGCGGGTCTCGCCGGCGCGCAGCAGGCCAAGCATCGGGTGGCGAGTCTGGTACGCGAAGCCGGGTTGCCGCTGACCGTCAATGCGGTTGTTCACCGGCAGAACCTCGAGCATCTCGACAAGATCATCGATCTCGCCGTGACGCTCGGCGCCGACCGGCTCGAGGTTGCCCACGTCCAGTACTACGGCTGGGGGCTGGTAAACCGCGCGGCATTGCTGCCGACCCGGCAGCAGCTCGACACCGCGTCGGCGACCGTCGAGGCGGCGCGGGCCCGCCTCGCGGGCCGGCTGGTCATCGACTACGTCCCGCCGGACTATCACGCGCACCGTCCGAAGGCTTGCATGGACGGCTGGGGCCGACGCTTTTTGAACATCACCCCGACCGGCAAAGTGCTGCCGTGCCATGCGGCGGAGACCCTCCCAGAATTGCATTTCCCGACTGTCGGCGAAGCCGGCCTCGCCGACATCTGGTACCACTCGGAGGCCTTCGAGCGGTTTCGCGGCACGGCGTGGATGGCCGAGCCTTGCCGGTCCTGCGAACGGCGCGAGATCGACTGGGGCGGCTGCCGCTGCCAGGCCTTTGCGTTAACCGGCGACGCGGGGCGCATCGACCCGGTCTGCGGGCTATCTCCCGATCACGCAATTCTCGCCGGCGCGCACCGCGAGGCGGAAGCCGCGGCACCCGATTTCGTCTACCGCCAGCATTCCGCTTTAGGGCGGCAGCACCTCACTCCACCGCGAACACCCAGACCGCGCCGCCCTGCGGCACCTCGGGAAACTCCCACGGCCGTTCGAGGTTGAGCCGGGCCTGCATGCGGGCGGCGTCGACACCCCAGCCCGACTGCACGGCGATGTACTGCTTGCCGTCGAGCTGGAAGGAGACCGGCACCCCATTGACCCCCGAGCCGGTGCGGAATTCCCATAGCACCTTGCCGGTGGCACCATCGAAGGCGCGAAAATAGCGGTCGTTGGTGCCACCCATGAACAGCACGCCGCCGGCCGTCGCCAGCACCGGCCCCCAGAGCGGCGAGTTGGCGAACGGATGGCTCCAGACCTTCTGGCCGGTATCGAGGTTCCAGGCCTGCAATTCGCCGATGTGATCGGCTCCCGGTGTGATCGAAAAACTGACATTTGCCGGCGCTATCCCCGTAAAGCGCTGCCCCGGCGTGTAGGTGACCGGATCGCCGGAGAGCCCCTGACACAGATTTTCGTTGGCCGGGATGTAGAGCAGCCGCGTCTTTGGGCTATAGGCTGGCGGGGGCCAATCCTTGCCGCCCCACAGCGACGGGCAAAATTCGGCCTTCTTGCCGGTTCCCGGTTGACGCGCAGGGTCGACATCGGGCCGCCCGGTCTTGGGATCGAGGCTCTTGAACACGTTTTGTTTCACGAACGGCTCGCCGGCGACAAAGTTGATCTTGTCGGCGGTACGTTCGAGCTGCCACAAATAACCGTCGCGGGCGACGTAGACGAGTCCTTTGATGGTCCTGCCGTCGCGCTGGTAGTCGACCAGGACTGGTGGGTTGACCTCGTCCCAATCCCATGAATCATTTGGATGATATTGGTGGAAGCCCTTGATCTGCCCGGTCGTGACATCGAGGGCAATTGTCGAGGATGTGAAATAATTATCCCCCGGGCGCTGGTCGCCCATCCACGGCCCGCCATTGCCGGTGCCCCAGAACGCCAGGTTGGTTGCCGGATCGTAGGCGCCGGTGATCCACACCGAACCGCCGCCGGTCTTCCATTGGTCGCCTTTTGGCCAGGTCTCGCTGCCCGGCTCGCCGGGTGCTGGCACCGTGTAGGTCCTCCACACCTCCTTGCCGGTCTCGGCGTCAAACGCCGCAACAAAGCCGCGAACCCCGAGCTCGCCGCCCGAGCAGCCGACCATCACCTTGCCGTCGGCGACGAGCGGCGCCAATGACATGTAATATCCGTGCGTGTAGTCCTCAACCTTGGTGTTCCACAGCTCTTTGCCGGTCTTGGCATCGAGGGCTACGAGCACCGCGTCGGCCGCGGCGAAATAGACCTTGTCGCCGAGCAGCCCGACGCCGCGGCTGGTCGGATGGAGCAGCAGGATATCCTCGGGGATCGGCCGCTTGAACCGCCACAGCAGCTCGCCCTGTTTCGCATCGATCGCCAACACCTGGTTGCCCGGCGTGGCGACGAACATCACCCCGTTATTGACGATCGGCGGCGCCTGGTGGCCTTCGACCTGCCCGGTCTGCAAGGTCCACACCGGCTTCAACCGGCCGACATTTTCGGTAGTGATCTGGGACAGCGGGCTGTAGCCCCAGCCGTCATAGGTGCGGCGGTAGAGCAGCCAGTCGCCGTCCTCCGGCTGTTTGAGCCGCTCGGCGGTCACCGGCTTGTAGGCCTGCAACAGCGGAGCCACCGGGCGCGGTGTCGGCGGCGTCGGCGGGGGCGGCGACGGCTGCTGTGCCCCGGCTGTCGCAGCGGACAATGCGAGTGCAAAGGCGCTCACCGCAAGTGTTGCATGTAGGCGGCGGTGTGGTTCTGGCACGGCGTCTCTCCTCATTGTTCTGAAATTAGGTTTGTTGGAACCCGGCGCGGCCGGTGAAGGGCTTGGCGACGACGAGCCGCCCGTCGGCGATCTTCAACGGCAGCGCCGGCAGGGAGCGCGGGGCCGGGCCGCTGACCACCTTGCCTCCTTCCATGGGATCGTACACCGAGCTGTGGCAGGGGCATTCGAGCAGCCGGCGATCCGGGTGCCAAGTGACGACATCGCACCCGGCATGCGTGCACACCGCCGAGTAGGCGACAACGCCGTCAGCCGCGTGGTCTTTGGTTGCGGGATCGAACCTGTCCGGATCGAGGCGCAACAGCAGCACCTTGTTGAGCCGCGAGCCGCTGCGCACGGTGCTCGCCTGCGGATCCATCGGCCAAGCCATCGTCGGTTTGCCGCCGGGCGGCAGATCATCCGGCTTCAGCGGCTGAGGAGTGCCCGGGCCGCCGATCGCAACCAGCAGGTCGTTTTCCTTTGGCCGCTCGCGGATGGGATCGGTCTGGGCCAACCCCAAACGGGCGCCCAAGGCGACGCCCAGCCCCAGCCCGAGAACCGCTCGCCGCCCGATCCGGCGGATACCGCACCTGCTATCCAAGCGCACCCTTTCCCCCAACACACGGACGACGACCGGTCACCCACCGGAAGAGCAAAGCCTCGGTTCGCGGAGACCGTCAGGTGGTGAGCTGATCACCGATCGGCAGCCGCCGGATGCGCTTGCCGGTGGCGGCGAAAATGGCGTTGCACAACGCCGGGGCAAAAGGCGGCAGCCCCGGTTCTCCGACCCCGCTCGACGGCACGTCGATCCCGTTGGGCACGATCCAAACATGCGTGATCGGCGGCGACTCGTCGATGCGAACGACCTGAAAGCCGTCGAAGTTGTTTTGCTGGACCCGCCCGTTCTTGAAGCTGATCTCACCATATTTCGCGAGGCTCAGCCCCATCACTGCAGCCCCCTCGATCTGCGAGTGGATACGCTCCGGATTGGCGGCAAAGCCGCAATCGATCGCGGTGTCGACGCGCGGCACCGATAGTCTGCCCTTCTCGTCCACCGCGACTTCGACGACGGTGGCGACATAGCTGAGAAAGCTGCGATGCACGGCAATTCCTTGGCCGTGACGCGGCGGCAGCTTGCGGCCCCACTCCGCCTTGTCGGCGACGAGCTCGACCACGCGACGCAACCGCCCCGTATCGATCGGGTAGGTTTCGAACGGGTCCCCCATATTGGTGTACTCGACACCCGGCGCGAGCGACTTGCGCGGGTCGAAGATGCGTGGCGGCCCGATCAACTCGAGCAGCACCTCCTTCGGATCACGCGCCGTGGCGTGACCCAGCTCGGCAACAAAGGATTGCACCGCAAATCCGTGGGGAATGTTGGACACCGAACGGAACCAGCCAATCCGCGTATGCGCCTCGGCCTCACCGTTCTCGCAGCGCAGGTTGGGGATGTCGAACGGGACGTCGGTCAACCCCATACCGAGCTCGCCCGACGATTCGTGCTTGGGATCGGGCGAGAATATCGCCGAAATGGTTGGTGCGACGCTGCGGTGCCGCCAGGCGACAACCCGACCCTGCGGGTCGATGCCGGCATCGATGCGTTCGAGCGAGACGGTGTGCAGGTAGTCGTGGTGGAGGTCGTCCTCGCGGGTCCAGACGACCTTGACCGGCGCGCCGCCCATCTCGCGCGACAGCAAAGCCGCCTCGAGCACGAAGTCGCATTTCGACTTCCGGCCAAACCCGCCGCCGAGCAGGTTGACGTTGACCGTGACATTCTCTGCCGGCAAGCCCAACTTTTTCGCCAGCTCGTCGCGGGTGTTGCCAGGGCTCTGCACCGGCGCCCAGGCCTCGCATTTGCCGTCGGCGACGCGCACCGTTGCGGTGGGCGGCTCCATCGAGGCATGCGCGAGGTGCGGGATATAATATTCGGCAGAGACCGTCTTGGCCGCCGCAGCGAGCGCCTTGTCGACGTCGCCCTCGTTGCGCACGACCTTGGCCGGCTTGCGTGCGGTCTCTTCCAGCTGGGCCTTGTAGGCGGCGGAGTCGTAGCTGCCGTGCGGCCCGTCGTCCCAGTTGACCTTGAGCGCATCGCGCCCTTTGAGGGCCGCCCAGGTATTGCGCGCAATGACGGCAACGCCGCCGATAGGCTGGAACTTCGATGGTGGCGGTGTTCCCTCGATCACGACGATCTTCTCGACGCCGGGCACCTTCATCGCCGCGCTGCCGTCATACGAGGCTACTTTGCCGCCGAGCACTCCCGGGCGGGCGATGGCGGCGTATTTCATCCCGGGCAATTTTGCGTCGATACCGTAGACGGCGCGTCCGGTGGTGATATCGAACAGATCGACGATCTGAACGTTGCCCTTGCCGAGATAACGGAAGGCGCTCTGGTCCTTCAGCTTGATCTGGTCGGCCGGCGGGGTCGGCAGTGCGCTCGCCGCAACGGCGAGCTCGCCATAGCCGAGCTTGCGGCCCGACGGTTTGTGGACGACCCCGTGGTTTTGCGCCTGCACTTCGGCGGCATCGACGTTCCAGCGCTGGGCGGCGGCGGTCTCGAGGATGTGCCGCATCGCGGCCCCACATTCGCGCATCGGCTGGATGAAATGGCGCA
>Ga0306923_10005819_pt1 | contig 12061 bp, 10 predicted proteins | sample sta12Can44000108_FD_203841 | JGI IMG/M metagenome (GOLD analysis project Ga0306923, IMG submission 203841) | Lab enrichment of tropical soil microbial communities from Luquillo Experimental Forest, Puerto Rico - statanox.12C.anox.44.000.108 (v2)... | ecosystem: Environmental > Terrestrial >...
AGCTGGTGGTGCTGGCCCGCTACATGCAGGTGCTGTCCGACCCCATGTGCCGCGCCCTGAGCGGCAAGGCCATCAACATCCACCACAGCTTCCTGCCCAGCTTCAAGGGCGCCAAGCCCTACCACCAAGCCCATGCGCGCGGCGTCAAGATCATCGGCGCCACCGCCCATTATGTCACCGCCGACCTCGACGAAGGCCCCATCATCGAGCAATCGGTGGAGCGGGTGGACCATACCCACACCCCGGACGATCTGGTGGCCATCGGCCGCGACATCGAGAACGTGGTGCTGGCCCGCGCGGTGCGCTGGCACGTGGAGCACCGTGTTCTTTTGAATGGCTCGAAAACCGTGGTTTTTAAGTGATCGGCTCTGCTAGATATTGGCTATGGTTCGTTATTTTTCCCGCCTGAGCGTGGCCGCCGCCGGCTTGCTGGCCGCTGCCATCGTCACCCCCGCCGCCGCCCAGGACGACGATTGGCTGGGCACCGTGGGCGATTTCGTCAAGGCAGGCCTGGGGCCCGCTCGCACCGTGGACGACCTGCGGCGTGAGGAAGAGCGTCAGCGCACCGCGCCCCCGCGCGAGCAGGAGCCGGAGGCGCCCAGGTTGGTGCAGCCGCTGCCCGCGCCGGCGCCGGTTGAGCCGGCTGCGGTCGAACCCGAGCCCGCCACCGCCGCTCCGGCGGTAGCCGTGCCCGTCGCGCCCAAACCCTCTCCCGCGCGCACGGCCGTTGCTCCCGCCGCCGCGCCGGCTCCGGGGCCCAAGCCTGCCCCCCTGGCGGTCCCCGAGGCCCGTCCGGTCAAGCCGGTGGCCGCGCGCGTGCCAACGCCACAGCCGCCCGCCGAGCCCATCACCAACCGCATCGCCGCCACCGCCACCATTGACCAGGCTTTGAAGCTGGGCGGCTCGGCTGAGACCTACGGCAAGCGGCTGAAGAAGCCGATCGGTAACTGACCATGCGCTGGGGGGTGCTGCTGGCCGGCCTTAATGGCCTGATGGCGGTGGCCATGGGTGCCTATGCCGCCCATGGCCTCGCCGCCGAGCCTCACCTGCAAACCCTTGCCGAGCGGGCCTCCCAGTACCAGTTGCTGCACGCCCTTGCGCTGCTGGCTGCCGATCGTTTGGCGGTCGACGGCCGGCGTCTTGCCCACGCGGCGGCCGCCCTTTTCCTGGGCGGCTTGGTGTTATTCTGTGGTTCGCTTTACGTACGAGCGCTCACCGGCGCTCCGCTGCCGCTACCCTTGGCGACGCCGGCCGGCGGCATTTCGTTCATGGCCGGTTGGGCGGTCCTGGCGATGGCCGGATTAGGTCGCCGGAACTAGGGTCGGCTTGGCCGCCAGGTTTGACTTGGCTAGCCAAATTGGGGATGATGCCTCGCTCGAAGGGGGGAGGCCGGCAGGCCTGTGGAACCGCCCGGCGATGTCACTCGCCAGTTGAGGGGATACCATGCCGAAGACCGTTCTGATCGTCGAAGACAACGACCTCAATATGAAGTTGTTCAACGACCTTCTCCAGGCCAACGGCTATGGCACTCTGCAGACCAAGGACGGCCGCGAGGCCATCGACTTGGCCCGTACCCACCGCCCGGATCTGATCCTGATGGACATCCAGCTGCCTGAGATTTCGGGCCTGGAGATCACCAAGATGCTCAAGGACGATGCCGAACTGAAGGCCATCCCGGTGATCGCGGTCACCGCCTTCGCCATGAAGGGTGACGAGGAAAAGATTCGCGAGGGCGGCTGCGAAGGCTATATCGCCAAGCCCATCTCGGTGGCCAATTTCCTGCAAACCGTGGGCAAGTTCCTGGCCTGACCTCGGCATGGGCGCCGCGCGGAACTTTTCTTCCGGGCTGGACTGGGCCGGCGAATTCCTCGACAGTTCGCTTGAGCGGCCGTTCGCCGAGGCTCTCCGGGGCATCGCCAACGCGCAGGCCCGGCTGAGCATTGTCGTCACCTCGCTGACCTGCTTGGCGTTTGTTCCCTTCGACCTGCAGACGCTGCACGACGGCCAATTGGCCTTCTTCCTAAGCTGCCGCGCCATCGTAGCCGTGAATATGATCGCGGTACTGATGATATTGGCGCGGACGTCCGACGTGGATCGCATCGTCCGGATTTCTCAGGCCGGGTTGTACGCGTTCTTCACCGTCAATGCCCTGGTGTTCAACCATCCTGCCTTGCAGAAGCAGGGGTTGGGCATCTTCCCCCTGATTGCTGTCGGCATGTGGCTGATAATCCCTGGCCGCATTCGCGGGGTGGCTGCGCTGACCCTATACGCCTCGGCCATCAGCATCGGCCTGTGGAGTACGCTGGGAGAATTCCAACCCAATCCCAAGGACGTCGGCATCGTCATCCTGGAGACCATCGCCGCCTATGCGGTGGGCTGCGGCGTGCGGATGCAGACCGGCCGCATGCGCCGGGATAACTTCCTCCACCTGATGCGCGAGCGGGAAGCCAACCGGGAGCTGGTCGCGGCCAAGGAGGCGGCCGAGGCAGGCGCGCGGGCGAAGAGCGAGTTCCTGGCCACCATCAGCCATGAAATCCGCACGCCCATGAACGGCATCCTGGGGATGGCGCGGCTGGCGCTTGACGGTCGGCTGGACGGTGAGGAGCGGTCGCAGGTCGAGGTCATCCACCAATCCGCCGAGGCCTTGCTCACCCTGCTCGACGACATTCTCGACTTCTCCAAACTGGAGGCCGGCAAGGTCGAGCCCGAGGCCATGCCCATCGACGTCCGCAAGGTGGTGTCCGATGTGGTTGTCCTGATGCGCTCGCGTGCTGATGAAAAGGCCCTGGCGCTGGACGTCTCCGTGGATGCGGCGGTTCCCGCTTGGGTGACCGGGGATGCCGGGCGCCTGCGTCAGGTGTTGCTCAATCTCGTGGGCAATGCGGTGAAATTCACCGAACACGGCGGCGTGTCCATCCATGTGGCGGCCGAGGGCGGGCGCCTGGGTTTCTCCGTAGCCGACACGGGCATCGGCATTCCGGCGGATGCGCTCGGCAGGCTGTTCAATGCCTTCACCCAGGTGGACGGTTCCATCGGGCGGCGCTTCGGCGGCACCGGCCTGGGCCTCGCCATCTCGCGCCGCCTGGTGGAAGCCATGGGCGGTTCCATGGGGGTGGAGAGCGAAAACGGGAAGGGCTCGACCTTCCGGTTCGAACTGCCCCTGACCGAAATTGCCGAGCCACCCGCCCCGCCAACGCCCGCAGCCGTCCCCAAGGTTCCTTCGCTCCACATTCTGTTGGCCGAGGACAACCCGGTGAACCAGATGGTGGCAATGAAGCTGCTCACCCGCCAGGGGCACCGGGTGGAGCTGGCGAAGAACGGCATCGAGGCGGTTGATCGGGTCGCCCACGGCAATTTCGATCTGGTGCTGATGGACATGCAGATGCCTGATCTGGACGGATTGACAGCCACCGGCCGCATCCGCGCGCTGCCGGGGGGGAAGGCAACCACTCCCATCGTGGCCATGACCGCCAATGCCATGGCCGGCGATCGCGAGCGCTGCCTGGCCGCCGGAATGGATGATTATGTGTCCAAGCCCATCAATGTGCCGGAACTGATGGCCGTCCTGGCCAAGTTCGCCAGCGCCCCCATCCCCACGGCGCCCTAATCCCCATAGCCCAACGCGAAGCGCCCGCCCGGGTGTCCCCGAGCGGGCGCTGAACGCGTTCCGGAAAGCTCCGAAGGAAGCCTTACTTTATCTTGGCTTCGTTGAACTCGACGTGCTTGCGCACGACGGGGTCGTACTTGCGGAACTTCAGCTTCTCGGTGGTCTTGCGCGGGTTCTTCTTCGCCACATAGAAGTAGCCCGTACCCGCGGAGCTGAGCAGCTTGATGAGGATGGTTGCAGGCTTGGCCATGGCGAAAATCCCGAAATCGTTGGTGCTTGTACGAAACGTAGGGGGCGGAAGATACTGATCTGGGCGCGGGAGTCAAGGGGTTCTTCTTAAAACAGCTCGATGGCGCCTTCGACGTCGTGCGGCTTCAGTTCGCCAGCGGCAACCAGATCGTCGTACCAGCACACCTGGTTGCGGCCGTGGCGCTTGGCCCAGTACAGCGCCTCGTCGGCCTGGCCGACCACGGTGGACGGGATGTCGTCGGGGTCGATGCGGACGAAGCCCACACTGGTGGTGACCTGGCCCACTTGGGGGAAGTTGAAGGCGGCCACGGTCTCGCGCAGGCGCTCGAAGGTATGGTGGGCGTGCTCGGCACTCGTGGGGGCGAGCACGACGACGAACTCCTCGCCCCCGAAGCGGAACAGCAAATCCTCGGAGCGGAACACCTTCCGCATCAGCGCTGCGAACAGCAGCAGCACCTCGTCGCCGAAGGCGTGGCCGTAAGTGTCGTTGATGCGCTTGAAATGGTCGATGTCGACGATGCCCAGCCAATGGTGCTCATCTACCTCGTGCGTGCGCCGGTCGCTGTTATGGGGCAGGGCGGCGGCGCGGGCCTGGGCGATGGTGCGGGTGATGTTGTCGTCGAAGGTCTTGCGGTTCTTGAGGCCGGTCAACGTGTCCCGTTCGGAATCGCGCAGGATGGCCAGGTAGTTGCGGTAGACGGCGACGAACGCGCGCACCACCGGTTCCGAGGCGGTCAGCGCGTCGGAGCTCTCCACCAGCAGGAAAGCGACGATCTCGCTGCCCTCCAGGATGGGAATGCAGCGGCGCTCAAGGCCGTTGTCCAGGCGTTCGATAGCCTCCTCGCCGCTTTCCAGCGTCGCAGCCATCAGCGGATAGGTGGACAGCGGCACGCAGGACGCATCGGGCAGCATGCCGCACTCACGGCCGCCCTGGGCCAGGATTTCGACGACGGTTCCGGTGCTGCGGTTGCGTGGACGCGCAATGGTGACGAATCGGATGCCGGCCAAGTCGACCAGGGTCGAAACCAGGCAATGCTCCAAATTCTGCCGGCTGCGCTGTTCGGTGATGCGGACCACCGACTCCAGCACGCTTTCAAGAGTGATATCGTTGACCATCGGATTCCCGCCCGAGGCGCCGGCTCTTCGCCTATACGGGACAGGCTGCTCCGGGCGGCGCGGACTCTGCCTCAACCGCCCGGGCGCGTCAACAACCTGAAGGTGCCTTTAGTGCTCGATCTGGCGCGTCGAGACGGTGGCCGGATCAAGGGCCTGCGCTGCAGTGGTCGAGATGGGAGCCGACAGGGAAAGCGCGGTGCGGTATAGCGCCTGGTCTTGCAGCAGCTTCTCGGCCAGCTCCATGTCCAGCTTGGCATCGCCATGCTTGGCCGAGGGGCAGGTGGCGCGCAGCTGCTTGCGCAGGTCGGTCTCGTCCAGGCGGGCGTGGCGCCACAGGGTCAGGTTGGCGGTAATGGGCGCGGGCGAGGCCGAGGCATGCACCACGCCGTCCATCAATGCCGCCGGGTTGGCGTTCTCGTCCGAGGTGCACAGCGTGGGCAGCACGCCCAGGCCATGCAGGGCATAGCCGGACGGGGTGTGGAAGCGCGACCAGGTCAGCGTCATTTCGCCGTCGTTGGGCATCTGGATCACGGTCTGCACCGTGCCCTTGCCGTAGGAATTGGTGCCGATGACCACGGCGCGGCCCGAATCCTGGAGGGCGGCGGTGACGATTTCGGCGGCCGAGGCCGACTTTCCGTCCACCACCACCACCACCGGCACATTCTCGCCGATGTCGCCCTCGCGGGCTTCATAGGCTTGGCTGGCCAGCGGCGAGCGGCCCTTGGTGGAAACGATGGGGCCTTCCTTCATGAACAGGTCGGACATGGCCACCGCCTGATCCAGCAGGCCGCCGGGATTGCCGCGCATGTCCAGCACCACGCCCTTCAGCGGGCTGCCGTTCTGGGCGATCAGGTGCTCCAGCCCCTGTTTGACGCTCTGCGCGGTGTGCTGGTTGAAGCTGGTGATCTTGAACTCGCCGATGCCGTCCTTCAGCTGGGTGGTCACCGTCGGCGGCACGATCAGGCCGCGGCGCAGGGACAATTCCAGCGGCTTGAAGCCGCGGCGCACCGTCAGGCTGATGCTGGACGACACCGGGCCGCGCAGACGCTTGGAAATGTCGTCCTTGGCCAGATTGGCCAGGGATTCGCCTTCGATGTGGGTGATGATGTCGCCCGGCTGCAGGCCGGCATGGGCGGCGGGGGTTTCCTCCATCACCTCGGTGATCTTGGATTCGCCCTCCACCAGGTCGAACTTGATGCCGAGGCCGCCGAAGCCGTTGCGGCTGGCGCGATGCTCGCGCGCTTCCTTGGCGCCGGCATAGCGCGAGAACAGGTCCAGCTTGGCCAGCGTCGCATCGAACGCCGCCTCGTAGATCTTCTCCAGGTCGGCGTCCTGCATCTTGGCCGACAATCCGCGCGCCTCCAGCGCCACGGTGACGGTCAGGCGGGCCCAACCGCGCACGTCGTCGTCCGCCGGTACCGGATATTCCGCCGCCACATGGTCCGAGGCGGTCAGCAGCAGCTTGCCGTCCAGGCGCTGCACGTTGATCTCGGGATCGATGGCGGCGAAGCCGCGCATGCCTTCCATGGCCACCGAGGCGGCATTCACCCGCTCAAGGTGGCGCTCGACGATGGAGGTGTACCCGAAGGTGAAGGTCTTTTCGGCTTCCGCCGTATCGTAGGGAGCTTGCGGGTTGGCAAGGGGACCATGGCTCACCGGGGCGCAAGAGCCCGCGACGAACAGCGTGGCGGCGATAACCCAACGTGCTACGGCATTTCGCTTCAAAGCTGTCACCCGAGGTATGTCCTAAGCAGTATGCGAAATGATCATGCCTGACCCGCACCGCTTTGGACCAGTCTTTTCACTTACCTCTTTGGGGGTGGAAAGTAAATGGAAAGTCGCCTGGGAGCAGCAAAGACCGTGGGTTTAGGAAATTGTGCGCGGATGGAGAGCGGAGTGCCCATTGGTGGGGGGATTAACGGAGGATTAATTCTTGGGCTCGGCTTCCAGCGAGTTCTCGGCTCCCTCACCCGCCCCCTCGGGGGTGCCCTCTCTCGCAAGCGGGGGAGGGGGGCGAGGGAGCCATAGGCGATCTCTACCGCCGACCCCGCCCCGGCTTGAAGCCGCCCTTCTTCTCCGGCCTGGCCAGCCGGGCGCGTGGGCGCGAGCCGGTGGGGCCGGCATATCCGACTTCTTCCAGCCGGAACAGCATGGAGCCAGTCAGCTGGTTGGCCTCGTGCAGCACCACGTCCAGCATCTGGCCCAGCTGGAACTGGCGCCGAGTGCGCCGGCCCACCAGGGCGTGGTGGATTTCGTCGTGCTCGTAGAAATCCTCGGGCAGCGTGCTCACCGGCACCAAGCCGTCGGCGCCGGTCTCCAGCAGGTTGACGAACAGGCCGAAGCGCGTGACGCCCGACACCTTGGCAGTGAAGCTGGCGCCCACGCGGTCGGACAGGAAGGCGGTGACGTAACGGTCCACGGCTTCGCGCTCGGCGGTGGCGGCGCGGCGCTCGGTGGCCGAGATATGCTCGCCCCATTCCGGGAACTCGGGCAGGCAGTCGGGCGGCAGCCCGCCCTCACCCATTTTCAATCCCGACACCAGGGCGCGGTGCACCAACAGGTCGGCATAACGGCGGATGGGCGAGGTGAAATGGGCATAGCGGGCCAGCCCGAGGCCGAAATGGCCGAGGTTCTCAGGGGCATAGCAGGCCTGGGCTTGGCTGCGCAGCACCACCTCGTTCACCAGGGTCTCGTTGGGGGTGTCCTTCACCTTCTCCAGGATCAGATTGAACTGGCTGGGCTTCAGCGCCTGGCCCTTGGGCAGGCTGAGGTCCATGGAGGAGAGGAACTCGCGCAAGGAATCCAGCTTCTCGACGCTGGGCTGGTCGTGGACGCGGTACATGCACGGCTTGTGTACGCGCTCCAGCTCCTCGGCGGCGCACACGTTGGCCTGGATCATGAAGTCCTCGATCAGCCGGTGGCTGTCGAAGCGCGGGCGCGGCTTGATGCCCAGCACCTGGCCGTCGGGGCTGATGTCCACCTTGCGCTCGGGGATGTCCAGTTCCAGCACGCCACGCCGGGTGCGGGCGGCGAGCAGGGCCGCCCAGGCGCCATAGAGCGGCTTGATGACGGGAGCCAGCAGCGGGCCGGTCAGTTCGTCCGGACGACCGTCCTTGGCCTCCTGCACCTGGGTGTAGGTCAGCCGGGCCGCCGAGCGCATCATGCCGCGCACGAACTTGTGCTTCTTCTTGTTGCCGTCCTTGTCCAGCCAGAAATGCACCGCCAGGCAGCCGCGATCCTCGTTGGGGCGGAGCGAGCACCAGCCGTTGGACAATTGCTCGGGCAGCATGGGGACCACGCGGTCGGGGAAGTAGACCGAGTTGCCGCGCTTGAAGGCCTCCTTGTCGAGGGCATCGCCGGGGCGCACGTACCAGGAGACGTCGGCGATGGCGACCATGCAGTGCCAGCCGCCCTCTTCGTCCTGCTCGGCCCATACGGCGTCGTCGAAGTCGCGGGCGTCCTCGCCGTCGATGGTGACCAGCGGGAAGGGGCGCAGGTCGACGCGGTGGTCCATGGTGGCGGGGCCGGCCGCCTCGGCCTGTCCCAGCACGTCCTCGGGGAAGGTGAAGGGGATGTCGTTGGCGTGGATGGCCACCAGCGACACCGACTTGGGTGCCCCCATGCGGCCCAGCCGCTCCTTCACCGCCACTTGCCTGAGGCCGTAGAAGCGGCCCGGCAGCAGGTCGCACATCACCAGCTCGCCGGCCTCGGCGCCGCCGGTCTCGCCGCGCGGCACGTTGTAATTGGCCTTTTCCTTGCGCGACGTCGGCTTGATGCGGCCGGAGCCGTCGGGCATGGGCTCGAACACGCCCAGCACGCGGGCCTTGGCCTCGCCGACGATGCGGATGGAGCGGCCCTCGTAGGTGTCGTCCTTGATGCGGCGCAGCTTGGCCAGCACGCGGTCGCCCACGCCGACCACCACGTCGCCCTTGCGCCAGGACGCCATGAAGATGCGCGGCGGGCGGCCTTCCTCTTCCCAGGCCACCGGACGGGCGATTAGTTCGCCATCGGTGTCGGTGCCGATGATCTCGACCACGCCCACCTCGGGCAGCGCACCGGGCTGGGCGAAGCGCCGGTGGGCGCCGCGCTGGATGGTGCCGGAACCCTCAAGCTCCTTGAGGATGGCCTTCAGGCCGATCTTGTCGGCGCCCTTCAGGTTGAAGGCTTTGGCTACCTCGCGCTTGCCGACGCGGCCGGGCTGCGAGCGGATGAACTCCAGCACCTCCTGCTTGGAGGGCATGGGGACGGTCTTGGGGCGATGCGGCTTGCTCATGGCGGGCAGCCTATCGCTTGTGGTGGGCGGTCACAAGGGCGCGGGAATGCGCAAGGCTATGCGCGTTATGCGCAAAATATGCGCTTTGTTGCCTTTTTATTGCGCGGTTTGTGCATTGGGCGTAGCGTATCTGCACGGTGGACCCGAGCCATCTGCACAAGCTGCGCAATTCATGCAAAACTCGGGGGAGGAATGGCCATGAGACAATTCGCCATCAAGCAATCCATCGAGCGCGTCCCCGGCGGCATGATGATCGTGCCGCTGCTGCTCGGTTCGCTCATCACCACGTTTTTCCCCGACACACCCAAGTTCTTCGGGTCGTTCACCGGTGCGCTGTTCACCGGCGCGTTGCCCATCCTGGCGGTGTTCTATGTGTGCATGGGCGCCAGCATCGACATCAAGGCAACGCCCTACATCCTGAAGAAGGGCGGGGTCCTGTTCGGCACCAAGGTATTGATGGGCGTAGTTTGTGGCGTCGTCTTCGGCCATTTCCTGGGCGAGACCCCGGTGTCCGCCGGCCTGTTCGCCGGTCTGTCCACCCTGGCCATCGTGGCGGCCATGAACGACACCAACGGCGGTTTGTACATGGCGCTGATGGGGCAATATGGCCGTCCCGGCGACGTGGGCGCCTATACCATCATGTCGCTGGAATCGGGGCCATTCCTGACCATGGTGACCCTGGGCGCGGCCGGCCTGTCGGCCTTCCCGTGGCAAACCCTGGTGGGCTCCATCCTGCCGCTGGCCTTCGGCATGCTGTTGGGCAACCTGGACAAGAACATGCGCGAGTTCCTGGGGCGCGCCGTGCCTGTGATGATCCCGTTCTTCGCCTTCGCCCTGGGCGCCGGCCTTGACCTGAACAAGGTGTGGATGGCCGGCCTGCTCGGTGTCGGCATGGGCGTGGCGGTGGTCATCGTGACCGGCTTCGCCCTGTTCTTCGCCGACCGTCTGACCGGCGGCACCGGTGTGGCCGGCGTCGCTGCCGCCTCTACCGCCGGTAACGCCGCCGCCGTGCCCGCCATCGTGGCCGCTGCCAACCCGGCTTATGCCGAGGCCGCCAAGAGCGCCACCATGCTGGTCGCGTCGTGCGTGGTTGTCACCGCCGTGCTGGTGCCGCTGCTGACCGCGTGGGCGGCCCAGCGTTTCGGCGCGCATGCCGATCTGCCCGAGGATGCCTCCGTAGCCAACGCTTCGCCGAAAGGGGCCTGATCATGTCTCCCCGTTGGCTGATCCTGGCCGACGACCTCACGGGCGCCGCCGATTGCGCTATCGCCTTCGCCAAACAAGGCATGGATTCGGTGGTCGCCTGGGGTCAGGGGACGGGGGCGGATGCGTCGGTGCTGTCGGTGGATGCCGACAGCCGACGCTTCCCCGCCGAAACGGCGGCCCAGCGTCAAGTGGCGGTTCAGAACGCCCATTGGCGGCCGGGCACCCGCCTGTACAAGAAGATCGATTCGACCTTGCGAGGTCAGCCGGCGGCCGAACTGGCCGTCCAACTGGCCGCGCTGAGCGCCGCTACCGGCCGCCGCCGTGCCCCGCTGGCGGTGGTGGCGCCCGCTTTTCCGGCCACGGGCCGGGTGACCCTGGACGGCAAGGTGCTGGTCAATGGCCAGCCCTTGGAACAGACGCCGCTGTGGGCCCGTGACCACACGTACAAATGTGCCGACCTGCCGCTCGTTTTTGCTTCGGCGGGACTGACCAGCGCGGTCATCCCGCTGGAGGTTGTCCGCCAGGGGGCAGACGCGCTCCACGCCCGTATGATGGACATCGAGGCGCAGGACCTGGACGCGGTGGTGTGCGACTGCACCGAGCTTGCCGATCTGGGAGTCGTCGCTGAAGCCTCTCTGCGGTTGGACGACGCCGTGTGGGTCGGGTCCGCCGGCCTTGCCGTGGCCCTGGCGCACCTGACCGCACCGCCGGTTTCGCTGGTTCATGCCGTTCCGCCCCGTGACGGCGGTGTGCTGCTGGTGGTTGGCTCGTTGGCCGAGGCCTCGCGCCTGCAGGCGCGCAGCCTGGCCGACAGCGGGCTGGTCCGCCATGTGCTTGTGGCTCCCGAGGTGCTGTTCGGCTCGGCGGGGACGCCGGAATGGCTGGCCGCCCAGGCGGCCTTGTCCCAGGGCCTGGATGGCGGCGGTTCCGTTCTGCTGGAAATCGCTCTGGCCTCGCATCCCGATCTGGCACGGGGGGCGGAACTGGCGTCCCGTCTCGCCCTACTGGTCGAGCAGGTGGCGCCCAAGCTGGGCGCCCTGGCCGCCACCGGCGGCGATACCGCCTGCGCCCTGCTGGCCCGCCTGGGCATTCACGGCATCCGCCTGATCGACGAGGTGGAGCCGGGAGTGCCCCTGGGCCTGACCCAGGGCCGCCATTGCTTCCCCGTGGTGACCAAGGCCGGTGCGTTCGGCGACGCCGGCACGCTCTGGCGCTGCCTCGAGCGGCTGAAGAGCTTGTAAGGAGAATTCCATGTCCCGTCCCATCATCGCCATCACCATGGGTGATCCGGCCGGCATCGGCCCCGAAATCATCATGCGCAGCCTGGGCCATGCGGAGGTCTTCTCCCTATGCCGCCCGCTGGTCATCGGCAATGCCGACAGGCTGCGTAAGGCCGGCGCCATCGTCGGCTCCACACTCGACGTGCGCTCCGTTTGCGGCCCCGAAGGAGCGTCTTTCCAACCGGGAAACGTCGATGTGGTGGATCTCGACGTGGTGCCGGCGGACCTACCGTTCGGCCAGAACTCGGCGGTTGGCGGCGAGGCGGCCTACCGCTTCATCGAGCGGGCCTGCCGGATGGTGGTGGCGGGCGAGGCCGACGCCATCTGCAC
>Ga0306923_10005824_pt1 | contig 12057 bp, 12 predicted proteins | sample sta12Can44000108_FD_203841 | JGI IMG/M metagenome (GOLD analysis project Ga0306923, IMG submission 203841) | Lab enrichment of tropical soil microbial communities from Luquillo Experimental Forest, Puerto Rico - statanox.12C.anox.44.000.108 (v2)... | ecosystem: Environmental > Terrestrial >...
TCCCCATGAAGCGCTTGCCGGCCTCCGGCAACGTAATCGTCACCGGCCCGGCATCAAGGTCGAAAACCGCAAACGAATACAACGTGTCGCGGTTGGGACGAACAATGCCCTGTTGTACGGCAGGAGCAAGCTCGTGGCCATGCCGGAATTCTCCGAAACCGCCGATCTTGACCACTCCGGCAAAATTAACATCGGTCTGGGCGCGGTTGTAGTTCTCGACGGTGACTGGCTCGGCAGTGAATCAGTCGTTTGCGCCAATCGCATGCGTGAGTCGCGGAGGATTTTCTGTGCCTGACTCCTATAAAGATTTCAATGGGGGACCTGTTCGCGGCTATTCATCATCATTGGATGAACCCATCCAACGAGCATCTTGGGCCCGCATGATCGCCTGCCACCTAGCTGAACCTTCGGCATTCCCCAATCTTCGCTATGTCCGGATTGGGCATGAAGACTTGTTCCCCCCACACCGGCTGAACGCCCGCTGCCCGTTCAGTTAAGGGACTTCCGCGGGGTAACGCGGGGTAACGGGCGAGACCCGACGATTCCGGCCGTTCGAAAGAGGCATCGGGCCGCTGGGCTGTCGGTGCGGATTTCTCGCGTGTTGGCAGTCGTGCTGTCCCCGTCTGGTTGGCAGTTTCGCTGGCGATCGGGTGAGAAGACCATTCATTGGGTTTTAAGACCGACCGAAGCGCCGCCGTTCATGCGCGGCTATTCTCGCGCCGACTTGCCATACGAGCAGCCAACTAAGACCGACCCAGATGGCGAAAGCACTTCGTGCTGTCAGGATATAATAATAATTAATCACGTCCATTATAAACCATGCCACCCCCGCAAAGAACGCCGTCATGACGATCCATAAAATCAGCCACCACACGGTGTTGTCGGATGGTAAAACCCCCCATGATTTCATGGCGTCCTCCTCAAATGCCGCGTTGCGTGCTGTGACCACAGGGCCTGCGTTCGACCCTCCGGACATCCCAACTTTCACAATATCGCGCCTATCAAATGAATGAACGGAAGCTTATCGTCCTCGAGGACCTTTGCGCCACGTTGCACAAGGAGGTGGCGGACCTCGAGAAGGTGCGCCGCGGGCTGCAGGAAAAGGTAGCCGACCTCGAGCGCGAGGGCCGCGAACTGAAAGAAGAGCTCGACCGCCGCGACGAGGCTGACGCCAACATCGGCGCGGCTTTTGTTGAGTTGTGGAACGCGCTCGGTGATCGCGTCGCTATCACCCTTTGGCCCCAGACCGGATATATGACTGCGAGGATCCCGACGACGACCAGGAGCACCCCCTCGATCAAATACCAGAGCGCGTAGCGCTTGACGGTCTCCCGAATGGCTTCGCGGAATCTCCGCTGCAGCATTCAAGGACATTGCCATGGCTTCCTGCTATTTTGGCTTCGCCACTTCTCCATGGAAGCGCAACCCTCTGATCGGCGATCTGTCCGAAGACGAGATCGATCCACCGGCGGCGTGACCCTATCATGCGAGCCGTTGCGGGCCTCGGCTCACCGATCGAGTTGTCGAGCAGCGGCCCGGGGAGCCGCCAATCGCTGCCCGAAGCAAGCGACGTTGCCGCGGCCGCGCTGTCGCGATGCGACCGCATCGCGGGACCAACAGTTCGAATCCATTTCCCTCCAGCGGAGTCCGCCGCCGTTAAGGCGTTCGGCAACCCCGACGCCGTCGAGGATTACGCGATGGCGCCCGCTCACGAGCTTTCGATCGGCGAGCAAGTCGCATGGGATTGCCAAGACCCCGACCACACTGAAGATCGGACCGCCTCATCGTCTCGGTCCAGGGCGACCCCGACCGATCGGCGAAGTGCCTCGATTGCCTTAGAGACGGACGCAGCCACGATGACAGCACAACCCATTAGCGACGGCGATCACGTCCTCGACGAAAAAACCGCTTGGATCGGCCGCCGGCTTATCGACACCGTGAAGCTCGCCCTTGGCGTGCCCCGCGTCACCCAAATCCCGATGCCGCTGCGCGAAGCGCTGGTGCGCGGCTTCGCCGCCGGACTGCGCGTCGAGCACATCCTCAGAGATTAGGAGCCAAGTTGACCGCACACGACGACGATTATCCGGCCGCCAGAACCGTGACCAGCATCCCCTTGAAGTTTCCGAGGAAGGGAATGACCTGGGCATGTGCCGCCGTCGGCAGGAATACGCATGCCGCGAGGGGCCGACAGCAAATGAGGTGACCGCAGTTGCATACTCCTCTCCGCCAAAGGCCCAGGGTGACCGCGCGTCGCTGTTACGGCTACGCGCCAAGCCGGTCATTATTGCGAGTGTCGGCGGTCATCGCTGATCCGTCCACCATAAAAATGACACGGTCAAAGTTGCGGGTGACGGCGACGCGCTCACACAGCTAGAGGTCCCGCGCCCGAGTCGCTTAAGGATTACCAGCTAGCAGGCACGCGATGGGTCGATGAGAAGGTGACTTAAGGTGACTTGTAGTCCGGCCGGCAGCTTGATGATATGGATCAGTGCCGACGCTTGGAGAGGCAGCTACAATACCCCTATCCTGGAGCAAACCCAGACCGAGCGAGTGCCCATGACACAAGGGACACGATTTGCCGGGCGCGGTCCAACCCGATGGCTGCCTTTTGCGGCAGGACCGGTTGCAGCTTTTGTTTTGATTTCACTCTTGACGGCCTGTCAAAAGGAGGAGAAGGCCGCGGTGACGGTGGTGCGACCGGTGCGCACTGTGACCGTGGCGATGCAGGAGGGGGGCGAAAAGGTATCGCTAACCGGCGAGATCCAGCCGCGCTACCAGGCCGATCTCGGCTTCCGGGTCAGCGGCAAGATCCTAGAGCGGCCCGTCGATGTCGGTACAGAGGTCAAGAAGGACGATCTTCTCGCCCGCCTTGACCCGCAGCAATACCGTCAGGATTTCGAGGTCGCAAAGGCGGAGGTCACGAAAGCGGATGCGGAAGTGACGCGCAGCCAGGCGCAGGAATACCGCCAGCGCGAACTGCTGAAGAATGGTCACACCACTCAAGTCGCATATGATCAGGCATTGAAAACGTTCAAAAGCGCGCAAGCTGAGGCTGATGCGGCGCGCGCCCGGCAGATCCAAGCCAGTGAGAATCTTGGCTACACCGAGTTGAAGGCCGACAACAACGGGGTGATCAGCGCGATCGGGGCGGATCCCGGGCAGGTCGTCAGCGCCGGACAGATGGTCGTTCGGCTGGCGCAGCCCGGCGAGCGCGAGGCGGTGTTCAACATCGCCGAGGGCGCCTTCAAGAACCGGCCGACAGACCCGACCGTAGCAGTGCACCTGGTTAGCAATCCCGAAATAAAAACCGTGGGCACCGTCCGCTACATCTCGCCGCAGGCCGACCCGGAAACCCGCACCTACACTGTTCGCGTCTCGCTGCCCGAGGCGCCGCCGCAGATGCGGCTCGGCGCCAATGTAGTTGGCGCCGTGACGTTGGAGGAGGGCCAGACCGTCACGATACCGGGAAGCGCCCTCTTCCAGAAGGATGGAAAGCCGGCCGTCTGGCTGGTCGAGAAGGACAGCACGGTGCAGCTAAAACCGATCACGGTGCAGCGGTATCAGGGCGACTCGGTTGTCGTCGGCGACGGGCTCGCGCAGGGAGACGTCGTAGTCACCGCCGGCGTGCAGAAATTGCTGCCCGGCCAGAAAGTCGCCCTCATGGATGCGAGCGCCGCGCAATGAAGGCCTTCAATCTCTCCGAATGGGCGATCAACCGTAACGCTGCTTCGGCAATTGCCTCGGCGTCGTTGTAGTCGTTCTTCTGCCCTTTGACGAAGGGCTTGACGTAGATCGCCGGGACAATCGGTGGCTCGTGCCCCAACGCACGTAGCGTCCGGCTGACAAAATGCGCGCTCAGGCAGGCTTCCATGCCGACGATGCACGGCGGCAGCTTCTCGAAGACGTCCTTGAGAGCCAGTCGCTTGATCCTTCTTCGGAAGGCAATCTTCCCATCGGTGGCGAGCCGAGGACCGTTGTCGGGGTATTCCAATCCGAAGGCATCGCCGAGGACGCCCGTAATCGTCTGAAGACCGAGGGCGTGCCGGACGGCGATCTTGTTCTCTAGGTGCTCAAGGAAGCCCGCGTCGAGCTCGGGTTCCATCACCTCCGTAATGGGGCCGATTTCCTTGGCCCGGTCATTCTCGGGAATTTCCGCGAAGACTTTGCGCATTACATCCGCAATGGCGAGACGCTCCTTTGCGTCCACGCCCCACCGACGAGCGGGTCGAGCTGGCGGTCGACACCCTCAAGCTATACGCGCCGATCGGAGAGAGCACGAAAGCCGCCGCCAGGCGACGTGAGCGAGACATCTCTTCCGGCATTCTCCAGATTCCCGCTGGTTCTGCAGCAAAGATTGCGTTCCGGGGTCTTTTGGCAACCGTAAATAAAATGTCGTTGCTGGTCACCATGATCGTCGCCCATTCCTGTCTCGCTGCAGCGACCACCGGCTGATCGCATGGACTGGGGGTCCCATCGCGCCTATCGTTAACGAACTCTCCCTCCGGCGTAGCTGCTTGGCTCTAGCCTGCTCGAGTGCCACAGTACTAGTCGTCTCCATGAGTCCGTGAGCGATCTCCCCTACCGCATCTGCGCGGCGCCATCCATACAGATCATCAGCGCCGCGGCTCCAGTAAGTGATGATCCGGTCCTTGGGATGCGGGCACGCTTCTTAGCCGCGACCGAATTGGGGTGAATGACGCAGGAACCGAAAGTTTGCAGACTCTTCGCTGGTGGGGACTTCCGTCGATCCACGCCAAATTCTCCAGCTATTCTAGGAATATGGGGAAGCAGCGTCCGATGCCACCCATTTCCATACCCATCCTAAAGACCCGGTTTCCGGCGCACGATGGCGGACGACTGCGGATGAAGAAGACACCGCCGCGAGCACGGATGGCCGCATTGGGTGAGCAGCGCAAGCGCGCCGGGAACTCGCGTTCGATCCCGCTTTCGCCAACGAGTAGCCGCTTGGGGGGTGAGCCGCCATTCAGGCTGGCTTTCAGGAATTAACAAGATGCGCCGAAAGTAGGCACTCGGCGATATGCGGCAGGTCTGCCCGGTTTGGCCTCAAAGCGGTCGTTCGAGTTTGCCAACAGACGCCACCACAAGGCAAGGCGACCGAGTTCTGGGCGGCGGTGAACCGAACTCTACATTATTAACACTCAGTAACTCAATTAGCGAAGTCGTCGGTTTACAATTGCCAAGCGACAAGTTACGGCGATTTCTTGTGCAATACCTGAGAGCTGTCAGGGGAAACCAAGGCACAACACAATCGTCCGCCCGCTCGCTTGCTCCGCAATGTGTTCCCGAATGCCATTTGTTTAGACATTGCGATGTTTTGCTTCTGCAATTGTCATCTCTTGGCCCCCGTCATGCAAGCTACTTCGGATCACGCGGGAAGGGGATGAACCCGTCCCGGTTCGGCATTTTCACTTTGGGCAACGACTGGGCGTCGAGCACCTCGTCGGTCCCGACGATCCCGTTGAGATTGAGGATGTAGGCCGACACCGCATAGATCTCGTCGTTCGTCAGCGACTTCGTTTCCGGGAACGGCATCGCGCGGCGTATGTAATCAAGGAGCGTCGTCGCGTAGGGCCAGTAGCTGCCCACCGTCTTTACCGGTGACTTGCCCGCCGCGAGCGAGCCCATCCCGCCGACGAGCGTGTCGTTTGGGCCGCCCGCGTAGACCACCTGGCCCTGACTAGCCGTGCCGCTGCCTGGCGGAAGCCCTGCGCCGTCGGGACCGATGCTGATATCCCAGGGCACGATGTCGGCGGGCGTAATCGGGTGTCCGAACTGAGGAGCTTGCGCCAGGGCGGGAACCGACACACATATCGCCGTGCATGCGGCGAGACATTTAAGCATAGACATTCGTCGCCTCGCCCTTTTCGTCGATGCGCCAGCTCGCGATCGCATTGTAGTGATAGACGCCGCGCAAGCCGCGCTCCGCAGCAAAGGCTGCACGGGTCGGCTGCACCATGCCAGTGTCGTCGGTGGCGCGGCTTTGCAGCACCGCCGGGCCGCCATTCCATTGCCACGGCGCGCGAAAGCGCACCGGCGCCTTGGGCAGGATCGGGCCCTGCAGCGTCGCCGACGCCCAACTTTGCCCGCTATCTGCCGACACTTCGACCTGCCGGATGCTGCCATTACCCGACCAGGCCGGAAATTTCGTAAAAGCCTGGCCCCCTCAATGTGATCCCCGGCGCCGGACGCGTGATCACCGATTTGACCTCCATTGGAAACACGAACTGCCAGGCCTTCTCGTCGTTGAGCAGGATCGTGTATTTCGACGTCTCGTCCTTGGTCATGGCCGGACCGGAGGACAGCTTCAGTCGGCGCAGCCACTTGACGTTCATGTTGCCCTCGAAGCCAGGGAGGAGCAGCCGCACCGGATAGCCGTTCGAGGGGCGCACCGCCTCGCCGTTTTGGTAAAGGCAGAGGAGCGCGTCATCCATCATTTTGGCGAGCGGGATGCTGCGGCTCATGCCGGCCGCATCGGCGCCCTCGGCGATCACCCAGCGCGCTGATGGATCGACGCCGGCCTCGTCGAGCACCGTCGAGACTTTGACGCCGGTCCATTCCGAACAGCCGAGGAGGCCGTGTATGGCGGCGATGCCGAGCGGCTGCGCTTGCGGCGTATTGAGCGCCCCGCTGTTGCCGGCGTATTCGATGAAGGCGATGCGTGGCTGCATCGGGTAGCGATGCAATGCCTCGAGCGTGGATACGAGGGGGCGCCGTACGAGCCCGTGGATGACGAGCCGGTGTCTCTCTCCGCCTAATCCGCCGCTACCGGGTGTCGGCACGGCGCGCACGCCGCTACACCTGCTCGACGGGATGATCATGCCCAGCGGCCTGCACTTCGAGCGCAGCCATTCCGGCATGCCCGATATCGACCCCGACCAGCGAGTGCTGGATGAAGGAGCCGGGCACGGTCTTTGCCCCCTACGGCCAGCCCTCGCACTTCGAGGGCAAAGTCGTGCGGGCCATTCGTGAATCTCACCCGCGCAATACGGCGGCGACGCAACAACCAACTAATGCACGCGGCAGCTCATCGGAGCCGCGATTGGCGACCTTGCCGTCCTCGCTCCTACTCGACGATGACCTCCCCATACATCCACGGATGCGGGGCGCAGATGTAATAATAGGTGCCGGGTTCCGAGAAGGTGATCGCCTTAGACTGGCCCTTCTCCAATGCGCCGGTATCCCAGTTGCCCTTCTGAAACGCGGTTGCCGTGTGCTGGACGTCACCGACATTGGTGAAGGTGATCGCGGTCCCAGCCTTAACCCGAGTGCGCGCGGGGCCATAGGAATACTCAACATTGTTGTCGCCGATCTTGACCGTATCGACCCCGTTCGCGATCGGCCCCGCCGGCCCGGCAAGGCTCTGCGGCACCGGCGGCGGCCACAACGGGCCCAATTGCCCCTTCAGCGAGAACACCCACACCGCATCGCCGTTGGCGCTGAGCTGCGATTGGTTGCCGCCAGTCGCGATCGCGACGTACTCCTCGCCGTCGATCTCGTAGACTGCCGGCGGCGCGTCGGCTCCGAACCCGGTTTGGAACCGCCACAATTCTTCACCGGTCTTGGCGTTGATCGCCAGGAAATTGCCGTCGGGATCGCCGCGGAAGACGAGACCGCCGGCTGTGGTCGTCGACCCGCCCCCCTGACCGATGCGATATGGTGTCTTGTTCTGCCAGGCGATCTTGTTGGTGTTGCCGCCGATCGCGGTGAAGGTGCCGCTCATCGGCGAGCCGATCGGCGCCGCTTGGGTGCCGCCGACATAGCGCAGCCCGAGCTTGTAGGTATCACCATAGCGGGCAAAAGCGCTGGTTCGGATCGTACCGGGAACGTAGAGACTTCCCGTTTCGGGGTTGTACGACATCGGCGCCCAATTGGTGCCGCCGATCCCCGAAGGCTGGATCAATACCGGTTCCTCCCAGAACGCCTCGAAGATGCAGCCGGCCTTTTCATAGCCGCTCGCCGGCATCGGCTCGGCGCATTGTGGCACGATCGCATCGCCGATGGGGAAGGGCTGGGTTTTCGCCGTCTTCTGCCGCGGCTCCTGCGGCACCGGCCGTTCCTCAATGCCGAGCAGCGGTTTGCCGTTGGTGCGGTCGAGGATGTAGACCCAGCCGGTGCGGCCTGCCTGGGCCGCCGCCTTGCGCGGCTGGCCGTTGACCACCGTGTCAAAGAGGAGGACCGGGCTCGCTGCGTCATAGTCCCAAATGTCGTGGTGCACCTGCTGAAAATGCCACGCATAGGCCCCGGTCTTGGCATTGACCGCGAGCACCGAGGCGCAGAACAGATTGTCGCCCTCACGCATCGAGCCGTCATAATCCGGCCCACAATTGCCGACCGCGAAGTAGACCAGCCCGAGCTCTGGATCGAGCGCCGGCGTGTTCCAGATCGACGCCCCGCCGCGACTGTAATGCGTCGTGCCGCCCGGCCAGCTGTCGCCGCCGGGCTCACCGGGAGCTGGCAAGGTGTAGGCCCGCCACAGGATCTTGCCGGTCTTGGCGTCGAGCGCAGTCAGGCGGCCGCGTATGCCGAACTCTCCACCGGTGATGCCGGTATAGACGATCCCGTCGTAATAAAGCGGCGCGGCCGTCATCCCGTAACCATTGTGCCAGTCCTCGACCGGCGTCCGCCACACCTCCTTGCCGGTCTTGATGTCGAGCGCGACCATATTCGCGTCGAGCTGGGCGATGAACAGCATCCCCTCGCCCATCGCCAGACCGCGGTTGAGCCAGCCGCAGCAGATCGTTGAGATCGTCTGGCCGATCTGGGACCAGTGCTCCCACAAGATCTGGCCGGTTTTGGCATCGAGTGCGAAGACGTCATCGTTGCCGGTGCTGATGTACATGATCCCGTCTTTGACGAGCGGTGTCGCCTCGAACGAATATTTACCGCCAAGCCCGGAGCTTTTGAGGCGGGTCATCCAGGCCCCCCTGAGCTGCTTGACGTTGCTGGTGTCTATCTGCTTCAGCGTCGAGTAGCGCTGATTGGTCATGTTGCCGCCGTTGGTAATCCAATCCTTGCCGACCGGGCTTTGCAGCAGCCGGTCGACTTCCGGATCGGCAGCTCTGACCGGCAGAGCTCCGGAGAACAACAGGCCAAGGCTCACTAAGATCGGGACCATTCGCTGTGCGCGATGAGGCATCGTCGTCTTCCTCCCAATTTTCTCGGTGGCTCGAAGCCAATTTAGAATACTCTAAGTCTAATCCCCCATCGATGTCTTTTGCTAGCATATAGATTTCGCGCAGTCTGCGCCGGCCCGCATGGCGGTCACATGCACACCAACTCCGCCCCAGAAAGCCACCGATTGGCACACCTCGGCCAAGCAACTGCCGAAACGAATGACAGCTCCCACCCCAACAGGGGACAGCCCCGACCCGGGAGAGGGCGACTGTGGGGTATCAGGACGCGTACCTGCGGCCGAGGTTGAGGGGCCGCTGTCGCTTCAGTTATTAGGGGACATTCGTTCTAAGTTCGATGAAATCGCCCGCCGATTCGGCAAGTCTTTAGGCCGGCAAAATTCAGCCGCTCTCCCGACCAGCAACTTTTGGGGAGGTCAGACCGGCATAAAATTGCCGCAAATCAAGAGAACGGAAGAAGATGTGAGGCCAACGGTCGCGGCTCCATCATTGATGGACTTGGTCGCGTTCTGTCTAGGGAGTAAGTCCTGTACCGACGGCGAAAGCGATCAAGAGCGACGGGGTAATGGAAACGTCCGGATATCCGGAAGCAAGTCCAGAGCGCCGGTATAAAGTGAAGCGTAAACGGATCTTAGTCGTAGAAGACGACCGGCTGGGTCTCATCGTGTTGCGCCAGCTTCTAACGGCGCAGGGCTACGAAATCTTGCAGAGCTCAGAGGGTTGGGACGGGATCAACCGTGCTCGTAATGAACAACCTGATTTGATCGTGATGGATATTAAGTTGCCCGACATCTCCGTGTCAGATGCTACCCTTCTGCTTAAGAAGGACGATCAGACCAAGGCCATTCCTATCATTGGGGTAATCGCGTCTTCGACGCCGGGAGACGAAACCAAGGCTTTCAAGAGCGGATGCGCGGCGTATATCACGAAGCCGGTAAAGATCGACGAGTTGCTGAGGACAGTCGAGTTCTTCCTGCCTTCCTCCTCCCCGTAGTAGCCAGCCAGGACTTGTATCCTGCCTGCTCCAGACCACAGTTGATTTCACTGATCATCTGCTGCTGGGTGGCGGTCCTGTTCTCGTCGAGATAGGCGAGCGTGCTCAGCGTCATCGCAAGCTCGACCGTTGCGCTGTTGTAGGAGCTTGGCATGTCCCACTCCGTTCCCGCGGCGTCTATCGTCTATAAGGATGATGGATTATCTGGAGGACCAGTATCGCCTGTTGCTCGCAGCGAACGGTAGGTCATTGTTATTCTCACAAATCCCGCATTGATAGACAGGATTTCCCCTAACCGTCGAAGGGTCAAAATTCTCCAACATGACATGGCCACAGTGGCCACAAATGAAATCGTCGCCCCCAGTGTCCGACATTCTTTGTTCTGTTTTGAGAATAGTGCGATTTAGTGTTGTTACTGGGCCGATTGGTATCATAACGATGGTTGCCATTTTGTCCCCCACTATGGCAGCTTAATGTATATTGATTCCTCGAAAATACGGATCAATCAACCCGGCCGCGCTGCGCGTCTGATTCTTTGCCTCGAATTGCATGCGCAGTTCCCGGAGGGCTTCAACTTCGCCCAACGGGTCCCGGAGATGGTAGCACAGGTGCGCGCGGCGCGTGATGCGGGGTTTGCGTCCCTCTGGTTCCCGCATCACTGGCTGACACATCCGATGCAGATGCTGCAGATCACCCCGGTGATGGGCTTCATCGCGGCACACGCGGAGGGAATGACGATCGGGCCGAACATCCTGATCTTGCCGCCGCTCAACCCTGTGCATGTCGCCGAGGAAGCCGCCACGCTCGATGTATTGAGCGGCGGCAACTACGTTCTCGGCGTCGGTTTGGGTTACCGCCAGCCGGAGTTCGACGCCTTCGGCATTAGTCTCAGCGAGCGGGCGCCGCGGTTCAACGAGGGTATCACTCTGATGCGTCGGCTGTTGAGCGAGGGGCGGGGCAGCCACAAAGGCCGGTTCTACACCGTCAACGACGCAGGCATCGGCGTGAAGCCGGTTCGTCCAGGTGGGCCGCCCATATATGTCGCCGGGCAGGCTGACGTCTCGGTAAGGCGAGCGGCACGGATTGGCGACGCATGGCTCATCGTCAATACCAGCGGGCTCGGCAAGGTGATGTCGCTGATGCAGACGTATCGTGCCGCACTCAAGGAATATGGCCGGACCCCGATGGAGTTCCCGATCACCGTCGAGTGCTATGTTAGCGCGCGCCAAGCCACGGCGCATGAGGAATGCCGCGGGCCGCTCGAGTACAAATACGCCGCTTATGCAGCCTGGGGACTGCAAGACCACACGACACAAGGTTCGTTCGAGGACTTCGCGCGCGACCGCTTCATCATCGGCGACAAGGCATCAGTAAACGCAGAGATCGCGCGGTATCGCGAGCACTCCAATGCTGCGGCGGAACTTGGTCTGAGCCGATTCACTCTCGGCAAGCCTGGGCGCGCCCCGCCTTCTGGTGGTTACGATGACACCGCCAAGTTAGCTCAGCCCGCAGCACGCGTGCTCGATCCGCATCGTATCTTGCCCTATTGTGTGAGCAGGCCGCAGAAGCAGCTCTCATACTTGACCGCTATGGTCCGAGCTCAGCAGCAAGAACGAAAACAAGCGCCGAGGCTGACGCGAGGACCCTCAAACAGCTGATCTACGCGACGTCCGGGAGGAACGAAAGATGAGGAACGGCTTCAAGATTGTCGACATCGACACCCATGTGAACCCAAGCTACGAGACGCTGGTCAAGTATCTCGACCCAGGCGCCCGCTCGCGCGTCGAGGAGCTCCAGCCCTTCGTGCGCACGAGAGGCTATCGGGGCGAGACGGCCACGCGCCTCCTGACCGTCGCTCCCTATCCCTTCGACCGCTTTCCCGGCGAAGCGCCTAAAGAGGCGAAGGTGGTG
>Ga0306923_10005827_pt1 | contig 12057 bp, 11 predicted proteins | sample sta12Can44000108_FD_203841 | JGI IMG/M metagenome (GOLD analysis project Ga0306923, IMG submission 203841) | Lab enrichment of tropical soil microbial communities from Luquillo Experimental Forest, Puerto Rico - statanox.12C.anox.44.000.108 (v2)... | ecosystem: Environmental > Terrestrial >...
ATAAACAAGAGGCCGCGCTCTTCGCGCGGCCAGCTTCTAAGCATCGATTTTAGTCGCCGAAGACGGGTTCGGCGGGTTCCTGCGTCGGTACAGGCTTGATGCCACCGATGTTGCCGAGCGGAATGAACGTCCCGTTATCCTGTGCAGGCTTTTCGCCCAGCACGTGTTCCTTATAGAGCGCGAGCATGCGGGCGTTTTCGGCTTCCTGCTTGATCTTTGCGTCGCGGGCCTTGAGCTTCTCCTGCCGCGCGTTCTTGGCGATGCCGAGCTCGTCGAGCGTGTGGTTGGCTGCGGCGTGCACGTGCTCGTCGATCAGCGTCAGCGTGTGATCGGTGGTGGGCAGTGCGACCTTCTTGTTGCCGGCGAAGATCTCGTGACGGCCGTGCTCTTCGTACCACTTGGTCAGAGTCGCGGTCATGTGCATCTTCTCAACGATGTTGCGCCATCCCACACCTGTGTTGTACGCGCAGAAGCTGATCTCGCCTTCCTGCGTGGCATAGGGAATGATGCACTGCTCGGTGCGGCGGAAGTCATAGTTGAAGAGGTCCTGGAACCACATGCCGGCGATGAACAGGAAGTTCCAGCGGTCGTTGCGGCGGCGCTCGATGTCGTCAGCGGTGCGGTCGCCGGAGACCTTTCCGTAGTCTTTGCCGGTTGCGCCGAAGGTCTTGTCGAACTTCTTCAGCAAGTCAACGAACTTGAAGTGCTCGGGCGCCATGAAAGGGTCGTAGTTCTTCAAGAGCGCGAGTGTCATGCCCGCGATGGACATCCACTTGCCACGGGCCGCGTCGTTGACCTTGGCGATGTCTTTAGCAATCATGTCGCCGTTGAGGAAGGCGGTGACGGGCACGGCTTCCTTGGTTTCCTTGTCGATCATGACGGCCATACCGACGCCGCAGTTGGGGTGGCAGCCGCAGCTCAGAGAGCCCCAGTCCTTGTCGGGGCCATGAACAAGGTCGGCCCAATCCGAGAAGGTGCTCATGAACGAGATGGGGAACCAGTCGCGGGTGGGCTCGCCGAGTCCGGTCTGGTCTTTCACGTCGCGCGCGAGGTGCGACAGCGTGTAGCGCTGCGCATGACGGCGCTCGTCGGTGATCTCCTCGTCGCGTCCGGTGAATGAAACTGGCTGGAACGAGAGGAACGAGATGCGCTTGGGATTGTCCAGCGCGAACTGAATGATACGTCCGACCTGCTCGTTGTTCAGGCTGTTGACGATGGTGACAACCGGAACAATTTCGACACCCGCTTTGTGCAGGTTCTCGATGGCCTGCAGCTTCACGTCGAACAAGTTGCCGACGAGGCGGTGCGAGTTGGCAGCGTTGCCGATGCCGTCGAATTGCAGATAGGCGTAACGCAGACCAGCTTCTGCGGCCTGCTTGGCGAATTCAAAACTCTTGGCAAACTCGATGCCGTTGGTCGCAGCCTGCACGGAGTTGTATCCAACCTTCCGCGCGTAAGCGACGGCGTCGAGGAAGTACGGGGAGAGCGTGGGTTCGCCGCCAGAGAACTGCACCGACATCTGCCGCCGCGGCTTGATGGTGATGGCGTTGTCCAACATGGTCTTGATTTCTTCCCACGTGAGTTCGTGGACGAAGCCGACTTGGTTGGCGTCCATGAAGCAGGGATCGCACATCATGTTGCAGCGGTTGGTAAGGTCGATGGTGAGAACCGATCCCCGGCCGTGCCGGACAGTGCTGCTGCCGTGGTGATGTAGCTTTTCGTCGTTGTGGGCGCGAATGTCGCGGCCGGGGAAGACCTCTTCGAGGTGCTTGAAGAACGCAGTGTCGATGGCCATCACGTCTTCGAAGTGGCCGTGCTCGGGGCAGTCCTTCACCATGAGGATCTTGCCGTCGCGCTCGATGATCTGTGCCTTGATTTCGCCCGCCTTTTCGTTGATGAGGACTTCGACGGGCAACTTGCCGTCGATGATTTCCTGGCGGATTTCAGGCACGCACTTAGGGCAGAGCGAGTCGGTGGTGCGCGGCCAGCCTAGCGGTGGCTTCGATTTCTGATAGGACTTCAGCAGCGGCTTGTCCGACCACTTGGGCGTAAACGAAGGATTGGGATTGATGCTGTTGACTTTGTCGAATACCGCCCATGCGCCTTTAGCGGCAAAGGTGACAGCTTTCTCGACATATTTGATCGGTTTGTGCATTTACGCCTCGCGAATAAATTTGGTGGTGTGGCCTCCCATATGCGGGTAGGCCAAGCCTCACACCTTACGACAGTTACAGACTAAATAGCGGGCGCGGGGAGGCCAACGAAGATGGAGCAAATGGGGGGAATTGGCGGCCCAGCGGAGATATCTCACATCGAACGGTACGCTGAATCACAGGGCTATCTTATTGAAACAAATCAGCTTCAGGTTTCGTGTTTCAAGTTTCGGTCTGCGATCCGGATAGGCTCGTCAGGGGGACTATCGTTTCGTCACGAGGCAGATTACCTCAGCGGCGGAATCGGAGTTGAATGCAACTTCGGCATGCACTTACTGAAGCCGTGCTCCAGCACCCGGCCTGCCCAGTTAAGAGCCGGTTTAACGGCTTTGCCAGAGGCAGAGTTCGTTGCCGTCGGGATCATGAAAGAGGGACAGGAGACCTCCGACTTCCTGTTTAACTGCGGTAGCTTTGACGCCTTTCGATTGGAGGTATCGAATCGCGGCCTCAATATCAGATACACCAAGGCTGAGGCGTGCATTGCCGGGGCCTTTAATCGTGTCTCCCTCATGCGCCGGGACGAGTTCAAAGAGCACGCCATCGATGTCAAAGCGGGCAACGTAGTCGCGCGACCTCAAAGGGAGGCCGAGAACATCGCGGTAGAAGGCAATGGCGGCCTCCATGTTGCGAACGTGATAGTAAACGGCGTCAAACGAGAACTTGAAGACCGAGTTGGGCATGGAAGTACCTCCAACGACCAAACGGTAACGCCGATTCAAGCGGTTGGCAATGATGGCTCTCACAAGCCAGATGTTCGATCTGCGTTACACTATTCTGCCGGTTTACCCAATGTCGACATACGCCATCGGCGATATTCAAGGCAACCTTGATGCGCTCGACGCGCTGGTATTCGAGATCGAGCCCGAGCTACACACCCGCGACACGGTCGTTTTTCTCGCTGACTACATTGATCGTGGTCCGAACTCGAAAGGATGGATTCAGCGGATCCTCCAGCTGAAGACCGAAGCACCGTGCCGGATCATCAGTCTGTTGGGCAATCACGAGCAATGGATGCTGAACTCTATGGATGCTGAACTCTATGAATGATCCGACGTCCCACCCATGGGTGGTGGCAACTGAGGCCTTGGAGACCGTTATCAGCTATTCGGGAGAAGCGGCGGCGAAGATAACAGACGCGATGGCAGCACTGAGCCTTCGCCTGTTCACCGAGAAGGTATCACTGCCCTATGAAGAGTTTTTCAAGGCGATGCCGGAGGAGCACAAGAATTCTTTCGCCAGCTGAAGCCATTCCACCGAACGCCCGATGTCATTTGCGTTCACGGAGGAGTTTCGCTTGATGGCGTGCGACCCGTATGACGACAATGTGCATGTTTGGGTCCGCTGGGTTTTCCCGAAGATTACATCGGCCGAGAGTCCGTCGTTTATGGCCATCACGATGACGGCATCGTAGATGCCCACGGTTTTACGAGGCCCCGCATTGGTTCCAACCACACTTACGTGATCGACACGATCTCACGTGGGGTGTTGACCTGCCTGCGGTTCCCGACAGGCGAGTTTTTCAGGGTCGGTAGCGGTCGTTCGAGAAAACGCCCCTCGAAGCGGCGGGGGGCGCGAATCAGACCCCATTCAGGAGGTCAGTTCAAATTTCCGGTCGCAGCAAGTTGGGCGTACCACTTGCCGGACTCCTTCACTGTTCGCTTGAGTGTGCCGAAATCGACGAAGATGAATCCGAAGCGCTGCGAATAGCCTTCGGCCCACTCGTAGTTGTCCATCAAGCTCCAGGGGTTGTAAGCGCGAATGGGAATGCCGGCTTTGTGGGCGCGCGCAACGCCGCCGAGATATCCGCGGAAGAAGGCGATGCGTCGACCATCTGGGACGACGCCTTTTTCGTCGGGCACGTCGTTGTAGGCGCAACCGTTCTCCGTGATTTCGATGGCCTTCGGCTTGTACCTGGCGTTGACCTGGGTGAGGAGATTGTAGAAGCCTTCGGGCCAGACCTCCCACCCGTTCTCGGTCTTGGGGCCTTGGTTGCCTTCCTGCGTGTCGACCTGGAGAGGGCCGTTGGCGTCAGCAGCGAAGCAGATCGAGCGCTGGTAATAGTTAACGGCGAGATAGTCGAGCGGCACCTTAGTGATCTCCATGTCACCAGGACGCACGCCCATCAACTGAAGCAGCTTAGGGGTTGCTAGCGGTTCGGGATATTCGCCTTTGAGCGCGGGATCGAGGAACCAGTAGTTGCGGTAGGACTCATAACGCGCGCACGCAGCGTTGTCGGCCACGGAGTTGGAGCGCGGAATACAGTCCGCCATGGTTACGGCGGAACTAGCCTCGGCTTTCGGGTATGCGGCCTTGATCGCGCGGAACGCCTGACCCTGCGCGAGACTGACGACATGGGTGGACTTCATGAACCCATCCCAGTCCGTACGGCCGGGCGCGTGGACGCCAAGGGCGTAACCTAGCCAGGTAAATATGTTAGGCTCGTTAAAGATGCACCAGGCATTGACACGATCACCGAGATTTTTGACGACCAGGTTGGCATAGTCGGCGAAGTATCCGGCGGTATCGCGATTAGGCCATCCACCTTTGTCTTCCAGCGCCTGTGGCAGGTCCCAGTGGTAAATGGTTACCAGTGGACGGATGTTGGCGTTGTGCAGTTCGTCGAGCACGCGCTTGTAGTAATCGAGTCCTTTGGGATTGGCAGGGCCAGTGCCATTGGCTTGAATGCGCGGCCAGCTGATGGAGAAGCGGTAGGTGGTTAAGTTCAGCTGTTTCGCAAGCGCGATGTCTTCCTTGTAGCGGTAATACGAATCGCACGCAACGTCGCCGGTGGCTGCTCCTTTGATCTTGCCGACCGTGTGAGCATAGCGGTCCCAGATAGACTCGCCCTTGCCATCAGCCTTCCAACCGCCCTCGACCTGGTAGGCAGCCGTGGCCGATCCCCACATGAAATTCTTTGGGAACTGGTAAGGCTCGGGAGGAACGCTGGGTGCGAACGGGAGAAAGTTGGGTTGGAACCTGGTGTCGTCTGCGAAAGGAACTGAAGCGTTAAGGCTGGTTTTGGAAAGAACAGTAGCGGCAAAGCCTGCGGCAGTGACGCCGAGGAATTTTCTGCGGTTCATGGTGGCTCCTGAGAATGCCCACTCGCCGGAAGTCAATAACAGATTATGGAATAGCAAAACCTGCAAGAAGGCAAGCAGGAAATGGGGCTAAGCCCTTTAAGAAATCGATTTTTCTCGGATAGTGACAGGGGCCGCGGTTTAGCCGCCCGACAGAATCATCGGGGCGCGGTCAGTTGTGCGGCTGAGCGGTCGAATTCGGCATCGTCATGCTGCCGAGGTCGAGCTTGCGGTATCCGGTCGGAATCGTGAACAGGCTGGCGTCGGGTTCTCCTTCTTTGATGTTGGAGAGCAGCATGGTGGCGTCCTTGGTGACGACCTTGACCGGAAGATGCAGTTGCTGGTCGATCCACAAATTCGTCACGCGGCCTTGTTTGTCGGTGACCTCCCAATGATCGCAGGTGCGGTCGCTGACCTGTTCGACAGCGATCTTCTTACACGTCACGTCAGGCTCATTGGCGCAAGGATTCGCGGGGTCGTACGGCTTCATGCTGTCGCTCATCATGTCGGGATTGTGACCGCGCAGAGCGTCTACTTTGTGTTCGATGTACATCTTCTGCTCAATGAGTAGCACGTCGGTGGTCTTGGTGGCGAAATCGGTAATGAGCGCCGTGGCGTGGCCCCCGCTTTCCATGTTCATGCGAACGTGCCCGTTGCCGGCGTAGACTTTGCCGGTGATTTCCCGAACGCTGGTCTCGGGGCGGGAAGTGGAGATCTGCAGGTCTGCCGTAAAAGACGTGATGTGCGGCAATTGTGCGTATGCGAAAACGGAAAGCAATAAGAGTGCTGAGGTGATGAACTTCGATTTCAAGCGGGATCTCCTTGGGGCTTAGGTAGACAGTTTAGTGCAATTTCGGGTTTCAAGTTCCGAGCCAAGGAGTGGCACCCGACATCGACCCCCAGAGCCGCATGAGGCGCAATTTGGCATGAAGGAAAGAGACTAGCTGATTTGTTCGCCCTTGGAATATAGTCCTTGCTACGAACCCGGTAAAGCTAAGACAGTGATCAGGAGGGTCCCTCCACCATGGAAACAACGGGAATATGGGTGCGAAAACTCGATCTTTCCACCGGAAGCGACCCGCTAACTCTCGTGGTGGTGGAGGGCACCGACCGACGCAACCTTGTTGTGGACCACTTTCCGTTTACCGTCGGACGGCGGACTGACCGTGATCTGGTGCTGACTGATCCGCGCGTATCGCGTGAGCATGCGCAGTTGAGGCGCGATAACGATGGCGTCTATATCGAAGACCAGAACAGCCGCCAGGGCACGTTCGTAAATGGCGAGCGTACGACCCGCAAAAAGCTGACGCGCAACGACCGCCTTGAATTTGGAGTGCAGGGTGCGTCGTTCGTCCTATTCAATCCTGACCGTTCTGTCTCGAGCATCGCGCAACAGTTCATCAGCCAGTTCTCGTCGTGGAAACCGAGCACGGGAGCGGGTTCTGACTTCGAGATGCTCAACGTGTTTCTTGAAGCAGCGCGCAAGCTAAACAGTACCAACGTACTCGAAGACGTCTTGCAAACCTTGCTGGAGGCCTCGCTGCGCCTCACTAAGGCAGAGCGCGGTTTCGTCTTCTTGCGCGACTCGGCCGGCGAAATGGGCATGGTGGCGGGCCGCGACAAGAACGGTGATGTAATCCATGACGACAGTACCATTTCGAAATCGGTGCTGCGGGAGGCCGCGGCCAGCCGATCGGAATTCCTGGTGACCGACACGTCGGAGAGCGATAAGCTGTCGAACCGCGAGAGCGTAGTGGCGCAGAATCTCAAGAGTGTCATCTGCATTCCGCTGCGACGAACGAACATTCAGGGAAAGCCGGGGGACGAAGCGAAGGCGAGCGGGTCGGAGCTGCAGGGCGTGCTCTACCTGGACTCGCATTTTCTCTCGGGAAAATTGTCCTCCGTCAGCCAGGACATTCTGCGTACGATCGCCAACGGAGCGGCTGCGCTGGTGGAAAATGCCGCGCTGGTCGAAGCCGAAGAGGCCGCGCGGCGTGTTCAGCAGGAAATGGCCATCGCGGCTGAAATCCAGCAGAGGCTAATGACGGTCACGGTACCCGATGTTCCTTTTGCCAGGGTCAATGCCGCTAGCTATGCCTGCAAAGATATTGGCGGCGACTTTTTCGATTTGGTGCATACGCGAAAAGGGTTGTCACTGATTGTGGCCGATGTCTCAGGCAAAGGAGTATCGGCGGCGGTAGTGGCGTCGATTCTGCAGGGGATGCTGTACTCGCACTTATCCGAAGACGCCGAGCTGTCAGAGATGGTTGCGACCGTGAACCGATTCCTGTTCGAAAAGATCGGCGGCCAGAAATACGCGACGCTGGTAATCGCAAGAATGAGTTCCGACGGTGAACTTGAATTGATGAATTGCGGGCACGTGCCGCCGATCGTTATTTCGGGGGACAAGGTGACCAAGCTGGATGAAGGAAACCTGCCGGTAGGATTAATCCCCGGGGCACGATTCACTGCGACCAAATATCAATTAAATCCCGGTGATCAGGTGGTTGTGGTGACCGACGGGGTGACAGAGGCAGAAGATGCGAACGGCGAATTCTTCGGCTTCGAAAGACTGGAAAAATGCTGTCCCGGCGGCTTCGAGGGGATCGTAAACGCCGTAAACGAATTTCGCGGAAATACTCCACTGAGTGACGACTGCACGATGACCGAGCTGCTCTACCGGGGTTAGTCGCCATCGGTCGGGGTAATTCCACTGTGCAATGCTGAAAAATTCTGCGACCTTTGGGTAGAAATTCGCCTTAGATTGCTTGGAAAGACTGCAGGGTCTGTGGTTTAATGCAGAATGTCACAATCGCAAGCGCCGCTATTGTGCCCTTGAATATGGATATTCGTGTTATCCAGGGATTTTTGACATCTGGCCAATCGATCATTGCGGGTCAACCGCGTGCCGGTCTGCGTCTCTCCGCGGTAGCGCTCTGCATGCTGTGCCTTATCGTCAGCACCCCGACGTTCGCAGCCGTGCAAACAACGCAAAAGAAGAGCCCGCACCGCAAGTCCTCAAAGTCCTACAGCGCACATTCCAGCCGCCACTCGTACTACCCGAAGTTCACGCCAATGTTCCAGGGCTCGCACGAGCTGCTGGTAGAGCAGAACGTCAAGCTCGATCAGCAACAAGTTCAGCGAATGAATACCGAGTTCGACCTGCTGCGGTCGGAGCTGTCGAACGACCTGGTACAAGTCAACGAGACGGACGCTCTGAAGATCGCCGACAATTTGCTCGACAGCCGACGTTACTGCCGGCCGTGGACGCGAGATTTTCTCGACGACATCAGCCAGGCCTTCTACGACGTGTTCCACTCGCCGTTGCAAGTAAACTCCCTGGTGCGGACCTCAACTCAGCAGAGTTATCTGCGGAGACACAACCGCTACGCCGCGCCCGCATTTGGCGATACGGCGTCGACACACCTGGCGGGTGTGGCGGTCGACCTTTCGCGGCGCGGGTTGAGCTTGACACAGTATCAGTGGATCAGGGCCTACCTCCAGCCGCTGCAACAAAAAGGCCTCGTCGATCCTATCGAGGAGCGCCAGCCAGTGCTGCATGTGGTCGTGTACGAAAGCTATTCGGATAAGTACACGAATCCGCCAAGCAACGCGGAAGCCAGCGAGGCGACTGAGGCGGACCTGGCGGTTTCGGCGGGCAGCCAGCCGTAGGCCAGTGGTCGGTAAATACGCCTTCCTACAAGCTTCGAGTCACTGCCACAACCTGTCAATTGTTGGCGCACAGCCTCATCAGCGCAAGGCCATGACCAGCAGCTTGCGCTCGGTCATGTCTTCGATGGAGTAGCGCAGCCCTTCGCGCCCTACACCCGAGTCTTTCATCCCTCCATAGGGCATCTGGTCGACGCGGAAGCTAGGTACATCGCCCACGATCAGGCCACCCACTTCGAGCTCGTTGAATGCGGTCTGAATCAAGACGGCATCGCGCGTGAACAAGCCAGCCTGCAGGCCGTAGCTCGAGTTGTTGACCTGATGCAAAGCTTCGCTGAACTCGTCATATGGCTCGACAGTCACCACGGGGGCGAAAATTTCCTGGCAGTTCACGCGCATCTCCGGGGCTGTCCCGGTCAGCACCGTGGGTTCGAGGAACGCGCCTTTGCGCTTGCCGCCTGTCAGAACTTTGGCTCCGCTCTCGATAGCTTCGTTGATCCAACCCGTCGCACGAATGGCGTCCTGCTCGCGAATCAGTGGAGGAACGTCGGTGGCTTCATCGGCGGGATCGCCCGACTTCAGTTTGCTGACGCCTTCGACCAACAGCTTGGTAAAGCTGTCGAAGATGGATTGCTCCACGAGGATGCGCTGCACCGAGATACACGTTTGGCCGCCGTAGGAGAAGCCTCCGACGACACAGCGATGAGCGGCGTAAGTGAGATCGGCGTCACCGTGGACGATGACTCCGGCGTTGCCTCCGAGCTCCAGAGTGACCCGCTTCTTGCCTGCCTTAGTTTTCAATGCCCATCCGACCCGAGCGCTGCCCGTGAAGGTCAGCAGCTTGATGCGATCGTCGGAGACGAGAAGACCGGCATCGTCGTTGGAAAGGGGCATCACGGCGAGTGCGCCTTCGGGCAGGCCGGCATCGTATACGATTTCGGCCAACATCAATGCCGTGACTGGAGTTTGCGGAGCCGGCTTGAGGATGAGCGGACAGCCGGCGGCGATAGCCGGCGCAACTTTGTGCGCAACCAGGTTCAGCGGAAAGTTGAAGGGAGTGATCGCGAAGACCGGCCCGAGAGGGAAGCGGCGACAAAGTCCCCAGCGCCCGGAGGTCGCTTCCAGCGTATCGAGCGGAATGTATTCGCCGTAGACACGCGACGCTTCTTCGGCGGCAACTTCAAAAGTGTAGGTTCCGCGATCGACCTCGATGCAGGCAGTCTTGATCGGCTTTCCGGCTTCCTGACAAATTGTGCTAGCGAATTCTTGGCGACGTTGGCGTAGGCCGGACGCAATCTTGCGCAAAATCGTCGCGCGCTGATGGGACGACATCTTGCGAGTGAAGTGAAATGCCTGCACTGCGGACTGAATAGCAGTTTCGACGTCATCGCTGCCGGCTTCATAGGTAATCGCGATCACGCTCTTATCGAAGGGCGACATGATGACGCGTTCGGTACCGTGTGTGTACCAGTTGTTATTAAGGAAGAAGCCGATACTGCGCGTAGGCACCGATGTGGAGTGGCTCATAGCGAAACCTCAGAGTGTAGCGCGTTCCTCAATCGAAGAGATGGCGATTCCAGGTTTCTGGTTACCGGAGGTTCCATCGCGCGCCGACTTAATACACAGAAGTTGGACGCTTGGCGACGCGCCTTACCGTCTAGCTGATACTGCGCTAGCGGCTTGTACCCTTTCCATTGCGAGGGCGAGGACCTCCACAGCTTGATCGATTTGCTCCTGCGCCATTACCAAGGGTGGTTGGATCCGGACAACATTGCCATAAACGCCTCCCACTCCCACCAGCACGCCGTTGGCGAGGCAGAGTTCGCGAACGGCCTCGGCCTCTGCCGGAGCGGGAGTTCGCTTCTCGTCAAGCACGAGCTCAATGCCGATCATGAGTCCCTTGCCGCGAATCTCGCCGACGAGCGGACGGTCGCGCTGTTTGCGATTCAGTTGGCCCAGCAAGTAGGTTCCCTTTTGGAGTGTCTGCTCGCAGAGGTGCTCCAACTGCATGAATTCAATGTTGGCAATCGCAGCGGCGCAGGAAACGGGATTGCCGCCGAAGGTCGACATGTGATCGCCCGGCTGAAACGACGCGGCAATTTCGTCGCGCGTGGTGAAGGCCGCGAGCGGGAAGCCGTCAGCGATTCCTTTCGCGGTTACGAGGATGTCGGGTTCGATGCCATAGTGCTCGACGGCGAACATCTTGCCGGTGCGCGCGAAGCCGGTCTGTACTTCGTCGCAGATGAAGAGGATCTCGTGACGGTCGAGGACCTTCTTGATCTCTCGAAAATAGGTCGGTGGCGGAACGATGATTCCGCCTTCACCCATAACGGGTTCGGCGATGAAGGCGGCGACGTCGCCGGAAGTCGAAAAACGGATCGCGTCTTCCAGCGATTGGCACCAGAAATCGACGCAGTGTGTCGGATCGTCGGGCCAAGGCGAGCGGTAGACGTAAGGAGCGGGAACGAAGGTAACGCCCGGCGCGTACGGACCGCCGCGCCGCTTGCGACCCTGATTGCCGGTGATGCTGAGCGTGCCCCAGGTGCGTCCATGGAACGACGCCTGGAGCGCGATGATTTCCTTCCTTCCGGTATAAAGGCGCGCGGTCTTCATGGCGCCTTCGATAGCCTCGGCGCCACCGTTGGCGAAGAACGATTTACGCAGCCGCGGCGACGGCATGATCTGCGCGAGTTTCTCCCCAAGCTCTCCGGTCGCTGGCGAGTAATAGATATATGAGGCGCAGTGGACGAGTTTGTCCATCTGCGCCTTCGCAGCGGCGATGATCTTGGGATTACAGTGGCCGGCGTTGACCACCGAGATGCCGGCGAAGCAGTCGAGATATTCCCTGCCTGAAACGTCGCGAATAATGCATCCTTGCGCGCTGTCGACCACGACGGGCTGCACGGACTTCACGAAGCTGGTGATGACGTGATCGCGGTATTGCTGAACAGTTTTGCTCATGACAGGTCTTCACAGGTAGTAATGCAATTCAGTGCCGCACAGCGGGGATGTTTATTAGCCACAGCAGGAACGCGAACCAGACCACACCGAATATTCCATCCCCTAGCGGCTTGCTTATTTCCGCGATTTCTCGCGAT
>Ga0306923_10005830_pt1 | contig 12055 bp, 10 predicted proteins | sample sta12Can44000108_FD_203841 | JGI IMG/M metagenome (GOLD analysis project Ga0306923, IMG submission 203841) | Lab enrichment of tropical soil microbial communities from Luquillo Experimental Forest, Puerto Rico - statanox.12C.anox.44.000.108 (v2)... | ecosystem: Environmental > Terrestrial >...
CGGCGTGTCCCTCGGCGCCGATCCCGATGTCCACCACCGACTCGCCGAACACGATGATGACCAGCGCCCCGTGTCGTTCCACGAAGTGCGACGGCTGGATGTCGAACCGGCCGCGGACCCGGCTGAACAGCGGGGACAGCTGCTCGACGGCGAGCGCGGCCACCCACAGCACGTAGGCGACCCGCCCCTGGACCACCCCGGCCCCGATGATGAGCAGCGCGGCGGCCACGTTGAACGGCGCCACCCGCGCGATGTTCCGGTTAACCCGCTGGTACAGCCAGGCATGCACGCCCACCACGGTCAGGTAACCCAACCCGAAGGCCACCCCGTCCCGCCCGAAGGCGTGCGGGATGGCCAGCCCCATGATCAGGAAGCCGGCCATGCCGACCAGCATCAGCAGCCGTTCCGGGGTGCGGACCGGCGTCCGCGCGTTGGACAGCCAGACGTACCCGCCGTACATCCACCACAGCGCGCCGAATACCAGCAGCACCCGGAACCCGGCCGCCACGGTCACGTCATGCGACAAGATCCCGGTGAGCTGCGTGATGGCGAACACGAAGACCAGGTCGAAGAACAGCTCGAGCGTGCTGACTCGCAGCGGCAGCCCGCCCTCCGGCTCGGTCACCGGAGGCCTCGCGGAACCCTCCGGCTCGCTCACCGGCCTGCGGCGATGTCCCGGCGGTACCACCGGCCGCGCATCTGGACCGTCCCGGCCAGCTCATAAGCCGCCTCCCGGGCCGCCGCCACGTCCCGGCCCGCCCCCACCACGTTCAACACCCGCCCCCCGGCTGACACCAACTCGCCCTGCGTATTCCGAGCCGTTCCCGCGTGCAGCACGTATGCGTCCGCCGGCTCCGTTCCGGCGCGCAGCACGTATGCATGCGCCGGCTCCGTTCCGGCGTGCAGCACATTCGCACCGGCCTCCCCTCGCGCCACATTCGCACCGGCCTCTCTCCACGCCACACGCGTACCCGCCCATTCCGCCTCCACCCCGCCCGCAACGCGATGAACCCCCTGGTTCACCCCGCTAGAGGAAGGTGAAACCCGGGTTTCATCACCCTGGCCGGGGGCTGGCACCACGCTTCGTTCAGTGAAATGGATTTTGTCGCCCTTGACCGGCGCGTCCGGGTAGCCCTCGGCGGCGATCACCACCACCACCGCCGCCCCGGGCCGCCACTCTGGTCTCATCACGCCAGCCAGCCCGCCCGTCGCGGCGGCGTGCAGCAGCGGGGCCAGCGGGGTGGCCAGCCGGTCCAGTACCGCCTGCGTCTCCGGGTCGCCGAACCGGGCGTTGAACTCCACCACCTTCGGCCCGGCCCCGGTCAGGGCCAGCCCCGCGTACAGCAGCCCGCGGTACGGCGTGCCGCGGCGCGCCAGCGCGTCGACGGCCGGCTGGATGACGCGGCCCATCATGTCCTGGACCAGGTCGGCCGGGGTCCATGGCAGCGGGGCGTAGGCGCCCATGCCGCCGGTGTTCGGGCCCTGGTCGCCGTCCCGGGCCCGCTTGAAGTCCTGAGCCGGGAGCAGCGGGACCGCTGTGACGCCGTCGGTCACCGCGAACAGCGAGACCTCCGGGCCGTCCAGGTACTCCTCGATCACCACCGTGCCGCACGCCCGCGCGTGCGCCCGCGCCGCCGCCAGGTCGGTGGTGACCAGGACGCCCTTGCCGGCCGCCAGGCCGTCGTCCTTGACCACGTACGGCGGCTCGAACGCGGCCAGGGCCCGGTCCGCCTCGGTGCCGGTGCGGCAGCTGAACGACGCGGCGGTCGGGATCCCGGCCTCGGCCATGACCTGCTTGGCGAAGGACTTGGAGCCCTCGATCCGGGCCGCGGCGGCGTCAGGCCCGAAGCAGTTGATCCCGGCCTGCCGCAGCGCGTCGGCCGCCCCGGCGACCAGCGGCGCTTCCGGGCCGATCACCACCAGGTCCGGGCTGAGCTTGCGGGCCAGGCTGACGATCTGGTCCGGGACCGGGGCGGTGCCCGGGTGGGTTTCGGCGATGGCCGCGATGCCAGGGTTCCCGGGCGCGGCGTGCAGACCGCCGTCCTCGGCGCTCAGCGCGCGGACGATGGCGTGCTCCCGGCCCCCCGACCCGATGACGAGAATGCGCACGCAGTGAGCCTACCGAGGGCCAGCGAGACTAACACTGCCGCAGCAGGTCCCGGAGCTGCAGGGTCTGGTCGCGGCGCGGGCCGACGCCGATCGCGCACACCGGGGCGCCGATCATCTCTTCCACGGCCGCGATGTAGGCCCGGGCGTTCGGCGGCAGTTCGTCGAGGGTGCGGGCCTTGGAGATGTCCTCGGCCCAGCCCTCGAAGTACTCGTAGACCGGGACCGCGTGGTGGAACTCGGTCTGCGTCATGGGGATCTCGTGGTGTCGCTTCCCGTCCACCTCGTAGGCCACGCAGACCGGCACCTGATCCAGGCCGGACAGTACGTCGAGCTTGGTCAGGAAGTAGCCGGTGATGCCGTTGATGCGGGTCGCGTACCGGGCGATGACGGCGTCGAACCAGCCGCAGCGGCGCGGCCGGCCGGTGGTCACGCCGTACTCCGCGCCGCTCTTGCGCAGCCACTCGCCACCCTCGTCGCGGAGTTCGGTGGGGAAGGGGCCCTCCCCGACCCGGGTCGTATAGGCCTTCACGATGCCGATGACGTCGGAGATCCGGGTCGGGCCGATGCCGGACCCGGCGCACGCGCCGCCCGCGGTGGGCGAGGACGAGGTCACGAACGGATAGGTGCCGTGGTCCACGTCCAGCATGGTGGCCTGAGCGCCCTCCAGCAGCACCACCTGGCCGCGGTCCAGGGCCTGGCCGAGGGCGAGCCCGGTGTCGGCCACGTAGGGGCGGAGTCGTTCCGCATAGCTTTCGTAGTCGACGGCGACGGCCTGCGGGTCGATGCCGCGCCGGTTGTAGACCTTGCTCAGCACCTGGTTCTTCTCGCGCAGCACCAAGTCGAGCTTCTGCCGCAGGATGCCGGGGTCGAACAGGTCCTGGACGCGGATCCCGACCCGGGCGATCTTGTCGCCGTAGGCCGGGCCGATGCCGCGCCCGGTGGTGCCGATCCGCGCGCTGCCCAGGTACCGCTCGGTGACCTTGTCCAGCGCCCGGTGGTAGGGCGTGATCAGGTGCGCGTTAGCCGACACCAGCAGCTTTCCGCAATCGACACCGCGGTCGGTGAGGCCGTCGATCTCGTCCAGCAGCACCTGCGGATCGATCACCACGCCGTTGCCGATCACCGGCACCACCCGCGGCGACAGCACCCCGGACGGCAGCATGTGCAGGGCGTAGCTCTCCTCGCCGATGACGACCGTGTGACCGGCGTTGTTCCCGCCCTGGTACCGCACCACGTAGTCCACGCGGTCGCCGAGCAGGTCGGTCGCCTTGCCCTTGCCCTCGTCGCCCCACTGGGCGCCAACCAGCACGATGGCGGGCATCGCGGATCCCTTCGGCAGGCACAGGGCCCGAGCCGTTATCGCCGTGGCCCCGCACGTACGAAGCCCCCGCTCAGCGCAAGCGCGGCAGGGGCTCTTGCGCTCTGAGATTACCCGCAAAACTCCCAGTCAAGCCTGCGCGCCGCTTACCCGCTCAGGGCGGCCGCCGCAGCGGCGCTGCTGTCGCGCAGGAACTGCTCGCAGCGCCGGGCCTCGTCATCCTCGCCGATGGCGGCGGCGGCCCGGCCCAGCAGGTACAGCGAGCGCAGGAACCCCCGGTTGGCCTCGTGCTCCCACGGGATCGGCCCGTTGCCGCGCCAGCCCGCCCGCCGAAGCTGGTCCAGCCCCCGGTGATACCCGGTTCGCGCGTACGCGTAGGCCGTGACGGCGTCGCCTTCCGCAAAGGAACGCTCCGCCAGCGCCGCCCACGCCGCCGAGTACGCCGGGAACCGGGCTGCGACCTCCTCGGGCGGCGCGCCCGCCTGCAGCGCGGCCGCGGCCTCCTCGTTCTCCGGCAGGTAAGCGGCCGGCGGGCCCAACGACCCGGCCAGCAAGTTCTCGCGGTCCATCAGCTCAGGTGGTGACCCGCAGTGAGCAGGTCCTCGCAGGCATGGGTGACTCGGTGGGCCATTCCGGCCTCGCCGGCCTTGCCGTAGCTGCGCGGGTCGTAGGCCTTCTTGCTGCCCACGTCGCCGTCCACCTTGAGCACGCCGTCGTAGTTCTTGAACATGTGGTCCGCGACCGGCCGGGTGAACGCGTACTGGGTGTCGGTGTCGATGTTCATCTTGACCACTCCGTAGGAGATCGCCTCCCTGATCTCCTCCAGCGCCGACCCCGAACCCCCGTGGAACACCAGGTCGAACGGCTTGTCCTTGCCGTACTTCTGGCCCACCGCGTCCTGGATCTCCTTGAGCACGGTCGGCCGCAGCTTGACGTGCCCCGGCGCGTAGACGCCGTGCACGTTGCCGAAGGTGGCGGCCAGGATGTACCGGCCGCGCTCGCCAAGCCCCAGGGCCTCGGCCGTGGCCAGGGCGTCCTCCGGCGTGCTGTACAGCTTCTCGTTGATCTCGCCGACGATCCCGTCCTCCTCGCCGCCGACCACGCCGATCTCCATCTCCATGATGGTCTTGGCCGCCGCGCACTTGGCCAGCAACTCGGCCGCGATCTGCAGGTTCTCGGCCAGCGGCACTGCCGAGCCGTCCCACATGTGCGACTGGAACAGCGGCTCTTCGCCGCGCGCCACCCGCTCCGCGGAGATCGCGACCAGCGGGCGCATGTAGGTGTCGAGCTTGTCCTTCGGGCAGTGGTCGGTGTGCAGCGCGATATGGACCGGATATCTGGCCGCTACCACGTGCGCGAATTCGGCCAGCGCCACCGCGCCGGTCACCATGTCCTTGACCGCCGAGCCGGACAGGTACTCCGCGCCGCCGGTTGACATCTGGATGATCCCGTCGCTGCCGGCGTCCGCGAACCCGCGCAGTGCGGCGTTGAGCGTCTGGCTGGAGGTCACATTGATCGAGGGGTAGGCGAAACCGCGCTGCTTGGCGGTGTCGAGCATCTGCGCATAGACCTCTGGGGTCGCGATAGGCATGGAATGACTCCCCTTTGGACGTGCCTATTCGGGCTAGGGCCTGAGCCGCCATCCCCAAGCCTAGACATGAAGCGAGCATGAAGATGCACCGGCTGGTGCCGAGCATGCGGTACAAAATGAAACTATGGAGAGCTTTCTCACGTCCGCGGGGTATGCCGCGCTGATCTTGTTCGGCATCCTAGAGGCGGCGTGCATCCCGATCTCATCGGAGATCACCTTCGGCTTCGCCGGGGTCCTGGCCTACCAGGGCCATCTCAACCTTGCTCTGGTGATCATCCTTGGCACGGCGGCCGAGATGGTCGGGTCCTATATCTCCTACGCGATCGGTCGGGTCGGCGGCAAGCCACTGGTGGCCAAGGTGGGCCGCTATGTGCTGGTAACCCAGGCCGACGTCGACCGGGCCGAGCGGTTCCTGGCCGGGCGCGGCGCCTGGGCCATTGTCGTCGGCCGTATGCTGCCCTTCGTCCGCGCCTTCACCTCGATCGTGGCGGGCCTGGTGCGGATCCCCGCGGGCAAGTTCGGAGTGCTCAGCCTGATCGGCACGTTCATCTACGCGACCGTGCTGTCCGTGGCCGGGTACCAGCTCGGCCACGCCTGGAACAGCGTCAGCCACGGCCTGGCCGTCGTCGGCTACATCCTGTTCGCGCTCGTGGTCATCGCGATCGCCGGTTTCGTGGTGTACCGGCTGCGCCAGTTCCGCCGGGAGTCCGCGCAGGGCCAGGCCGCGCAGGGCCAGGCCGCGCAGGGCCAGGCCGCGCAGGGCCAGGCCGCACAGGCACCGGCCGATGGCGAGGAACAAGCGCACGCTCCGCAGGACCCCGCCCCGCCTAGGCGGCCCGGCCGGCACCGCTCAGATGCCGAGGTCTGACAGATCATAGGCAGCCCGGAAGGTCAGCCCGTGTTCGGTCACGTGCTCTCGCGCACCCCGGTTGACCAGCACCGCCACCCCCACGACCTCGGCTCCCGCCGCCCGCAGCGCGTCGACCGCGGCCAGCGGGGAGGCGCCAGTGGTGGAGGTGTCTTCCACCGCGAGCACGCGCCGGCCGGACACGTCCGGTCCCTCGATCCGGCGCTGCGTACCGTGGTCCTTCTCTTTCTTCCGCACCACGAACGCGTCGATGGGCGTACCCCGGCCCGCGGCCGCGTGCATCATCGCGGTGGCGACCGGATCGGCGCCCAGGGTGAGACCGCCGGCCGCCCGAAAGCCCAGGTCCCAGGTGAGGTCGAGCATGACCCGCCCGGCTAGCGGCGCCAGGTGTCCGTCGAGCAGGACCCGCCGCAGGTCGATGTACCAGTCGGACCGCTGGCCCGAGGAGAGGATGAAGTCACCGCGGATGACCGCCTTCGCCTTGATCGCCGCGAGCAGTTCCGCACGGTCGCTCACGGCGGTGCTCCTTCCTCGAGACCCCTTCATGCAGCGGGAATGCACGGAAAGCCATCCCGGAGCAGGTTACTTCACTACGCTTAGAGCCGTCAGGTCCGGATCGGTGCCCGGAAGGGTGACCGCTGCACTGAGGAAGGGACGGTGGGGCCGTGGATCGCTGCGCGCTGTTCGTTGACGCAAGCTACGTGCTCGCGGATGGTGCCATGGCCGTACACGGTACCCGCCGCGGTGAGTCGGTCTCCTGGGACTACGAAGGGCTGCTGCAACTCCTGTCTGACCTGGCCCGGGAGCGGACCGGGCTGCCGGTACTGCGCTGCTACTGGTACGAGGCAACCGTCGATGGCCGCCGCACCGCCGAGCAGGACGCCTTGGCCGACATCCCCGGGATAAAGCTGCGGGTGGCGAAGATCCGCCCCGGCCGGCGTGAGGGCGTGGAAACCGAGATCCACCGGGACCTGACCACGCTGGCGCGCAACAACGCGGTCAGCGACGCGCTGGTGGTCAGCGCCGGGGAGGACCTGGCCCAGGTCATCGCCGATGTGCAGGATCTCGGCATGCGGGTCACCCTGGTGCACATCGCGGTGGACGGAAACTGGACCATTTCCCGGTCCCTGCGCCAGGAGTCTGATGACCTCATCGAGATCGGCGGCGAGCAGCTCCGGCCCTACGTCGAGCTGATCGTGGGCGCCGAGCCCGCGCACTCCGAGGAGCAGGACGACACCGACCGCGCGGACCGGGCCCCGAGTCGGCCGCTGGCCAATGGGCATTCGTCGGCGGGCGTCGGTTCGTATCAGCCGCCCGCCATCTACACCGCCCCTGTGGTGGCGGAGTACCAGCGGCCCGCGCTGCAGTTGCCCCGTGCCACCATCCGCGAAGCCCGTGAGGTCCGCGAAACCCGTGAGGTCCGCGAGGAGCGGTCACGGGAGGAGCGTGCTCGCGACGAGCGGTCGCGCGAAGAACGCGGCGCCCGGGACAACGTCAACGGCGAGGCGCAGCCGGCCCGGCCGGACATCTACGCCACTCCCGCCCCCGTGGGCCCCGCGGGCCCGTTGTCCCCTCCCTCGCGCAGCCGCCAAGACCGGCGGGACCAGCCCGACCGTCAGGACCGGTCCGAGTCCGGCGCGGCCGTCTGGGCTTCCCGGGCCGCTGACGACATCGCCGGCTACGTCGGCCCACCGGGCGCGCCCGACGGCCTGGCCGGGGCCGAGGCCACCCAGGCTCCGCCCGGGCAGCTGAGGCGATTGCCGTCTCGCCCGTCCAGCCCCGGGCCCATGGGACCTGTGGGGTCGCCATCCGGGCCGAGCCAGTACGCCGGGCCAGGTTCGTCCCGCAACGCCTCCTACAGCGGCCCGCAGCCGGTCGTGACGTCGCCGCCAGCCGGCTACCAGTCAACCGGTTCGGGGATTTCCGGCGGTGGAGCCTCGCTAGCCGAGGCCGTGCAGGCGGCGCACGAGGAAGGCCTGGAGTTCGGCGCCTCGGTGGCGCGCGACGCCCCGGCGCTGTGGCTGGAAGCAGTGCTGGCCCGCAAGCCGCGGATGCCGTCCGACCTCGAAGCCCGGCTGCTGCAGGGATCGGCGCTGCCGATCGATTTCCTGCTGCACGATGAGGTCAGGCACGCGCTGCGCCGCGGTTTCTGGGACGCACTCGAGCGTACCCGCCGGTAAAACGGACATACGCCCGGTTGTGCGAGGTCTCGGCGGGTAGGTTTTGAAACGTGGTTGTGCTGTCCGGTGAACTATTCGACGCCATCGAGGTCAATGCTGCCCGGACGGGCAACCACAAACGGGCCGCGGTCCGGATGAGTCGGCTGGCCACGCAAGCCACCCTCCCGGTGCAGGCCTCACCGAGCGACATGTCCCGGGCCGAAGCCCACCTGCGGGCCGGCGAGCAGTGGCTGCTCGCCGACGAGCCGGCCGAGGCCGTCGACGAGTTCCGCGCCGCGATCGCCGATGCGGGCCCGACGCAGGACGATCCCCGGGTGCCGCTGGCCCGCGCTATGTTCACGCTCGGCCAGGCCGCCGAGGCCGACGCGCTGCTTCGCGAGCTCACCGAATCCGGCGGCCGGTCGGTGCCACGCACCTGCGACCTGGTCGCCGAGCTGCTCAACGAGCAGGGCGACCTGAACGGCGCGCTGGACTGGGCCACCGCCGGCGTGGACGCCTGCCTGCGCAGCGACGACCGCGACGAGCTCCAACTACTGCTCCGGCTGCGCTTCCGGATCCGCGTCGACCTCGGCCTGCCCGAAGACGACTACGACAAGATGCTGGACAACAGGAAGGCCGGGCCCGCAGCCGGATCGTGACCTCCCGATCCGTAAAACCGCGGGCCCGGCCCGTCCACCCTGGCTACTGCGCGACCTGCTCGACCCGCTGCACGGTGAGCGCATCCCGGGCCTGATCCACGTCGACCGTCACCTCGTCGCCGTCGAGGATCTCCCCGGCCAGCAGCTCCCGCGCCAGCTGGTCGCCCACCGCCGACTGAACCAGCCGGCGCAGCGGCCGGGCCCCGTACACCGGATCGAACCCGGTCAGGGCCAGCCACTCCTTGGCCGCCGGCGTCACGGTCAGCGTCAGCCGCCGGCCCGCTAGCCGGGCGGCCAGCCGCTCGATCTGCAGGTCGACGATCCGGGTCAGCTCGCCGGTGGTCAGCGCGTCGAACACGATCACGTCGTCGAGCCGGTTCAGGAACTCCGGCTTGAACGCGTTCCGGACCGCGGTCATCACCGCGTCCCGCTTAGCCATCTCGTCACCGAAGGCCGGGTCCGCGATGAACTGCGACCCGAGGTTCGACGTGAGCACCAGGATGGCGTTCCTGAAGTCCACCGTGCGGCCCTGGCCGTCGGTCAGCCGCCCGTCGTCGAGCACCTGCAGCAGGACGTCGAACACCTCCGGATGCGCCTTCTCCACCTCGTCGAGCAGCACGACGGTGTACGGCCGTCGGCGCACGCTCTCGGTGAGCTGACCGCCCTCCTCGTAGCCCACGTAACCGGGCGGGGCGCCGATCAGCCGGGCCACCGAGTGCTTCTCGCCGTACTCGCTCATGTCGATGCGGACCAAGGCCCGCTCGTCGTCGAACAGGAACTCTGCCAGCGCCTTGGCCAGCTCGGTCTTGCCCACGCCGGTCGGGCCCAGGAACAGGAACGAGCCGGTGGGCCGGTCCGGGTCGGACACTCCCGCCCGGGCCCGGCGGACCGCGTCGGACACGGCCTGCACGGCCCGCGCCTGGCCGATCACCCGGCGCCCGATCTCGGTCTCCATCCGCAGCAGCTTGGCCGTCTCGCCCTCGAGCAGCCGCCCGGCCGGGATGCCGGTCCACGACGACACCACGTCGGCCACGTCGTCCGGGCCGACCTCGTGCTTGACCATGGCCGCCGCGTCGGAAGTTCCGTCCTGCATCGAGGCCGAACGATCCGTGGTGCTGGCCTCGGCCAGCTCACGCTCCGCCGCGGGGATCACATCGTGCTCCAGGCGTCCCCATTCCTTGAAGTCGCCGTCACGCTGCGCGCGCTCGGCCTGGCTCTGGAGCTCGTCGAGCCGCTTCTTCAGCTCGCCGACCTTGTTCAGACCGGACTTCTCCTGCTCCCAGCGGGCTACCAGCGCGTCGAGCTGCTCCTGCCGGTCGGCCTTGGTGGCGCGCAGCCGCTCGAGCCGTTCCTTGCTGGCGGCGTCCGACTCCTTCTCCAGCGAGAGCTCTTCCATCGTCAGCCGGTCCACGGCGCGCCGCAGCTCGTCGATCTCGACCGGCTGGGAGTCGATCTCCATCCGCAGCCGGGACGCGGCCTCGTCGACCAGGTCGATGGCCTTGTCCGGCAGGAACCGCGCGGTGATGTACCGGTCGGACAGCGCGGCCGCGGCGACCAGCGCCGCATCCGAGATCTCCACCTGGTGGTGGGCCTCGTAGCGGCCCTTCAGCCCGCGCAGGATCGCGATCGTGTCCTCGACCGAGGGCTCGCCCACGAAGACCTGCTGGAACCGGCGCTCGAAGGCAGGATCCTTCTCGATCCGCTCCCGGTACTCATCCAGGGTGGTGGCCCCGACCATACGCAGCTCGCCGCGGGCCAGCATCGGCTTGAGCATGTTGCCGGCGTCCATCGCACCCTCGGCCGCGCCGGCGCCGATCACCGTGTGCAGCTCGTCGATGAACGTGATGACCTGGCCCTCACTCTGCCTGATCTCGTCCAGCACGGCCTTGAGGCGTTCCTCGAACTCGCCGCGGTACTTGGCCCCGGCCACCATCGAGCCGAGATCCAGCGCGATCAGCCGCTTGCCGCGCAGCGACTCGGGCACGTCACCGGCCACGATCCGCTGGGCCAGGCCCTCCACGACCGCGGTCTTGCCCACGCCGGGCTCGCCGATCAGCACCGGGTTGTTCTTCGTCCGGCGGGACAGCACCTGGATAACGCGCCTGATCTCGGCGTCCCGGCCGATGACCGGGTCCAGCTTGCCGTCCCGGGCCTGCGCGGTCAGGTCAATGCCGTACTTCTCCAGCGCCTTGTAGGTGCCCTCCGGATCCGGGCTGGTCACCCGGGCGCTGCCGCGGATCTGGCTGAACGCCTCGAGCAGCGCGTCGGCCGTGACGCCGGCCGCGGTCAGCACGGCCTTCGCGTCCCCGCCGTCGGCGGCCAGGCCGACCAGCAGATGCTCGGTCGAGATGTACTCATCGCCGAGCTGCTTGGCCCGGCTGGACGCGGTCGCGATCGCCGCATTCAGCGGGCGGGACCACTCCGGGGCGCTGAGCGTTGCGCCGTGGGCCTTCGGCTGCCTGGCCAGGCGCTCCTCGGCCTGCTTGGCGATCAGCGCCGGGTCGGCGCCGACCGCCCGCAGCAGCGGACCGGTGGTGCCGTCTGCCTGCTCGAGCAGCGCGGCGAGCAGGTGCAGGGCTTCGACCTGCGGGCTCCCGTCCGCCGCGGCGCGGCGTATCGCGACCGACAGCGCCTCCTGGCTCTTGTGGGTCAGCTTGTCGTCTGCCATTACCTATCTATCTCCTCTGGGCACCCCGGTCCCGCCGGGCCGCCCAGCTAGTTATCCGCTTATCAGCATTCGGTTCCCCGATCCCGCCGGGTCACCGAGTTACTTGTCTCCTCGGGGCTGTCCGGTCCCGCCGGACGGCCCGGTCATCGGTTCCCAGATCGCGACCCGGGTGCGGCGCACCGGCACCAGCCCGGGGTCACTGTCACTGCCGCTGCGGCGCAGCTCGGCCAGCCGGGCCGCCACGGCCCGGGTCGATTCCAGCTCGACACGCAGCTGCGCCACCTCGGCGTGCAGCTCGGCGACCAGCCTGCGGGCCTGTTCCAGCTCCCGGAGCTGACTCAAGATCAGCTTGATGCCGGAGAGGTTGACGCCCTCCTCCTGCGACAGTCGCTGGATCTCGCGCAGGGCCAGGATGTCCCGCATCGAGTAGCGCCGGCCGCCGCCGCCGCTGCGGCCCGGTGAGACCAGGCCGCGCCGCTCGTACTCGCGCAGCGTCTGCGGGTGCATCCCGGACAGTTCGGCGGCGATGGAGATGACGTAGACCGGCAGGTCATCCGACTGCTCGAATGGGCTGCTCATGTCGCCTCCTCTCAGGCCTCTTTCGCCCGCTCAAGGAGTTCCTCGCGCGGGTCCGTCCCGGCGGTGGCCTCACGCAACTCCTCGATGGCGCTGCGCGCCTTGCC
>Ga0306923_10005831_pt1 | contig 12052 bp, 9 predicted proteins | sample sta12Can44000108_FD_203841 | JGI IMG/M metagenome (GOLD analysis project Ga0306923, IMG submission 203841) | Lab enrichment of tropical soil microbial communities from Luquillo Experimental Forest, Puerto Rico - statanox.12C.anox.44.000.108 (v2)... | ecosystem: Environmental > Terrestrial > Soil...
TGAGGAAGGCCGCACCGCAAAGCCCGCCTAGGATTCCTGTTTCCGCCAGAGTTTCCAAATAATCGTTGTGAACATGGTCGACAAGCCTGCCGTCGTAGGCTGTCTCGTAGGCAGGAAAGACGTCCACCAGCGCTCCCGTACCACAGCCGACGATCGGGTGGTCCCAAAAAATATGCAGGGCACCGCGTTCCATGGAAACCCGCCGCGCGAGCGTGACTTCGGGCGACTTTAAGTTTGAGAACTTGGCAATGGCTCGATCCGCGCCCACCCACACGACCATGGCCAGAGCCAGCAATGCAATGAAGCCGGCGGCGATCACCCGTCGACTTTTCCAGGCCCTGGAACGCCGGCTCAGCACCAAAAGCCCAAGCACGCCCATTTCGAATGCAAACCCGATGATTCCTCCCCGCGAGCCCGAGAGAATCAGGGCGCTGATCGGTACGATCGTCAACAGCGCTGTCAAGGGCAGCTGCTCTCGGTGCACGCCGCGAAACAGCATCATGGCCAGCCCTAGCGGCACGGTCAGCTCCACAAAACCAGCGAAATGGTTGCGGTTCACGTACGGACCAAACGACTCACCCCCCGTTTGAAACGCCTCGATCCAGTAAATTTCCCGGCTGGAGGTGAAGAATTGGATGATCGCCAGCACCGACACCAAGAAAGAAAAGATGATCAGAAACCACACCAGCTTGGTCAGTTCGCTCCTTGTCCGAAACGCCTGCGTGGTCAGAAAAAAGACCAAGAAATAGGCGGTCAGCCGCAGCAGTTGGCTGCGAGTCAAAAAGGCGTACGGAGTCAGATGAAAAACGAGCTGGAAGAGGCCGATGGCGAGAAAACCCAGCAGAGGCCAGTAGAGCGGTGCCCAGTAAATCCGCGCCTGGGTCTTCCAGAGGACCCCCAACGCCCACAGCACGAATAAAGCCGCTGCTAGGATTTCTATCGGCGATTGCGCCCATACTTCGACCGCACCGAGCGCCAGCACGGACGCTGCCACCAGCAGGTAGAGCCCCATGCGCAGAACGGTCATGGTGCCGGCTGCCTTGTGGGCTTGGAAGGCACCAGGGTTACGTCTGCAATCCAAACCGTGCCACCCAGTTTGTTTTCAAACAGCCGGCTTGTCCTGCGTGCGAGCTCGATGAGCAGAACGTGCGTTTTTGGACTGGTGGTCACCTCGGCCGCCACAGGCGTCCAATCGTGTGTCCCGGTGAAATTCTCCGTTGCGACCCTAACCCCGTCGGCATGGTTCGGATCGAAGATAAAGAACTCGATTCCGCTTTCGGTGGTAATGCTGTCGGTACGCAGCAACGCACGAAAATGATACAGGCGGCCAGGCTCGACGGGCACAAACTGTGCGGGCGCGCGCAGGTCGATATTGCTTCCTCCACTGAAATCTAGACGAACGGCGCGAGACCCACCGCCGCTCGGTGCCCTATCGAAGCCGAAGTACGCGCCCAGAACATCGCCCCATCTCCAGTCCAGACCGCCATTTGAAAAATCCTTGGCGAAATCGCCGTTGCAGATGAGCGAACCGTTGGCGGGCGTATCGTGCGGCAAACCTGCGGCCGCCAGCGCCTCCTGCCACACGACAGAAGCGTCATCGCCGCGATCCTCATGAAGCAGTTGATCGAGCAAAGGAAAGGCGCGCGACAAATCGAGCCGCTGGGGGAGCCCTACCAGACGCTTCCAGACGATCATGGCCTCGTCCGCGTGTCCCGACGAAGCAAAAAAATCGACAGCTTCGCTGTACGCTTCCATGTTAGGTGGGAGAAGCTCGGCGAGAATCTGGTTGACATCTCCGCTCGCCCTCCAGCTGCGCGAGATTGCCAGGGGAAGCAGTTGGGGATCGGTGCTAACTGCTTTGCGCAGTTCCCCAAACCCCTGCTCCGGCTTTCCCTGACGGAGCAGGAAATTCCCGTAATTGAAGGCCACGACTGCCGAAGCAGGATAGACCGCCTTGGCGCGGGCGAATGCGTCGCTCGCTCGCGCCTGGTCACTGGCAGCCTCGTATGCGCCGGCCAGATCCATCCAGTAGTTCGCTGAGTGTGGTTCGTCTTGAACGGCCCTTTGATAATCGCTAATGGCCTCAGGTAAATTTGAATTGACAAAATCCCATTGGTGTAAGCGCCCCACCCGGTCCCATCCAGCGGCATCGCCCGGAGTCAGTTTCTCTCCGCGCTCCATTCTTGCCAGGTTCTCGGAATTCAAGCGATCCTGCGCCAGCCAGAGAATCGACGCCTGGGGAATGAGAGTGGCTGCAACGACGAGCGAGGCCAAGACGATGGCCCAGCGCCACCACGTCTTCTCAAGCGAGATTTCCATCCTGGCTTAATCTGCTATGAGGGTCCTCGCTTCGCAAGAGTAATCTGGCGTTTGGTCCCGGGGGCTGAGCTCGATGGCAGCCCACGAGTCGCACCTCGAGAAGCGAACACCGGCCACACACAACCCGTCTCGTGGGGGGTCGTCTAGTAGTTCCTCGAGCAGCCCAACAGAACGCGCGGCGGGCCGCTATCGGTGCTCGTCGCCAACCAAAGGGTGCATCAAGTGCATGGCGTCGAACGCTTCCACAACCTGCTCGGGCCTGGTGCGCACGCGATAATCGTCGGTCAGGTTCACCCAGCGAATCTTTCCTGAGGAGTCGATTAGAAATTCGGCCGGCCGGGCAACATCGATACCGTCAGGTCCGGCATGGGGATCGACGAGGTCCCAGCGGCGAATCACTTCCTCCTTCTCGTCGGAAAGGATCGGAAATGTGTAGCCTTCTGTTTTGCGCAGACCCTCGGACTCGCTGGGGGTGTCCACGCTGATCGCTATCACTCGAATCCTTCGCCTGTCGAATTCGGCCAAATGCTTTTCAAAGCTCCGCAACTCGGAGTTGCAGAACGGTCACCAATAGCCGCGATAGAAAATTAGTAGAGTGCTGACGGTCTGCTCAGAGCCACCGCTCTCAGCCGACGATCGGTTGGACGGAAAGGCGGAATCGATCACCACCGAGAGAGTCACGGGTGTGCCCTTCGAATCCGGCAGCGTGAAATCAGGAACGAGGTCGCCAACCTGTGGCGCTCCGTGAGAGACGGGAAGTCGTTTCGAGAGGGCGAAAACTCCGTAGCAAAACAGACCGGTGACTACGAGCGCCAGGACAGCGAGAATGCTTCCGCTGATTTTGCCGCGATATCTGTCCGCCTGACCATAGGCGCGTACAACTCCAATCGCCACCAGGATCAGGGCCAAGGCAATCATCAAAAGATTGGCCCAGGGAAAGTCGCGCGTCAGGACAAAACGCGCGAAGAACAGCGGATAGCTGAACACGCCCAACAGAAGCAGAACAAATCCCGACCACAACAGTGGATTCCAGCTGCGTTTCATAAGAATTTCTCCCTCGAATCTTCCTCCCGCCCTGCTGTTGATGGGATCCACTTTAACCCACAATGGTTCACAAAAAACCGCCGAGCGAGAGTTTAGCGAGCTCGGGTGGGCCCTAGGAAGGCAAAATTCAGCGAAAGCTGCGGCTGCCCCTCGGCCGGATATATAACCTGCTGATATGATGAGACATACTCACCTCGGCGGGCAAGAACTGCCTTGTGAATCAGCCCATTTTCCGGTAAAATTTAGATGGTTCGATTCCTCCTGAATTTTGATTGTTCGGACCGAGCTTGCGTTCGCGCCGGGTTGCCAGGGCCAGAACTGGCCGCCTGAAACGCGTAGCGCGATTCCCCTTTCGAGAGGGGACGACGGAGCTTCGCCGCGTCCACCCGAATTTTCGGAACTGGACGGGATGGAGCCAAGAAACACCCTTCGAGTCCCAGCTGGAGCGCGCCGCGCTCTGGAAATTGGGGCCAATGGGCAAGGTAAGTCGAGCTAATCCGACCGCCTTCCCGAGTACGGCTCAAGTATCGCCGAAGTTGGCAGTACCTCAGTACGGAACTGAGGCGCCTTTTCTGAGGAGACGCACGATTCATGGCTGACAAGGAAAGCCCCCAAGGGCCTGCTGCTGTTGGTCCGTCTGGTGGGCACAAATACGACGCGACTTCGATCAAAGTGCTCGGTGGGCTCGAAGCAGTTCGCAAACGGCCCGCGATGTATATCGGCTCGACTGGCGAGATGGGCTTGCATCATCTCGTTTGGGAGGTGGTGGACAACTCCGTTGACGAAGCAATGGCCGGCTTCTGCGATGAGATCAGTGTGCAGGTTCACGACGACAACAGCGTAACGGTAATCGACAATGGTCGCGGCATTCCCGTAGACATGCATGCCACCGAGAAAAAACCCGCTGCCGAAGTGGTGATGACGGTTCTCCACGCAGGCGGCAAATTCGACAGTGAGACTTACAAAGTTTCCGGTGGCTTGCACGGAGTTGGTGTGTCCGTGGTCAACGCACTCTCCGATTGGCTTGATCTGGAAATCTGGCGCGACGGCGAAGTTTGGGAACAATCGTACGAAAAGGGCATTCCTACCTCGAAACTGAAGTCCTCGGGGAAAACGAAAAAGACGGGCACAAAAATCACCTTTCACGCCGACCCTTCGATCTTTTCAACGATTGCTTACAGTTTTGACACCCTCTCCCAGCGCTTGCGCGAGCTGGCCTTCCTCAATAAGGGGTTGAAGATTACGCTCGAAGACGAGCGTTCCAATAAGAAAACCGAGTTTCGGTTCACCGGTGGCATTTCGGAATTCATCAAGCACCTCAACCGCGGCAAAGGCGTACTGCACGACTCGCCCATCTATATGGAGGGGAGGCGTGGCAATGTCGATATCGAAATCGCCCTGCAATACAACGACAGCTATGCCGAAAACATCTTCGCTTTCGCCAATACGATCAATACGGTTGATGGCGGCACGCACTTGGCCGGCTTCCGCTCTGCGCTCACCCGAACCATCAACTACTACGCCGGCCAGTTCGGCTTGCTGAAGGAGCAGAAGGACGAAATTTCAATTACCGGCGACGATGTCCGCGAGGGCCTCGTTGCGGTGGTATCGGTCAAGTTGCCGCAACCGCAATTTGAAGGGCAAACCAAGGGTAAGCTGAATAGCGATATCAAAGGCCTGGTCGAATCGCTGGTCAACGAAAAGCTCGGGGAGTATTTTGACAAACACTCCTCGATCGCACGAAAGATCATCGGCAAGTGCATCGATGCGGCGCGCGCACGCGAAGCCGCCCGCAAGGCCCGCGAACTCACCCGCCGCAAGTCAGCGCTGGATTCCTCGGGCCTGCCGGGGAAACTCGCCGATTGCCAGGAACGCGACCCGGCGCGCTGCGAACTCTTCATCGTAGAGGGTGAATCGGCCGGGGGCTCGGCCAAAGGTGGACGCGATCGCCGCTATCAGGCGATCCTCCCGCTCAAAGGCAAAATACTCAACGTCGAAAAAGCCCGCTATGACAAGATGCTCGGCCACGAAGAGATCCGCGCCATCATCACCGCGCTGGGCACCGGTATCGGCAAAGACGACTTTGATGCCTCCAAACTGCGCTACCACAAAATCATTCTGATGACCGATGCGGATGTTGACGGCAGCCACATCCGCACCCTCCTGCTCACCTTTTTCTTCCGTCACATGCGCGAACTGATCGATCGGGACCACGTCTTTATCGCGCAGCCGCCACTCTATCGCGTCAAGCGCGGCAAGATGGATCGTTACATTCGCGACGAGCGCGAATTCTCGCGCGAGCTGATGAAACGAGCCACCGAAGAACACGTGGTCAAAGGCAAAACTGGCAGGGCCCTCGAGGGTGGCGACCTCACCCAGTTCCTGCTCAACATTCAGGAGTACGATCAGGTGGCCACAAAACTCGGCCGGCGCCTCCGCGACCTGAAGCTGGTGGAGCTTCTGGCCGATGCGGAACTTGACAAGAAAGCTGACTTCAGCGATAGGAAAAAGCTCCAAGAACTGCTCAAAGCCATCGACAAGGCAAAGCTCGAAGTGGATGCCAAGCTGGCCTTTGACGAAGAGCACAGTCTGAACGAACTGGTGCTCAAGAATGGCGGAGAAAAGCGCATCAATTGGGCACTCGCTGCTTCACCCGAATACAAGCGGTTGCGTACGTTGCGCCAGGCCATCGCCGAAAATGACAAGCCACCCTTCACCATCTCGCACAATGGTGACAAGGTCACCAAGGAATCCGCGCTGGAGTTGCTGAATTACGTGCTGGAAGACGCGAAAAGGGAATTCACGATTACGCGCTTCAAGGGCCTGGGCGAAATGAATCCCGAGCAGCTGTGGGCCACTACCATGAACGCCGAAACGCGCACGCTGCTGAAAGTGCGGCTGGAGGATGCCGTCGCCGCCGAGGAAATTTTCGCCACGCTCATGGGCGAAAACGTCGAAGAACGCAGAAAGTTCATAGAAGACAACGCGCTCGATGTTGTCAATCTGGATATTTAATGCAGAGCTGTGGCCCTCAGCGATGCACACTCCTGCTCTTGATCGCGCCCGCCAATTCTGCGGCAGCCATGAAAAAGTCACGAAAGGCTTGAAATGCCGGACGAGCTAAACCAGCAAATTTTGCAGCCGGTCGATATCGAATCGGAAATGAAGAAGTCTTACCTCGATTACGCCATGAGCGTAATCATCGGCCGCGCTCTGCCCGACGTACGCGACGGCCTTAAGCCTGTGCATCGCCGCATTCTCTACGGCATGTACGAGCTGGGCCTGACCTCCACTCGCGCCTATCGAAAATGCGCGAAGATCGTCGGTGAAGTTCTCGGCAAATATCATCCGCACGGCGATACGCCCGTTTACGACGCCCTGGTCCGCCTGGCGCAGGACTTCAACATGCGCTATCCCCTGGTGGATGGCCAAGGCAATTTCGGCTCCGTCGATGGCGACCCTCCGGCGGCCATGCGCTACACCGAGGCGCGCCTTTCGCGGATCGCCGAGGAAATGCTCGCCGACATCGAAAAGGAAACGGTCGATTTCGTCCCCAATTTCGATGAAAGCGAACGCGAGCCCGTCGTTCTCCCCACACGCATCCCCAATCTTCTGGTCAACGGCTCTTCGGGAATCGCCGTGGGCATGGCCACCAACATTCCGCCACACAATTTGAAGGAGACGATCGAAGCGGCCATCCTCCTGGTCGAGAGTCCCGAAGCCGGCCTCAAGCAGGTGATGAAAATCATTCCCGGTCCGGATTTTCCGACGGGTGGTTACATCTACGGCCGCGAGGGAATTCAGCAAGCCTACGAAAAGGGCCGCGGCTCCTTCCAGGTCCGCGCCAAAGCTGCCATCGAACAGCGTGGTAAGGATCGTCAGGATATCGTCATCACTGAGCTGCCCTACCAGGTCAACAAAGCTCGTCTGATCGAACATATCGCCGAGCTGATCCAAAACAAGAAGATCGAGGGCATCGCCGATATCCGCGACGAATCCGACCGCGAGGGTATGCGCATTGTCATTGAAGTGAAGCGCGACGAAGAGCCGCAGCTCATCCTCAATCACCTTTTCAAGCACACCCAGATGCAGGAATCGTTCGGCATGATTCTGTTGGCCATCGTGGGCGGCCAACCGCGCGAGCTCGGTCTGCTCGATCTGCTGCGCCTGTTCATCGACCACCGCGTCGATGTCGTCCGCCGCCGCACGCAATACGAATTGCGCAAGGCCCGCGAACGCGAGCACCTACTGCTCGGTTATCGCATGGCGCTCGATAACATCGACGAGGTAATCAAGATCATCCGAGGGTCCAGCAGCCGCGCCAAGGCCCGCGAGAATTTGCACGAGTTCTTCCTGAACAAATCGGTTCGCGTCCTGGTTGACGGCAAAGAAGCCACCGTCAAAGGGGTCAAGCTCGAGGCGAAAAAATACGGCCTCACCATCGCCTCGGGGGAAACCCTGGGCCTTACCTACATCCAGATCGAGGCCATCCTTGAGTTGCAGTTGCATCGCCTCACGCAGCTCTCCGTTGATGAAATTCTCAAGGAACTGGGGCAGATCCGCGAGCGCATCCGAGAACTCGACGAAATACTGGCCAGCGACAAGAAGCTGAAATCGGTCATCGTCGCCGAGTTGCGCGAAGTCGCCAAGGACTATGGCGACGAGCGCCGCACGCAGATCGTCGACCGCGTCGAGGAAATCAAGCTCGAAGACCTGATCAAAGACGAGGAAATGGCCATCACCATTAGCCACGCGGGCTATGTGAAGCGTACCTCGGTGGATACCTACCGCCATCAGTCCCGTGGCGGCAAGGGCCGCATTGGCGCCAAAACGCGCGAGGATGACTTCGTCGAGCACTTCTTCATCGCCTCGGCGCACAGCTACATCCTACTGTTCACTTCCAAAGGCCGCATCTATTGGCTTAAGGTCTATGAAATCCCGGAAGCCGCTGCCGCCACGCGCGGCAAGGCCATTAATAGTCTGGTGCGCTTCCAGGAAGGCGAAACGCTTAAAGCCATCGTCCCCGCGCGTAATCTTGAAGAAACCGGCCGCTATGTTTTCTTCGCCACCAAAAATGGCACGGTGAAGAAAACCGAGCTCGCCGAATTCTCTAATCCGCGCCCTTCTGGCATCATCGCCATCAATCTCGATCCCCCGGATGAACTGATCGGCGCGAAGCTCACTGACGGCAAGCAGATGGTTTTTCTTGCCAGTCGGGAGGGTCAAGCCATTCTTTTCCGCGAGACGGAAGTCCGCTCGATGGGCCGCAACGCCGGCGGCGTCAACGGCATGGACCTGGCCAAGGACGACTATGTCGTTTCCATGGATGCCGTGCAGCCCGATTTCGCCATCATCGCCAAGGAGTACCAGAAGACCACCCAGAATCTCGACGAGCTCGAAAGCGACGAGATTCGGGAATCGCTCACCTCGCTCATGCTTACGGTCGCCGAGAAGGGCTACGGCAAGCGCACGCCGCTCGCCGAATATCGGGTCACTTCGCGCGGCGGCAAGGGTGTCATCAACCTGAAATCAACCGAGCGCAATGGTCCGGTTGTTGCTGCACTGCAGGTGCGCGAGGATTCCGACGTTATGATCATCACCGGCCACGGCAAAGTGATTCGCGTACATGCCGCCGAGATTCGCGAAGCCGGTCGCTCGACGCAAGGGGTCCGCCTGCTGCGCCTCGAGGAAGGGGACCGCATCGCCGCAGCCGCGGCCATCCTGGAGGAGGAAGAATCCGCTTCCGCCGAGCTGGAAAAGAAGTGATCTCGGTTTCGGGCTCCCTCGCCTTTTCTTAGGCGTGTGGTCGGAGCTTCGCTCCGCCCTGGTGGCACCTGCGGCCACGCTTAGGCCGTGTTCTAGGATGTCGTGGACGATCGATCTTTGTGTATACCGATGACCTATCGCCAGGAGCTCGCTCATCTGCTTCGCACTAAATCCCTTGTCCGAGGCGAATTCACTTTGGCCTCGGGCAAGAAGAGCGATTACTACATCGATTGCAAGCTCACCACGCTCGATCCCGAAGGCGCGCTGCTCACAGGCTACTGCATCCTCGAACTGCTCGAGGAAATGAAAATCAAACCCGACGCGATCGGCGGCCTCAGCATGGGCGCCGATCCGTTGGTCACCGCCCTAGGAGTTGTCAGCGCGATTCAGAAGCGGCCTGTGCCGGGGTTTCTCGTCCGCAAGAAAGCCAAAGAACACGGTCGCCAGAAGCAAATTGAAGGAATCGAAAACCCGCGCGGCAAAAAGGTCGTGATCGTCGATGAGGTCTGCACCACAGGCGGCTCGACTCAGGAAGCGATTGACGCCGCCGAGCGCGAGGGTTGCGAAGTGATCGCCGTCATAAGCCTGGTCGATCGCGAAGAAGGCGGCTCAGACGTGCTGCGAGCGAAATACAACTACCGCTCCATCTTCACCGTCCGCGAACTCCTCGCCGAATCACGGGCTCCGGCCGGCGGCGCACCATAGCTGTCGGTCTATGTTGTTCTCCCTCGCTCCCCACAAGTCAACTCCGAAGCCCCTATCGTTGCGAATTCGCACATCACGGCCCCAACTCGCCGAACCGCCTCGGCGAGGCTCACGCTAAAATGCTCGTTTGCACTCGCGAGGGGGGAATCATGAAGCGTTCCGGCCATCTGCCGATGCCCGACCTGGCCTACCAGGATCCTGTGTTCATGGAGAGCAAGCCGGCCAGGCCGCTGCGTATCCTGGCCGAGTATCTCGATCCGCTCACCCGGCTGCGCCGCGCGGGCATAGCCGACACCATCGTGATGTTCGGTTCTGCGAGGATTCATCCGCGTGACGTCGCACAAAGAAAGTTGCGGGAGGTCCAGCGCGCGGCACGAGGACGCCGAACACACGAGTGGCGCATTAAGCTAGACGCGGCGAAATCGATCGTCGGAATGTCGCGCTACTACGAGGAGGCTCGCGAGCTGGCCCGCCGCATTACGGCTTGGGCGATGACGCTCGGCACGCAGCCGAGGCGCTTTGTGATCTGCTCCGGTGGCGGACCTGGAATCATGGAGGCGGCCAACCGCGGCGCTGCCGAGGGGGGCGGCTCCTCCATCGGCCTGAGCATCCAGTTGCCGCACGAGCAGCGGCCCAATCCCTACATCAGCCCCGAACTGAACTTCTGCTTCCACTACTTTTTCATGCGCAAGCTCTGGTTCGCGCAAATGGCCAAAGCACTGATCGTTTTTCCGGGGGGATTTGGCACCATGGACGAGCTTTGGGAAATGCTCACGCTGATGCAAACCGGCAAGCTCGCCTCCAAGCACCTGATCTTGATCTACGGCCGCGAATACTGGGACAAGGTCCTCAACTGGCGCCACATGGTACATACCGGTACCATGAGCGAAGCCGATTACAAGCTACTTAAATTTGCCGATACCGTGGAGGACGCCTTTGACCATGTGCGCCAACAAATGGAGCGCCACCATTTGGCGCTAGAGGCCGAGTAGGAGTTCCGCTCTCAAATGCCGTATTTCAAGTGAATTAGCGAGTGCAACCTGGCCGCTTTCGAGAACATCTTGTTATCTAGAGGCGGCCAAGCATGCTTAGCTACCCAGCGGGCTTTAGGGCCGCGACGGAGGTTGATCATGTTGACGAAGTTATCCGGAATAATCCTAGGTATGTTCTTGATCTTCGGAACGGCAGGATCGGCCAGAGCAGACGAATGGTGCTCGCGGCAAGTTCGGCACGAGCGTCATGAGCTGAATCAAGCGATCCACCAGCACGGTTACTACAGTTGGCAGGCAGATCACGAGCGGCGTGAGCTTGATCGTGTCCGCGATCAATGTCGTCTGAACTACCATCGCCGTGACGATGATCGCTACCGCAACTACGATCGCGACTACTACCGCTGAGAAGTAGCCGAGGAGCCTAAAAGCGAAGGCGAGGGAGCCAACCTCCCTCGCCTTTTTCTTTTGCAACTGGAGGACCCCACGCCCGGTTCGCTTAAAGACCTGACCGGAGGGGAGTTAGTTCTTCGAGACTTCTGTGTCAGCCTCGAAAACCGCGTGGAACCGGCGCTGCTCGTCTCGGTCGTGAACCAGAACGATAGGGGTCAATCGCACCGGCTGCTTGCAATTTCGGCAAATTCCACTCTCGCCTTCGACGTCCTGAACGAAGCCGTCGGTGAAGTGGTAGGCCGAGCGCGGCCGCCGGGCAGCCTTCGCACCGTGCGCCCCGCAATGAGGGCAAGTGAATTCAACCTGATCCTCCAATGGGTCGCGATTCAGTGCCGCCCATCCCGTATAGCGCACCCCAACTGTTTCTAAGCTATTCCGATTCATGATAGCCACCCTTTATGACCGCGATTATGACCCTCAATTTGAGGGATACGCGACGTTAGACGCAGAATCACTCGATTCTGATGCTTTTTTCTTCGCTCAAGGCAACCGCTTACCGGATAGGTGTTTAGACGGGTTTTCCGTTTCTCGGCAGAGCACGGCTAGGGGAACCTGAACAAAGCTCCGGTGTCTATACCGGCAAGAGATGGCGACCTCCCGGATAGCAGGTCGGAGCCGCACAGGCAAGCTGAGCGGAAGCCGCTGCGGCCGCCTTCGATATTTCGCTCGCGCAGAGGAGGTGCGTCTGTGAACGAGTTCGGAAATGTGGGGAGATCGATCCTCGAAGTGGAGGTGACTGAGGTTGGGCGAGCGAGGCAGCTTCGCGGCCGCGCTAT
>Ga0306923_10005834_pt1 | contig 12049 bp, 13 predicted proteins | sample sta12Can44000108_FD_203841 | JGI IMG/M metagenome (GOLD analysis project Ga0306923, IMG submission 203841) | Lab enrichment of tropical soil microbial communities from Luquillo Experimental Forest, Puerto Rico - statanox.12C.anox.44.000.108 (v2)... | ecosystem: Environmental > Terrestrial >...
TCCCGAACGCCGTGTTGGGGAACGGATTGGGCCGACACCATCCGCCAACTCCCCACACCGTAGCTTGGCATTGCTCGAACGTCGCAAAGGTACAGTTTTCGTTCTCAGGCTTGGTGTAGGTCGCGCACCAGTTATTGTTGGCGCCGCGGACGTCGGTCGCCGTCAGCGCCATGGTCGCGAGGGTGATTGAACCAAGACCGATCGCGCGCATGATTGCCTCCTCGGCAGGCGAAGGAGCCCCTCAGCCGCGAGCATTATAAAGCAAGACGGGGCCCGTCACCCAGAGAGCTTTTCCGCATCTCGCGGGGCGCGGCGGCGGTGTAAACTCGATTTCCGCAGCCACCCGATTCGCCGCCAGGACAAAAGATGCCCGTACGCCAGCTCTCCGAAGGCATCGTCAACCGCATCGCGGCGGGCGAGGTGGTGGAGCGGCCGGCGAGCGTGGTCAAGGAACTCGTGGAGAACGCGCTCGATGCCGGCGCGACGCGCATCGAGATCGTCACCGACGGCGGCGGCCGCCGGTTGATCCGCGTCAGCGACGACGGCGCCGGCATGACGCGCGACGATCTCGCATTGGCGGTCGAGCGCCACGCCACCTCGAAGTTGCCCAACGACGATCTGCTCGACATCCGCACCTTGGGCTTCCGCGGCGAGGCGTTGCCCTCGATTGGCGCGGTGGCGCGGCTGACCATCACCACGCGTCACGCCGGCGAGCCCCACGGCTGGGCGATCACGGTCGACGGCGGGCGCAAGGCGCAGGTCAAGCCCGGCCCGCTCGGCGAAGGCACGCGCGTCGAAGTGCGCGACCTGTTCTACGCCACGCCGGCGCGGCTCAAATTTCTCAAAAGCGACCGCAGCGAAGGCGAGGCGATCCGCGAGGTGGTGCGCCGGCTGGCGATGAGCCGGCCCGACGTCGCCTTCACGCTCGCGGGCGAGGAGCGCGCGCCGGTGACCTGGGCCGCGGCGCTCCCTGGCGCGAGCGGGCGCCTCGCCCGGCTCGCCGACATTCTCGGGGGCGAGTTCCGCGCCAACGCGGTCGAGGTGCGCGGCGGCGACACGCGCCTCGCGGTCGAGGGCTTCGCCGCGCTGCCCACGCTTACGCGCGCCAATTCGCTCGGCCAATATCTCTTCGTCAACGGCCGCCCGGTGCGCGACAAGCTCCTGATCGGCGTGGTGCGCGCCGCCTATGCCGATTATCTGCCGCGCGACCGCCATCCCCTCGTCGCGCTGTTCGTCGCGCTCGATCCGCGCGAGGTCGACGTCAACGTGCATCCGGCCAAGGCCGAGGTGCGCTTCCGCGACGGCGGCCTCGTGCGCGGCGTGCTCATCCGCGCGCTGCAGGAGGCGCTCACGCGCGAGGGCCAGCGCGCCGCCACCACCGGCGGCAGCGCGACCGTCGCCGCGTTTCGCCCGGCCGCGCTGCCCCGGCGCGGTACCTGGGACTGGCGGCACTCGCTGGCGCGGCCGATCGATGCGCGCGGCATGCTGCTCGCGGCGCGCGGCCATGGGGCGGGAGGCTTGGCGGAGGCAGGCGTGGCGGAGGCGGCGCAGGCGGCGTTCGACGTCGGCAGCCCCGCCGCCGACGCGCGCGTCCATGCGCGCATCGAGGCGGCCGAGCCCGATCTCCTCGACCGGCCACTCGGCGCCGCCCGCGCGCAGGTGCACGAGACCTATATCGTGGCGCAGACGCGCGACGGCATCGTCATCGTCGATCAGCACGCCGCCCACGAGCGCATCGTCTACGAACGCTTGAAGGCGGCGCTCGCGTCGACCGGCATCGCGCGCCAGATCCTGTTGATCCCGGAGGTCGTCGAGCTCGAGGCGGCCGACGTCGAACGGCTCAATGCGCGCGCCGAGGAGCTTCTCCGCTACGGCCTCGCCATCGAGCCGTTCGGACCTGGCGCTGTGGCGGTGCGCGAGACTCCTTCGCTGCTCGGTGCGATCGACGCGCAGGCGCTCGTGCGCAACCTCGCCGAGCACATGGCGGAGTGGGACGAGGCGCTGCCGCTCGAGCACCGGCTCATGCACGTCGCCGCCACCATGGCCTGCTACGGCTCGGTGCGCGCGGGCCGCCGCTTGAAGCCTGAAGAGATGAATGCACTCCTGCGTGAGATGGAGGCGACGCCCAACTCCGGTCAATGCAATCACGGCCGGCCGACTTACGTGGAGCTCAAGCTCAGCGATATCGAACGGCTGTTCGGCCGACGATGAGGCTTTTCATTGTGCGAGTTCGCCGCTCGCGCTGATCCCAGTTCACCTGAATACGCCCTAAGGCGGCCGAGACGTGGATGGCGACGCGCGAGGAAACCACTGCCACCGATGGGCGCTCGGGCGGAAGCTGGCGTGAAGTGCTGGGCGCGTTCCTGCGGCTCGGGCTGACCTCCTTCGGCGGACCGGTCGCGCATCTCGGCTATTTCCGCGAGGAGTTCGTGCACCGGCGGCGCTGGCTCGACGACAAGAGCTACGCCGATCTGGTCGCGCTCTGCCAGTTCTTGCCCGGCCCGGCCTCGAGCCAGGTGGGTCTCGCCGTCGGCCTGTTGCGTGGCGGGTATGCCGGAGCCTTGGCCGCCTGGATCGGATTCACGCTGCCGTCGGCCGTCGCCATGGTGGCCTTCGGCTACGGCATCGGCGCGCTCGGCAACGCGGCAGGCTCCGGCTGGCTGCACGGCCTCAAGGTGGCGGCGGTCGCGGTCGTGGCACAGGCGGTGCTCGGCATGGCGCGCACGCTCGCACCCGATCGCGCACGCGCCACGCTCGCGGTCGCAGCCGCCATCATCGCACTCGGCGCGCCGTCGTCGTGGGGGCAGATCGGCGCGATCGTGCTCGGCGGCATCGTCGGCGCGGTCCTCCTGCGCGGTGGCGAAGAGATCGCGCCCGCCGCCTTGCCGCTCCACGTGAGCCGCGTGCTCGGCGCGCTGATGCTCGCGGTGTTTTTCGTACTGCTGATCGGCTTGCCGCTGCTGGCCGCGGCGGTTCCCTCGCAGGCGCTCAGGGAATTCGACGCGTTCTATCGCGCGGGCTCGCTGGTGTTCGGCGGCGGGCACGTGGTGCTGCCGCTGTTGCAGGCCTCGGTCGTGCCGCCGGGCTGGGTCGACAACGACGCCTTTCTCGCCGGTTACGGCGCGGCGCAGGCCGTGCCCGGACCGCTGTTCACCTTCGCCGCCTATCTCGGCACGGTCATGGGCCCGCCGCCGAACGGCTGGATCGGGGCGTCGATCTGCCTCTTCGCGATTTTCCTGCCGTCGTTCCTCCTCGTCATCGGCGCGCTGCCATTCTGGGAACAGCTGCGGCGGCGGCCGGTGGCGCAAGCTTCACTGCGCGGGGTCAATGCCGCGGTGGTGGGCTTGCTGCTCGCCGCGCTCTATCAGCCGGTATGGACCGTGGGCATCACCGACGCCGCCGACTTTGCGCTGGCGGTCGCCGCGTTTCTGCTGCTGTTCGTGTGGCAGACGCCGCCGTGGCTGGTGGTGACTCTCAGCGCCGCGGCCAGCGCGTTGATGTCGCTGCGCTAGTATCCCTCAGCGCAGCGCCCGCACGGCCGCTGGCATCGTGCTCAGCCGGTCAGCGCGCCGGCAATACCGCGATCGCCTCGACTTCCAGAAGTGCGCCTTCGCGCGCGAGCTTGGGGACTTCGAGGGTGGTGCTGGCGGGCGGCGCGGCGACGTTCACGAACTTGTCGCGCACCTCGCGATAGATCGGAAGCTGCGCGCGAATGTCGGTCAGAAAAGCGTTAAGCTTGACGATGTTTTCCATCTTGCCGCCGACGCTCTCGATCGCAGCTTTCAGGTTTTCGTAGACCAGCGTCGCCTGCTCGCGGAAATCCGTACCTTGTTTGCCGGCGCGGTCATATCCGAGCTGTCCCGCGATATAGATCGTGCGTCCGGGGCCATTCACTTCGACCACATGGGTGTAGCCGGCAGGCTTTGCCATGGTTGCCGGATTGCTGTAGCGGATGTCGGGCGTCTGTGCCGCGGCAGAGCCAAGCGTCATGATCGTTGCAGCAAGGGCGAGCATCGGCAGTCGGATGAGAACGAGGTTGCGTCGCATGAGCGCTATCCCTGTTTGAGGAACTGGTGAGCGATCTTAGCCCGAGGCGCGTGCGAGAAGCGATTTCCAAGCCCGGCAAAACCCTAGGCGACCGCGGTTTCGCCTCGATGTACGGTCTGGCGCACCTCGAAACCCTCGAATTGCGGATGGTCGATGTAGAGCGGCTTATTCTGGCCGGCATCCTTGTGGGCGGCACGAAATGCCTCCGACTTGGTCCACGCTTCGAAGGCACTCTGGTTCTGCCAGACCGTATGCGACGCATAGAGGGTGAAGTCCTCGTGCTCGGGTCCCTTCAGCAGGTGGAATTCGACGAAGCCCGGCACTTTGTTCAGCTGCGAGTCGCGGCTGAGCCACACCTTCTCGAACGCCTGTTCTGAACCCTTCTTCACCCGGAAGCGGTTCATGGCAATGAACATCTTTGCTTCTCCTCGTTGACGGTTGAAAGTATCGCCGTCATCCATGCCGCTCTTGCGACGCAAGCCTGTGCGTCCTGATCCACGGCGCCTCGCTCGACCTCCTCGAGCTTTTCTTAATACGGATAGAGTGAAGCGGCATGGACCTGGACGCGAGCACAGGCCAGCAACTGCAATCGCGACGGCTCGAGCAGTGACCGGTCATTTCAGGACCGGCCATGATCCTCGAGGACCTCGGGCTCTGCCTTTCTAATCGTGTCGCCGTCGCAGACTGCGCCGCGGGTCGACACCTTCATGATTGCAGTCCTGCCACAGCCAGGACAACGCCACCGCAATGCCAACGGGGCCGCCGCCTGGCCGCAGTCGCAACTTGTATCGGGATGCTTCATTGTTGCACTCTCTGTCAAATTCTGACAGTGCCAAAGATACCGCATCCAGATTTTTGAGACAGTGCAAAGGCTGATTGGGTTGGGTTGGGCTACTCCGGAATTAGCCACCCGCACAGCCCCGAGCTGCCCAGATCCAATTTGCGAGCTCGTGACGTGAGCGTCAGCGTTGTGCTGCGGCGCCTGCAACGATCCCCGCCTCGCGGCGCATATCGCTTCTCTCGGGCCGCCTGCTTGCGACCGCGGTGGCGCGCGCCTGCCAATCCGGACCGCACTCGTTGTCTTCGCAATTGTGGGTCTCGCAGGCGATGCCGCGAATCCGTAGCGGCTGACCGGCGGGGACGCCTTCCCAATCGATGGGGCCGAATTGCGCGCGGTGGCAAAACTCCACGAGGTGGAGATCGCCGAAAATGTCGGCGTATTTGATGATACCCATGGCGATCAAGCCGCCGCCCCGCAGCAGATCAAGGCCGCGACCGTCCATCGAAAAAACCGCACCGGTCATGTCGGACTTCGGCAAAATGAGCGCCGGAGAGAAGCCTGCTTTTTCGAGGGACGCAAAATCCGGCTCACCGGCGGAGCTGATTATAGTGTTCATCAGCATCCCGCGCGTGCCGGTACTGCCGGTGTTCTCGATCAACGGAGAAACGGACCATTGCGTGCGGCCGTTCTCGTTCTTGGCCCCGTAGTGAACGAAGCGGAAATTCGTCGAGTGGACATAGGCGCGATTGCCGTCCCGTAAGCCCTGGTCGGCGGTTGTCGCTTGCCATCCCGTGAATACGGCGGCGGTAATGGCGCCTCCGGCGGCCGCGAGCGTCAGGAACGCGGTCGCGTAATCAAGCCAATGCTTTTTCGCTCTGCGCGTGGTTTTGGTCGCGGGCGTTTCTGCTCCATCTCTTTCACCAGCGCTGGACGGGTGCACTGCTTGATTGACGATGGCTCCATTCTGTCCAGCGGTATTGGAACGGTTGTCGGCGGATTCTGATTGTTGGCGCAACACGCGAAATCCCCCTCGTATTTCAAGCATGTGCCTCCATAAGCGGTGAAATTGGGGACATATGATGGCGCAGGCGTGCCTCGGCGCACGCGGCCACAAGACCCTGTCTGACCGGGGCTTGGGTGGCGGGCGAACACCCTCAACTAATAGTCCGGTATCGAACTATCCCAACGACGCGGTGTTCGGCGATGGATTTTCGTCCACTGTGACTGGATGGCAACAGGGACGCAGGAATTTGGTCACGATCATCATATTCAATCACGCCCTTCGAGACAGGTGAGCAAATGATCGTCGACTTAGACAGCTGGGAAGCGGGTTACGGCGACGGCTTGCTGGGCCGCCCGTCTCAACGCCTGCCGGCGCTCGACTGGTTCTCGTATTCGAGCGGCTACTTGCAGGCTCGCGCACGTCGTGCAGGGACGCGGGAAGATTTTCGACGGCGCGCCACTCGGCCGTCAACGCAGCGGGCCCCTCGACCCCACGGTGGCAGTTCTCGGCTGATCATCATTTAAGCCGCACCGCCGAGCACCGTGATGCGCTCGCGCCGTCGCAATTGATCGAATTGCAGTGGGGCGTCAGGCATCTCTGCATCCCGATTGTCGCTCTTCCGTCGATTGCTGATTGTCGTCTGGTTTCCTCAACCGGCTAGCCGCGCGTAGACTGGCGCGCGTGCCTCATCGCATCGGGGGAATCCCATGAGCTTGTTCGATCTTTCAGACCGTGTCGCAATCGTCACCGGCGGCAATGGCGGCATCGGGCTCGGTATGGCGGAAGGTCTCGCGTCGGCCGGCGCTATCGTGGTGCTCGCCGGGCGCAATGCCAAGAAGGGCGAAGCAGCTGTGCGGCGCATCGCGCAGGCCGGCGGCGAGGCTGAGTTCTCCGAGGTTGATGTGACGAGCGAAACTTCCTGCCGTGCGCTGATCGATAAGGCTGCGGCGCGCCATGGCCGCCTCGATATTCTCGTCAATAACGCCGGCATCAACATCCGCAAGTCGCCCGATACACTGAGCGCCGCCGAGTGGCACACCGTGATCGACACCAATCTCACCAGCGCGTTCATCTGCACGCATGCCGCCTACCCACACATGAAGAAGACCGGGCGCGGCAAGATCATCAATATCGGATCGATGATGTCGATCTTTGGCGCGAGCTTCGCGCCCGCCTACGCGGCGAGCAAGGGCGGTATCGTGCAGTTCACGCGCGCCTGCGCGACTGCCTGGGCGAAGGAGAACATCCAGGTCAATGCGGTGCTGCCGGGCTGGATCGACACCGATCTGACGCGGGGCGCCCGACGCGAAGTGGTCGGCCTGCACGAGAGCGTGCTCGCGCGCACCCCCGCCGGCCGCTGGGGTGATCCGAAGGATTTCGCCGGGATCGCGGTTTTTTTGGCGAGCGCGGCCTCAGATTTCGTGACGGGCGCGGCGATCCCCGTCGACGGAGGCTACTCGGTGCAGGGCTAGCTGGGCGCGTGGGCGCGCAAGCACCGCGGCACAAATGGTATTCCCAACCGCTATAAGATGCTTCACGTTTCAGAGGGCGCGCAGTGCAAGGCGCGGTCAGCCGGCTTTCGCCATGCCTTTAACGCGTCGACGCAATGCCACCAGAATAGCGACCATGGCGGCACTTGTGCGATTAACGCGTGGAGACGTTCGGCTTCTCGTCGCCAGTGGTCTCGGCTCGCCATGACCCGCTTGACCGAGGCCGAAAGGAATTCCTCCGTCTTACGCGCTTCCTGCTCCATTGCGCGCAGTTGTTGGACCTCCACGCGCAACACGTTTATCTCGATAAGCAACAGTTTGAGTTCCCGCCGCATCACTGGTAGCGGATCGGGCGCCTCCCAGGGCTGCGGTCCGGAAAATGGGGTCGCAAGTTGATTCGGCATGGGCAATAACGTGTCGAAGCATAGTTTACAGACAGTTAATTGGACGCGGCCAGCAGCGTCGACGGCATGGCGGGTCCGAGCGCCTTGTCGGTTTTAAGATTTTGGCGGTTTTGACATTGATGACCAACCGAACCCTGGTCGGCCGCATGACCGGCGCCTCAGCAGGTTTCTCGCCCTTGAGACTACGGCCGGTGCAGATGATGGTGGTTCTCATCGCTTCATTCCCGCGCACGCGGCGTCGTTGACCCGGTCCAGCCGGAACACACGGTCGTCCTTGCCGCCGGTCAACTCGGGTCCATCCAAAGGATAGCACGCCAAGAGTACGGCAGGAGACTGCCGGATCGTGACGGCGAGCACGCTCATGCGCGTTGCTTCCCTCACCTGCTTTCCGCCGGCGGGAATACTGCCAGGCGCTTTGGTGTCCCTTCCTGTACGGCATCGCCTCCACCAGCCCATGCGCTAGGCCACGTAGCAGGCACGCACATCGATGCGCCCGGAGGCCGAGCAACGCTGACCCTCAAACCAGGAGACGAAAATGTTGACCGGGACGAAATTTGCGCTTTGCGCCGCAATTGTTCTCGGCACCGCCGCTACAGCGTCGGCTGCGACCAAGAGACAGAAAACGACAGCCTATCGCAGCGGCTTACGCGTTCAGATGTCCGCTCCGCGCCCAGCCCCGCCAGTCAACCCATACAGTCCTGCAGCCACAGGCGGTGGTACCCCTGGCTACAATCAAATGCTCGAGCGCTTTTGACGAAAAAATGGGTTCGGGACGCGGTCACGTCAGGCGCGGTCACGATGGCCACGAACGATCCGAATTCGGCAGCATGCAAGCATCACGCCGGCCAAACCAGCGATAGCGATTGCGCGCGATCAAGTCGTAGATCGCGTCGCGGATCTGGCGCGGGATGAAGTGGAACACCCACGTCCACTGCCAGTACGGAAGCTCGCGCGCAATGCGCAGCGCGGCTTCGGATTTGACATAGGCCTGGCCGGCCGCGACGAACGCGAAGGAATCCGGGCGGTCAGGATCGATGCCGAGCTGTTCGGCGAGCGGACGACCTTCGGCCAGCTGGATCGGAACGTAGCGAAAGTAGCCGCGGCGATCACGTTTGCTGACGAAACGGCAACCGCGCGAGCATAGGACGCACACCCCGTCGAATAGGATCAGGCCGCGCGGCGAGTTGATGCCGCCAGGACTTTCCGGGTCAACGACGATGGCCTGGTCTGCCGGCATGGGAATAGCAAACGCCCGCAGGACGACGGGCGCAATGGCGACGACCACCGGGTCGGGGCGCTTTGCACTACGCCTTCCTTACGCGCGCAGCTGCGTCTTTCACGGGCTTGCCGCTATGCCGCGCACGCGCGAGCCAATGCGAGGGTGTGCTCGCCTGGGAAAGAGCCCGACGTGAGTTCCAGCCGCGTTTGCCTGCCGCCGTCTTCGTTGACGAACGAGAGCTCCCAGTATGTTTGTGGGGCCTTCGTCAAAGCTATTCTGACGGTTTCCTGCTCGCGCAAATCGCTCATCGACAACTGAACGTTTTGCCTGGCGAGATGCTCATATGTGCAGCGCGCAAGGCGTTGATAGTTGCCTTCGAGATGGTCGACGACCATGGCGTTGTGGAAGAGAAGCTCTCCATGGCCGGCACAGCCGACGAGACTGATCAGGGAGGCCAGCAACGCTACAGAGCGCCCCTTCATCGTGCTGCCTCCGACCCTGTTTCTCCGCACCGTATTTCCCCCGCCAAAGCTCAACACAAGGTTAACGAGGCTCGCGGCCACGCTGAGATATCGATCGACGAACGTGTGGACGGCACGCGCGATCGGCAATCACGACCAGCATTGCAATTAAGGACAGCGAACACGGCGCCGGAGTGGCGCGACGAACTCGCGTCGTCTCAAACCTGCCCCCTTAATGCCCCCTTAAAGGCCCAGATCGCTGAGCGATGGGTGATCGTCGGGACGGCGACCGAGAGGCCAGTGATATTTGCGCTCGCCATCCTTGATCGGCAGGTCGTTGATGCTGGCGATGCGCCGCCGCATCAGGCCGTCGTCGTCGAACTCCCAGTTCTCGTTGCCGTAGCTGCGGAACCAGTTGCCGGAATCGTCGTGCCATTCATAGGCAAAGCGCACGGCGATCCGGTTGTCGCGGAACGTCCACACTTCCTTAATCAGCCGATAATCGAGCTCGCGATTCCATTTGCGCGTGAGAAACGCCTCGATCCCCTCGCGGCCCTGAATGAACTCGGCGCGGTTGCGCCAGATGCTGTCGACGGTATAGCCGAGGGCGACGCGGGCGGGATCGCGAGTGTTCCAGGCATCTTCGGCGAGGCGCGCCTTCTGCGCGGCGGTCTCGGCCGTGAACGGCGGCAGTGGCGGGCGGGGCATCGGCTGACTCCGGCTTGTTGAGGTTCAAGCGTCCTTGCGCCCAGACCTTCTCCTGGCCGCATCCTGCGTCACCCAACGAAAAGATAACACACGGCACCCTGCTGGGGGGCCGCCGCACGGCGGGATTTCGATCGGGCTTGTGACCGCTTCAGGTCATTCTGACGGCTCCTGGGCGAACGCGAGAGCAGCGTCGCAGCATCAGAGCAATGCGTCTCATGCGGTTCCCAGTCCAGGTTCCAGACCACGCTACATGATATGGCCGCGGGAGGATCACGCGGGCCAATGGCGGGTATTGCCATCGCGGTCTGGGCAATGCAGGGGTAACCTTCGATTGCGCAACTGCTTCAAGAGGGCAAATGAGACGTCCCCATCGAAGACAATTTCTGCGTCTGGCCGCCGGCGCTGTCGTGCTGTCGGTCGGCGCGCGTCAGGCGCGGGCGCAGGCCTATCCGACGCGGCCCATCGCCTTGGTGGTTCCATTTGCCGCCGGCGGCTCGTTCGACGTGATCGCGCCGCGCTTGAGCGAAATCCTGGGCCAGCAGGTGATCGTGGAGAACGTCGGTGGCGCCGCCGGCATCGTCGGTGTGAACCGCGTGGCGCACGCCGTGCCAGACGGCTATTCGGTGCTGCTCGGCACGGTCGGGACGCACGCCTACAATCCGGCGCTCTACAAGAAGCTGCCCTACAACCCGGCGGCCGACTTCGCGCCGGTTGGGCTGGTCGCCGAGCAGCCCCTCGTGCTGATTGCGCGCAAGGACTTTCCGCCCGATACGCTGCCAGAGTTCATCGCCTATGCCAAGGCGAACGCGGCCAAGCTGCAATATGGCTCTGCGGGAGTGGGTTCGACGACGCATCTTGCCTGCGCCCTGCTCAATGCGGCGGCCGGCATAGATGTGACGCACGTTCCTTATCGCGGCGCCGGACCGGCGATGGCGGACATGATTGGCGGCCAAATCCAATACATGTGCTCGAACACGCCCGGCGCGCTGCCACAGATCCAAGGCGGCACCGTGAAAGCCATCGCGCTGCTTGCACGCGGCCGATCGCAGCTGATGCCGGCGCTCGCCACCGCCCATGAGCAGGGGCTTGCCGATTTCGAGGCCAACGCCTGCGGCCTTTTTCTGCCGAACGGCACGGCGGCAGCGATCGTGTCGAAGCTCAATCTCGCGGCCAGCGAAATGATGGACAGCAAGGCCGTCCAGGATCGCATGCACGAGCTCGGCGCCACGCTGGTGGGCGCCGACCGCCGCTCGAGCGAATATTTGCAGCTGCTCGTCGAGCGGGAGATCGCGAAGTGGGGCCCGGCCATCAAGGCGGCTGGCATCTCCGCGGATTGATCACCGGCATTCCATTTCAAATATCCGCCTCTGCCCGAGCCGCCGGCGCGGCCCGGTCTTAAGCGCATCGCACCTCGTGCGCCGCGATCTCCTCACACTTCAACCGCCAACCACAGTATTAAAAGGCGCCGTCTGATGTGGATGGCTTTGCGCGCGACTACTGTCTTACGCCATTAACGGCGACGATGTTAAATTTCGCGTACTTCTCGCCAATCTTGAGTGCAGCCTGAAATTCGGGAGAATTGCGCCAACCTTGTAGCGCCTCCATGCTTTCCCAGCGAAGGATCACAACCGGCCCCTCAGGCAGGTTTCCCGCAACCCGCGTTCCGGGTCCTGCCGCGAGATACTCGCCACCGTGATCTTTGACCGATTTTTGAGCAGGCGAAACGTATTCTTTTGCGTAACGCTCCTGGTCGCTGACCTCGTTGATGGCGATCATATAAACCGGCGGCTTGGCTTGCGCGTGCAGAGCTTGGATAGCAGCGCCACCAACGACTGCCCCGGCCAGCATTGATAGCGCTATGGTCGATCGGGTCTTCATTATTGTCCTCCAGTAGTCGTGCCGCGAAGGAAACTGGCGTTGTTCCAATTCTTATCCG
>Ga0306923_10005835_pt1 | contig 12049 bp, 11 predicted proteins | sample sta12Can44000108_FD_203841 | JGI IMG/M metagenome (GOLD analysis project Ga0306923, IMG submission 203841) | Lab enrichment of tropical soil microbial communities from Luquillo Experimental Forest, Puerto Rico - statanox.12C.anox.44.000.108 (v2)... | ecosystem: Environmental > Terrestrial >...
GCCAATGGCTTCTATGCGGCGACCAAGCGCCAGGGACAGGAAGGCGGCAATGGCTTTGAACCGACCATCTCCGCCGCGACCAAAAGCCTCGGCGACCGCGTGGAGATCAGGATCAGGGATAATGGTATCGGCATTTCGCCTGAGGTCCGGGAAAAGATGTTCAACCCCTTCTTCACCACCAAGCCAGCTGGCGAGGGCACGGGCCTTGGCCTCTCGATCAGCCATGACATCATCGTCAAGCAACATTCCGGGTCTATAGAGGTCGACACTGAGCCCGGTGCATTCACCGAATTCAGGATCATCCTACCTCGGACTACCTCGTAGACTTCGCTAAACGCAATACAGCTTCACTAACGCAAGGGGGCGAATGTGAGCTTGCTCATTCTCGTGGTCGACGATGAGCCTGATGTCGGAGTGCTGTTTCGCCAGCAGTTCCGGCGCGACCTCCGCAGCGGCCGGTTTGTGATGGAATTTGCCCAATCGGCTCCGGCAGCATTGCAGCGCATCGGCGACGCGCAAGGTGTCTCGCTGATCCTGATCCTGTCGGACATCAACATGCCGGGGATGACGGGACTTGAGCTTTTGCCCAAGGCGAAGGCTATGCGGCCGGACGTTCCGGTCATCATGATCACCGCCTATGGCGACGAGGACACCAAACGCAGGGCGCTAGAGGGTGGCGCCGAGACGCTCCTCAGTAAGCCAATTGATTTCGCGGCGCTCCGCGCCGAGATCGACACGCGGATCGCGCAAGCCGCCTGACGCGCGCCTACAGGCTCACCAAATTGCTGCGCCGCGCTGTGTCGCTATTGACACAAAGCAGCGTAAGCCGGTTGCGCGTACGCCTCGCGCGCTCAGCCGCGGCGGCTTCCTTGCGTTCGGCAGCTGGGTTGCGGCCCTGCGCAACGTCGCCCATATCGGCCGCGGCTTGGCGTGCTTTGGCAAGCGGGACTGCCGAACACGAGCCGAGCGGCACGCGCCACTTGTGGCCGTGCAGCGTGTACTGACTCAGATAGGTGCGTCCTCCACTCGCCGTGACGCGTACAGCAAGCCCGCGCTGCGCATCGTCGAAAATGAGTCGATCCTTGCGGCCGTGTTCAGTCGCGAGCTTCTCGATTTTTCGCTCCGTGAGCTTCATCGTCGCCCCTGATTTTGATCCGGGTCCGCGGACCCCCAGCGGACCCCACGGGATGACGCCCCGCGGCGTCCCTCGGCGCCTTACGTCAGACGGTCTCACGGTAAAAAACCAGATTTCAAATAGAAAGCAAAAACTTACTGTGGATCAGGAGGTCGGTGGTTCGAATCCAGCCAGCTGTACCAGCTTATCGTTCCTGAATTTTTTCCAGCGCTGGCAACCAAGTTTCCTGCTGCTTTTGCACGAAGGCGAGCGCCTCGTCGGGCGTCATGGCGTGCGAATAGCTGCCGATGCTGGCGAGCCGCTGCTGGAAGTCGGCACCGTCTACGACCTTGGCGAGGTCGGCGCTGACTTTGCTGACGATCGCCGGCGGCGTGCCGAGCGGCGCCACCAGCACCTGCCAACCGGTCGCGGAGAAACCCGGAATCGTTTCCGCCACCGTCGGCACGTCGGGGAACTGCGGCAGGCGCTTCTGCGACGCCACCGCGACGAGCTTCACCTGCCCGGCTTTGACCGAGCCGACGATGCCGGAAAAACCCTCGATGATCATGGAGACGCGGCCGCCGGCGACGTCGGCGAGCGCCGCCGCGGGGCCCGCGTTATATGGCACAGGCAAAAGATTGATGCCGGCGCGGTCCTGAAACACGAGGCCGGTGAGATGGGTGAGCCGGCCGACGCCGGTTACCGCGATGGAAATCTTACCCGACTCCTTCTTGGCGAGCGCGATCAGCTCGGGAAGCGTCGAGACGCCGAGCGCGGGATTGACGGCAAAGAACATCGGGTTCTCCGCCGTGAAGCCAATCGGCAGAAAATCACGCGGCAGTTTCAGCGGCAGATTGGGCGCCACCGATTGCAGTGCCACGAAGGTTGAGAGCGCCGGCATGAACAATGTGTAGCCGTCGGGCGTCGCCTCGCTCGCGGCGCGCGCGGCGATGCTGCCGTTGGCGCCCTGCCGATTCTGCACGATGACCTGCTGGCCCCAGATCTTGCTCAAGCCCTCGGCGACGAAGCGCGCGTCCACGTCCGGTGTGGCGCCGGGTGCCGCGTCGCAAATGACGGTCACCGGCCGGGCCGGATAATTTCCCGCCTGGGCGTACGCGGCGGTCGTACCCGGCAGCGCCAAGAGACACGCGCCGGCAATGGCGGATAGGGCCTTCGTCTTCATAGCGTCCTCCGTTGGGCCATCCTTTCCGCAGCCCGCGCCCGGCCTCAAGGTAACCAAACGCCGCATAGGGCGCGGCGGGGCGGTCTGCGGCAACGCGCTACGGTTAACGCGCTTCAGCGACGCTTTACCTTAACAAGTTATTGGCGCGGGGCGGCGATGCATCCTTAGCGATTGTCCCCTATCACTCTCGGCCGGCCACTTCTTTCATCCGGCGGGCCTTTAATGACGACCGCAACACCAGTGCAGGCTCGCGATAACGCCGGCGCGGCGGCGACCGCCGCAATTGCGCGCCTGGCGAACCTGTCGCGGGAATTCGGGCCGGTTCTCAGCTTTGCCATCTACGACGACCTGGCGGACGTCGAATGCGAGTGGCGCCGCTTCGAGCAGGTCGCCGACTGTACCGCGTTTCAAACCTTCGATTGGCTCGTCACCTGGCAGCGGCACGTCGGACAACGCCGCGGCGTCAAGCCCGTCATCGTCATCTGCAGCTTCGCCGGCGGCGAGACCGCCTTCATCCTGCCGCTAGCGATCACCAAAGAAAATGGCACGCGCCGGCTGTCCTGGTTGGGCCAGGCGCAGTGTGACTACAACGCGCCGCTCTTGGCGCCGTACTTCCTGCAGCGCGTCTCGCCCGATCGCTTCCTCGCCGCATGGCAGGAGGTGCGGGCGCAGATGCAGCGCGACCCGAAATTCCGGCACGATTGGATCGGGCTGGAAAAGATGCCGCAGACGGTCGGCGACCAGGCCAATCCGTTCAGCCTGCTGCCGGTCACCGCCCACCCTTCCGGCGCTCACCTGACGCAGCTCGGCGACGACTGGGAGAAATTCTATTACGCCAAGCGGTCGTCGGCGACGCGGCGGCGCGATCGCGCCAAGCGCCGTCACATGGCCGAGTTCGGCGCGATCCGCTTTGTCACCGTCACCGATGCGGACGAAGCCTGCCGCACGCTCGATACGCTGATGGAGCAGAAGCATCGCGGTTTCGCGCGGCGCGGCATCCTCAACATCTTTGCGCGACCGGGATTACGCGAGTTCTTTCACGATCTCGCGTCCAATTCGGAGCTGCGTCACCGCCTTCACATCAGCCGTGTCGAAATCGGCGAGACTTGCGCGGCGGCGAACTTCGCCATCGTGTTCGGCGATTGTTACTATCACGTGCTGGCGAGCTACGACAACGATACGCCGGCGGCGCATTTCGGGCCCGGCGCGTTGCATCTGCGCGAGCTCTTGGCGCACGCCATCAAGCTCGGCCTGCGCCGGTTCGATTTCACCATCGGCGACGAGCCGTACAAGGACGAATGGTCGGATACCAGCGTAACCCTGTACGACCATTGCAGCGCTGCGACCTGGCGCGGCTGGCCGCAGAGCTGCGCATCGGTGGTCCGTCACCGATTGAAGCGCTTCGTCAAGCAGACGCCGTTCGTCTGGAACCTGGTATCGCGGGTGCGCACCGCGGTCGGCGCGCGGCTGCATCCGAAGTAGGCGCCGGCTCAAGGCGCCACAGCCGGAAGCGCTGTCAAGGCGCTACCGCGCCCGGCGTCCGCCTGCGTCATGGGCGACATGGATTTGCTGAAACCGGTCGCCATGGCCGGAATTCCGTGCGCCGTGATGACGCGGCCCGGCGTGCCGTCGCTCTATTCGCGTCATGCCCGAACGCGGCTGCCGTGGGAGGATTTTTCGAAGGACCCCGAGGCGCTGCTCGAGACACTGTTGCGTTTCGGTAAAGCGCAAAACGCGCGTCCGGTCCTGTTTTACGAGGAAGACGCGCAGCCTCTGTTCGTCTCGCGCCACCGCGAGCGCCTCAAGGAGGCGTTTCGTTTCGTCGTTGCCGACGCGACGCTGGTCGAAGACCTCCTCGACAAGGCGCGGTTTCAAGACCTGGCGCAGCGTCATGGCCTGCCGGTGCCGCCGTCGCAGCATTTTCATCCCGTCGCCGCCGAGCCGGAAGACCTCGACCTTGCCTTCCCGGTCATCCTCAAGCCACTGACCAGGCTCGAGCGCTCGAACGATACGTTCGGTTTGCGCAAAGACCTCGAAGTCGAAAAATCAGCAGCGCTGCCGGGCGTTGTGGCCGCAATTACTGTAGGCCGGAGTCGAGCTGCTGGCGCAGCAACTGATCGCCGGCCCGGAATCGCAGATCGAAAGCTACCACTGTTACATCGACCAGACCGGCGCCATCCCCGGTGAGTTCACCGGCCGCAAGATCCGCACCTACCCGCTGTGTTACGGCCACACCACGGCGCTGGAGCTGACGGAGGCCGCCGACGTGCGCCAGCTCGGCCGCGATATCGTCGAGCGCCTTAAGCTCTTCGGCGTCGCCAAGCTCGACTTCAAGCGTGATGGCGCAGGCAAGCTGCATCTGTTGGAGATCAATCCGCGCTTCACCTTGTGGCACCATGCGGCCGCCGTCGCCGGCCTCAACATTCCGGCGCTGGTCTATGCTGACCTGACCGGGACGCCGCGACCGGCCGCCACGCGCGCCAAAACCGGCGTGCGCTGGTTCCGGGCCTGGAAGGATCTTCCGGCCGCCCGCGCCGGCGGCGTGCTGCTGACGGCGTGGTTGTCCTGGTTCGCCGGCCGCGAAGCGAAGTCAACGCTGTCGTGGAGCGATCCGAGCCCGTTTGTGCGCTCGACGCTTCATCGCCTTACGGCGCGCTGACGCGCTCCAAATTTTTCAGCGTTCGATCCGATCGAGATTCTGCGCCATCCGCGCGATGGCGCGGCGAAACGCCGCCAACTCGCGCGGCGCGATGCCGGCCTCAGCGGCGTCGGTGATGGTTCGCGCTACTGCCAAGAGCCCGCCGCGCAGGCGCTTGGCCTTGGCGGTGAGGAACACGCGCACCTTGCGCCGGTCGTCGTCGCCGCGCACGCGCCGGATCAGCCCCGACTTCTCCATGCTGCGCAGCGCGATCACCGTGGTCGGCTCCATCATGCCGACCTTGGCCGACAGTTCCCGCTGCGACAGGCCGTCGGTGATCCAGAGCACGCGCAGAAAATACCACTGTCCGCGCGTGACACCGTAGCCGGCGATGCGCCGTTCCAACAGCCGCTGAAAGGCGCGATGCGCGTCGCGAACCAGATAGCCGGACGACACATGCGGCGGCAGATCGGCAATGCGGCGCGGCGATTCGGCTTTCGATGGCGCGTGCGAAGGCATCGGCGTTGACAGGGTGCGCGACGTTACCGATAATTACTTAGAAATCTATGCAATGGGAACGCCGACAATGCAACAGCCGCTGCGCAAGGACCAACATCAAACTCCCGCGTCGCCGAACCAGGCGTTCGACCTGCGCTCGACGCTGGATTGGCTCAGGGCTTCGGGCGAACTGATCGAGTCCGACAAGGAGGTCGATCCCGACCTGCAGGTCACCGGCCTGCAGAAGCACATGGATGGCGGCTGCCCGGTGCTGTTCAACACCGTTAAAGGCAAGCCGAACCATCGCGTCATCACCAACCTGTTCGGCGACATGGCGATCATCAACCGCATGTTCGGCTGGAGGGACGACGCCGACCGCGTCAAGAAGCTCGCCCACGCGCTGTCGCATCCTATGAAGCCGGTCGAGATCGCGCAGAGCGAAGCGCCATGCCAGGAATTCTTTGTCGAGAAGCCGGACGACGTCAACAAGTGGATGGTGCCAATCCGCCATACCACCTACGAGCCGGAGCTTACCGTCGGGTCCGGCATCCGCTGCGTCACCGGCGCGCAATTCGAGGGCGGCTCCGACCTTGGCTACAACCGCATGAATTTCCGCTGGGGCAATGTCGGAACGTTCCAGATCTCGCCCGGCTCGCACATGTGGCAGGTGGTCAACAAATACTACAACGACGACCAGCCGGTGCCGATCACCATGTGCTTCGGCGTGCCGCCGGCCTGCACGTTGATGGCGGGCGCCGGCTTCGACTATGCGGTGCTGCCGATGGGCTGCGACGAGATCGGCATCGCGTCGGCGGTGCAAGGCGCGCCGATCCGCCTCGTCAAGGCGCGCACCGTCGACGCCATGGCGCTCGCCGACTGCGAGCTGGTGCTCGAAGGCTACGTCAATCCGCGCGACCGCCGCTTCGAGACCAAGGAAGCCGAAGATGCGGGCGTGCAGGGCCGCTACCACTTCCATCCCGAGTGGGCCGGCTACATGGGCAAGTCCTACAAGGCGCCGACCTTCCACGTCACCGGCATCACCATGCGCAAACCGGAGACCAAGCCGATCATCTTCGCGCTCGGCGTCCACATGCTCGACGACCACAACATCGACACCACCGTACGCGAAGCCGCGATCTACGAGCTGTGCAGCCGCTTGCAGCCGGGCATTGTGCAGAACGTCGTGATTCCGTACTGCATGACCGACTGGGGCGGCTGCATCATCCAAGTCAAGAAGCGCCACCAGATCGACGAAGGCTGGCAGCGCAACTTCATGGCGGCGGCGCTGTCGTGCTCGCAAGGCATGCGGCTCGCCATCGCGGTCAGCGAGGACGTCGATCCGTACTCGATGGACGACATCATGTGGTGCCTGACCACACGGGTGAATCCGAAGACTGACATTCTCAATCCGATCCCCGGCGGCCGCGGCCAGACCTTCATGCCGGCCGAGCGCATGACCGCGGGCGAGCGGCAGTGGACCGCGTCGAACACGCAGTTCGAAGGCGGCATGGGCATCGATGCCACGGTGCCGTTCGGGTATGAGAGCGACTTCCTCCGCCCGGTCTATCCGGTCGACAAGGTCAAGCCGGAGGATTGGTTCTCCAAAGAGGACATCGCCAACGCCAAGAAGCGCATGCAGGGCTGGGTGCACTCGCTGGCGCGCAGCGGGCGATGAATGTAGTCCGCATAGAGCGGAGCGTAATGCGGGATCGGCGTTCCCCGATTTCGCTTCGCTCCATCCGGGCTACCAGCAGAACCTAGAGAATCCCGATGCGATTTGACGTCGTCACCATCGGCGGCGGCTTTTCCGGGCTGGTCTCGGCCTGCCGCGCCGCCGAGCTCGGCCTCAAGGCGGCGGTGCTCGAAGCGCGGACCGAGGAGCGCTATCCGTGCAGCTCGCGGTGGTCGACCGGCGTCGCCCATGTGATGAGCTTGCCGATCCTGAGCGAGCCGGACCGGCTCTATCGCGCCATCATGGACGGCACCGGCGCCAACGCGAAACCGGCACTCGTCCGTGCGCTCGCCGACAACGCCAAGCGCACCATCGAATGGCTTGAACGCGAAGGCGCGCAATTCGGCAGCCAGGCGATGCAGCGCGAGCGGCCAGGCGCGCTCGTGCTGGCGCCGAACCGCGGCTCGGTCGCCGGGCTCGATTGGGAGGACCGCGGACCCGACCGGCTGATGCAACGCCTCGAACAAAATCTGACCCGGCGCGGCAGCGTAGTGATGCGCGGCACCAAGGTCGAGCGGCTTATCGTCGAAGGCGCCGCCTGCACCGGCGTCGGGGCGGTGCGTAACGGCGAGCCCGTTCGCATGACCGCCAAGGCCGTCGTCATCGGCGACGGCGGCTTCGCCGCCAATCGCGAAATGATCGCGCAATACATCACGCCGCGGTCGGATCGCGTGTTGTGCCGGGTCGGGCCGGGCGCCATGGGCGACGGCATGCGCATGGCCGAAGCAGCCGGCGCCGCCATCGGTGGGCTCGGCGAATTCTACGGCCACGTCCAGCACCGCGACGCCATGACCAATGCGAAGCTGTGGCCCTATCCGCATCTCGATTCGGCGTCTGAGGTCGGCCTAGTCGTCGATCCAAGCGGCAAGCGCTTCGCCGACGAAGGGCTCGGCGCCGTCTGCACGGCCAACGCCATCGCGCGGCTGCCCGATCCGTTGAGCGCGGTGCTGATCATCGACGACGCGATCTGGCAAACCGAGCCGAGCATCTCAACCACGGTGCCGGCCAATCCGATCATGGTCGAGTCCGGCGGCGCGCTGACAAGCGCTCCGGATATTGCCACGCTTGCCGCGCGCATGGGTTTGCCGGCGGCGCAGCTGGAAGCGACCGTTCGCGACTACAACCGTGCCGTCGAGCGCAGCGACTTTGCGTCGCTCCCCGTGCGGCGCACCGTGGGCAAGCAAAAGCCCATGCCGATCCGCACGCCGCCGTTCCATGCCGCGCCGTTGTGCGCCGGCGTGACCCAAACCATGGGCGGCGTGGTGATCGACGCGCACGCCCAGGCGCTCATGCCCGACGGCAGCGTCTTCGGCGGCCTCTATGCGGCGGGCCCGGTCGCAGGACTCGAAGGCGGTCCGCGCGCCGGCTATGTCGGCGGCGTTTCGAAAGCCTTCATTCTCGGCTTCCTCGCCGCCGAGCACATGGCCGCCGTTGCCGGTTGAGACTGTGCTAGTCTGGCGGCGCTTTTGCCGAGCTCAGCTTTTGAAGGAGTTTAACATGCGAACGTCGCTGCCAGTCGCGATCGCTGCCGGCATTCTCTCGATCGGCATTTGACGCTGCGCAACATTCACTTTGTGAGGTCTAATGGTCGCAAACGGGCGCCCCGATCGCGACGATGCCGCCAGCTATCGTTATCGGAACGGCGAACCGGCTGTCGGAATTTATCGAAGCGCTTGGTGGCGGCAAGCGTTCACCCAGAATCCCCCGGACCGAAAGATTCTCCACCCTGGTCTTCTGCTCGGTTGGCTTCGTTCTGCCAACCTGCAACCTATGATAGATTTACGTTAGTACTGCGCGCAGCCGGCATCGCGCCTTACGTTTCATCCCGGACTCCTCGCAGACTGTTCCGGAGCATGTGTGGGGCGACGAAGGACCGACGACGGTCTGAAGTCGAAAAAATGGCCGGCGCAAGGCTTTGGCCGAAGCCTTGACTTGCGCCGGCGATCAACCGCTTCGGTTTGGTTACGCCGCACTCAGGTCGTTGTTCTTGAGCGGGAAGTTGTAGATGCGCTTGCCCGTTGCCGCGAAGATGGCGTTGAGCACCGCCGGCGCCGCCACCGCGATGGTCGGCTCGCCGACGCCGCCCCAGAACTCGCCGTCGGGCATGACGACGAATTCGACCTTCGGCATCTCCTCCATCCGCATCACTTGATACGTATCGAAGTTCTTCTGCTCGATGCGTCCGGCGCGCACGGTGCACTCGCCGTACAGCATGGCCGAGAGGCCGTAGACGAACGAGCCCTCGATCTGCCGCATCACCTGCTCCGGATTTGCGGCATGGCCGCAATTGGTGCCGCCGACGATGCGGTGGATGTCGAGGTGGCCGTTGGTGACCGAGACCTCGGCGACGGCGGCGACGTAGCTGCCGAAGCCCATGATCTGCGCAATGCCGCGATAGACGCCCTTTGGCAGCGGCTTGTCGTAACCTGCCTTCTCCGCCACCGCCCTGAGCACGGCGGCGTGCTTGGGCTTGAGATATTTCAGGCGGAAGGCGAGCGGATCTTCGCCGACTTCATGGGCCAGCTGGTCCACGAAAGTCTCGACGTAGATCGCATTATGGTTGAGGTTGACGCCGCGCCAGAAGCCCGGCGGGATCGGCGGGTTGCGCATGGCGTGGTCGATGAGCAGGTTCGGAATGTTGTAGCCGAACTCGCCCTCCGGACCTTTCGGCGCCAGCCCGTGACTGAACACGAACGGATCCATGCCGTTCACCAGCCGTGACGGCAGCTGGTACGCCACGATCGACTGGCCGGAAATCCGCATATGCAAGGCGACGAGATTCTTCTTGTCGTCGAAGGCCGCGCGCATCTTGCACTGCGTGACCGGATGATAGACGTCGTGGGTGGTGTCCTCCTCGCGGGTCCACAACAGCTTGATGGGCGTCCCCGGCAGCTCCTTGGCGATAGCAACCGCCTGGCGGACATAGTCGGTCTGGCCGCGCCGGCCGAAGCCGCCGCCGAGATAGGTCTTGATGACGTCGCATTGCGCGACCTGAAGGCCGGAAGCCTCGGCGACGGCGGCGAGCGCCGCCTCACCGTTCTGCGTCGGGCACCACACCGTGCACTTGTCCGCTGTGTAGAGCGCGGTGGCGTTCATCGGCTCCATCGGCGCGTGGCTCTGGTACGGATAGGAGTAGGTCGCCTCGACGATCTTGGCTCCGGAGAGTGCAGCCTTGGCGTCGCCCACCTTGTTGCCGACGAAGCCTTCGTCGGTGTCGAGGCCCTCCTTGAGCCATTGTGCGATCGAGGCGCTGGAGACTTTGACATTCTCGCCCTCGTCCCAGGAGATCGGCATGGCTTCGAGCGCCTTCTTGGCGCGCCACCACGAATCGGCGACCACCGCGACGGAATTGTCGCCGACTTTGACGACCTTCTTGACGCCCGGCATGTCGTGCACTTTAGCTTCGTCGACGCTTTGCAGCTTGCCGCCGAACACCGGACATTGGCTGATCGCGGCGTACAGCATATTGGGCTCGCGCACGTCGATGCCGTAAAGCGGCTTACCGACGATCTTGGGCGGGGTGTCGAGACGCTTCAGCGGCTTGCCCGCGATGGTCCAGGTCTTCGGATCCTTCAGCGGGATGTCCTTGGGCGGATCGATCTTCGCTGCCGCTGCGGCGACCTTTCCGAAGGTGGTCTTGCGGTCGGTCTTGGTGTGGCTGATGACGCTGTTGGCCGCGCTGCATTCTTCGGCCGGCACCTTCCAGTCGTTGGCGGCGGCTTGGATCAGCATCATGCGGGCGGCGGCGCCGCCCTTGCGCACCAGCTCCTGCGAGGAGCGGACGCCCTGGCTGCCAGCGGTGAAGTAGTCGCCCCACACCCGCTTGCGGGCCACGTTCTGCCCGGGCGTTGGGAACTCGGTCGAAACCTTCGACCAGTCGCAGCCGAGCTCTTCGGCCGTGAGCTGGGCAAGGCCAGTCAGCGTGCCCTGGCCCATCTCCGACTTGGCGATGCGGATGACGACGCTGTCGTCCGGATTGATCACCGCCCAGGCGTTGACTTCCGGCGTGGCGTCGGCGGCATCCGCAGGGTCGAGCGAGAAGCCGACCGTCAGGCCGGCGCCGGCTGCGGCGGTACCGATGACGAATGCGCGGCGATCGAGCTTCGGTGAATCGAATTTCGGCATATGTGTCATGACGGCGCCTCCCTTACGCGTGCTCGGACGCCGCATGGATGGCGGCGCGGACACGTTGGTAGGTTCCGCAGCGGCAAATATTGGTCATTGCCGCGTCAATATCGGCATCGGTCGGCTTCGCGTTCTGCTTGAGCAGCGAAGCCGCGGCCATCATCATGCCGCTTTGGCAATAGCCGCATTGCGGCACGTCGAGGTCGAGCCAGGCCTGCTGCACCGGATGCAGTTTGCCGTTCTCGGCCAATCCCTCGATGGTGGTGATCTGCTTGGAGCCGACGGTTCCAACCGGCACCTGGCACGAGCGCGTGGCGACGCCGTTGATGTGCACGGTGCAGGCGCCGCATTGAGCGATGCCGCAGCCGTATTTGGTGCCAACCAGTCCGACCGTATCGCGCAACACCCAAAGCAGCGGCGTGTCGGATTCGGCATCGACGTTGTAGGTCTTTCCGTTGATGGAAAGGGCAATCATATTTCGTCCTCCCGTAGTGTTGGCCGCGCCTCCCCATGTGGGATTGCAGAATTGGCGCTACCTTCGCGGGCAAGTTTACCCCGTTCCAATTCGAATGCTAATAGCAAAATCGCGAGGGGGAACTGGCGACTACCCCGGAAATTCTGAAATAACCTCGGGGCTTATGCCACACGGGTTTTGAAACAGTGGTCGCTGAACGTTCTGCTGCGACGCACTTCGGTCGCTCGTCGCAAATGTCTGCTTTTGACCCGACTCGGAAGTCGAGCCGTTCTGTCTGATGTGAT
>Ga0306923_10005837_pt1 | contig 12048 bp, 12 predicted proteins | sample sta12Can44000108_FD_203841 | JGI IMG/M metagenome (GOLD analysis project Ga0306923, IMG submission 203841) | Lab enrichment of tropical soil microbial communities from Luquillo Experimental Forest, Puerto Rico - statanox.12C.anox.44.000.108 (v2)... | ecosystem: Environmental > Terrestrial >...
GGCACCGTCCCGCTGGCGATCTCTGCAATGAAGGCCGGCGCCTTCGACTTCATTGAGAAGCCGTTGCGCGAGGACGCCCTGCTCGAAAGTATCGAGCGAGCGCTGCATTGGAATGACCGGGCGTATGAAGAGCGTCTCGAACGCGCCACGTTGCAGGCACGCGTGGCCTCGTTGACGCCCCGCGAACGTGAGGTGTTCGAGCTGGTGGCCAGGGGCGAGCCCAATAAGGTGATCGCCCGTCATCTCGGCATTAGCTTTCGCACCGTCGAGTTGCATCGTGCCCACATTATCGAGAAGCTGCAAGCGCGCAGCCTGTCGGACTTGATCCGGATGGGGATAATAATGAACTCCACTCCGAATACTTGATACGGTGATCTTGAATTCGCTCGCCACGGAAAGCACCAGCCGATCCCATTCAGGAGACTTTGCAGTTGCGGATCGGCGAAGGCGCTCCTGTGCCGGCACCTTGCCGATACGTGTTTGCACGTATTACCGCGGCCGACGAGCCGGGCAATCTTCGGAAGCGCGCCAGCGAGCGGGGGTTGCGGACAGCCCAAGCCATACGCCGGGCCCGCGCGGATCGGAGGCTCGTCCGAAAAGCCGTATACGACCGCGATACGATACTCAACAGCCTCTACCGGCTGACTGAAGCTGGCGCTTAACCTTGCGGCGAGTCCCTCCGCAGGAGACGCAGCAGACCAAAGCCAGAGGTGAGGTGCGTGCAATTAGAAGCGGATCCTTCAGGGAGAGTGTCGAATGTTCAAAGTGTTGATACTCGTTTGTTCAATGAACCTTGCTCCCCAGGATTGCGAGATGAAGAATGCAATTCATGTCATCGCCGGCCCGATGGTATCGAGCGAGCTGTCTTGCCGCCGTTCCGCTCAGACCTTGATCTTCAGGACGGCGGTCGCCCCCACTGATGCTGAATACGTAAAGATCCAATGCAAGCGCCTGTCCTCAACCGAGGCGGGCGCTGATCCGTCGACTGGCCCGCCGGCCTCAGCACCCCGTCAGGCCGGACCCGCCGCAAAGGGGGATTGATGGACATGATTCTGCGGCCCGGCCGGCTCGAAGATGCCAATGCCTGCGGCATGATTGTTTTCGAAGCATTCAAGTCGATTGTGCGCCAGCACAATTTTCCGCTCGATATCCCTTCGGCGGAGATCGGGATTGGACTGGTGACGCGGATGCTGTCGCATCCCGGTTTCTACTCGCTGATCGCCGAGATGGACGGGACTGTCGTCGGCAGTCTCTTTCTCGACGAACGCGGGCCGATTGCCGCCGTCGACCCGCTGACGGTCGATCCGGCTATGCAAAACCAGGCCATCGGCCGCCGGCTGATGCTGGCGGCGCTTGAGCGCGTGGCAGAGCGTCGCCACGCCGGGCTCAGGCTGGTGCAATCGGCCTATCACTATCGTTCCCTGTGATTATACGCAAAAACTCGGCCTTGTAGCCCGCGAGCCGCTGTCGAAAATGGACGGAGCGCCATTGGAAATCAAATTTCCCGGCTACGATGTGCGGCCCGCCATGGTCGGCGATTTGGCAGCCTGCAGCGCGCTGTGCCGGCGCGTCCATGGACATGATCGCGGCGGCGAGCTGCAGGACGCGGTCAGCCAAGGAACGGCGCGCGTCGTCGAACATCTCGGCGCCGTCACCGCTTATGCGACGGACATCGCGTTTTTTGCCCACGCAGTAGCCCAGTCCAATCAAGGTCTGAAGGCGCTGATCGGCGCCGCGTCGTCATTTGGCGGCGGGGGTTTTTTGCTGCCGACGCGGAACGGCGAGTTGTTCAGCTGGGCTTTGCAACAAGGCCTGCGCCTCGTCCACCAGATGAATCTAATGACCACAGGGCTCTATAACGAGCCGACCGGTGCCTATCTCCCTTCGGTGGCCTATTAAATTCTCGATCGAGTTCGGGACCAGGGACCGTGAGGAAGTCGCAGCTCAGGGCTGAGCCGCATCAAAGGTGAACCAGCCGAATTCGCCCCACAAGGCGGGCAACTTTTCCCTATGCAGCGACCGATCCCAATAGCCGGGGTTGTTGGAATGGATGCTCTACAACCGGCGAATGGCGCCTGCGTTTCGCCCAGAGGTGCCGACGAGCCCATGCGGTGACGGTAACCCTTCGACGTTACCGGTGACCGTCTTTCAGCTATGTTGAAACGGCAGCGATCCGTATCCGCTAAATGCGCTGCCTGAGCTGCTCGACCGAGAATGTGGCGACCAGGCGCTTTTGCGCCGGGTGCGGGAGGCGGGTCCCCTGGCCCTGTCCTGCTTGCGGTTTCGACAACGAGCCCACCGCTAAGTTCTGCGGCGGCTGCGACAAGCCGCTCTCGGAGGCGATTTCTCCAGAAGCGGTTTCGGGCGCGCCCCGCCCCGTTGGCGCGGAGCGTCGTCAGCTCACGGTGATGTTCTGCGACCTCGTCGGCTCGACAGCCCTGGCCTCGCGGGTCGATCCCGAGGACCTGCGCGAGGTGATCGGCGCGTATCACAAGTGCGTCGCGGAAACGACCGAGCGCTACAACGGTTTTATCGTCAGGTACATGGGCGATGGCGTGCTGATTTATTTTGGCTACCCGCGCGCCCATGAGGACGATGCGGAGCGAGCGGTGAGGGCTGGCCTTGCGGTCGTCGAGGCGGTTCGCCGGGTGCCGACGCCGGAATTGCTGCGAGCGCGGGTTGGTCTTGCAACGGGCCTCGCGGTCGTCGGCGACTTGATCGGATCGGGAGCCGCGCAGGAGCAGGCGGTGATCGGCGAGACACCAAATCTCGCCGCCCGGCTGCAAGCCCTCGCCGCCACTAACGAGGTCGTGATCCCCGAGAGCACGCGGCGGCTGGTCGGCAACCTGTTCGACTATCAGAGCCTCGGCGAGGTGGACGTCAAAGGGTTTGCCGCGCCGATCCTGGCATTTCGTGTCGTCCGCGAAAGCCCAGCCGGCAGTCGATTCGAGGCACTGCGCACGGATGAGACACCACTGGTCGGGCGCGAGGAGGAGATCGAATTGCTGGGGCGCCGGTGGGCGCAGGCAAAATCTGGCGCAGGGCGGGTGGTGCTGGTCTCCGGAGAGCCAGGAATCGGCCGCGATTGGTCGAGGCGTTTCGGGAGAGCCTCGAAGCCGAGCCGCACACCCGATTGCGCTATTTCTGCTCATCACATCACCAGGAAAGCGCTCTCTTCCCGTTCATTGGACAACTCGAGCGGAAATCCGGTTTCGAACGCGATGACACGCCTTCGGCGAGGCTCGACAAGCTGGAGGCGCTCGTCATAGCCAATTGCATCGGCCCAGGGTGATTTACCATTACTGGCCGAACTGCTGTCCATTCCGCTCGACAACCGCTATCCCGCTCTCGACCTCACGCCGCAACGCAAGAAGAGCAAGATATTCGATGCGTTGTTGCGACAACTCGCCGGTTTGGCGGGCCAGCGACCGGTGCTGATTATCTTCGAGGATCTGCATTGGTCCGACCCGACCTCCCGTGAGCTTCTCGACCTGACCGTTGCGCAGATCGAGCGAATGCCGGTGCTGCTTGTCGCGACCTTCCGTCCTGAGTTTCAGCCGCCCTGGACGGGCCAGCCACATGTGACGACCTTGGCTCTGCGTCGACTGGGGCGGAACGAAAGTACGGAATTGGTACGCGGGGTCATCGGCGCTGCCACTCGGTTGTCCGGCGAGGTCATCGATGAGATCGTCGAACGTACCGATGGCGTGCCCCTTTTCCTTGAAGAACTCACTAAGGCGGTTATCGAAACCGCGGTCGTCGGTCGTGAACTGATCGCCATTCCGGCGGCGTCAGCTACGGTTCCGGCGACACTCCATGCCTCGCTACTGGCGCCGCTCGATCGCCTCGGCCCCGCAGCTAAGGAGGCGGCACAGGTCGGCGCCACCATCGGGCGGGAGTTCTTCTACCAGCTATTGGCCGCGGTCGCCCAGCGGACCGATGCGGAGCTGAAAGACGCACTCAGCCGGCTTTTCGATGCGGGTCTTGTCTTCCAACGCGGGGCACCGCCGCAAGCCACATTCTTGTTCAAGCACACGCTGGTGCGCGACACTGCCTACAGCACCCTGCTGCGCGGCCAACGCCAAGGCCTACATGCACGAGTGGGTATGGCGCTTGAAGAGAACTTCCCGGAGGTGATCGAAACGCAGCCAGAGATCCTGGCCCATCATTTCACCGAAGGCGGACTTGTCGATAAGGCCGTAGTCTATTGGCTGCGAGCCGGCAAAAACGCGACCGCCGGTCCGCCAATCTTGAAGCTATTGCCCATTTACGGCGAGGGATCGAGGCGGCGAGGCATTTGCCTGATGGCGTAATGAAAAACCAGCGCGAACTCGACCTTCAGTTCGTTCTGGGTCCCTGCTTGATCGCCACCCGGGGTCCGATCGCTGACGCGGCTCTGCTAACTTTCGAGCGCGCACGAGACCTCTGCGAGCGGCTCCAAGAGCCGCCTGAGCACTTGAATGTTCTATATTGGCTTGCCGTCATGCGCGGCGTCCGGGGTGAGCTGCGGGAAGCGGATGTGGCGACCAGTGCCGGGATCGATCTGGCCAAGATGCGGGGCGACCAGCCGGCGTTGATCAATTTTCTCCGTGGCTCCGCTTTGGCGCTAATTCTGATGGGTCGGCCGGGTGATGCGTTGGCTCGCACGGAGGAGGCAGTCGCGGCTTTTAATGCTAGCGACGACCGCACCCGCATTGCCTCCCGCGCTGCTGGGCAGGATGCTGGGGTTGCCGGCCAGGCAGTTATGGCGTGGTCGTTGTGGTTCGTCGGTTACCCCGATCAGGCCGAAAAACAAATGACCGCTGCGTTAGGCCGAGCAGATGAGATCGCGCACCCGCGTACTCAGGCTTATGGTCTCTATTATGCTTCGATCCTGAGTATTCTTCGTGGTGAGTTTATCTCGGCTCGCCTTCACGCGGAACGTTACTTATCCCTATACGAGACTCATGGGTTTGGACTGTAGCACAATCTTGCGCGCATTGTGTGCGGGGTTTGCATAAACCTGCTCGACCCTTCATCTGCGAAGTTGGAAGAGTTGCGGGCCGAACTGGACGACCATGCGCACCGCGGCCAACGAATGGGGATCACGGTGCTTTACGCTCTGCTCTGTCGAGTATTGCTCCAGCGGTGTCGGCCTGACGCCGTTTTGGCGGCAGTCGAGGCAGCGCAAAAGATCGGGCGCGAAACTGGGGAGTGGCTGTTTGAAGGCGATCTATTTCGCGCGAAAGCGCGCGCTTTAATAATAGAAGGACCGCCAGACGCGCGGTTAAAAGCCCAGCCCTTGCTTGAGCAAGCGCTCGCCGTTGCACGCAGCCAAAACGCCCGGTCGATCGAACTTCTGGTAGCGCGCGACCTTGCAGATCTTTTGAGCCAGAAAGGCGTGCGCACCCGGGCTCGCGATCTCCTCGCCTCCATTTACGGCTGGTTCACCGAGGGCTTCGAAACCGCCCGATCTGAAGAAGACGAAGGCTCTTCTGGACGAGTTCTCCTGAGCCGCATCCTTACCGACATCCAGGCTCAAGGCGTATCGCAGACCTGCAATGGGCTTTTCGCTTGAAACTGACCATTCTCGCCGCGCTGACTTTCGTCAACCAGCATGACCCCGACCTCCCGGAGCGCAAAGATCGCAGGGTGCAGCGCGAATAGCCGGGCGAGCCTTAGGAAAGGACCCTCGTGGCCGCCAGCTTACAGATGAAAGCGGCTACGACAAACATCCCGCTCGTAATTTGGGATTACGACCCGCTCGGGAGGGGTCTCACGAAGAGCCTTGCTCGTCCTGCAATCCTCCTCGTGATTAGCCGACCGCCTTCCGGCGCTTCTACGCAGTTATATTAGTTGATGTGGTTGATGCAACTTGCAGGTTATAAAGCACCTGATCGGCCGCTATAACCAAATCTTTCACCATGGCCCTGTAATGCCACCTGATCCATGGCAACAACATGGAATAGCAACGAAGCTTCTGTCCAGCGCCAAGGGGTGCGCGAGCGATCGACAGAAAATGTTCGAGCAACAGGTGAAACTCCGGAAATGTCAGCGCGCGGGCGTTCGCCGGATCCCACCACTCGGGGCACGGAAGGGCCGGATGTCGGTTAGTGAGGCGGAACCGGCGCGCCTGTTTCACACGGACTGGAAGGGTTTTTATAGATTGGCCGCTGTGGTGCCTGCTGATGAAAAGATATTCAGGGATTTCATGAAACCGGCCGAGCAGCGACATTCGCGCCAGCAGCACTCCGTCGGCATTCACATAGCTTCCTTGCGACGGAAGCTGACGCAGAGCAGACATCCGCATCACCCCGAAGATCGGGTAGCCCCAAGAAGGAACCAATAGGATTTCGCGAAAACGTGCTACTGGATCGTCATAATCGGTCTTCATCGGCGTGACGTAGTTCTTGATAAAGGCTCCGTTTTCATCGATCTCTTTTGTTCCGGCGTAAGCCACCACGCAGCCGAGATCGTTTTCGAGGACCTCGACACAACGCCGCAGGAAGTCCGGCTCTAAGAGGTCATCGGCGGCGGCTTGCTTGTAATATTTCCCTGTAGCAAGTTCATACACACGCCGTATATTCCAGCCGGCGCCCATGTTTTTCTCGTTTCGGTAATAGCGGATACGATCGTCCTGCCTAGCATAGGCATGCACTATCTCGCCGGTGCGGTCTGTGGACGCGTTATCGGAAATAATCAGTTCAAAATCCGTAAATGTTTGATTCAGAATCGAATTGAGTGCTTCTCCCAAATAACGCTCACCATTGTAGACAAATAGTCCAACACTAACGAGCGGTGTTGAAGGACCTCCCAGGTGGGCGGTCCTTTCGTCCGCGCTTGTCAAACTAGCTCAGGGGATTGCTTGCGGTGTGACGTGGTTCACACTTGCGGGCAAAAAAGTTCATTTGATGCCGAAAAGTTCATTTGATGCCGGTTATTTGGAGTGGTGCAGTGTATTTACAAAATTCCCATTCGTCCCCGCAGATGTAAGCGGCAGTCTCCTCGAAAGGTGCGCCGCTTTCTCACGAATCGGAGATGCTAGGGCGAAATGAGGCAAGTGTCAACAGATTGTTACGGACGACCCCCAGATTGTTACGAGGCCGTCGGGGGCCTCCGAAGTCCGCCGACTCGAGTGCCGGTACGCGAACTGGAGTGGCTGTGGGCCGCAAGACCATGGAGGTCGAGATCCTGAGAGAGGCGCTCGATCTCGTGTGGGCAAAAACCCAGCTTGCCGTCGCACTGGCCGCTGAGGCGTTCAATAGCGAAAACGTCCCCTGCACGCTTGACACTGAAATACGGGGCTTTGTATGGAGCACATATATGCTATCCAAGAGTTTAAGAGAGAGAAGCTCGGCCATGGCCGGGTGCCACCCTGCGCCGGTCGGCAGACCTTCAGCTCTCACTTATGGCGTCTCGTCCGCAAGCGCCGCGCGGAAGCAGGTGTGCAGCTCAGCTACCCGTTATGGCCTTCTCGCCTAAGGGCCTTCGTGCCACGCTGTCTTTTTACGCGATCGGTCTTCTTCGGCAGCTTGATCCCGTCCTTAAAACGTCCTTGAGCCCGCAAGGGCTCAAAACCCTATTTATCCGGTCTAGCGCTGACCCAGGCCGCGAGCGCTACCGCCGCGCGGGTATGACCGCCTCCACGTCGTATCTCGCAAAAGGGCTGACAATACTGCCGCTAACGGTTCATTACCTCGGCGCAGAGCGGTACGGCGTGTGGCTGACCATCAGCAGCCTTCTGTTCTGGGTGGCCCTGACTGATTTTGGTCTCGCCGGCAATGCATTGGTATACGTGCTGTCGGAGACGGTTGGAAAAGGCGACCGAGTATCGGCGCGCCACTATACGGCATCTGCATTCTGGGCGCTGGCGACGATTGCTCTGGTTGTTGGGGTAGCCTTTATCATTGCCTTCCATTTCATTCCTTGGCGAGTTGTTTTTCGCGTGTCGAATGCGACCTCGACCCGCGAATTGGAGTGGACTTGCGCCTTGGTCCTGACGTTGTTTGTGATCAACTTACCACTCAGCCTGGTGCGATCGCTCTATAAAGCTCACCAGGACGGCTATCTGGCGAATATGTGGGGGATCGCTTATGGCGTCATTTCGCTGCTTGGCTTGATTATTGTGACTCGCTTTCACGGTGGGTTGCCGGAGCTAGTCGTCGCCACATCCGGCGGCCCCGCTCTCGTACTCTTGGTAAATGCGTATCATGCTTTCATCCGCCGCTACCCATGGCTCTCGCCTGCCCCATCCGCCGTGAGATGGACCTCCATTCGGCGCCTGCTGAAGTTGGGCGGCAAATACATGATCATGCAACTGGCCGCATTGGGGATTTACCAGAGCCAGGCGATAATCATTACTCAAATGCTCGGCCCTTCGAAGGTGATGATCTTCGTGGTTGCGTTTAAAATAATGAACCTCCCCGTGGAGCTGGTCTACTTGGCGACTGTGCCTTTTATCTCCACGTTCGGAGAGGCCAAGGCGCGAAACGACTGGAATTGGATCAAAAGCGCTTTTAAGAACATCACGGTTATCTCGGTTGTTTTAGGCGTGCCTCTCGCCGCAGCGCTGGCTCTCTTCGCGAAGCCCTGGATCCTCATTTGGGCTGGTTCTTCCGCGGTGCCCGATCTCCATCTTGTTCTCTGGCTGTTTTCCTATACTGCGATCAATATATCTCAGGTGACGGCGCAGCAGTTGCTCTGCGGCATCGAGCGCGTCGAACCGGTTTTGCTTTCCATCGTTTCCTGCGCGAGTGGCTGCGTGGTTCTCGGGATCCTCTTTGCATACTGGTGGGGATTAAGCGGTATTGCATTCGCTGTGGCAGCGAGCATGCTGATCACTATGTGGCCCATTCAATTCTACGAGGTGCGTTGTGTTTTACGCGCGGCTAGGGACATGCCTCTGGGCTCCGAACCGAAACGCGTTCGCCTTCGAAAACGGTGGACTCAATAACGATTGAATAGCGCGGTTGATCCCACGAGGTCGCAAAACACCACGGTCAGCTGACGACGCTCGACCTCCGGCGCCGCGGTGGTCGCGGCCGGCCCATCCGGTCTCTCGGCTTGCCGCGAGGCTAGTAATGGTTGCAACAGCGCTGGGGCTCGGGTCGGGCCATGCGTCCCTTGGGCGCCCAGACCAGTGCCTCTTCGTCGACATCTGCCGCCACCCGCTTGATGACGATCAGCTCGCGACACAGTTCTTCGAGACCGTCATCATCGAAACCAAAGCTGAGCTTAATCCGGCGATAGGAGATGCTGCCTTCGGTGACGAGGCGCCAGAGGACCTTCTGCAGCACCCGCTCAAAGTTCATGCTTCCGTCCCGTTCACCGCGACCTTCGTCATTCGTTGATGTCTTGCCCCCGCCGACCGTTATCGCGCCTCAGGCTCCGTCGCCCGTCAACAATGTGAGAGCCGCGCAAGGGGTCACATTTGAGTTGGATCAATTTCTCACGTCATGGCCGGCTCGGTAAGTGCGAACGTCCGGAATCTCCGCTGAGGCCACGACAACTGCACCGATCGGGAACGGCGCCTGTCCACCGAATTGAGCCGATTTCGGCGGTATTGCGAACGGCAGGAACAAGAATGCGGTTGCATAGATTTGGGCGAGCTCGGTCGCCGTGGAGTTGTCGAACCGACCCACCGCGTTGACGGCGGGGCTCGTAGAGGCTGGGGCCGCCGCCGGAGCCGTTCGTGGGTTCCCAATCCCACACTTACCTCAGCTTGGGAATCGCCAAGGCCGCCTCGCCATGTCAGGGGAATGCGCACGAGGCTGGTGCCACCCACGGAGACCACGACCGCATCGCAATCCTCCGCGGCACCGCGGTCTGCGAGCGAGATATGGCTTCGACCCGTGATCGCACCCTGAACAGCGGTGTCAGGCTGCTCCCTGGCGGTGGGCCGTCGCCGGATGCGAGTGGTCGTGCCGCGCGTAGTGCTGGCGCAGCAAATCCTTGCCGTAATCATTGCCGTTGGGGGTGCGGACCGCCGTGTGGATGTGGTCGCGTGACGGCTTGTCGTTGTCATAGATGATGCCCGACTGGTGGTCGAACTCGACGAGGATCACCGGGCTCAGAATGCGGTAATAAAACGGGCTTGCATCGTCGAACGAGCCGACCCATGCGAAATGCGTCTGGCTCAGTTGGCGCTTCACCTCCGCCCAGCGGATTTCCGAGTGCCCAGGCAGAATGCGGCCGACATAGGTCCCAAGCAGCGCCTCGAGACGCTCGGGGCCCTCAGCAGGCAGCTCGCCATAGCGGATCCCGGCGGGATCGATCCGCCGATTGTCGTTGAATGCGGCCGTGAAGAGTTCCGAGGGGAGGTCCTTGCCGATTGTCGCGCGCTGCCGCTCCTCGGATGAAAGCGCCCGCATCAGCGCGTAACCTTGCTCTTCCTCTGGGGCGAAGACGCGGGTCCCCTGATGTTTGCCAAAGCGCGCGAGCACGGGCTCGGAGCCCATGAAGATCGGCGTCAATACGAGCTGGTCGCCGAGCACGAAGCAATTGACGTTGAGGTGATGGCCGTCAATCTGCCAGCCCCACGGCTGCTCCGGCGATGGCGTGCCGAAGATGCTGACCCAATAGAACCACTGGCCGTATTCCTCGGGCTTGCCGGTGATTTCGAGGGCATGCTCGTTGAGGCGCATGACGTCGCGGGCGGTTTGGTACCCGGCCGTGCTCATCGCTTCGCGCATTAGAGCCAGCGCAGCCTCGCGCTGATTGCCGTCGAGATCGGTGAGGCAAATGCCATGGCGCATCAGCCAGGGATGAATGTTTGACCATTGCCGCCAGGCCTCGTCGTCGATTGCGAAGCAGGCGGCCTTCCGCTGTTCCGCGCTGAGCGAAACGAGGAAGGACCGTGTGGCCTCCAACAGCGGTACAATCGAGACCCCGGTCTTCTCGATCGTGAAGAGTCCCGGGACGATCCCGCCGTCGGCAATGATCCCGCGGAAAGGCTCGGCAAGACCGGTTTTGGCGCGATCTAGCATCGGCTGCATGCGCGGCGGCAGCTCAAACGCTCGCACCGCTGGCGTCGGGGGCCTCTCACGCAGTCCGAAGAGCGCCGATTCTCCTGCCATGCCCCAGCCTCCTTTAATGGTGGTCCCAGTGATATAATTCGGCCGGGGTCGCCCTGCAACGCCACGCTCTGCGCCTCGTAAGCCTCCTGGATCGTTTGATCGAGCGCCTGGGCGAGTTGTGCACGCTGCCGATCCGGCAGAACCGCGTTCCAGTCGACCCCATCACGTCGACACCGGCATTGAGCGGCTTTGCACGAGAAAGCATTTCTGACCGAGAATTGCCGAATCCTGCACATAAATTATGTCGGCATTCATATGGCGTCGGGATGGACAATATAACCTAGCGAGGAGCCGGGGAGCGGTAGGTCGGGCAGGATGTGCTACCCGACCTATCGACCTGGGCAGGAGATCATCGTCTTGCGCGGGCACGAGGACTGCGTGGCAAGCGCTGCCTTTTCCCCCGACGGCGCCCGCATTGTCACTGCCTCCGATGACCGCACGGCGCGGATCTGGGACACGGTGACCGCGCACGAAATTGCTTTGTTGCGTGGCCACAAGGATCGGATGACGAGGGCTGCCTTCTCCGCCGACGGCGCTCGCATCGTCACTGCCTCCGATGATCACACCGCGCGGATCTGGGACACGGTGACCGCGCACGAAATTGCTTTGCTGCGTGGCCACAAGGATTGGGTGACGAGTGCTGTCTTTTCCCCCGACGGCGCCCGCATCCTCACAGCCTCCGATGACCGCACGGCTCGGATCTGGAGCACGAAAATCGGAGACGAGAGCTCTGATGTGTTTCGCCCGACCGGGCTCGCTTCAGTGGCCGAAGCCGCGGATTTTACGCATGAGGAAGACCTGTCGAGGACAGTGCGCCAGTTTTTGGCTCGAAATAATTTTCGTTTCGTGAGCCGCTTGAAATATTCTGAGCTTTGGCATGGCCCCGGGAACAGGGAAGTGGTTGTACCCTCCGAGATTAGAGGGACAGGGTCCGCCAATTCTATTTTGCGAGCGGCAGGGATACCATTGAGACTTCCAGGCACCGCCCGGCGGA
>Ga0306923_10005838_pt1 | contig 12048 bp, 10 predicted proteins | sample sta12Can44000108_FD_203841 | JGI IMG/M metagenome (GOLD analysis project Ga0306923, IMG submission 203841) | Lab enrichment of tropical soil microbial communities from Luquillo Experimental Forest, Puerto Rico - statanox.12C.anox.44.000.108 (v2)... | ecosystem: Environmental > Terrestrial >...
GATCCCGTACACCACCGCGATCGCGTGCCCTTCGTGGAGGAGCCGCCACATCCGCAGCCACCCGCGCGCGGCGAGCCGGGGCGCCACCTCGCGATGGAAGTCCTCCGCGGCGCCGCGGGGGATGCCGTAGGAGCCGCCCTCCCCGTCCCAGCGCAGGTGGTGCAGGCGGAGGAAGTCCTCGACGGCGGCCACGGCCCGCGCCTCGTCGGCCACGACCTCGATCGCGTGGCCGGGCTGCCGCTCGAGCCAGCGCACCCGGCGCCGGTAGGTCTCCCGGCGCCGCATGCGCGCGAGGTGGTCGTCGAAGGTGCCGGACAGCGCGAAGCCGGGGCAGACGAACCGGGGCTCGATCTCGGCGCGGGCGCCGCGATCGAGGAGCGCCCGCCGCACGGCCTGCACGGTGGGGCTGCCGCAGGGCAGGTCCTCGAGATCGAGGGCGTCCCAGCGCGAGGAGGACTCGGCGATCGCCTGCGCGAAGGCGAGGCGCACCGGCTCGCCGTAGCCGGGCCGGGCGAGCAGGTCGAGCCCGTCGGCGCCGGTGACGCCGTTCCCGAGGAGCTGCCAGCGCCGCGCGCCGAGGCCGGGCCGCGAGCACAGGAGCAGGAGCCCGGAGAGGCGGTTCGCGCGGTCGCGCGCCTCGAGGATCCAGGGCGTGCGGCGCGCGCCGAAGACGCGCCACCAGGTGGAGAGCCACTCGAACGAGAGGAAGGGGTTCGCGGAGCCCGCCTCGTGGAGCTCCGACCACTCCTCTCGCAGCGCGGCGAGGCGCGCGGGATCGTGGCTCTCGACGACGCGGACGGGCGAGGGCATGGCGACGTTCCGGCTCACAGGGACTCCTCCACGGCGCGGGCGACGAAGGCGACGTCGTCCGGGCCGAGATCCTGGTGGATGGGCAGCTCGAGCACCCGGCGGCGGAGCAGGTCGACCTCCGGGTACGCGCCCTCCGGGCAGCTCGGGTGGTGCGTGCGCCAGAAGTCGACCGTCTCGACGCCGCGCGCGGCGAGGCGCGCACGCAGCCCGGACTTGTCGGCCACGACGAGCGGGTAGAACAGCGGGCACACGCCCGGCGGCAGCTCGGAGAACACGGGCGGGGAGACGTCGCGGAGGCGTCCGAGCAGGAGGAAGTAGTTCCGCCGCCGGGCGGCGACGATCGCCTCGGGGTCGAGGTTCCGCAGGACCGCCCGCGAGAGCGCGCTCATGCCGAGCCCCGCCGCGGCCGGGTCGAAGTGGCGCGTGCCGGTGGAGACCGGCGCCGCGCCGGTGCCGCGGCGCACCGCGCGGTTCGCGGCCCGGAGCGCCTGACGCAGGGCGGCGCCGGGCCAGCCGAGCCGCACCGCCGCGTTCGCGAGGAGCCCGCCCACCGCGTGCGAGAGCGTGGAGCCGAGCGGCGCGGGGGCCGGCTCGGGCGGCAGCGGCAGATCGGCGTTCACCGCGAGGATCCCGCCGTTCGGGACCGGCACCGTCTTGTAGAGGCAGAACACGCCGAGGTCGCCTTGCGAGCCGAGCGGCACGGCGCCGTCGCGCGAGAGCAGCGCGAGCGCGCAGTCTTCCACCACGTGCAGCCCGTGGCGCCGGGCGATGCCGAGGAGCTCGTCCATCGGCTGCGGGAAGCCGGCGTAGTGGATCACGTAGATCGCGCGCGTGCGGGCGCCGACCCGCCGCTCGAGGTCCTCGAGATCGAGGCGCATGCGCCCGTCGACCCGCACGAACCGGAGCTGCGCGCCCGCGGCCTCGAGCGCCTCCACCTCGACTCCGTGGTGGTATGCGGGCACGAGGATCTCCGCGCCGGCGAGGCCGAGGAGCCGCACGCCATGGAACACCGCGTTCCGCGCGAAGTAGAACGCGCGGGTACGCGGCCCGGCGAGCGGGAACGGCGCGGACGCGCGGGCCGCGACGACGCGCGGACGCAGCATGGACGGCCAGAGCGTCGGCAGGCACGGCACCCACCGCGGGGGCGCGGAGACCTCCTCGCTCGGATGCAGGCGGGCGGCCGGGATCAGCGTCGCCACCACGCGATCACCTCCTTCGCGAGCGGCCGCAGGCGGTGCTTCACCGCGTGCAGCACCCGGCCGGCGAGCCCGGGCCGGTACACGTAGAGCCAGTCGTGTGCGCGGAAGCGGGGGGCCCAGTCGCGCTTCCACGGCATGTCGGGCCCGAGGAAGTCGAGCGCCTCGAGCCCGCGCGCGCGGGACTCGGCGAGCACCTCGCGGACGAGGAGCTGCCCCGGCGAGCACACCCCGAGCGCCTCGTCGTACGCGGGCTTCGGCAGCGAGTAGGTGCCGCGGTAGGCGAGCCCGAGGTGCATCGCGACCGGGCGTCCGTCGAGCGTCAGCTCGCGGAGCGCGAGCCAGCCGCCCGACGCCGCCGCGCGCGCGATCGACGTGTAGAACGCCACGAGCCGGCGATCGGCTGCGATCGCGGTGCCGCGCCGCCCCTTCCACCCGGCCGCCTCGAGGCGGAAGAAGCGCGCGAGCGCCGGCTCGAGGCCGTCGGGGCCGTCCACCCGGCCGATCGCGACCGCGCCCCGCTCGCCGAGCCGCCTCGCGCGGCGGCGCAGGTTCGCGAGGAACTTCGCGGAGACGTCGGCCTCGGGGTCGCGCCCGGCGAGCGGGAGCCACGGGCTGCGCTGCGACTCCCAGCGGCCGGTGAGGTGCCGGTCGGCGCGGGCGAGCCGCTCGAGCAGCACCGAGGTGGGTCCGTCGCGCGGCACGTCGCGGACGAGGAGGACGTCCCAGCGGAGCCGGTCCCGCAGGTGCTCCCAGATCGCCCGCGCGGCGCGTTCCGGCTCGCCGCCCAGCGCCCACTCCACGCGGCACGAGTGGTCGTTCGCGGGCGCGACGAGGAGCCGGACGCCGCGCTCGCGCTCCTCGAGGAAGGCGGCGAAGCCGTGCGCGCGACCGCCGGGATCGCGCGCGGCGAGCACGAGCGGCTCCTCGCCGGCGGCGAAGGCCGAGAGCCACGCCTCGAGCCACTCGTGGCGCGAGAACGGGGCGTCCACCGGACCGCGCGCGAGCGTGTCGTTCCACTCGCCGCGGAGCGCCGCGAACGCGGCGTGCCCGCGGACCTCGTCCACGCGGAGCGGCCCGGCGGGAGGAGCCGGGGCACGGCGGGGCTTCGCGAGGGCCATCCCGCTCACTCGACCGTCACCGACTTCGCGAGGTTCCGCGGCTTGTCCACGTCGCGCCCGAGCTCCACGGCGAGCTCGTAGGCGAGGAGCTGGAGCGGCGCGGCGGCCAGGATCGGGGCGAGCGGCTCCAGGGTCTCGGGCAGCCACAGCGCCGCGTCCGCGAGGCGTGCGAGCTCCTCGTCGCCCTCCGTCCCCACGCCCACGAGGAACCCGTCGCGGGCCTTCACCTCCTCGAGGTTCGACATCGTCTTCGCGTGGAGCCGGTCGCGCGGCGCGACGGCGACCACGAGGGTCTTCGGGCCGACGAGCGCGATGGGCCCGTGCTTCATCTCGCCCGCGGGGTAGCCCTCGGCGTGCCGGTAGGTGATCTCCTTCAGCTTCAGCGCCCCCTCGAGCGCGAGCGGCCAGCCGTGGCCGCGGCCGAGGTAGAGCGCCCCCTCCATCGTCGCGAGCCGGGGCGCGAGCCGCTTCGCCTGGCGCGCGAGCTCGGGGAGCGATCGCTCGAGGAGCTCCGGGAGCGCCTCGAGCCCGGCGCAGAGCTCCCGCGCGCGGACGTCGTCGAGCGCGCCACGCACGCGGCCGGCGTGGACGGCGAGGAGGAAGAGCGCGGCGCACTGGGTGACGAAGGCCTTCGTGGAGGCGACGGAGATCTCTGGGCCGGCGCGGGTGTAGAGCACGCCCTTCGCCTCGCGCGCGATCGAGCTGCCGACCACGTTCACGACCGCGAGCGGCGGCGAGCCGGCCTCGGCGGCGCCGCGCATCGCCGCGAGCGTGTCGGCGGTCTCGCCGGACTGGCTGACCGCGACGACCAGGTTGCGCGCCGCGTCCTCGCCCGCGACCGGCGGGCGGTAGCGGTACTCGCTCGCGATCTCGGCCGAGGCGCGGAGCCCCGCGAGCTCCTCGAACCAGCGCTTCGCGACGAGCGCGGCGTGCCAGCTCGTGCCGCAGGCCACGAGCTCGACCCGCGCCGCGCGACGGAGCGCGTCGTCGGCGAGGCCCATCTCGCCGAGCGCGGGCAACCCGCCCGCGATGCGCGCGGCGATGGTGTCGTGGAGCGCGCGGGGCTGCTCGTGGATCTCCTTGCGCATGAAGTGCGGGTGTCCGCCCTTCTCGGCGGTCGCGAGGTCCCACTCCACGTGCCGCACCGGCCGCTCGTGCCGGCTCCCGTCGCGCAGCGCGAGCACCTCGAGCCCGTCGCGCGAGAGCACCGCCACCTCGCCGTCCTCGAGCACCACCTGATCGCGCGTGAACGGGAGGAGCGCCGGGATGTCGCTCGCGAGGAGCCGCTCGCCGTCGCCGTGCCCGACGATGAGGGGCGAGCCGCAGCGCGCGGCGACGAGGACGTCGGGGTGGTCCATCGACAGCACCGCGATGGCGAAGGTGCCCTGCACCTGCGCGAGGGCGCGGCGGACCGCGTTGTGGAGCCCGTCGCCCTGGCGCTCGCTCTCCACGAGGTGCGCGAGCACCTCGGTGTCGGTCTCGGAGGCGAAGCGGTGCCCCTCGGCCTCGAGCCGCGCGCGCAGCGGGCGGTGGTTCTCGACGATGCCGTTGTGCACCACCGCGAGCCGGCCCTGGCAGTCGGGGTGCGGGTGCGCGTTCCGATCGCTCGGCCGACCGTGGGTGGCCCAGCGGGTGTGCCCGATGCCGCTCCGCGCGCCGAGCCCGGCCGCGATGAGGTCGGCCGCAAGCGCCGACACCCGGCCGGTGGCCTTCTTCGTGACGACGCGGCCGCCCACCAGGAACGCCGCGCCGGCGGAGTCGTACCCCCGGTACTCGAGGCGGCGCAGCCCCTCCACGAGGAACGGACCCGCCTCCCTGCCGCCGATGTACCCGACGATGCCGCACATCCGTGGATGCCTCCCCCCGCTTCGCAGCTACTCGGCCCCCACCATCCCGAGCAGGGCGGCCGCCAGCCTCGACGGGTCGTGCCGCGCCGTTTCGCCGGCCCCGAACAGCTCGGCCTCGACCACCTCCACGCCGAGCTCCCGCAGCTCCTCCCGGTCCACCGCCACCGGATGCGATCCCTGTGCCGCGTAGCTCCGGACGAGCGCCGCGGGCGGAGGCCTCGCCTGGACCAGCGCCGCGTCGACGACGAGCCCCACGTGGTGCTCGATCGCGCGGACGTGATCGGACGCCGCGTAGCCGGCCGTTTCGCCGGGCTGGGTAAAGAGGTTCACCACGAGGACGCGTACCGCGCGGGACGCGGCGAGGGCGTCCGCCACCCCGTCGCAGAGCAGCGTGGCCACCACCGACGAGTAGAGGCTGCCCGGTCCGAAGACGACGAGGTCCGCCTCGCGCAGCGCGTCGAGCGCGGCCTGGGGCGCCGGCACCGGCGCGTCGAGCTGGAGCCGCCCCACCCTCCCGCGCGCCGCGGCGATGGCGCTCTCGCCGTGCACCACCCGGCCGTCGTCCAGCGTCGCGACGAGCCCGGCGAGCCGATCGGTGGCGGGCAGCACCCGGCCCCGCACGCCGAGCAGCTCGCCCGCGGCGCGGATCGCGGCGCCGAAGTCGCCGAGCCGCTGCGCGAGGGCGGTGATGACGACGTTGCCGACGGTGTGGCCGGCGAGGCCGCCCTCGCCCGGGAAGCGGTGCTGGAAGAGGTCGGCGAGCGGACCGGGCGCGGGGGAGAGCGCGACGAGGCAGTTCCGGATGTCGCCGGGCGACGGCATCCCGTAGCGGCGGCGGAGCTCGCCGGAGCTGCCGCCGTCGTCGCAGGTGGTGACGATCGCGGTCACGTCGAGCGGTCGGGCTGCGGACGCGGAGGAGAGCCCGGCGAGCACGCGCGGGAGGCCGGTGCCACCGCCGAGCGCCGCGATCCGCAGCGGCGTGGCGAGCGCGGCCGCGGCACCGCCCCGGCCCCGGATCGACGCGCGCGATCCGCCGGCGTCGGTCCCTTCGACGGGCCAGGCCCTCACCGCGCTCCCCTGCCGGTGAGCACGACCTTCGCCGTGTGGAAGAGGCACACGGCGTCGAGGAAGAAGGACGTGTTCTTGATGTAGTAGAGGTCGAACTCGAGCTTCTTCCCCATCTCCTCGATCGACGAGCCGTAGCCGTACTTGAGCTGCGCCCAGCCGGTGAGACCCGGCTTCGCGAGCTCGCGGAGCGCGAAGAGCGGGTAGCGCACCTTCAGCTCCTGGAGGAACACCGGCCGCTCCGGGCGCGGCCCCACCATGCTCATGTCGCCGCGCAGGACGTTCCAGAGCTGCGGGAGCTCGTCGAGCCGCGCCTTCCGCAGCACCCGCCCGACGCGGAGCACGCGCGGGTCGGCGTCGGACGTCCACTGGGCGCCCATCCGCTCCGCGTCGCGCCTCATGGAGCGGAACTTCCACATGAGGTACCGGCGGCCGTCCTGGCCCGTGCGCTCCTGCGAGTAGAGCACCGGCCGCCCGTCGGAGAGGACGATCGCGAGCGCGACGAGCGCCATCACCGGCGCGAGCGCCACGAGCATGAGCCCCGCCACGGCCACGTCGCCCATGCGCTTCGCCGCGCGCCTGGCGGTGCTCGTCGCGAAGCCCTCCTCGAAGATGAGCGCGCTCGGCCGCACGAGGTCGAGCGGGATCCGCTTCAGCGTCGCCTCCGCGAAGGCCACGTCGCTCATCACCTGCAGCCCGCGGGTGCGGCACTCGAGGAGCTGATCCACGGGGATCCCGGCGCGCCGGTCCTCCACCGCGACCACCACCACCTGCGCCTTGAGCCGGCGGGCCACGTGGGGCAGCGGCCCGACGAACGAGAGCGGCGCCGACTCCACCCGGTTGCCAGCCTCGGCGAAGCCGACCACCTCGAACAGCGCGTCGGCCTCGGCCTCGAGGTCGCGCGCGAGCGAGCGGGCCCTGGGCCCGTTCCCGAGGAAGAGGACGCGGATGGGCGCGCCCACGACGGCGGGGAACGCGGCGCGGACCGCGATCACCGCGAGGGCGCCACCGGCCACGGCGAACACGAGGGAGCGGCGCGAGAGGAGGCCGAGGGGGAGGAAGAGCGGGAGGACGACGTAGGCGGCCGCGAGCGTGATCGTGGCGACGCCGAGGGCGCGCAGGAGGCGCCGGCCGTCGGCCCGGTCCCGCGCCGCGGCCTTCAGATCGTAGAGGTCGCCGAAGTAGAGCGCTCCCGCGAACGCCGTGGAGGCGATGGCGGCGCGGAGGAAGGCGGGCGCGAGGCCGGTCTCCACCGCGACCCACGGGTGCGCGAGCGGCGCGATGGAGCTGCCCGCGAGCATCGCGAGCACGAGCGCCGTCTCCTCCGCGACGAAGAACGCCGCCTTCCGCGGCGAGAGCCAGTGACTGAAGACCCGAACCAAGATGCCCCCCTCCCCGAAAGACGTCCCCCTTGCACCCTGGTTCGGGTCCCTCGACCCTCTCCCCCCTCGTCTTCTTTCACGCCGTCGCGGGATCCGCGTACAGGTAGCGCCCGTGCAGCGCGGCGGCGGTGTCCACGTCGTTCAGCACGACGCCGAGGAGCCGCGGCCCCACGTACTCCACCGCCATCCGCACCACCTGGCGCGGCGTCTGGCCGGCGCGCACCACGAGCAGCACGCCGTCGGCCGCGGCCGCGAGGCGGCCGGCGTCGGCGAACGCGAGCGCGGGAGGCACGTCGAGGATCACGAGGGAGAACTGGCTGCGCAGCGTGTCGATCGTGGCCCCGAGGCGCGCGCTGCGCAGGATCGCGCCCGGATCGCGGGCGTCGCCGGCCGCGAGGACCGCGAGCGAGCTCGAGCGCGTGAGCGCCTGGGAGAGCTCGGCCTGCCCTTGCACCACCTCGGCGAGGCCGGCGCGCGGGGCGAGCTCGAGCGCCGCGGCGAGGCTCGGGCGGCGCACGTCGCACTCCACGAGCGCCACGTCCCTCCCCTCGCGCGAGGCGGTGAGGGCCAGGTTCGCGGCGATGGTCGTCCGGCCCTCGCCGCGCGCGCTGGAGGTGACCGCGACCACGCGCACCGGGCGTGGGGCGGAGTCGATGCGCTGCAGGAGCACGCGGAAGTGCTCGGCGGCAGCGGACTCGGGCGCGGCGATGGCGCTCGTCTTCTTCGTGTCGAAGCCGTGGGGGAGGTCGAGGGTGTGGGCAGGAGCGGACATGGGCTTCTCCTTCTCGAACGAGGCTAGGCGGTGCGCCGGCCGGCGGCGATCCGCGGGATGGCGGCGAGGACCGGGGCGCCGAGCTGCGTCGCGTCCTCGGGTCCGCGCAGGGAGCTGTCGAGGTACTCCGCGGCGGCGGCGGCCAGGAGGCCGGCGGCCAGGGCGGCCGCGAGCAGCACGACGAGGAGCTTCAGGTACTCGGGCCCAGCCGGACGGGAGGGAGCGATCGCCGGCTGCACGGTGCGGAAGAGGTTGGTGGCGTCGGCGCGGAGGAGCTGCTCGGCGGCCGTCGCGTCCGCCGCGCGGGCGAGGGTCGTCGTGTACTTCGCGCGCAGCACCTCGTAGTCGCGCGACATCCCGCGCAGCGCCTCGCCGCGCGCGGGGGTGAGGTCGAGCTTCTTCTGGTAGGCGGCGAGCTCCTGGGAGAGCCGCTCGAAGTCTCGCTGGTTCCCGGCGATCTCCTGGTCGATCCGGCGAACCGTCGCGTTCAGCCGCTCCTTGCGGTACCGCGCCTCCTCCTCGTCGGCCCGCGCGGTCACGTCGGCGTAGGCGCGCTCCATCCGCTTCACGTCGGGGTGATCGGGGCCGTAGGCCGCGCGGGCGGCCTCGAGCCGGCGCTTCGCGTCCTCGCGCGCGGCCTGCGCGCGCCCCGGATCGCTCTCGGCCTCCGGCACGCGCATGAGCGCCTCGGTGCGGCGCCGCTGGGCGTCATGGATCGCCTCGAGCCGCATCTGCATGAGCGCGGCGATCCGCCCCGTGGCCCGCAGGTTGTTCTCGGCCGCCGCGGGGACCTCGGTCGCGTGCTCGGAGGTGTAGGCGAGGAGCTTCTTCTCCTGGTCCGAGAGCTGCGCGCCCATCTGCTCCACCTGCTTCTGGAGCGTGTCCTTCAGGTTCCTCGCCTGATCCGCGAGCACGCCCGCGGTCATCTCGGCGTAGTAGCGGGGCAGGAGCTCCGCGGCCTTCGCGACCTTCTGCGCGTCCTCGCCCTTCACGTCGACGACGAAGAGCAGCGCCGGCGGCCCGGCCGCGACCTCGCCCTCGAGCCGGATCTCGATCTGCCTGCGCATCTTCTCCACCGCGCGATCCATGTCGTCCTTCAGGTCGGGGAAGAAGTCGGTCTCCCGGATCACGCGCTCGATCACGGGCCGCGCGAGGAGCCCGTGCTTCAGCGTGCGCATCCGGTCCTCGAACGAGACGGCGCTCGTCGGGAAGAACTCCGGCGGCAGCCGGTGCGGCTCCACCTGCGTCACGGACGACGCGCGGTACTCCCGCGGCAGCGCGAGGATCACGACGCCCCCGACCACGAGGACGACGCCGGCCACGACGAGCGCGAGGCGGCGCCGGCGCTTCAGCGCAGCCAGGAGGTCCTGAACGGTGTAGGTGCGTTCCATGATTTCCTCTGCTCAGCGGTTCCGGTGCTGCCACGCGAGCCGGAGCCCGTAGACGTTCCGCTCGGTCGCCGGCGAAGGTTGGTCCACCCGCGCGTAGCGGGAAGCGCCGATGCCCATCTCGAGGCTGCGCGCGGCCATCCAAACGAGCTCGCCGCCGACGCCGTAGCCCAGGTTGGAGTTGCTCCCGTCGGGGAGCCGCGCGCCCCGCCAGATTCCGCCGTCGCCGCGGAGCTGGATGCTCCGGACCATGTTCCACGCGAAGCCCACCTCGAACCCGTCGGCGATCGACGGGCGCGCGAGCGTGGAGATGCCGAGCCCGTGCCTCGCCTCGACGCGGAGCAGCCCCTGCCGGCCCTCGGCGAGCAGGCGCACGTCCGCCTGCGGCACGACGGAGGTCGTCCCGAGCCCCGTCCACACCGCCGGGCCTGCCTCCGCCTCCAGCGTGACCCGGCGGTTCCACCGCCACCGCGCGACCGCCAGCACCTCGTTCGCGGTGGAGTACGGGAAGCCCGCGGTGATGGGCTGGAACACGTCGAAGCGGTACGCCACGCCGACCTCCGTGCGCGGGTCGAGCGCGTACGCGGCCTCGACGCCGGGCTGGTGCATGAGCGTGCCGCCACCGGTCGAGAGGTCCGCGCCGCGCTCCCTGAACGTGGCCGCGAGCGTCCAGCGCGGCGTGTAGCGCCAGGCGAGGCGCGCGTCGCCGCGGAGCACGAGGGCCGAGCCGGTGCTCGCGACGATGCCGAGCCGGGCGAGCCCCACCGGATCGGGCGCGTAGGTGGCCTTGAAGTCGGCGGTCAGCCGGGTGCGCGGCGAGAGGCGCGCGGCGAGGTCGAACCGCCCGCGCTGGTTCACCGTGGGCCCTGGGGCGAGCGTCGGGTACGTCATCAGATCTGCGCCGTACGAGCCGCTTGCGGTCCACGTGTGGTCCTTCAGGAAGAGTCCGAGGTCGGGCGAGACCTGGGCCATCTGATCGCCGCCCTTTCCGTCGTACCTGACGTTCGAGTCGTAGCCGCCCTGCAACGCGATGCGGGCAACGGGCTCCACCACCACGCTGCCCTCCGCCCGCGTCGCCACGAGGAGCGCGAGCGCCGCCGCCGCCACCCGACGCCCCGCGCAGCGCGCGTCCGCCGCCCGCCTCACGTCGGAGCCCCTCCTCCTCACGGCACGTACAGGACGTCGCCCGCTGCGAGCCAGAGCGCGCCCTCGGCGTCGCCCTCCACGAGCTCGCGGTACGAGAGCCGCACGCGCTCCTGCTTCCCGTCGGTCTTCTGGCGCAGCCAGACCACCTCGTTCCCCGCGAACTCGCCCTTGCCGCCGGCGAGCGCGAGCGCCTGGGTGACGGTCATCGCGCCGCGCAGGGGGAACCCGCCGGGCTTCGGCACCTCGCCGAGCACGAACACGCGCGGGCCGTTCACCTCGCGGACGAGCACCGCCACCGAGACGTCCTTCACGAAGGGCGCGAGCGCCTGCTTCACCTTCCCCTGCAGCTCGCCCGGGGTGAGGCCGGCGACCTCCATCTCGCCCACGAGCGGCATCGCGATGCGGCCATCGGGCCGCACCGGCATCACGCGGCTCAGCTCGGGCTCCCGCCAGACCACGATCTCGAGCACGTCCTCTCGCCCGATGCGGTACTCCGTCTCGGGACGGGGCTGAGGACGCTCTCCCTTGCTCGCCCCGGCGCAGGCGGAGAGCGCGAGCAGGGGTACCAAGAGGATCGATCGTCTCATCGGTTCTGGTCTCCTCGCGCGCGGCCCACGGCGGGGCCGTCGCTGCCGCGGGTACCGGCAGCACGCTGCGTGCCACCCCCGGCAACGGTCCCCGAGCGGCCAGCCACGTGCATCGTCCGGCGCCGACGCATGTCCGCCCCCTGTCCTTGCGCGGGGGTGCGAGCCTCCGCGCGAGGCGCACGCGCAGTGGAACGCGGTTCCACTCCCTCGCACCTCCGTTGCCCAGGTCGCGCCAAGTGCCCTCCGTTGCCGCGCTCGCTGCGAGACATGAGTTTTGGTGCTCTGCGGCGGCTCACGGCTCGCCGCGCGGCGAGGGGGGCGTGGATGCTCAGAGCAGCGGCGTGGACGGGCGGCCTGTTCGCGGTGGGCGCCGGGTTGGTGCAATGGATCCCCGACGGCGGCGCGTGGGTCGAGCCGGTGGTGCTCGTCGCGCTCGGCGTCGGGCTGCTGCTCGCGGGCGGGAGGCGCGCAGCGGGCGCCGCCGGCCTGCGCGACTCGCGCGCTGCGGCACGGGCCACCCCCGCCGAGCGCGCGGCGCAGTGACGGGGCCGGCGCGCTAGTCGATCATCGCCGCGTTCCGCGGATCGACGATCTCGCACTCCTTGATCTTGTAGAGCAGCGCCTTGTAGCTGATCTGCAGGCGCGCCGCGGCCTTCCGCTTGTTCCAGCCGGTCCGGCCGAGCGCGCGCAGGATCGCCTCGCGCTCCGCGATGCGGGCCGCGCGCTTGCCGACC
>Ga0306923_10005839_pt1 | contig 12047 bp, 13 predicted proteins | sample sta12Can44000108_FD_203841 | JGI IMG/M metagenome (GOLD analysis project Ga0306923, IMG submission 203841) | Lab enrichment of tropical soil microbial communities from Luquillo Experimental Forest, Puerto Rico - statanox.12C.anox.44.000.108 (v2)... | ecosystem: Environmental > Terrestrial >...
GCACAAACTGATTGTCGATCAAGCGTCTCGCTACCAGCTGCCAGCGATCTATGCATTCCGAGAGTTCACCGCGGCGGGCGGCCTTGTTTCCTACGGCCCTGATGTCACCGATCAGTTTCGCTGGGCAGCGGCGTATGTAGATCGGATATTCCGGGGTGAAAAGCCAGGTGATCTGCCGGTTCAGCAACCGACCAAGTTCGAGCTGGTCATCAATCTCAAGACTGCGAAGGCACTCGGTCTCAACGTGCCTTTGCAGCTTCAGCAGATTGCCGACGAGGTCATCGAGTAGCTACTTTCCAGCGAATTTTGCTGCGCCTGCTCAGGTCTCCTCTTGGCACGACCCGGAAATGCCTGAGAGGCCGGATTATTCCGCTTATTGACGTAGAGCGGACCCCGCGCAGGCCTCCTCGCTGACTGATCGCTGCCAATTCGATTCGATATGCTGCGACCCGGCGTCAGCTGGCATGCTCGGTTTGTAAGTTTTTAGACAATTAAAGGCTTGATGCTGCACAACTTTTTTACCATGCGGAATAAACCTTATCTTTATCCTGTTGTTTAAAGCGATTTTAGACCCTGCGACGTAGAGTGCCTGTCGAGCGGGGGAACAGGGCCTCGCCGTCAAAACAACGATAAGTCGTAGGAAGGCGTCATGATGAAAGCCGTTGCCAGGACGGCGGAGCCCGTCGATCGCGAGATGCGATTCGACGCCATCCGTCCGCTCTATCTCGAAGCCTTGACGCTCGTCGAGCGGTTGCACCGCCGCCTGCTCGATGTGATCAAGGACGAGTTCGACCGTCGCAGCCGCGCCGACATCAACTCGGTGCAGGCGCTGCTGCTCTACAATATCGGGGAGAAGGAGCTCACGGCCGGGGAGCTGCGCACGCGCGGCTATTATCTCGGCTCGAATGTCTCCTACAATCTCAAGAAGCTCGTAGAGATGGGATTCCTCGATCACCAGCGTTCACGCATTGACCGGCGCTCCGTGCGCATCAAGCTCACGGAGAAGGGCCACGAGGTGCGCAACATCGTCGATGCGCTCTATCAGAAGCATGTGCGTACGGTGGAGCAGGTCGGCGGCATCAATTCCGATGAGTTCACGACCCTCAACAAGTCGCTGCACAGGCTCGAGCGCTTCTGGACCGACCAGATTCTCTATCGCCTGTAATCGTCGGTAAACCCGGGCCACGGCCCGGCTGGTGCATTTGTAAATGAGCTCGGCTCTGAGGACCGGGCGGGGAGCCATTCCCCGCCCGGCCACGGCCGTCCCCAATGAGCCCTTGGCCTGCGCAAGCGGGTATGCTATCGCCGGCTCGTCCTTCTTTCGGGCATCCCCTCCGTTGAATTTTCGCGAGCGCGGGCATGACCCGGAATTCGTCACAGGCGTCGAAGCTTGACGGGATCGCACGGCGGTCCAAATGCAGGCTTGAAAGCAATGACCCATTCCGTACCCGCCCCCGCACAAGAACCTGACCTGTTCTCGACCTCGCTGGCCAACAGCGATCCCGAGGTGGCCGATGCCGTGCGTCTCGAGCTGGGCCGCCAACGCGATGAGATTGAGCTCATCGCCTCGGAGAACATCGTCAGCGCGGCAGTGCTTGAGGCCCAGGGATCGGTCCTCACGAACAAATATGCGGAGGGATTGCCGGGCCGGCGCTATTACGGCGGCTGCCAATTCGTCGACGTCGTGGAAACGTTGGCGATAGAACGAGCGACCAAGCTCTTCGGATGCAGGTTCGCGAACGTTCAGCCCCATTCTGGCGCCTCGGCCAATGCAGCCGCGTTCATGGCGCTGATGTCGCCCGGCGATACTTTCATGGGGCTCAATCTGGCGGCAGGCGGTCATCTGACCCACGGATCGCCGGTCAACATGTCCGGGCGCTGGTTCAAGCCGGTCTCCTACGGCGTGCGGCGCGATGATCATCGGATCGACCTCGATGAGGTCACCGAGCTCGCGCGGGCGCACCGGCCGAAGGTAATCATTGCGGGCGGATCGGCATATCCGCGCCTGATCGATTTCCGCGCGTTGCGGGGGATAGCGGATGAAGTGGGAGCCAGGCTGCTCGTCGACATGGCGCATTTCGCCGGGCTGGTGGCCGGCGGGGTGCATCCGAGCCCGTTTCCGCATGCCCATGTGGTTACCTCGACCGCGCACAAGACGCTGCGCGGACCCCGCTCGGGTTTCATCCTGTGTGACGACGAGGAGCTTGCGAGGAAGATCAACGCCGCCGTGTTTCCCGGCCTGCAAGGCGGGCCGCTGATGCACGTCATTGCTGCCAAGGCGGTTGCGTTCGGCGAGGCGCTGCGGCCCTCGTTCAAGCTCTACGCCAGGAACGTCATTGCCAACGCCAAGGCATTGGCCGAGGTTCTCAAGTCGAAAGGTCTCGACATCGTATCGGGAGGGACTGATACCCACCTCATGCTGGTGGACCTGCGCCCCAAGCGCCTGACCGGCAAGGTAGCAGAGGCGGCGCTCGGTCGGGCCCATATCACCTGCAACAAGAACGGCATTCCGTTCGATCCGGAGAAGCCGACGGTGACGTCGGGTATACGTCTGGGCACGCCGGCCGGCACGACGCGCGGCTTCGGAATCGGAGAATTCCAGGAGATCGGCGAGCTGATCGTCGAGGTGCTCGATGCTCTCTCGCAAAGGAACGCGGACGCCGATGCGGCGGTCGAAAGCGCGGTGCGCGAGAAGGTAAAAAGGCTGGTGCGCCGATTCCCGATCTACTGATCGGCAGATGTCAGACGTCGGATGACAGAGATCAAGCATCTATCTGACATCCGTCCTCTGACATCTGTCCTCTGACAGGTTCCCCATGCGCTGTCCGAATTGCGGCAGCCTTGACACGCAGGTGAAGGACTCGCGCCCGACGGAGGATAGCTCCGTCATCCGCCGCCGGCGCCTGTGCCTCGCCTGCAACTTCCGTTTCACCACCTTCGAGCGGGTGCAGCTGCGTGAGCTGGTGGTCATCAAGCGCAACGGCCGGCGCGTACCCTTCGACCGCGACAAGCTGTTGCGCTCGGTGCAGATCGCGTTGCGCAAGCGTCCGGTCGAGCCCGAGCGCATCGACCAGCTCGTATCGAAGATCGTGCGCGAGCTTGAAAGTCAGGGTGAGAGCGAGGTCTCCTCGGAGACCATCGGCGAGATGGTGATGGAGAGCTTGCGGGCGCTGGATGATGTAGCCTATGTCCGCTTTGCCTCGGTCTACAGGAACTTTCGCGAAGCGAAGGATTTCGAGGCGGTGCTCGACGAGCTGGCCGGCGAGGAGGATAGTGAGCCCGCGGCGCCCCGAAGCTGAAGCGGACGCCATCGCCGGGGCGTGCAACAGAAGCAAAACAGCCACCCATCTTCGCGGCCATTGCCGATTCTGACGCGCTGGCAATCTGGATCGCCGGCCTCGGCTCGGCTAGTGTCCCGATTCCGAAGTTCGCCTCATTGTGCGGCACCCTCGTTTGCGAACTTCGGAATCGTAGGACACTAGCAACTTATTGATCTAGTGTGGCTTTGGTTCAGAAGTCCGCATCTCGGACTCGCGGCAAGAATGATGCGGACTTCTGAACCGCCACACTAGTGTGGCCCTCCCAGAGCGTAGAACTTCATGCGGACCGCGCTGTTCCCCGGATCATTTGATCCCCCCACGAACGGTCACCTCGATCTCGTGCGCCAGTCCGCCCGGCTTGCGGATCGCCTCGTAATGGCCGTCGGCACGCATCCCGGTAAGGCCCCTCTGTTCACGGCGCAGGAGCGCCTTGCCATGCTGGCGGAGACCTGCGGGCCGCTCGCGCGCGAGAATGGGTGCGAGCTCGCCTGCGTCACCTTTGCCGATCTCGTCGTGGCGGCCGCGCTGCGGGAAGGGGCGACGCTGCTGATTCGCGGCCTGCGCAGCGCCACGGATTTCGACTACGAGATGGAGATGTCGGGCATGAACGCGGCCATGGCGCCTTCCATTCAGACTGTTTTTTTGCCGGCCTCCGCGCACGTGCGCCCGATCACCGCCACACTCGTGCGCCAGATCGCTTCCATGGGCGGCGACGTTTCGAAATTTGTTCCACCGACGGTGGTCGCGCGCCTGGCCGAGAAGTTCTCCGGTCGGGGCCACGCTCCGTAGGCCGTAGCCGCCGCTCCGCTCAACTCGCCTATCACCCGGGAGACTCCATGATCCGTATCCTTGCTGTCGTTTGCGCGCTGTTTTGCACCGGCTTTGCCCTCGCTCAGCCATTGCCGGCCGGGGTTGACCCGCAGAATGCGATCCTCATCGATACCAAGCATGGCCGCATCGTCATAAAGCTGCGCAATGATCTCGCGCCCAAGCATGCCGAGCGCATCAAGCAGCTGGCGCGCGACAAATTCTACGACAATGTTCCCTTTCATCGCGTGATCGATGGTTTCATGGCGCAGACCGGTGACGGAGGGAATGGTGACGGCACCGGCGGCTCGAAATATCCCAATCTGCCGGCCGAATTTTCCGACGTACCGTTCAAGCGCGGGATCGTCGGAATGGCGCGCCGGGGCGGCGACAACAATTCCGCCAATAGCCAATTCTTCATCATGTATCGCGAGACTCCCTCTCTCAATGGCCAGTATACGGTTATAGGAGAGGTGGTGTCGGGCATGGGCGTGGTTGACAAGATCAAGAAAGGGGAGCCCGTATCCGATCCCGACCGCATGCTTCGCGTTCAGGTCGCGGCCGATGCAAAATAGACCCCGTGTGGCGACACACGGGTCCTCGTTGCGGACGGATGCAAGGTGAGCAAGAACGGACCGCGCGATGGGACAGCTGCCATGTGGGTGCGCCTATTTCGCTCGCTGCTTGCTGTGACGGCAATGGCCAGCGCGGCCGATGAGGCCGCCGCACTTCAGTCCCGGATTGGGAGGCGCGATCGCCGGGCGTCCGCTGGCCGTCCATTTCGTCGACAACCGAACATCGCAGGGAGAGGCCAATGACCGCTGAGAACACGCTCGTGCTGGAGACGACCCAAGGCCGGGTGGCAATCGCCATGCGGCCCGATCTTGCTCCGCGGCATGTCGCCCGGATCAAGGAGCTGGTCGGCAAGGGATTCTATAACGGACTCGTGTTCCATCGCGTCATCGACGGCTTCATGGCACAGACCGGCTGCCCGCACGGAACCGGCACCGGCGGCTCGGGCCAGAAGCTCAAGGCGGAATTCTCCAAGGAGAAGCACGTACGCGGCACCGTCTCCATGGCGCGCGCGCAGAACCCGGACTCTGGCGACAGCCAGTTCTTTATCTGCTTTGCAGAATCGCCATGGCTCGACGGCCAATACACGATCTGGGGCAAGGTGACCCAGGGGATGGAGAACGTCGATAAAATCAAACGCGGGGAGCCCGTCACCGACCCGGACCGCATCGTCTCGGCGAAAATGGAGCAATAGCGGTTCAGGCCACCGCCTTCTGCCGGGCCTGCGTCTCGGGCTCGCAAATCCAGGCATCCTTCGCGAACCATTCATGCTCGGCTCGACAGAGCGGGCAGTACGCACGCGCGAAGAATACCGGCGTGCTCTCGAAGCTCCTGCGGTCAGCGATCATGCCGGTGCGGATATCTTGCCCGGTCCGCGGGCATTTGATCATGACGACACCCATTCGCTTCTCCCTGCGCGGTCTTGGTCGACCTTAGCAGTCAGGTACGAAGATTCTTTGACACGGTCGTGGCGACATCCACACGAGTGAGTGTCAAGGCTTCACGGTTTGTTTATGCGCAGGGGACTTTTGTGATCGGGGAGCGGGCGGGCCGCGAACGTTGCGTACCATGCTGCAGGATTCGGTATGCGGCGACCGTTATGGAAGAGCTGTCCCGGCCCCACTTGGGCGTGGCGTGCTGCACCTCGCGTCTTCTCCCGCGGGCCATGACGCGGACTGCTGCTCTCCTGTATTGAGGGGACATGCGCACCGATGCATTCGATTTCGATCTTCCGCCGGAACGGATCGCGCTGCGTCCGCTGGTGCCGCGCGATGCTGCGAGGCTGCTGGTCGTCCGCCCCCGATTCGACCCGGAGCTGTCGGATTCCCAGGTGTGCGATCTCCCTGCCTTGCTGCGCAGCGGAGATGCGCTCGTCGTCAACGACACGAAGGTGATCCCTGCGCGGCTCATTGGCCGTCGTATCGGGCGCGGCACCGGCGAGCCCCGGATCGAGGCGACGCTTCACCGCCGGCTTGACGGCTCGCGCTGGCAGGCTTTCGTCAAGCCTGCAAAACGGCTTGCCGCAGGGGACGTCGTGCGGTTCGGCGATGAAGGCAAGGTATGCTTTCTCGGCCAGCTCGATGCCACCGTCGAGGCGAAGGGCGATGCCGGCGAGATCACGCTTGCGTTTGCGTTTCATGGCGCGGTTCTGGACGAGGCGGTCAATGAACGAGGCGACATGCCGTTGCCGCCCTATATCGCTGCGCGGCGTCCGCCGGACGAGCGCGATCGTCTCGATTATCAGACCATGTTCGCACAAAGCGAGGGGTCGGTGGCGGCACCGACGGCGGGACTGCATTTCACGGATGCGCTGGTCGCTCGTTTGCTGGCGCGAGGGGTTTCGCTGTACAAAGTCACCCTGCACGTGGGCGCGGGAACGTTCCTTCCGGTCAAGGCTGCCGACACCGACGAGCATCGCATGCACGCCGAGCAGGCATTCGTTCACGCGCAGACGGCGGCAGCCCTGAACAGCACGCGAGCCGCCGGAGGGCGCATCGTGGCAGTCGGGTCGACCTGCCTGCGTGTTCTGGAAAGCGCAAGTGACGACCGCGGTACGGTTGGTGCCTTCGCTGGCGAGACCGCCCTTTTCATCACGCCCGGGTATCGGTTTCGCTCGGTCGACGTCCTGATCACCAATTTCCACCTGCCGCGCTCGACCCTTTTCATGCTCACGGCCGGCTTCTGCGGCCTCGATGTCATGAAGCGCGCCTACGCGCATGCGATCGAAGCAGGATACCGCTTTTACTCCTATGGCGATGCCTGCATGTTGTTTCGGGGCTGAAAGCGCGCATGCCCGAGCCGTTCTCCTTCCGTATCGTCGCGCGCGACGGTGGCGCCCGTTGCGGCGTGATCAAGACTCCGCACGGTCCGGTGGCAACGCCCGCTTTCCTGCCGGTTGGAACGCAGGCGAGCGTAAAGGGGCTGGCGCCCGCAGCGGTGCGCGCAGCCGGCGCCGATATCGTTCTTGCCAACACGTACCATCTCATGCTGCGCCCCGGCGCCGAGCGAATTGCCAAGCTCGGAGGTCTGCACACGTTCATGAGCTGGCCGCACGCGATCCTCACCGATTCAGGCGGGTTTCAGGTGATGTCGCTCGCGGCGCTGCGCAAGGTTGGCAAGGACGGCGTTAGCTTCCGCTCTCATGTCGACGGGGCGGTGGTCGTTCTCTCGCCGGAACGGGCAATCGAAATTCAGAATTTGCTCGGCTCTGATATCGTCATGCAGCTCGATGAGTGCCTCAAATTGCCGGCGCCCCGCGATGAGATCGAGCGCGCCATGCAGCTTTCGCTCGCCTGGGCCGAGCGCTGCAAGCGCGCCTTCGAGGGGGCCCTGCAGAAGCGGGCACTGTTCGGGATCGTGCAGGGCGGCGCTGAGGAGGACTTGCGTCTTGCCAGCGCCCGCGCGCTCTTGGACATCGGATTCGAGGGCTACGCCATCGGCGGGCTTGCGGTCGGCGAGCCGCAGGAGGTGATGCTGCGCATCGTCGAGGCGGTCGCGTCCGTGCTGCCTGCGGACCACCCGCGCTATCTCATGGGAGTCGGTACGCCGGTAGACCTGATCGAGGCAGTTGCGCGCGGTATCGACATGTTCGACTGCGTGCTGCCGACCCGCAACGGTCGCCACGGCCTTGCCTTCACGCGATCGGGGCCGTTGAACCTCAAGAATGCGCGCCATGCCGATGACCCGCGGCCTGTCGATGCCGAGAGCAGCTGCCCTGCGGCCCGCGACTATTCACGCGCCTATTTGCATCACCTGTTCAAGGCCGGTGAGATGCTTGCCGCCATCGTGCTCACCACTGTCAATATCGCCTATTATCAGAACCTGATGGCGGACATGCGCGCGGCCATCGCGGCGGGCAGCTTTGACCATTTCCGCGCTGCGACGGTCGAAACCTTGAGACGCGCTGATGAGATGCCGGTATGAAAGCGCGGCGGGCTCGACGCCGGCCCTGTCGGTGACGCAAAATGTCTGGCTCGGGCGCGTCAGGAGCGCAAAGCAATGAGGAACGCAATGCCAAGCAAGACGAAGCCGCCTCGGTTGCCGGCGGGCCTGTCCGTGACAGCAATGACGCTCTATCCGGTGCTGGCGCTGGCGGCGCCTGCACTCGCGCAGGCGCCCAGGATCGGCGATCCGCCGGAGTCCAGCAACATGCGGCTCGTCGGCTTCAATGATCTGCAGGCCCGCAGCGCCTATCAGCCCATCATTCACAAGCAGGGCGATCGCTATATCGCCTATATCGGCCACCATGGCGGCACCGAGGCGGTGCCCAAGCCGTTCAATCCGCTCACCAGGCAGGCTGAGTTCAACGGCACCTCGATTGTTGATGTGACCGACCCGAGACACCCGAGATATCTCGCGCACATCCCCGGGCAGGAAGGCTTGGCGGAGCAGGGCGGGGCGCAGATGGTGCGCGCCTGTGACGGCAGGGACTTGCCGAAAGGGGAGCCCGGCAAGACCTACCTTCTGCGTCCCTTCGGCGGGCAGGGTCACCAGATATGGGACGTGACCAGGCCGGAGAGCCCGAGCCTGATCACGCGCGTCAGCTGGGATCTCAAGGACACGCACAAGAGCTGGTGGGAATGCGACACCGGAATTGCCTACCTTGTTTCCGGGGTGCCGAGCTGGCGCACGCGCCGCATGACCGAGGTCTACGATCTCAGCGATCCCGCCAAGCCGGTGAAGATTCGCGAATACGGCCTTGCGGGCCAGCAGCCTGGGGCGAGCGGGGCCGTTCCCACCGAGCTGCACGGCATGATCTCGACCGGCCCGCGCGGCAACCGCATCTACTTCGGCTATGGCACCAACAAGGGCGGCGTGCTGCAGATCGTCGACCGGGAAAAGCTTTTGACCGGCCCGCGCGAGCCTACTCCCGACAACCTGCGCTATCCGGTGATTGGCGAGCTTGACATGTCGCCGCTGCAGGGCGCGCATTCCACCATTCCGCTCGGCAAGATGAAGATTCCCGAATTTGCCGACGACAAGGCGGGTAGCGTGCGCGACATGGTCATGATCGTGGACGAGACGCTGGTGAATGAGTGCCAATCCGCGGAGACGCGTCAGATGGCATGGTTTGTCGATGCCACGATCGAATCACGCCCCATGGTGGTGTCGAACTTCAATGTGCGCGCGGCGCGCGACTTCTGCAGCCGCGGCGGACGCTTCGGCTCCCATTCCGCCAATGAGAGCATGGCGCCGGTGTTCTATCAGAAGCTTGCTTTTGCGACCTGGTTCAATGCCGGGGTGCGTGCCATCGACATCCGCGATCCCTTCAGCCCGAAAGAGGTCGGCTATTTCATCCCGCCAATCACCGAGGCGACCGACAAGCGCTGCATCAAGGTCGATGGTCAGGAGCGCTGCAAGACCGCGATCCAGAGCAATAATGTCGAGACCGACGATCGTGGCTACATCTACGTGGTGGATCGCGCCAACACCGGTATGCACATTCTGGAGCTCACTGGGGAGGCGCGCGCGATTGCGGGGTTGCCGTAGCTCGCATCCCGCGGGCAGCCACGCGCCCGGTGCTTGACTGGAGCCTCCAAATGACCGACCTCGACGCGCTGCAGCGCGAGCTTGTCACGGCAAATCACATCTTGGCGCGCGAGGGCGTTACCGACGCGCTCGGTCACATCAGCGTGCGTCATCCGGACCGCCCGGACCGCTTCTTCCTGTCGTGCTCGCGCAGCCCCGAGCTCGTCCGGCTCGAGGACATCATGGAATACGACCTCGACTGCAATCCGGTCGACCAGCGCGGCCGAACGATGTATTTCGAGCGGCCGATCCATGGCGCCATCTATCAGCTGCGGCCGGATGTGATCTCGGTCGTTCACAATCATGCCTACGAGGTAATTCCGTTCGGATTGACGAGCCGGCCGCTCAAACCCTGTGTGCATCCGGCGGCGGGCATCGGCGCGCACGTGCCGGTGTGGGACAGCCGCACCTCGTTCGGTGATACCAACCTCCTGATCACCGACCTGGAGAAGGGCAGGGATCTCGCGCGCGGCATGGGCGAGAGCAACTCCGTGCTCATGCGCGGGCATGGCTGCGTCGTGGTCGGCGGCAGCATCAAGCAGGCCGTTCTCAATGCCGTCTATTTCAAGGTCAACGCCAGCCTGGTGCTGCAATGCCTGCAGATCGGCGGCGACATCAACTATCTCAGTGAGGGCGAGATCGAGCTGACGAAGAAGATCGTCTATGCCGATAATTCCGTGACGCGAATGTGGGATTACTGGTCGAGGCGATGCGGCGATCGCGCGTGAGGAGTCGCGTGCCGGCGCGAGGCGCCTAAGCGCCGCCAAACCATCTCGACACCGCATAGATCATGACACCGACCAGACCGCCGACCAGCGTCCCGTTGATGCGGATGAATTGCAGGTCCCTGCCCACCTGCAGCTCGAGCCGCTCGACCAGGGTGGCACTGTCCCAGTTGCGCACCACCTGCGTCACATAGGCGCCGATTTCCGCCCGACGCGGAAGCGCCGCGCGCAGTGCGAGCAATCGTATGGTGCGGTTGATCCGCGCCCGCCCGTCCGGGTTCTGCTCCAGCCAGCGCGCAAACGTTCGCAGGCCGGCCGCGATCACCGGCGCCATCGCCTGACTTCGCTCGCGCAGCCCGGAATGCACGGCTTGTCTGAGCTCGCCCCACAGCGCCCTTGCCTGTTCGGCGAACAACGGGCTCGCCAGGAGCTCGGATTTGATGCGCTCGCCGATGGCATGGGCCTTGGGATCGGTAGCGAGATCGGCGATCGATTTCTGCACTCCCTGGGCAAGCTCGACGCGCCAGGGGTGAGCAGGATTGCGCATCTCCTGCAAGGTATCGAGCAGCCCGGTCGTTACCTTCTCGGCGATCATCCTGTCGACCCATCGCGGTATCCATCGTCCGGAATGCTCGGAGATGATCTGCAGGATCTTTGGCTTGTGGCGGGCAAGCGCGCTTTCCGCAACAACGATGGCATTCTCGATCGAGGTCTGGGCAGCCCCTCCTGCCCACAACACCGAGAGCACCTTGGCGGCAAGCGCGGCCGCCGGGATCCGCTCGATCCCGCGCCGGGCAAGGCTGTCGACGGCATCGCCGAGCTCGGCTGCCGGCAGCACCCGCACGATCTGCAGCATTTGCCCGGCAAGCTGTTCCGCCAGCTGATCGGCATTGCCCGGCTTGCTCAGCCAGCGCATCAACGCGCCGGCCACATCGATGCGAACGAGATACGCGTGTGCCTCTCTTGGATTGAGGAAATTCCCGGTGATGAAACGGCCGAGTGCAGCCGCGATGCGATCCTTGTTGTTGGGCACGATGGCGGTATGTGGGATCGGCAGCCCCAGCGGATGCCGGAACAACGCCACCACCGCAAACCAGTCGGCGCAGGCCCCGACCATGCCGGCTTCGGCGAACGCGCGCAGGTAGGGCAGCCAGGGCCAGCCCACATCCGTCACCGAGGTTGCGATGAAGATCAGGGTCATCAGCACCAGCAGCGAGAGCGCGATCGCGCGCATGCGCCTGAGCCCCGCGCGCTTGAGCTCGGGCCTCGAGATCTCGGGCACGGTGCTGCGATAAGGCTTCTGCACCTCTGCTGCTCCTGCGTGCAGCGCCGTCAGCGCAACGACAAATCCTCGTAGTGACGTTCGATCGCAACCGACCTCGGCCAGGCGCTGCGGGTGGCGGCATCGATTTACGATCTGCTCGATCAATGCTCGGCAGCGGGGCTCACGCGGTTGCCCGAACTCAAACGTACTTGCGCGCCACACGGCGTATGATCTTGCTCAGAACTGGATCTTTGACTTTTTCAGCCGCTTTCGAGGCCGAGAGCCATTTAATCCGGCGCTCCTCCATTTCCGGCCACTTCTTCCACTGGC
>Ga0306923_10005840_pt1 | contig 12046 bp, 16 predicted proteins | sample sta12Can44000108_FD_203841 | JGI IMG/M metagenome (GOLD analysis project Ga0306923, IMG submission 203841) | Lab enrichment of tropical soil microbial communities from Luquillo Experimental Forest, Puerto Rico - statanox.12C.anox.44.000.108 (v2)... | ecosystem: Environmental > Terrestrial >...
TTTAAGCCGCGGATCGAAGAGCCCTTCGGCATCCAGCAGGCGGCGCAACCGGTCGATCCGTGCCAGCAGCTCGCCAATGCCAACGGCTCGAATCTCGCTCAGGCGCAAGGAAAATGTGCCCCGCACGGTGTAGAACGAGGGCTTGCCGCAAACCACCACCTGAGTGCCTTCGGCCAGTTTCACCGGCGCGTTTGCCACCAGGTCGCGCGCGCACGTCACGGTCAGCGACATGTCGGCGGCCGGGTCCCGCAGCACCATGAACACGGTCTTGGAGTCGGGCCGCATGGTGATCTGGGCCAGCTGCCCCTCCACCCATACTGTGCCCAGCTTGTCGATCCAGCCCGCGACCCGGATCGCTACCGCGCGCACCGGAAAGGGGTTCTCCGCGGAGTTGGGTTCGGGGCTCACTTCGCGTTCGCGCGGGTGATCCTGTTGGCGAGCAGTGTCTGGAACGGTGCACGGGCCTTGGTGGCCTGCTCGTAGGCCAGCAGGGCTTCGAGTTCGTCGACGTCCAGCGATTGCAGCCTGGCTCGCAACTGGGCCAGCGTCAGCGTCGGATAGTCGAGTTCGACCGCCACCTCAGGTTCCTGAACTGCCGGTTTCGCCGCCGACGTCTTCGACTGCCCGGCGGGCTTGGTCGGCGAATCGGAGTCCCCGGGTGCGCTGGATAGCGAGTACAACGCGAACCTGCCCTCGGCCCGGCGATCGCCCTCGACGCCCTCGGGCAGTGCGGCCGTGTCGCCCTCGATGGCGTCGGGCAAGTCTTCGTCGAAGGTTGCCCAATCCGGTTTCTCTTCCTTGGGCGGGAATATGGACTCCAGGGTGCTGTCGCCCTTGATCACCAGCTCGGCCAGGTTCTGCTGGAATCGCATCACCAGGTGCGCTGCTGTGCTAACTAACGTCATCGGGTACATCAGGATGGTTTTCGGCAGCTTCATGGTCTCCTCGACGGCGACTGTCGCCGCGCCGACCAACAGCCGAACTCCATACGGTGCAGAAGCCATGGGACCAAGACTGCCTCAACGGGCGGCCAACGCCAAGCCGACCGGCGCGAGCTGGCGACCCCGCGTGGGCGGTAAGTACCCTGAATGTCATGCCGCCGACTGTTGACATGGGAATTCCCGGCGCTGCGAAATCGGTAGCCGACGAGCCAATCCGGAAGCGGGTGCTGCTGGCCGAGCCGCGCGGCTACTGCGCGGGTGTGGATCGGGCCGTCGAGACGGTCGAGCGCGCGCTGAAAAAGCACGGTGCGCCGGTGTACGTGCGCCACGAGATCGTGCACAACCGTCACGTGGTGGACACGCTGGAAAAGTCCGGGGCGGTTTTCGTCCAGGAGACCGACGAGGTTCCCGAGGGCGCCATCGTGGTGTTCTCCGCGCACGGCGTCGCACCAACCGTGTATGCCGCCGCCGCCGAACGCAACTTGCACACCATCGATGCCACCTGCCCGTTGGTGACCAAGGTGCACAACGAAGCCCGGCGATTCGCTCGCGACGACTACGACATCCTGCTCATCGGCCATGAGGGTCACGAGGAGGTCATCGGAACCGCAGGCGAAGCGCCCGAGCACGTGCAGCTGGTCGACGGGGTCGGCGCGGTGGACAACGTGACGGTCCGCGACGAGAACAAAGTGGTCTGGCTGTCGCAGACCACGCTGTCGGTCGACGAGACGATGGAGATCGTCGAGCGGCTCCGGCAACGTTTTCCCAAGCTGCAGGATCCGCCCAGCGACGACATTTGCTACGCGACCCAGAACCGGCAGGTCGCGGTCAAGGCGATGGCGCCCGAGTGTGAGCTGGTCATCGTCGTCGGGTCCCGCAACTCATCGAATTCGGTCCGGTTGGTCGAAGTGGCGTTGGGCGGCGGCGCCGCGGCCGCTCACCTGGTCGACTGTGCCGACGATATCGACCCGGTGTGGTTGGAGGGTGTCACGACGGTCGGTGTCACCTCCGGTGCGTCCGTCCCGGAGATTTTGGTGCGAGGCGTGCTGGAGCGGCTCGCCGAATGCGATTACGGCGTGGTGCAGCCGGTGACGACGGCCCAGGAGACCCTGGTCTTCGCGCTGCCCCGGGAGATCCGGTCGGTTCTCTAGACGTCGTACTCCCAGGATTCCGCCGGGGGCCTGAGCGGCCGTGATCGGCTCCGGCGCTCGGCGCGCGGCTCGGCTCTCGGTTCACCTCGGGGCTCATTCAAGGGGGCTTCCCCGCGGTAGCGGACACGCGAGATCGGGTGGTGCGTCGGGTTGGCGCCGTTTGGGCCGCTCGGATTGGCGCGTCGGGGCCGGGACTCGTAGGGCGGCTCGTACGTGTCGTAGCCGTCGAAGCGGCTGCCGCGCGGGGCCGGCCGCTCGTAGGGATCGCGGCGGCTGTGACGCGAATCGCGACCGCTTTCCCGCGGCGGCTGCCCACGCAGCTCTGGATCGCCCTCCGGCCTGGGGCGACGACGCGGCCGGCGGGGCGGGTCGGTCGGATCGACGTCGCGGGGGGGTGACGGACGGCGCCGCCGCGGCCGCTCAGCCAAGCGTTCGTCCTCGTCCTCCAGCGGTGGCCGAGCGTGCCGGGAATGGGATCGGCTGGAGCGCGCGGCGGACCTACCGCTGCGCTCCGCTCGGCCGGTCCTCGGGGCACCCTTGCGGGGCCGGCCGCCCGCGCGGGTCCGCTTTGACTCGCGGGCGTCGTCGGCATCGTTTTCGTCGGAAGCGAGGCCAAGAAGCGAGTTCATTTTCGCGCCGATAGCGCTGATGAAGGAGTGCGACTTCTCGGGGCCGGCGGTTATGGCGTCGTCCTCGGTGTCGGCCGCCGCGCTCCGGTGCGACGCCCCGAAATACCACCTGACCAGACCGACCAGCAGCACGCCGCCGGCGGTGCCCAGCATCAGCGGGAAACGCTCGATGAGTGGATAGCCGCAATTGATCAGGAGGTCTTTGAGGTTGCTGACTTTGCGTCCGTGGAAGAGCCAGTAGGCACCCGGCACGGCGAAAAAGAGTATGAGTGGCGGCTGAATGATCGCGGTGAACACGCCCTCCTGGCGCACCGCCAGCACAGCGGCCACACAACCTGCTATATAGAAGACGGCGAAGACGTGGGTCAGGTCCTTGTGACCCGACCCGGCGTCAATCGCATACCCCACCGCCGTGGCGATCGTCGCGATGAGCAGGGCGCCCCACCACGGCACACCTGGGATGTTGGGGTGGATCGAGCGGTGGCCGGCCTTGACCGCCGATCCCGCCCGCTGTGTTGACACATGTAGACCGTACCGGGAATGAGCCGAAACGCCCGTAAAGACCTCGTAGAGACGCCGGGCGCGCCACGGGTTCGCGGACGACACCTACACTTGGTTCCCCGTGAGCCTCAGCCTGGGAATCGTGGGCCTGCCCAATGTCGGCAAGTCGACGCTGTTCAACGCGCTGACCCGAAACGACGTGGTGGCGGCCAACTATCCGTTCGCGACGATCGAACCGAACGAGGGTGTGGTTTCGCTGCCGGATCCGCGACTGGCCAAGCTGGCGGAGCTTTTTGATTCCGAGCGCATCGTCCCGGCGCCGGTCACTTTCGTCGACATCGCGGGCCTGGTCAAGGGCGCCTCCGAGGGCGCCGGCCTGGGGAACAAGTTCCTGGCCCACATCCGGGAATGTGACGCCATCTGCCAGGTGGTTCGGGTGTTTTCCGACGACGATGTGACGCATGTCGCAGGCGAAGTCGATCCCAAATCCGATATCGAGGTCGTCGAGACCGAGTTGATCCTGGCCGACCTGCAAACCCTGGAGCGCGCGCTGCCGAGGCTGGAGAAGGAAGCGCGCACCAGCAAGGAGCGCAAGCCGGTGTACGACGCGGCGCTGGCCGCTGAGGCAACATTGAACGGCGGGACCACGCTGTTCGCCGCGGGGGTCGACGTCTCGCTGTTGCGCGAGCTGAATCTGCTGACTACCAAACCGTTCCTGTATGTCTTCAATGCCGACGAGGCGGTGCTGACCGACGCCGCGCGGGTCGCCGAGCTGCGCCGGCTCGTCGCGCCCGCAGACGCGGTGTTCCTGGATGCCGCAATCGAATCCGAGTTGGCCGAGCTCGACGACGAGTCGGCCGCCGAACTGCTGGAGTCGATCGGGCAGACCGAGCGTGGGCTCGACGCGCTGGCGCGGGCGGGCTTTCACACGCTGGCGCTGCAGACCTTCCTGACGGCGGGCCCAAAAGAGGCGCGGGCGTGGACGATTCACCAAGGCGACACCGCACCCAAGGCCGCCGGGGTGATCCACAGCGACTTCGAGAAGGGCTTCATCAAGGCCGAGATCGTGTCCTATGACGACCTGGTCGCCGCCGGGTCGATGGCGGCGGCCAAGGCCGCCGGCAAGGTTCGCATGGAAGGCAAGGACTACGTCATGGCCGACGGCGACGTGGTGGAGTTCCGGCACGGAGCAACAACAAAGTCGGCGAAGTAGCCGATCACCCGTCGGTGGTCGGTCCTACCTTCCCGGCTTAACACCAAAGGAACGTAGACCATGACCACGGCCACGCAAACCAATCCCCACCCCAACATCGCACCCCCGGCCGGCGCCGCGGTCGTTGACGATTGGGAACCGGGACCGCCGCCCTACCGGGTAATCCTGGGCCGCACGCGCACCGTCGGCCCCGCCGAGCTTCAGCTTGCGGTGATCCAGCTTGCCGACGGAAGCTTCGACGGGTGCTGCCTTTCGGACGACTTGACGGAACGCCGCGAGGCCAGGATCGAACCGCCTTTGGTTCACCTCCGGGCCGGTGACCCGCTGACCGTGACGGAGGCGCTCGAGCGTGACTACAAGCGACTCCTCTCAGCGGGACTGCCCGCCTCCCTGCTGATGACCGAGGCTGTCCGGTTGTTCGGTGAGCGCGCTCACTGCATCGACTGACCCAATGCCGTTGGGGCGAATGGTTGCACGTCATTCAGGGACAATTTTCTACATGAGCCGACGCCCACGACCCTGCCTGGGGGTGCGTGCCACCCGCTGCCCCAACCTCACCCGCGACCCATCGGGGCGCTGCGACACCTGCCGGCGCGCCCAACAACGGCAGCGCGACCTCGAGCGCGGCGGCACTGCCGAACGCGGCTATCGCTCCGACCATCGCCAGCTCCGCGACCAGTGGGCGCCGCGAGTCGCCACGGGCACCGTCCGCTGCGCACGGCCAGACTGCGGACAGCTCATAAACCCCGGCGAACCGTGGGACTTGGGCCACGACGAACAGCGCAACTACCGGGGGCCTGAACACCGCGCCTGCAACAGGGCCACCCGCGGGGCGCGGTGCCAGCCGAACAACCCGCACACGCCGCCGCCCAATGACCCACCGCGCCTGGTGATCCCGTTCTAGGTAAAACGTCCGAATCCGTCGATTGACATCCACGCCGGCAGTTCCTTAGCTACGCTCATCGTCGGCGATGACTTAGAAGGAGTTGTGTGTGTGTCTTGTGTGACGGTGGTACCAGATAGCGTGGGCCAGGCGGCGGGCAAGGTGGAGGCCATTGGCTCGGCCCTGAACGCGGCCCATGCGGCGGCGGCGGCCCCGACTACTGGGATTGCGGCTGCGGGTCAGGATGAGGTGTCGGCGGCGATTGCGGAGCTGTTTTCCGCGGAAGGCCAGGCGTATCAGGCACTCAGTGCGGAGGCGTCGGCGTTTCATGAGCAGTTTGTGCAGACGTTGAACGCTGGTGCGGCCTCGTATGTCGGCACCGAGGCCGCCAATGTTTTGCCTCTTAGCGAGGCTTTGCTTATTGCCGAAAGTTTAGGCCCGGGCGTCCATCAGGTGGGTGGGACAATTTTTGTAATAGCCGGAGGAGAGCTACGCCGCGACACCGCGATACTCCAACAGGCAGTTGAGACGGATACCGTGGCAGTTGAGACGGCTACCGGGCTGAACACTGGCGCGGGCGCATATTCCAGCACCGAGGCCGCCAATGCCCAGCCCCTCCCGGGCGGGTTGACCAATACCGAATTGGCAGCGCTCAAGGCCGAGGTTACGTCCAGTGTTGGCCGTGCGATTGGCGCTGATCCTTTAGTGGACCAATCGCTCAGGATCGATGAGGTGCTCGCGCAGCAATGGGCAACGGAACAAGTATCACAATATCAAGAGATTGATCAACGAATCATAAGTACGGCCCGTAATATCGAAGGGTAGCGGCGAAAACCCAACGCGCACAACTCTATACAAGCATCCAACTAGGCGCCTGGCGTGGTCCGGGCCGCGCGCTCGTGGCCAGCATCGGGCGGGAGATGGTCGACCCGCAGATCCGGGGAGCACACTAGAGGCCATGCGTACCAAGCAATCCCTACGCCTACCGACCATCGCCAGCGCAGCCGGGAGAGGTATCACGCTGAAAGCAGCGGGAGTCTTGTCCGGGTTGGCTACCGTCGCGCTGGTCGCAGCAGCACCCGTACACGCGGACGCCAACAGCTACCTTGACTACCTGGCGTCGCACCACATCAACACCCCACCCCATTCACCGCCCCTGCTTGTCATGGACGGGCTGCGCAACTGTCAGCTGCTTCACGCTGGCATGACGCCCGAGCAGATAGTGCTGGGAACGCCGTCTCTGCAAGATGAGCGGGGCATGATCGAGGCAGCACAGCACGAGCTCTGCCCAGACACGCTGCGGTGACCAGCTCCCCGCCGCGAACCGTCCCTGCCGCCCCTCGCGCCCACGCGGTGGCCCTCCTGCGCTCAGTTTTTGGCAGCGGTCACTGCGACCCTGCCATCAGTCGAAGTCCCTCGCGGGCCAATCGACACAAAAATTGCCCTGAAGCGGCTTCCAACTCTGCTGGCGGTGTGTCGTTGAAGTAGCCGCGCAAGCGGACCAGTCGGCACATGCCCGGCTTCATGTGTCCGCGATGATAAGTCGTCGAAGTAGCCGCGCCGCGCCGAGGACGCGCTCGACGGGACTTCTGAAGGACAAGGGCACCCTTGTTGTCGGAGGCGGTGCTTAGCATTCCTTGCGCAAGACACTGCACGTTGACGGCACCACAGTGACCTCTAGGGAGACTGCATGAAATTCATTTCGACCCGAATCATCACGGCCGACGTTAATCGGCTCGTCGATTTCTACGAGATGGTGACCGAGGTCCCCGCGATATTGGGGAACGAGCTTTTCGCCGAGATTCCGACGCCGATTGGCACGCTGGCGATCGGTAGCGACAAGACCGTACCGCTGTTTGGAGACGGATCCGCCGAACCGGCGGCCAACCGGAGCGCAATCTTGGAGTTCATTGTCGAGGACGTGGACTCGGAATATGAGCGGCTCCCCGAGCGCGTCGCCGAGGTCGTGACGGAGCCGAAAACGATGCCGTGGGGAAACCGCGCGTTGTTGTTCCGGGATCCGGATGGAAACCTGGTCAACCTGTTTACTCCGGTCACCGAGGAGGCTCGGGCCAAGTTCGGAGCTTGACCGTCGGCGACGAGAGTTGCGCGGCGACGTCGTCGAGTTCCGGTTCAACGTCTAGGTCGAAGTAGGGATGCGGCGTTGCGTAGTGATCGGAGCGGCCTGATCAGGTCGCGGAACAAGAGGGCGTATCCCCGTCAAGCACGTTAAGAGCTTCCCTGCTGTTTCACGCCGCGTGCCGATTTCCCCTATCCGTTTGTCGCACCGGAACGCCGTGGCGGTTCTAGAATTCGCTGATCGCCCGTTGAGCAAGGTTGGCTGGACGACAAATGCCCGAAGCAGCGTACGCAGCGACTGAAGACCAGCGCCTGGCCGCTGTGCGGCGCGTCGGCTTGCTTGGGACACCCGCGGAAGAGCGCTTCGACAGGATCACGCGACTAGCGAGACGTCTGTTCGATGTTCCAATGGCGGCCATCGATCTGGTCGGCGAGAAAGTGGCCTGGCTGAAAAGTGCGCAGGGGTTCGACGCTCTCGAAGGAATGCGTTGTGACTCGTACTGCCACCACACCGTGCTAGACGACGAGACCTTCATCGTCCGAGATGCACGCACTGATCCACGTGTTCACGACAGCGGCTTTGCGAATACTTGGGTTTTTTACGCCGGCGTGCCGTTGAGGTTCGAGCGTGAGCGCGTTGGCGTGCTCTGCATTGGTGATACCAAGCCCCGCGATTTCGACACCGATGCGGATTGCTCGCTACGTGACCTCGCCGCGATGGCCGAGCAGGAGTTGCAGTTCACTCGGATGTCGGAGACGCAACTCGCGCTTGCGCGCGCCAACGATGAGCTCCAGATGACGGCGAACGTTGATGTGCTTACGCGACTTTGGAACCGGCGCGCCATATTCGAGATTGCCGAAGCCGAGCGGCTGAGGGCCAACGGCACCGCGCGGCTGGCAGCACTGCTCATCGACGTTGATCACTTCAAGTTGATCAACGACACGTATGGACACCCGGCGGGCGACGAGGTCTTGCGTGCAAGTGCGCAGCGGTTGCGGGCATCGATCAGGGCTGGGGATGCCGTCGGACGCATCGGCGGTGAAGAATTTCTGGTCCTTGTGACCGATGCTCAGTCGGAAGAGGTAGCGGACATGGCCGAGCGGATCCGAGCGACCCAGGCCATGCCTCCCATCCAGTTTGGCCAACACTCGATAGCGTTAACTTGCAGCATCGGCTACGCGATTGGTGCCGCGAGCGACCCCATCGACGGGCTGCTGAGACTTGCCGATCAGGCTCTATATCGCGCCAAATCCAACGGACGAAATCGGGTCGAACCGCATACGGTCGACCCCGGCGTCCACAGGCCTCTCCGCCATCGGGTCGTACGGCGGAAGAAGGAAGTCGAGTCCTGAGACCGCGCTTCCGCTCGAGCTCTACGAAGCGGCCGTCCGCGAAACCCTACCGAGGGCCACCTTCACTGTCCTGCCCGATGTGGCGCATGTTCCTATGCTCGATGATCCCGGGTTGGTCGCACGCACCATCCTCGCCTTGACCGGTGCCGCGAAGGGGTAGGTGCTGAACGGACGACGGCGACGTGGTCGAGTTCCGCCACGGAGCAGCAACAATGCCGGAGAGACCTAGTTCGATCTGCCTTTAAGTTCGCGGCGCGCGCGTTTCTCCACGAACAGCGGTACGAAATCGCGGATTCGGCTGGTTTCGAACCGCGCGTGCTCGTTGCGGATGAGGGTGTCGACAACCAGGGGCGAAGTGGCAGGAAACTCGTCAGCCAGTCGTCGGTGGATATCCGCTAGCAGTGTCTCCTCACTGACATGCATGGTGTGGCCCATAGTCAGAGGATTCCCGCCGGTGCGTCGTTTCGTCAAATGACCATACGGTTTTCCCACGGTTACGGGCGCCGGATGCGACGATCGTCCCATGAGCGATCACGACACTGCTCAGGCCCTGGAGTTTGTCCGCGCGTTGCGGCATGAACTGCATGAGATGACCACCCAGTTGGCGTGGGTGGAACGCCAAGAGGTCACCGGCAGGAACGCCCGGGCATGCGCGATGCGGCTGGAAGCAGCCGCGCTGCGCCGCGACATACGAGAGGCACAGTTGCTCATCGATCGGCTAGCGCGTCGCTACCTCGGGCGGAATGGCACCGATATCGTTTCCGCGCAACGGCAGGCCCGTGTGACGACGAAGACGCGGGCGTCATCGGGCTGTAGTTCATCTCGATGAGTCGCGCGACGAGTGTGCGGCCAACCACAACGATTTGGCACGGGCGCGCCGGGGTAGACCTATCGAAAGCATTAGTTGACCAACAGATGAACGCAGGCCTGGCGCGCTTCCTGCTTTTCAGGAGTAATCAGCTTCACGGCTGCTGACCACTGGTCAAAAGTCAATTGCCGTTGACACCCGGTTACCATTCTTCGTATCCGTGCCGCTTTGGACCCGCACACTGACGGCATCGTCGACGCCAAGAAGAAAAGAGGCGTATTCAAATGCCCTCACCTCGCTGGCTGGCAATGCTTACCGTCCCCATGATGGCTGGCGCTGCCCTGATTACCAACGCTGCGATTTCGACTGCCGATCCCACTAATGACGCATACCTCGCTCAACTGCGCGCCGTGGGCTTCAATTGGCCGCTGGGCCACGAGGAGGCCCTCATCGGGATGGCGCACCTGATCTGCGACGATCTCGGGTGGGGTTGGACGCCACAGCAGATTGCCGACCACGTCCACGCCACCTTGGACCCGAGAAATATTACGTTGGGACAGGTCGGTTCTATGGTGAACCTCGCACGTTCGACCTATTGCCCCAACCAGCGATGCTGGGCACCCCACTGCTAAGCGGTCCGGGCCCAACCCCGCGTGCACATCGGAAACGGCCCCCAGAATTGATCGTGCTACTTATTTAGCGCGTCGTCAGGCGGCACCCGATGAAAGCCGCCGCTTTCGCGGCTCTGCGAAAAATGCCCTGCCGCAGAGGCTTTCAGGGTGCAACCACGTGGTTGCACCACACTACAGCTGACGCATCCGGGAGGCCGGCACAGAAGCTCGTGGGGAGATTGGGACTAGGAATTTGCTGCTCGGGGGAGTCGCCGGGAGCCATCCAACCGAACGCCGCCGCCAAGACAGCGGCTGTGGCTGCCGCACCAGCGAACACGGTGAGGACATCGCCTGTCGTGGTTGTCATCAGTGGTTGCCTCTCTGAACCCGAAGCAGCGACGTTCACGCACATACCCATCTCTGTGCGTGGCTAAACCTCTATTTGGCTAAACCCTGCGCGCCCATTGTCATTTGGCTTGTGTGGAACAGTTTGCCTCCGCCAATGAGCCACCAATGGCATAGCACTGGATCGCCACCGCCTTGAGGAAGCCGCGTACGCCACCGCGCGTCCACACGCATTTTCCCGGCGAATATGGCGCATGGCCTCGGACTGTGCTAAATCGCACCTATGGGTTGACAAGATCAGCTCATAGGGAGGAACAAGATCATGGTCGCCACACGAGCGATTGCCACAACCGCCATGCTCGCCGCGCTGGCTGTCGGTACAGCTAGCACAGCGTTGGCTGCACCAACGATGAATGGCCACTACACCTACACTTCGACGGGCGCGAATGGCCAATCGGTGACCAGCGATTGGTACGTCACTCCCTGCGGTGACGGATGCGTGAACGTCACTACTAACTCAGGCGCAGCCGAAGCGCGGTTCGTTAACGGTCAATGGACAGGTGATGCCAACAGCGACGCAAAATGCCTGGACGGCAGCCTTGTTCCCAACGCTTTCTCCAGCCACTATGCGTGGGATTCAAACACCCTTGCAGGCACAGTCGCAGTAACCTATAACGTCCCAGCCTGCGGCTCGCCGGCGGGAACCACCGGGACCAACCACATGCAACTCAAGCCGGCACCGTGACCTCATACCGGCCGTCACCAAGCGCGCATTCGCGTGCGTGTGGGGCCTCTGCGCTCGTGGTCGCCGGGCGGCGCGAATCGCTATCGACACCGGCCCAGGCAGAGCACGCTAGACGCCGTCCTGGAGTTGGCCGTCAGGTCGTCGGGTTACCCGACCGATCGCTTGATCGCCAAGCCGGCCAGTCGATTCCGTCATCGTCTCGGCCGTTGGCGGTCCACTATGCCCGGTCAAGGAGTTCGGCCGTGGCCTCCCACAGCCTCGCCTCACGATCCGGATCGTTCGTGAACGACTTGGCTTCGCGCTCTTGGTCTTTGACGACGAATGCGCCGTCCCGCAGGTGCGCCCACTGGTCGTCGAGGACGATCGACGCGAGCATTGGACCGGATCGGGTCGCCGACGAGACGCCGGGGATTCGCTGCACGACGCGCATCATCCGTTGGATCGCGGGGCTATGGTCTCTCATCAGGCCGGTGCCCGGCATGAATCCCGGCTCGAACACCGACACGTTGATCCCCGCCGGTGCTTGGCGCTGCAATTGGTGCGCGTAGTACATGATCGCCAGCTTGGAGTCGGAGTAGGCGATCCCGCCCTGCTCGATCGTCGCGGGCACGTCTGGGGCCGTGGGCCGAGCAAGCTCGATCGGATCGCGCCAATCCGCTTGCGGAACTCGCAGCATCCGGCGAAAGATGTTCTGGTAGTAGGTGTTTGACCCCAGAAGCACGATGCGGGCGGGAGCGACGAACGAGTCGAGCAGGTCGCCGATGAGCCGCGCGTGCGCGAGGTGATT
>Ga0306923_10005842_pt1 | contig 12046 bp, 11 predicted proteins | sample sta12Can44000108_FD_203841 | JGI IMG/M metagenome (GOLD analysis project Ga0306923, IMG submission 203841) | Lab enrichment of tropical soil microbial communities from Luquillo Experimental Forest, Puerto Rico - statanox.12C.anox.44.000.108 (v2)... | ecosystem: Environmental > Terrestrial >...
CGCAGCGGCCGCGCCGGATAGGTTTGCGCTCGCGCGATGCGCGAGTGGGCCGGGAGAGCGGCCGCGCTTGTTATCAGACCCAGAAATCGTCGGCGCGAAGAATTCATGTTCGTCGCCGCTGGCGTCTCATTCGATGACCTCGCCGGCATCCACATGCTCAGCTGTCGTCCCCGCGCCGGGCACCCACGAAAATCGCCGATGCAAGACCATCCTTGGTGCGCTGCTGTGCCCGGCGATTTTCGTGGGGACCCGGATAGCGGGGACCCAGTAACCGGTGAGCGTTCAAGACGGCGCGAGCGTACGCTCAACGCGCGAGCGGTGGATACTGGATGCCCGCTTGCGCGGGCATGACAACCGAGTTTTCACTCGATCACCTCGTCGGCGAGCAACTGCACCGCGTTGGGCACGTCGAGGCCGAGTATTCGCGCCGTCTGCAGGTTGAGGGCAAATTCGAATTTCGTCGACTGCAGCACCGGCAGGTCGGCGGGCTTGGCCCCCTTGAGGATGCGGGCGGTATAAATGCCGACCTGCCGAAACGCGTCCGCAACATTGGTGCCATAGCTCATCAGCAGGCCGGGTTCGACCATGTCACGGTTGGCGCAGCTCGTCGGTATCCGGTCGCGCGCGGCGAGCATGACGAATTGGCTGCGGCGGCCGGTGAAGAACGCGTCGCCGGCGAGGAACAGGGCGTCCAGCCGATCGCGCACGATTGTCGCGAAGGCTGCCTCGATTTCCTGGCTGGTGCTGGCGTTGAGGACTTGAATTTGCAGCCCGATGGCGCGGGCGGCTTCCACCAGGCCTTGCAACGTGGACTCGGTGGACTCGGCATTGGTCGGATTGACCAGCACGGCGACACGCGCGGCCTTGGGAACGAGATCATGGAACAGCCCCAGCCGCTTGGCGGTCAGCTCTTGTACGAAAAAGTTGATGCCGGTCGCGTTACCGTCCGGCCGGGCGAGGTTCGTGACCAGACCAAGCTTGACCGGGTCCACCCCAGTGGCGAACACGATCGGAATGGCGCTGGTCGCGGCTCTGGCGGCAGTAGCTCCGGGCGTGAAGCCGGGGACGGCAATCACCGCCACGCGGCGGCGGACGAGATCGGCGATAATCGCCGGCGCGCGATCGTTGCGGCCCTCCAGCCAGTGGTACTCGACGGTCACGTTTTGGCCCTCGACATAGCCGGCTTCGCTGAGCGCGCTGCGGAACGCGGCCCCGTAGCGTGCCGAGCCTTCGGGCGTGCCGCCGTTTATGAAGCCGACCACCGGCAGCGCCGGCTGCTGCGCGCGCGCCGCGCGCGGCCAGGCGGCCGCCGCGCCGCCGAGCAGCGTGATGAACGCGCGACGGTTCAGTGTAAAGCCGAGCCGCGATCTCGGTGTGCTCCCTCCCCCAACCGAACCCCGGCCTGCCGGGGTTCGGTCATCTTTAATATTGCCGGAAGCGGGCAAGCCCGCAGCCGGCTGGGGGAGGGCTGGGGAGGGGGGTGGTTCGGTGGGCAATGCAAGCGCGGCCAACTGCGACCCCCACCCCCATCCCCTCCCCACAAGGGGGAGGGGAGCGCACCGAGTGTGCGGCGCGCGCTCATTCCACCACCTCGTCAACGATGGAGAGCACGCCGGGCGGCACCTCGATGCCGAGCGCTTGCGCCGTCTGCAGGTTCAGAGCGAACTCGAATTTGGTCGATTGCAGCACCGGCAGATCGGCCGGCTTCTCGCCCTTGAGAATGCGGCCGGTATAGACCCCGGTTTGACGATACGTCTCCGTGAGATCGGTTCCGTAGCTCATCAGCAGGCCGGCTTTGACAAACGGACTGTCTGATGCGGTCGCCGGAATCCGGTCGCGCGCCGTGAGCGTGGCAAATTGCACGCGGCGATCGAGGAAGAAACCGTCGCCAGCGAGGAACAAAGCATCGGGGCGCTCGCGCGCAAAACCGGCAAAGACCGCATTGATCTCGGCGACCGTCGTGGCGTTGAGGACTTGGATTTTCAGCCCCATGGCGGGCGCGGCTTCCTGCACCTCCCGCAAGTTGGCCTCGGCTGATCCGGCATTGGCTGGATTGAGCAACACCGCAACACGAACCGCCTTGGGGATGAGGTCATGCAGGAGCCGCAGCCGCTTGGCCGCCACCTCCCGGCTGAAAAAGTTGAGGCCCGTGGCGTTGCCGCCGGGCCGGGCGAGGCTGGCGACCAGACCAAGCTGGACCGGGTCTTGCGCGACGCTGAAAACGATCGGGATCGTCGACGTTGCCGCCTTCGCCGCGCGCGCAGCCGGTCCGCTGCCCGGCGTGGCGATCAGCGTCACGCGGCGACGCACCAGATCGGCAAGCAGCGCCGGCAGCTGATCGTATTTTCCTTCCAGCCAGTGGTACTCGACCGCCACGTTGTGGCCCTCGACGAAAGCGTTTTCGTTGAGGCCTTCGCGGAACGCGGTCACGAAGCGCGCGGAGGCGTCGGCCGACCCGCCGTTGATAAATCCGATCAGCGGCAGCACCGCTTGCTGCGCGCGTGCCGCACGCGGCCGAGCTGCGGCACCGGCGAGCAGCGTAATGAATTTGCGACGGTTCAGTGTAAAGCCGAGCCGCGATCTCGGTGTGCTCCCTCCCCCCTTGTGGGGGAGGGTTAGGGAGGGGGGTAGCTGTTGTTGCGCGAGGCGCGTCCGCCAACATTGACCCCCACCCCCAGCCCCTCCCCACAAGGGGGAGGGGAGCGCACCGAGTATGCGGTTCATTCGATTACCCAGTCGGCGCGCGCGAGGACCACTGTACCGGTCCGCATTTAGGTAACGGGGACAAAATCGTACTCGCCGACGCCTTGCAGGACGAGGAACACTGCAGAGGTTTCGCCGGCGTTGGTAACGAGATGAGCGCGTTTCGGTCGCACGGTATACGTCTCGCCAGGCGAGAGAAGCACCGCTTCCTTGGGGTTCTGTAGAAAAATGCGAATTGTTCCTGCCAGGACATAGAACGTATCGCGGACGTTGCTGTGGTAGTGCCAGGGCACTTTTTGCGTCGGACTGATCTGCAGCTCGGTTATTCGAAAGCCTGGACGTGCAGCGTGATAAGCGCGCCGCTCCACTTCGTACAGCCCGCTCGAATCCTTCACTGGCTGCATGCTAATTCCTCATGAGAGGCCGAGTGTCCTCCGCCGAGACTCGCGCCGCGGCATGCCTCTTACCCCCAAGGCCAAGATCACGGACTGACTATAGCAGGTCCGCAGTGAGGCGGCGGCCGCGAGCAGTCGGCGGCACCAGCAGGTCGAGCGCCAGGGAGCGGATCAGTTCGGCCAGCGCCTCCGCGCCATGGCGCGCTCCTACACCTCCTCGCCCAAACCTAAGCAGAATCCCGGATCATCGACCGGCTTTGCTGTGCTACGTGGCCGGCTATCCCCGACCTCCGCGGACCCCTCTATGGTTCACGATGAACCTTATCCCCGCTTCGGCGGGGATTTCTTTTGTGGCGTGGGATTGTGCTCGCGAACTGGAAGCGCCAAAGCCATAAAAGGGAACTTTTCCCGCGAACTGGCGATTTTCAATCGGGACGCGATGTCGTATCCGCGTCGTACTTTATGTGTGATTGTTATTGTGAGCCGCATGTGGGGATTGCGAGGCGTGACGGCGTGCCGGGCGATCAAGTTCAAATTAAACTGTGATCTCTCACAGTAGAGGGGGCGTCACAGCAGCATTACGATCGGAATCAATGAGTCGCATGTCGATGCGGTCTTTGATCCTGGCGCTCGCATGCTCATAGTGTCTCGCACTTTCCCACAATCCTGCTAGGGCGCAATCGGGATGGCAAATCGTCGAAGCATAGGGACAACGGTTGCGGCGCTCATCGGCGCAATGGTCGGCGCTTTTTTTGCATGGTTCCTAGAGGTCACCGGACATCCCTCCTGGTCCGTGCTCCTGATGATTGTTTGCGCAATCGCACCCAGCATTATGCTCGCACTGTATGAGAGCTATGAGCATCCGGCCACGCTTGTCGGATGGATTCGATGGCGGATCTCGCCTCGGATCAAGATTCTTACTGCTTTGCTGCTCGTGGGCATGACCCTGTTCGTCCTGCATCTGCTCAATCTCAATCCGCGCGACTACGCCTATCTCCCGCTTTTGCCGGCGGTGATCTTGAGCGCAATCTTTCTGGGAGGTGGACCGGCGCTCGTTGCCGTCGTCGTGTCGACGATCATTGCCGACTATGTTTATGCGCTTCCTGAATACAGTTTTGCTATTACAGAGTGGGAGGATGCGGCCGGACTGGCAGTCTTTGCGATCATCGGAGGCTTCATCGCCTTCAACATTCAAGAAATTATTTCGCCCGGCGAATAGGCCAGAGCCAGTGACCGGTGACCGTGCGAGATGGCGCAAGTGTGCGCCATAACTACCGGCGGTGGATACTGGATGCCCGCTTGCGCGGGCATGACAGCAGAGTTTGTCACTCGATCACCTCGTCGGCGGTGGCAAATAGCGTCGGCGGCACGGTGATGCCGAGCATCCGTGCCGTGCGGGCGTTGACGACCAGCTCGAACTTCGACGATTGCACGACCGGCAGGTCCGCGGTCTTCGCTCCCTTGAGAATGCGGCCGGCATAGAGGCCAACTTGACGATACGTGTCCGCGATATTGGATCCGTAGCTCATCAGTCCGCCGACTTCGGCGTATTCACGCACATCGTGCGTCGAAGGCAGCCGGTGGAATGCCGTCAGTTGCGCCAGTTGGACGAGCCGGATGTTGAGAAAAGGCGTAGGCGCCAGGAACAAAGCATCGGGCCGCTCGCGGCCCATCGTTTCGAACGCGGTATCGATCTCATTAGCCGTGTTGGCGTTGAGAACCTGCATTTGTACGCCCATCGCGCGCGCAGCAGGTTCCAAGTCCTGCAATGTAACCTCGGTGCGCCTCGCATCCGCCGGGTTGACGAGCACCGCGACGCGACGTGCTTTCGGCACCATCTCGCGCAGCAGCTCGAACCGCTTTGCCGCCAGTTCGGCCGATAAAAAATTGACCCCCGTCATGTTGCCGCTGGGGCGGGCAAGGCTCGAGACGAGACCGAACCCGACCGGGTCCTCCGCGAGGACGAACAGGATGGGAATCGTTGCGGTTGCCGTCTTGGCCGCCAGTGCGGCCGGCGCGCCGGCCGGGGCGGCGATCACCGCGACCTGCCGGCGTGCCAGGTCGGCCGCCAGCTCCGGCAACCGATCCATTTGATTCTCGGCGAAGCGGTAGAGGATCGCGACGTTCTCGCCCTCGACGAAGCCCGCCTGCTGAAGGCCCTGTCGAAATGCCCGCAGACGCCCCGCCACCGCATCCGGCGACCTGCTGTCGAGATAGCCGATCACCGGCAGCGCCGCCTGCTGCGCACGCACCGCGCGCGGCCACATTGCCGCGCCGCCGGCGATCGTTATGAACGCGCGCCGGTTCATTCTAATATTGCGCGACATTCTCTCCGTCATGGCCGGGCTTGTCATCGCAAGTCGGGTTTCACCCGACTTGCGCCACTTGTTATGCGCAACTCGGGCAAGCCCGAGTTGCGGTGCCATCCACGTCTTTGATGCCTCAAGCAAGGAAGACGTGGATGCCCGGCCCAAGGCCGGGCATGACGGAGTGTGTCGCGCCTCCTCATTCGATCACCTCGTTCGCCTGCGCTAGCAGGCTCGGGGGGATGGGGATACCGATCGCCCTCGCGGTCGGCAGATTGATAACCAGCTCGAACTGGGTCGGCTGCATGACCGGCATGTCGGCCGGTTTCTCGCCCTTGAGAATGCGCCCGGTATAGATGCCGATGTCGCGATTGCGCGCGAAATCGCTCGCGCCGTAACTCATGAGTCCGCCGATTTCGGCAAATTCGCGTAGGAAATAAACCGTTGGAAGCAGATGACGCGTCGCAAGCGTAACGATCTGCACGCGGCGATCGATGAAGAATGGCTCGGCACCGACGAGAAGGGTGTCTGCCCGACTCTGCACGAGTGCAGCAAAGGCGGTTTCGATTCCGTCGCTCGTCTCTGCTTCGAAAACGTCGATCTGCCGCCCGATTGCCGCCGCTGCCGCTTTCGTGTCCGTGATGATGGTCTGTGTGGCGACCGGATTTGCTGGATTGACAAGGAGCGCGATCCGCGCGGCGCCAGGCGCCAGCTCGTGCAGCAGACTCAGCCGTTTGGCACTCAGTTCGGCGGCCATGTAGTTGACGCCGGTGACGTTTCCGCCGGGGCGGCGGAGGCTTGCCACGATGCCGGCTTTCACCGGATCGGTGCCCGCGGAAAAGACGATGGGGATGGTGGTAGTCGCCGCTTTCGCCGCAAGGGCCGTTACCGTGCCGATTGGCGTGACAATCACGGCTACGCGATGCTGCGCTAGATCAGCCGCCATTTCCCCAAGTCGGCTGTTTTCGCCATGCGCCCAGCGAAATTCGATCGCGACATTCTTGCCTTCTGTGTAGCCGGCTTCGGCGAGGCCCTTTCGAAATGCTGCAAGCAGGCTGGCGTTCGGCTCCGCCGAGCCAGGATGGAGGAAGCCGATCACCGGCAATGTGTTCTGCTGCGCGCGCGCCGCGCGCGGCCACGCCGCAGCCGCGCCGCCAAGAGCCAAGATGAATGCGCGGCGATTCATGCGATCAACTCGTTCGCGTATTCTCCGCTGTCGTCCCCGCGAGGGGCTCCCCAACGCGCGCATAGCGCGCGTTGGGGTGCCCCTCGCGGGCATGACAGCAGAGTTTGTGTCACTCGATCACCTCGTCGGTGCGCGCGAGCACGGCCACCGGTATCTCGATGCCGAGCGCCTTCGCGGCCTTCAGGTTGATCACCAGCTCGTATTTGTTCGCCAGTTGCACCGGCAGATCGGCGGGCTTCTCGCCCTTGAGAATGCGGTCGACGTACGCGGCCGCGCGCTTGTAAAGATCGATATTGTCGACGCCGTACGATGCCAGGCCGCCGTTCGCGGGGTAATAACGGAACGCCGAGACGTCGGGCAGGCGCAGCCGATGCGCCAGCGAAATGATGAAATCGCGTTGGTTGGCGATCAGCACACTGGCAACGGCGATGAGGCCGCCGTTCGGCTCCGCGGCGAAGCCGGTAAGGACGCGCTCGACCTCGGCGGTGTCGCGCACGCTCGACATGGACACATCCACTCCAAACGCGCGTCCGGCCGCGTCGATCATCGGCAGGAATCCGGTCGCGGCCGGCGTCGCCGGATCGTAGATGACGGCGACGCGGGTCACGGACGGCGCGATCTGCTTGAGCAGTTCCAGCCATTTCGCGCCAAGCGCAAATTCGAAGGAGGCGAATCCGGTGATGTTGCCTCCGGGACGCGCCAGGCTCGCCACAAATCCGGCGCCGACCGGATCGACGACTTGCGCGAAGACGATCGGGATGGTGCGGGTCTCGCGCTGCACCGCGGCCAACACGGAGCTGGGAGAGGCGATGATGACGTCCGGTTTCGATGCCACGAGTTCCGCCGCAAGGGCGCGCGCCCGGCCCGGATCGCCGGCGACCCAACGGTAGTCGATCTCGATCGTGCGGCCCTCGATCCAGCCCAATTCCCGCAAGCCTTGTCGCAGCGCAGCAGTGCGGCGCTGTCCTTCCGGATCGGTTTCCGACGTAGACGACAGCACGCCAATGCGGCGCCGCTGCTGCGCGCGCGACGCGCGCGGCGAGAGAAACAGAGGCGTCGCCACGCCGCCGAGTAGCGCAATGAACGCGCGCCGGTTCATTCGACCACCTCATCGGCGCGGAAATTCTCTCCTGTCGTCCCCGCGAAAGCGGGGACCCAGTAACCCGCGCGCGTTCGAGGCGGCGCGAGCGTGCCCCACACCCAGGAAGGGTGGATACTGGATGCCCGCTTACGCGGGCATGACAGCAGAGGGTTCACTCGATCACCTCGTCGGCGCGCGCGAGCAGCGTAGTCGGCACGTCGAGGCCGAGTGCTTTCGCGGTCTTGAGGTTGATGATCGTCTCGAACTTGGTCGGCGCCTGCACGGGAAGGTCGGCCGGCTTCTCGCCCTTGAGGATGCGATCGACATAGCCGGCCGCGCGCCGATACTGGTCGGCGACATCGGGTCCGTAGGAGATCAGACCGCCGCCGGTGGCGAAATAGCGGAACGGATAGACCGCGGGCAATCGGTGCCGAGCCGCCAGCATGATGATCAGATTGCGATGAACTGCGGTCAGCGGGCTTCCCGTCACGATCACCCCACCATCCGGCTCGCGCGCGAAAGTCGAAAGCCCGCGCTCGATCTCATCGGCGCTGCGCGCGGCGACTGGGGTCAGTTCTGCCCCGAGAGCGTGCGCCACCGATTGGATTACACCGAACTGCGCGGTCCCGGACGTTAGCAAGTGGTCGCGAATGACCGCTGCGCGCCTCACGCGTGGCGCAATTTCTTTGAGCAACTCCAGCCATTTCCCGCTGATGCTGTATTCGAAGATACTAAAGCCGGTGGTATTGCCGCCCGGGTGCGCCAAGCTTTCGACCAGGCCGGCGCCGACCGGATCGGCGACGCCCACAAACACGATAGGCACCGTGCGGGTCGCCTGTTGCAGTGCGACGACGCTTGGAGTTGCCGAAGCGATAATGACGTCTGGCGCGAGCGTGAGCAGCTCCTGGGCATGTCGGTGGAAGCTGGGGGCGTCAGCCGCTGCCCAGCGATAGTCGATCCGCACGTCGCGCCCGTCTCTCCATCCCAATTCCTGCAGTCCCTGCGCCAACGCAGTGACGCGAGCCGATCCTTCCGTATCGTCTGCCGCCAGATTCATGAGCACGCCGACGCGCCGCATTTTCTCGCGCTGCTGCGCGCGCGCCGCGCGCGGCCACATTGCCGCGCCGCCGATCAGCATGATGAACGTGCGGCGGTTCATTCGATCACCTCGTCGGTAAGCGAGAGCAGGCGATCTGGTATATCGAGGCCGAGCGCCTTCGCAGCCTTGAGGTTGACGAGGAACTCGAATTTGGTTGGCTGCTCGACCGGCAGGTCGGCGGGCTTCGCTCCCCGGAGAATCTTATCCACGTAGGAGGCTGCCCTGCGAAATAGATCGGGCAAGCTTGGCCCGTAGGCCATCAGGCCGCCGTCGCGCACGTATTCACCGCTTTCATACATTGTCGGCAGGCGATATCTCGCGGCGAGCTGCGCGAGCCGCACCCTGTGCGCGTTGAAATTGGCGGACGACAGCACATTGAGCGCCTCTGCGCGCTCCCTTACTGCGGCTTCGAAGGCGTCATCGAATGCGTCGGCTCCCGGCACCGCCAAGAGCTGAACTTCGAGGCCCAACTGGCGCGCCGCTTCTTCGGTGACCTGAACGAAGCTGCGCGGGACACTCTGGTCCCACAACACGGCCACGCGGTGGAGCTTCGGCAACGTCTCGCGCAACAATTCGAGGCGCTTGCTGCTGAGCTCGCGGTTCAGAAACGACAGGCCGGTGAGATTTCCGCCCGGGTGCGCGAAGTTGGTCACCACATCGGAGGCCACCGCATCGCCGATGACAAACACGGTGGGGATGCGCGACGTCGCTTCTTTCACCGCATGGACCGGCCCGTTTCCGGCGGTCATGATCACGTCCACGTTCAAGGCGACCAACTCGGAGGCAAGTCGGTCCACTCCTTCTGCTCGGCCCTGGGCGGACCGGTAAACGTAGGAAATATTGCGCGCCTCGAAGTAACCGAGGTCGCGCATGCCTTGGCGGAAGGCTTCGAAAAGATGGGAGACGCCGGGGTCGAGCAGGCCGACCTGAGGGACCTTGCCCGGCTGCTGCGCGCGCGTTCCGAGCGGCCACGCCGCCGCGCCACCGATCAGCATGATGAACGCGCGGCGGTTCATTGAGAAGCCGAGCGGCAATCTCGGTGTGCTCCCTCCCCCCTTGTGGGGGAGGGTTGGGGAGGGGGGTAGTTGTTGTTTCGCGAGACGCGGCAACAAACTCCCACCCCCACCCCCCACCCCACCCCACAAGGGGGAGGCCCGGGTTCACTCCACCACCTCGTCGGCGATCGCGAGCACGCCCGGTGGAATCGTCAAGCCGAGCGTCTTCGCGGTTTTCAGATTGATCACCAGCTCATACTTGGTCGGCGCCTGCACCGGCAGGTCGGCGGGCCTTTCCCCCTTGAGGATGCGGTCGACATAGCCGGCGGCGCGCCGGTACGGGTCGACCCGATCAGGTCCGTAGGAGATCAGGCCGCCGTCAAGCACGCCAGAGCGGTTGGCGTAGATCGCGGGCAGCTTGTACTGCGCGGCGAGCTTTGTGATCAGGTGATGATGCACCGACGCAAACGCGCTCCCTGTTACGATCAGGCCGCCATTCGCGGTGCGCGCGAAGCTCGCGATGCTACTCTCGATCTCGTTCGCGTTGCGCATATTGACCGGGCTCACCTCTACCCCGAGCGAAGGCGCCACCGCCTGGATGGCGGCAAACTGGGCGATCCCGGAAGGATTGGTCTGATCGCGAAGAACTGCGGCTCGCGTGACGCGCGGCGCGATCTGCTTGAGCAATTCCGGCCACTTCCCGCTCGTGCTGTATTCGAACAACATAAAGCCGGTGACATTGCCGCCCGGCTTTGCCAAGCTGTTGACGAGCCCGGCGCCGACCGGATCGGCAACGAGTGTGAACACGACCGGCACGGGGCGATTGACCTGCTGGATTGCCGTTACCCCCAGGATGCCAGAGGCAACGACGACGTCGGGCGCCAGCGCGAGCAATTCCGCTGCGTATTTGCGAGCCGCGTCGCTATTGCCCGCGTACCAGCGATAGTCGACCCGCACGTTGCGGCCGATGGTCCAGCCCAGTTCCGCCAGCCCCTGCGAGAACGCTCCGACGCGGGCCAGCGCCTCGGGATCGTCAGCGGCCACATTCATGAGCACGCCGATACGCCGCACGCGATCGGGCTGCTGCGCGCGCGCCGCGCGCGGCCACGCGGCTGCGGCGCCGAGCACTGTGATGAACGCGCGCCGGGTTGTTGTGGGCTCGAGCCACGATCTCGGTGCGCTCCCTCCCCCCTTGTGGGGGAGGGTTGGGGAGGGGGGTAGTTGTTGTTGGGCGAGGCGCGTCCGCCAACATCGACCCCCACCCCCGACCCCTCCCCACAAGGGGGAGGGGAGCGCACCGCGTGTGTGGCGCGCGCTCACTCGATCACCTCGTCGGCGAGCTGTTGCAGGTAGAACGGCACGTCGAGGCCGAGTACCTTGGCGGTGTTGAGATTGATGACGAGCTCGAACTTCGTGGACTGCTGCACCGGCAGGTCGCCCGGCCGCTCGCCCTTGAGAATTCGCCCGGCATACACGCCAACCTGGCGATAGCCGTCGGCGATGTTCACCCCATAGCTCATCAGCCCGCCGGCCGCCGGGAATTCGCGCGTGTAGAAAATCGTGGGCACGCCTTGGCGCAGCGCCAGCGCCGCGATTTGCCCGCGCCGGCTGAACGAGAACGGGCTGGGGCAGATGACGAGGCCGTCCGCGCCGACCTGCGGCAATCTGGCAAACGCCGCGTCGATGTCGCGTGCGCTGCTCGCATGCACGATGTGGATCCGCAATCCGAGCGCGCGGCCGGCGGCCAGCGCGTCCCTCGTCGCTACCTCGGCAAACGATTGTGTCGGGTCGACCAGCGCGGCGATCACGGTTGCCTTGGGCACGATCTGGTGCAGCATCTCGACCTGCTTCTGCCCCAGCTCGACGCCCAGATTGACCACGCCGGTGATGTTGCCGCCCGGCCGGGCGAGGCTTGCGACCAGTCCCTCGGCAACCGGGTCGGCGGCAGTCGAGAACACTCGGTATCGTCGTCGTCGCCGCCTTGGCCGCGAGCGCCGACAGGTTGCCAGCCGCGCCGATCACCGCCACCTGCCGGCGCACGAGATCGGCCGCCAGCGCGGGCAAACGATCGTTGCGGCCTTCGGCCCAGCATACTCGATCGTTACGTTGTGGCCTTTGAAGAAGCCGGCTTCGGCCAGCCCTTGGCGAAAACCGGCGACAAAGGGGGCGTATCCGCTCGGCGTCTCACTGTTGAGAAAACCGATCACGGCATTGCCGGCTGCTGCGCGCGCGTTCCGAGCGGCCACGCCGCCGCGCCACCGATCAGCATGATGAACGCGCG
>Ga0306923_10005843_pt1 | contig 12046 bp, 8 predicted proteins | sample sta12Can44000108_FD_203841 | JGI IMG/M metagenome (GOLD analysis project Ga0306923, IMG submission 203841) | Lab enrichment of tropical soil microbial communities from Luquillo Experimental Forest, Puerto Rico - statanox.12C.anox.44.000.108 (v2)... | ecosystem: Environmental > Terrestrial > Soil...
AGGGGTACCCCCCACTCTGGAATACGACCGGAGCCGGAATGTTATTGAAAAGAATGGAGATGCAAAAAGGGCCGTTGTACGGACTCGTCGGAAGCAACGATGTTAAGTATAATCAGTCATCTACATTAGAACAAAACCTGTGCAATGTCCTTGTAACCCACGATGTTTATGAAAAACAAGATAGTTAGCCGGGAACCGAGGAAGTGGTTCCGGGCCATCATATTGATAAAGGGGAGGTTAAAAAATGGGCACAAGACCAAAAGACGTGACTTCGAGGTGGAATTAGCGGCTGAACCCACGATGTTGTTGACGCCCAAGCAGTTACACGCAAACCGAGCCCCGAAGTGATTTGTATCATGTTATAAATAAGCCATTTAGATGTCTAGCCCTGGCGAACAACGCCATCCTTCCCTATATCCAATTGTGAATAAAACGTTTAGACCGGAGTTGCAGTTCACGCCATGGTTCTCCCGTACACTTTACACAGTCTATATATAGGCTACAGTCTAGCTATACGACCGAATGTGAGACTGGCAAGAGCGAGGGATGGCAAAGACCATTGGTTTGCCAAAGGGTGGGCTTCGAAGTTTGTGTGAAAAACTGGCAGCTATTACCGTATCAGGGCACGACTTCAGTCGTGTCGCAAGCGGCCCTCGCTCCCGTCGGCTTTAGCCGCTGTCGGCCAAGAATCAGGGCCTCAAGGCCTTGGGTCGTAAGACCGCTGCGTTCGGCACGCCTCAAGGCGTGCCCTGATACAAACCAGTAGGTTTTCACATAGACTCTGCGGCGCATCCACGGGAAGGAGATTCAGAATTGCTTTTCAAACTGGCTGAACTGCGCTTCAAGCTTCCACTGTACACGCGCTTTTTCACTGCCCTCGAGGAATCGACGGCAAGGGCCGGAGGCTGGGCGCGGGTACGGTTCTATGCCCGCGCAGTCCGCCACGGGGGTGGATTTCTCCGGCGACGACCAGAAGCTCGAGCCGGGCAGGAAACTGTACTCCAGGCTGTCGCGGGCCATCTTCTTGAGTTGGGTGTAGGCGAGAGAATAAGTCTCGACCGCCCGCTTGTATTCCCAGGTTAGATCTGACCGCGCTACGCCTTCGTCGTCCGTGGAGATTGCCAGCGGGACACCATAGCGTAGGTACATGGGCAGCGGATGGTCCATGCCGCGCACGCCGAGGATCATGTCGTTGCTCGTCAGGCAGATTTCCACCAGCACCTTGTGCCCTGCCATTTCGCGCAGCAGGCCCAGCGGGTCATCCTCGTGCATCACGTCCACGCCATGACCGATGCGCTCGGCGTGACCCTTCTCCATGGACCGACGGATGTGGAAACGCAGGCCCTCGGGCGGTACCAAGCCGGGAGCAAGTTCCCCGGCGTGCAGCGTGATGTGGACGCGGGGATAGACGCTGTGCAAATGGTCCAGCATGCGCATGTGCAGATCGAAGTCCCGCATGGGAATGTAGGCGTCTTCCGGCATGACGAGGTTCAACGCCACTAAGCGTCGATCGGCGCCGGCCAACTCAAACGCCAGAAGCATCTGGGCAAAGACTTGTTCAGGGGGAAGGCCACGAAGCACGTCGTAAATGTAGCGGACCGTGACGCCGCAACCCGGGTTGGAGGTCGGTGTTGCGGGATGCGTCGCGCCCGGCGCGGCAACGGAGCCACAGCCGAGTAATTCGCGCATCCTGGATTCCTCTTCGTCCAGCTCTCGCCTACCGGCGGCCACCGCTTCGGCCAATCCCTGAGCCAGAAGCTTTTGACGCAGGCGCGCCAAGTCCTCGTCCCAGCCCACATCTTTGGCCACGCGTATCACCTGGCCGCGCGCGGGTCCGGTCATCAACTCAAGGTAAACCTCGTTCTCGGCCCCGGCGCGGGCAACCACCTCGGCCAGCATTTCTCCATGTCGCTTCTCCGTGGCCGCACCGAACTTTGAAAAGGCGTTGAAGAAGTGGTCGTGGGCCGGCTGCTGCGAAGCCTGGAAATCACGCATTGAATAGGCATCGATCATTTGCCGGTAGAGGGCGGGGTCCGTGAGCGCCGTGGCTGCCGGAACCTGGTTTTTGTCCGCATTGCAGGGTGGCGGCAGAAGCCTTGCGCTGGCACGGTCTACGCACAGTCCATCTCGAGCCGCAAAGTCTATATAGCTTTCTGCATACACCGCCCCAAAGAGATGATTGTGCAGGTCACCGCCCTTCGGCATGTCGCGCAAGAACGCCAACAAGAGTGAGGGCTGAGTCCGGACAGACTCGAAATAGCGTGCTGTGCGGTCTTCAGAAGTCTCAGCTCCGCAGGCAGCGACGGCTAGAAAAAAGAGTGACCACGAATTGGGTGCGATGCGTCTCCATTGCCTCATCCCGCCAGTCCTCCTGTTTCCAAAATCGCCGGCGAAGAGACTGTGTGAAAACTGCTTGTTCTGTATCAGGGCACGCCTTGAGGCGTGCCGAACGCAGCGGTCTACGACCCAAGGCTTTAGGCCCTGATTGTTGGGCCGACAGCGGCTAAAGCCGACGGGAGGGAGGGTCACTCGCGGCACGACTGAAGTCGTGCCCTGATACAGTACAGCCGCCAGTTTTCACACAGAATCTTAAGCCCCGCCCTTCCGGAGCGCGCCACAACACTCTTTCCGCAGAATGAATAGTAGTATATAGGTCTATTCTGTGCCGATGTTTTGGCGCCACGGAAGGTGACGGCCGACGGGCCATGCGCATCCAAATCCGCTGGCGGCTGGTGAAGCGCCGCCAGACCGGCACTGGGAGCACCATCCGGGATTCGCCGCCGAGAATCACCTCGAGGTCGCGGGCAAATCTGTCCGCCGCTCTCGCCTTGACGGAATTTGCGCGGCCAGGCGGTCAGTTTGATGTAGGGGCGGGTTTTACGCCGCCACGTGGCGAGGTAAACTCGCCGCTACCGGGGCACACTGACTCACCGCGCGGCCATGAGCGCTTTGGTTGAAGAACTGTGATAGTATTGAGTGGCCAGCCCGTGCGAGACCGCGAGGCGGCTGCAGGGCTCCTGTAACGGGTTGCGCTCTTAGAAATCCGGTCGGGAAGGACCGCGGGTTATGTCGGGTCGTTGGACGCGCGACGAGTCCAGGCTTGGGGTAGCGCTTGTTATGCTTCTCGGCCTGTCGACTGCTTTCGCGGTTGGCCCTGACGACGGCTCCAAGGATACCCAGACTCCCGCTGACAAGGACAAGACTCAGATTGGCGTTCGTCAGCCGCAGATTCACGTCACGCCCTTGCAGGTGTCCGTCGACATGGTGATTGTCAATGTGACGGTCACCGACCCCTATGATCGAATTGTGACCGGTCTCGAACGAGATAACTTTGAGGTGTTTGACGACAAGGTGGCTCAAAAAATTGTTTCCTTCTCCACCGAAGACGCACCCATCTCTGTCGGACTGATTTTCGACTCCAGTGGCTCGATGAGCGATAAGATCGAGAAGTCCAAGCAGGCAGCCTTGCAGTTCTTCAAGACATCTAACCCTCAGGATGAGTTCATGCTCATCCATTTCAATGAGCGGCCAAACCTGATTTCCGGATTCACCTCGAAATTCGAGAACCTTCAGGACCGCATGCTATTCGTAAAGGCGGGGGGCAAGACTGCGTTGCTGGACGCCATCTATCTGGGACTAAGCGAGATGAAAAAGGCTACCACGAACCGCAGGGCTTTGCTGGTGATTTCCGACGGCGGCGACAACCACAGCCGTTACACCGAAACCGACATCAAGCGGGCAGTGAAGGAATCGGACGTGCAGATCTACTGTGTGGGTGTGTTTGAGCCCCTGGCTTCACGTGCTCGGACTCCTGAGGAAGCAGGCGGACCCAATCTGCTCTCCGAACTGGCGGACGTCTCCGGGGGCCGGCTCTTTAGCGTCGAAGACGCCGGCGAGCTTCCGGACATCGCCGAGAAAATCTCCATTGAACTTCGCAACCAGTACGTGATTGGCTACAAGCCCTCCAACCTGGTTCGCGACGGGCGTTGGCGGCGGATCAAGGTGAAGCTCAATCCGCCGCGAGGTTTGCCGCCTCTACAAGTCTACGCCCGAACGGGATACTATGCTCCAAGCCAGTAAAGCACCATTCTGCCGGACGATCGCCTGCGTCCTGTTGTTCGCGTGCGGAAACGCCCTGTCACAGACCTCGACTTCGCAGTCCGCCACCTCTCCGCCTCCGCCCGCGGAAAAGAAAGGCGGAGAGTACAAGCTGAGCGTCGACGTGGGCTTGGTAGTCCTGCACGCCACCGTACTCGATAAGAAGGGCCATATCGTCGATGGCCTGAAAGTCGACGACTTCAAAGTGTATGAGGACGGAGCAGCTCAGAAGCTCTCGGTGTTTTCCCACGCCGACATTCCTGTAAGCATGGGCATTGTCATTGACGACAGCGGCAGCATGCGCGAGAAGCGCGCGTCGGTCAATGCTGCGGCCTTGGCCTTCGTCAAGACCTCCAATCCGCAGGACCAAGTCTTCGTCGTGAACTTTAACGACGTCTACTACCTGGACACGCCCGGCGACTTTGCCTCGAGCATCGAGGATCTGAAAGCCGCCCTAGGCAAGATCGACTCGCGCGGCGGCACGGCCCTGTACGATGCCGTCTTCGCGTCCATCGACCACCTGAAACTGGGTAACCGCGACAAGAAGACCATCCTGGTGATCACGGATGGCGAGGACAACGCCAGCCGCTATTCGTTCGAGGAGTTGGTCCGCACGGCGCAGAAGTCGAACGCGGTGATCTACACGATCGGTTTGCTGGGAGAAGAGGAACCCGGAGGGTTGTTCAAGATGGGCCGCGGCAGCCATCGCGGGGCCAAGATTCTGGAGAAGCTGGCCGATTCCACCGGAGGCAAAGCGTACTTCCCCAAATCCCTGGGAGAGGTGGAAGAAACCTGCGTGCAGATCGCGCGCGACATCCGCAACCAGTATACGCTCGCCTACTACCCAACTAATACGCGGAAAGACGGATCGTTCCGCACCGTGCGGGTAGACGTCACCGCGCCGGACAACCATACCAAGCTTAGCGTCCGCACCCGCCCTGGTTACTATGCTCCTAAGGCCGGACCCCCGGCCAACGTCACGGCCTCTGCCCTTCAGTCAGACAGCAGACAATAGGGGCGCCCTTTGTGGGTGCCCAAGCCTACGATCGCAACGGCACCGGCTACCTTGGGCGCCCATAAGGGGTGCCCTATAGCCTACTGCCTGGTGATTTCCTTGAGGAAGCTCGTCCCGGTGCCAAGCTGCAAGCCGAAATTCTCAGCTATAGTTTGACCGATGTCCGCGAGGGTAGCGCGAGTGCCGAGGTTCACACCGGGCGCGGCGCGGGGTCCCGTCGTGAGTATCGGCACATATTCCCGTGAGTGGTCGGTGGAAGGTCCGAGGGGATCACAGCCGTGATCGGCGCTGAAGATCAACAGGTCGCCCGGCTTGAGCCGGCGCAAAAGGGCGGGAAGAACCGCGTCCACTTCCTCGATGGCTTGCCCATAGCCCTCGACGTCCAGCCGGTGGCCGTACAACATGTCGAAGTCGACCAAGTTGGTAAAGATCAGGCCGCGCGACGATCCCTCGATGGCAGCGATTGCGCTCTCCAGCGCCATGCGGTTGTTCTTTCCCGGCAGCGACTGCGTGATACCGCGGTTCAAGAAGATATCAGGTATCTTTCCCACTCCCACTACGTCGAGACCGGCTCCGTTGAGAAGATCCAGCAACATGGGGTGTGGCGGCTCCACGGCGTAGTCGTGACGTCGCTCAGTGCGCCGAAACGCCCCAGGAGGGCCCACAAAGGGCCGGGCGATCACGCGCCCCACGCGATGCGCACCCTGAAGAAGGCGGCGGGCAACTTTGCAGTAACCATAAAGCTCCTCAATGGGGATCACTTCTTCGTGGGCGGCGATCTGGAAGACGCTATCGCCCGACGTGTAGACGATCGGCCAACCCGTCTTGATGTGCTCCTCGCCCAACTGCTTGATGATTTCGGTGCCGGAGGCGGGGTAGTTGCCGAGCGTCTTGCGACCGATCGCCCGTTCAAACTGTTCCATGAGCTCGGGCGGGAACCCGTGCGGATAGGTCGGAAACGGACGGTCCAGAATGATGCCCGCCATTTCCCAGTGCCCGGCGGTTGTGTCTTTGCCCGGCGAAAGCAGAGTTGCTTTGCCGAAGGATCCTGTCGGAGCCCCAACGGGAAGCACGCCGGCCAGCGGACGAATATTGCCTAGACCCAAAAGCGCAAAGTTGGGTACGCTTAGGCCGTGCTTCTCGCAGATATGTCCCAAGGTGTCGCGGCCGTCATCGCCATACTCAGCGGCGTCCGGCTGGGCGCCGATCCCCAAGCTGTCCAAGACAATCAAAATCACGCGCTCGAACATAGGTAGGTGTTAGGTGCAGGTGTCAGGCCAAACGGGAAAAGGGCAACAACGGGGCATTAAGAGACGCTGAAGCCAGACTCGAGACTATTTTCCCTTCCCCATTTTCCCATTTCCCCATTAATGGTAGTGCGTCCCCAGATAAAGGAGGTTTAGCGCGGCGATGAACAGAGGGCCAAAGATGTATCCGAAGACCGTCCAACCTAGCAGGAGCCCGAGCATAGCAAAGGACCGATTGTGGCTGAACTGTGCAAAGCGATGCGCTATTCCTTTCGGTAGAATGATGCCGACGGCTGTGTTGCCGTCGAGAGGTGGTATGGGGAGCAAATTAAATGCACCCAGCAGCAGGTTCAAAGAAAACAGGATACTGAGAAAAACTGCCAAAGCCTCCGCGGAACCTGGCGAGGTAGCCACGACAACATGTGTGAACAACTGTCGCCCGAATATGCGTCCAGGGGCTCTCAGTGCTCCCAACGCCATGCCGACGTGAATGCCCACGGCGGCGGCAATCACCAAGGCGACATTGGCCATAGGACCCGCCAGCGCCATCCACGCCGCACGGCGCGGATAGCGACGCTGCCAGCTCGGGTCGAAAGGGGCGCTGCCCCACCCGATCATCCACCCACCCAATACATAAGACAGTATGGGGACGATTATAGTGCCGAAGGGTTCGCGCCGCATGTGGGGAATAGGGTTGAGGGTAACCTGACCCCCGTAGTAGGCGGTCGGATCTCCGCCGATCCAGGCGACCAGAGCGTGTGCAGCCTCGTGGCAGGTAAGGGAAAGCAGAAACACCACATACCACAGTGGTCCGACCGCGAGTATCTGAGGGTCGATCATCAGGGTTCGAGATTAGGGATTCGGGATTCGGGGTTCGGGACTCGGGGCAAGAACAGGCTCAAAATACGAAGTGCGGATCCCAAGGCTAAAGTGCCGCCCTACGTTTGACCCCGGAATGCGAACAGGCGTTATGCTGGACCCACACCCGACATGACGTCGTTTCCGAATCCCGAAACCCGAAATCCGAACCCGGTTCTTTACTGCTTCTTCCGCGCTTTCGCAGCCTTGGGTGGGTTGGACTGGGCCGTCTGGGCGGTGCTTGTATTCACCTTGGACAATGCCTCGGCCTCATCAGCAGCAAGCACAAAGAACGGCGTGAGCCTGACACCGTCAAGAATCCTCTTCACGTGCTGGTTCACACCCGCCAGAACGACGCTGACGCCCGCATTCTGCGCCGTTACACGACTGCCGGCCAGGAATCCGAGGCCTGTGGAGTCAATGTACGGCACCTCGGCAAAGTCCAGGACCAGCTTCTTGGCTCCAGCGTCAATCAAATCCTTCACTTTCTGGCGCAAGAAGGGGCCGTCACTGCCGGCTACAAACTTGCCGGTGAGGGCCATGATAGCAACATCTTCTTTGAAGCTAACGGATATTCTCATGACAGTAGTCCACACAGACACAACAAGAGCCGGATTCAGAACTCTGATTCGGAACCCGCACTCTTTCTGAGTCTCGAATCCTGCATCCCAAGTCCTGGATCCCTAACGGTCCGATTCAGCGACCAGTTGCTCATCCTATGAGACCCCAGCGACCCATGTCAAGCGCGACTCCACATTCATTCGATTTTGAGACGCTCATCAACAAACGCCCTGCAGTGGTGCACGAGCGTTGAAGATGTGCTCGCAGCGCTCTTGAGGCTCAGGACGCCGCGGAAACCTGGACTGACGAGGAGTGGTGGGCGTTGTCCTCTCATACCGAGGAAGGCTATCTACAGGCCGAGTGCGGAGAAACTAATCGACGACGCACAGGCCCGCCGTGAAATTCCGGCGATGAAAAAGATTGGCATCAAGAGCACCCGCCCAAACGCTGAGCACTTATCGTCTCACGCACCTTGAATCCTGAGTCCCGAATCCTGTCGCATGGCCATCTCGAGGACCTCAGCGACGTGCAACGCTTCGCGGCCTGCCGCTTGAGCAATCTGCTCACGGCAACTGAATCCGTCGGCAATAACCAACGTCTCCGGAGAAGCGCTACGGACCGCGGGCAGCAGGGCCCGCTGACCAACCCTGATCGAGATATCATAATGTTCGGCTTCAAATCCAAAACCACCCGCCATGCCGCAGCACCCAGAGTCCAGAGTTTCGAAGTCGAGGCCAAGCCGCCTCAGAAGCTCGTGTTCGGCATCGAAGCTCATCACAGCCCTATGGTGACAGTGCGCATGTACCAAGGCCTTACGTCGAAACTGGGGAAGAGAGAAATCCTTCGCCTGACCCTGCAAGAACTCGCTCAAGAGGAAGGTCTGCCGGCTTAGCCGAACGGCCGCTTCGTCATGGGGAAACAGGTTCATCAGTTCGTCACGAAACACCGCCACACAGCTGGGTTCCAGACCAACCACAGGCACTCCCGCCGCAATTTCTGGCCGCAGCGTCTTGAGAATCTGCTGGAGCTGCCGCTGGGCAAGACCGAGCATCCCGAAATCGTAGAGCGGACGGCCACAGCACAACGATTTTGCTGGTAACTCGACCTGGAAGCCCGCTGCCTCCAGAACAGCAACCGCCGCTTCCGCCGTCGCCGGACGGAAGTAGTTGTTGAAAGTGTCAGGCCAGAGGATGACCCGCCGCCCGTTGGTGCTGCTCTGGGGGCGATCTCGGAACCATTGCCGGAACGTGCGCTCCGCCAAGCATGGTATGTGGCGCTCGAGCGCCATGCCCGCTGCGAGCTTGACGGCACCACTAAGAAAAGGTCTCTGCGTGAAAAAGTTTGCTACCCGCGGGCATAGACCGCCCAAGCGTACCCACCAATAAATGAGACCGATAGCGTAGGCGCTACGCGGTCGCACTCTCCCCTGGTAATAATGCGACAGAAATTCGGCCTTGTAAGTCGCCATGTCGACCCCGGTGGGACAATCACTCTTGCACCCCTTGCAAGCCAGGCACAAGTCCAGAGCCTCCTTGAGGGTCTTGTTCTTCCAGCCCTCGCTCAAGACTTCGCCCTGAAGCAGTTCGAACAACAGTCGGGCGCGACCGCGTGTGGAGTGTTGTTCCTGCCGCGTTACCATGTAGCTCGGACACATGGTGCCGCCACTGGTTCTGCGGCACTTTCCGACCCCGACACAGCGCAAGCTCGCGCGCGCCAGGCTCCCGTTATCGCCTGGAAACTTGAAAAGGGTGGGGGGTTCCCACGGCCTGTATGCGGACCCCAGGCGCAAGTGTTCGTCAACACGGTAAGGATCCACAACTTTGCCCGGATTCATTTTCCCTGCCGGATCCCAAATCGACTTGAATTCGCGGAAGGCCTGGACCAACTCCTCGCCGAACATCCTGGGCAGCAGTTCGGAACGCGCCTGCCCGTCGCCATGCTCTCCCGACAGCGAGCCGCCATAGCGAACAACAAGGTCCGCCGCGTCATTGACAAAGGAGCGGAAGCGCCGAATGCCCTCTACGCTCTTGAGGTCGAAATCGAGGCGAATGTGAATACATCCTTCGCCGAAGTGACCGTAGAGAGCACCCCCGTAACCATATCTCTTGACCAGTTGCCGAAAGTCTCGCAAATAGCCACCGAGTTTGGCGGGAGCCACCGCCGTATCTTCCCAGCCCGCCCAAGCTTCCCGGTCGCCCAGAGCGCGCGCTGTGGCCGCGAGTCCCAACTCACGGATTTCCCAGATCTTCCTGGCATCCTTGGGATCGTCACACAGCCTCATGGCCGGCCGGTTGGAGCTGGCTTGAAGCTGCTCCACCAGGGCACGAGCACGACCGTTGGCCTCCTCCTGGTTCTGGCCGCCGAATTCGACTAGGAGCCAGCCACCGCCTTCGGGAAGCAATCCCAAATCGCCCCCCCGCATGCCCGCGGCCTTTATGGAGGTGACCACTCCGTCGTCTACACCTTCGAGGCCGATCGGCTTATGGGCGAGAATCTCCGGAACGTGGTCGGCGGCCTCATAGATGTTAGGGTAGGCCAGCACCAGAAGCGAACGCGCCGGAGGGCTGTCCACCAGGCGCACCGTAGCCTCAAGAACCGTGACGCAGGTTCCCTCTGTACCCACCAGGGCGCGAGCGACATGACAACTATTTTCGGGAAGTAGTTGGTCCAGATTGTAGCCGGACACACGCCGAGGGATGGCCGGGTAACGCGACCGGATCAGTGCCGCATATCGGTCGCGGAGTGCTCTCAGCTTGCCGTAGATTTCGCCACGCCGGCCGCCAACACGGATCATCCCCTCCAGTTGCTCCTCGCTAGTGGTCCCCACCCGCAGCCACAAACCGTCGTAAGTCAATACCTCCAGTTCCTCGATGTTGTCGACGGTCTTTCCCCCCATCAGCGAGTGAACACCGCAGGAATTGTTGCCGATCATGCCGCCGAGAGTGCAGTGCGTGTGAGTCGACGGATCCGGGGCGAAGGTCAGATGATACCTCTCCGCCCAGTCGCGCAAATGGTCGAGCACTACTCCCGGCTGCACGCGCGCCCGTTTGGTCGCGGGATCAACCGTCACGATCTCGCGCACGTGCCGCGACATGTCGAGGATCACCGCGACGTTGCAGCACTGGCCGGCCAGGCTTGTGCCACATCCGCGCGACAAAATCGGAGCGCCAAACCGGCGGCAAACCTCGACAGCTCCAATCACGTCCTCGGCGTCCCGAGGAAAGACCACACCAATGGGTATCTGGCGATAATTCGAGGCGTCAGTGGAATAGAGGGCACGAGTGCCTTCGTCGAATCGGACTTCCCCGCGGATCCTGGCCCGCAAGTCTGAAGCAAGGCGCGCACTATCAAGCCTCAGAGAGTTCCCCAAGCTGCGCTCCGTCCCAAGCCGTTCGCTGGCCTTACCTCGCACTCGCTTCAATCTCGTCAAAGGTGTAGCATTAATGATATCCTGAGGGCAATATATTAACGAGATGGAGATGCTAAGTGAATTGAGGTCCTTTCAAAACAAGGCTGGGAAGTCGATCGCACCACAATGCTCAATGCCGATTGAGTGGGGAACAACGAGGATGAATGTTTTTGAACTGAACTACGAATGGCGCCCGTTCGAGAGCAATCCGGGGGAAGAGTACACGTATCCGGGCCAAGTGACTGCTTACTTTAGAAATCATTACACCTCTGCCGTCTACCGTTGGGCAATATACCGCGAAAGACCCGATCGAGACTCATTCTTCGTCGGCCAGTGCAAGAACTTATCCGAACGACTGCTCCTCTATCTTCCGTTTTCCAGAGGGCGAGAACCTGAAACGAAAAGAGTGAGAGATGTCCTCAGGAATGAAAGGCGCAAAGGCTCGATTATCAAATTGCAGTGGTTATGGTTCGAAGATTTTAACATCATCAGCAAAGAGTATAAAGGGGAAGGTACCCTGATCTCGCCTCGGGGAATGCATTTCGACCATGTCCGAACGATGATGGAAGGCTTCGCGCTAGCGGTTCAGGACCACGTGCACGGGGAAATCCTGAACTGCGTCTCCGGCCCAATCGAGCGGCGTATCCGGTAAGCCATTCAAGCAACAGACGCCCCAGTGGTCTATTGGCTCCTCTGACCAAATTAATCAATGGCGTAACTTCCTGGAACGACACCGCATCCAACATCTTGCAAGGCAGCAGCAGAGATCTTGCAGCTTGATGTAGAGGCTTCACCAGGAGGAGAAATGTCGAAAGTTGCAGTTGCCGTCGTAAGCGTGCTGGTACTGGCCAGGTTGTG
>Ga0306923_10005850_pt1 | contig 12041 bp, 13 predicted proteins | sample sta12Can44000108_FD_203841 | JGI IMG/M metagenome (GOLD analysis project Ga0306923, IMG submission 203841) | Lab enrichment of tropical soil microbial communities from Luquillo Experimental Forest, Puerto Rico - statanox.12C.anox.44.000.108 (v2)... | ecosystem: Environmental > Terrestrial >...
TTTTCACTTTGCATCGATCGCCGGGCGGCGGGCTTACTGCTGACGTCCAGGTTCGCATGGACAGCGAGCAGGAAGCCGCGCTTCGCCTTTTCCTGGAGCGCCACAATTATCCTCTGCCGGACACCTCTGTTCCGTTTCAGTTCGATCCTAACTTGCCGATTGAAATCATCTGGAGCGTAACGCCGTTCCCAGCCAAGGCGAGCGAACTTGCTGCTGTGGTCTCGGCATTGTTACGACAGGTTTGTCGATTAAACGACGAGTCCGACATAACTGTTTACTACAAAGAGACCCCCCACTGGGATTAATTGTGCGAGCTGGGATTCCCTCGCGCCTTCCGACTCGAACTTTACGGAGGCCACGGTCCGCAAAAGTTCTAAAGGGAAGGGAGTGTTCTCCGCGGAGGAAGCGCACCCTAATGGAGTCATAGCGTTGTTACGATTTGCACCAACCAGGCGTCAAGCCAGTAGAGTGGGGCAGATGGTGCAACAGGACCGAATGGGGGTGATTGCTGCGGGAGATCTATCGGAGCGCTGGCTGGCCGGTCAGACGACCGGGTGGGGGAATTCTTACAGGATTGACCCGCGCTAAGCGTGCCCGGAGGCGTTGCAAAAGAGCCTTGAAGCCCCAAGTGCCTGCCTGAGCGGTGAAACGGTTCAGTTCAAAGGGGTTGGTTTCCGGGGTGTTAACGCCCGGATGCACTGTGCTTGCGGTCTTGTAGCCGGCTTCAATGACCAGGTCGCCAACGGCTTCGTTCCAGTCACCGTAAGGGTAGCAGAAATGGTCAATGGGAACGCTGAACCGGTCTTCGAGCGACTTTTTGCTCGCGGTGATTTCTTCGCGGGCGTCCGCCAGGGAAAGCTGCGTCAGGTGTGGGTGGGTTTTGGTATGTGAACCGATTCCTTGCCCCGCCGCCAGCCATTCACGAACCTGGACCGCATCCATAAGAGGCTCCTTAACGTCACCCATTCTAAGCTGCCACTCGTTTGACTTGCCGAGCAGGTCGGAAACCAGGAAGGTAATGCCACAGAACCGATTGTGCTGCAACACCGGAAGAGCGTGCTCGAACACGTCGCGAAAACCATCATCAAACGAGAGCACAACCTTTCGGTTTGGATTGGTGTGGGATCGTGTCACTTCACTCGAGGAGGCGAAACCGCCAGGCTGGGACGAGCACTGAGCGAGATGTGCCGGGACCGGGCCTTCTGTGTCGAAAAGTGCGTGGGAGCCAAAAGGTTCCGAGGTCAAAAAACCTTCATACTGGAGCTCTGCCATTTGGCGCGCGAAGATTCGCGGACTTACATACATCCACTTTAGACGGGCGCCGTGACTGGGTGCTTTGATGTGGTGGAAACAGAGGACGGGGATGCCCGCCCGAAACACCTCACGAAAGGGTCTCAAGCGCGAATAATAGTAGGGTAGGGTCATTGTGAGCATCGCGGGTTGCAGGTCATTCGTTGATTTCCCAAAAGGGTTAAAGCAAGCTTTGGTCCAAACAAAAAGTGAGAAGCTATGCCCACGCCTGGATGGCGCCGGATCGAAAATTGAGTATCGAAAAATGGCTAATGGTTATTCTTTGTGAAAAAAAAGCGCAGCCAGCGGAGGCTGCGCGACAGAAAGGCAATATGAACTTGCACGGCTAACCTACTGAAAGCCGGGCAACATCTCAATCCGGGGTCGGCACGGAAAAATCGATCGGGGTTTCACCGGGTGTTCAATTGCGAATTGCGATTTGGAATCCCCCTCGCATTAGCGCCTATTAGCGTTCGTTAGCGTTCCTGCTTGGCCGTGACTGCAGGCAAGGGGAGCATCCCCGCCCATGATGAGGCGTTTGCCATTTGGAGAAAAAGCGATCGAGTGTGGGCCGACTATTTATTGCAGGAAGTGGCATCAACAGCTCGTTCCAAGTAGCAGTGCGAGCTTGGACCTTCTTGCCCGCAGCCCAAGGCAGTCCATTCCAGCAACTCCCCCCGTGGGATCGATGAGCGGGTGCGAATTCGCGGTGTCTATCGGCTTGTAATATACGAACCAGCCGAGGTAAGCTCCATGCGTATGGGAGTAGGGCGTAATAGCTTATGAAAGGCGCGACCTTCAGGACCCCCACCGTTTGCTCAACGACAGCTGTCGCAGATCCACAGTTACGCCTTCAAGCCGCACCCATATGAGAGCTCTCTGCAATGAACGGCTGAGGCGTTGCTTAGCGAGGCTTGGCTGTGACCGCGCAGCAGTTTTGGCGCTACTGCTGATGACTGCTCTGGGAGCGCAGGCCAAGGATTTCAGCTATTATTTCACTAACGGGACCATAACCATCACAAGCTACAATGGCCCTGGCGGCGACGTGACCGTCCCCAGCACGATTAACGGTGTACCAGTCACCACCATTTGAGATTCGGCATTTGCCACTTTCAGTGGCCTGACCGTGACCACGATTATTCTGCCAAACAGTGTTACAAATCTGGGAAGTTCCGTTTTCTCGAACTGCACCGGCCTTGAAGCTGCCACGCTTTCCACCAACCTCGCTAATCTTCAAAACGCCGTCTTCCTTGGCTGCAGCAAACTAACCAGCATCATCATACCGGATAGCGTGACTAACATAGGGGGGTATGCGTTCAGCTCGTGCGTCAGCCTCACCAACGTGACAATTGGTAAGGGCGTCCGTTGGATTGGAGGAGGCGCGTTCGCGGGCTGCACCAATCTTGTGAAGGTAGATATCCCTGCGAGCACTATCAGCATCGACGTTAGTGCCGACTTTAGTGCGTTTGGTGGCACTACCAGTCTGAGTGCGATAAACGTCGATGGGCAAAACAGTGCCTATAGCAGCCTGGATGGGGTGTTGTTTGACAAAAGCCAGACCACGCTCATCCTCTACCCTCAGGCCAAGGTCCTGAGTGATTACCTCATGCCTAATAGCGTCACCACCCTCGGACCAACGGCGTTCTACAACTGCACCAAGCTTACCAGCGTCACCATCGGTAATAAGGTCGCTTATATCCCCAGCCAAGCGTTCTCTTTTTGCACGAGCCTTACAAGGCTTACAATACCCGACAGCGTCACGAACATCCAGGACGCTCTTGAAGGCAAGATTTATACTGACGGCGCGTTTGCTTCCTGCACTAGTCTGACAAACGTGACCGTAGGAAAAGGTCTCACCTATATTGGGCTGGGGGCCTTCAATTACTGCACCAACTTGACGGGTATTTATTTCCAAGGCGACGCACCTAGCTTTGGAGAGGACATTCTAAACGCCGGCATGGGAGGAGACGTTTTTGCCCGTGACAACGCGGCCACAGGTTATTACCTGCCGGGGACGTTTGGGTGGAGTGCCACATTTGATTACCTGCCGATGGTGCTCTGGAACCCGCAGGCGCAGACCGCCGATGGCAGCTTTGGGGTGCGAATGAACCACTTCGGCTTCAACATTACGGGCACGGCTGATATCCCGCTGGTAGTCGAGGCGAGCACCACCCTTGCCGCTCGGTCTTGGGTCCCGCTCCAAAGCTGCACACTGACCAATGGCTCAATTTATTTCAACGATCCGCAATGGACGAATTATCCCGCAGGCGTCTACCGTATTCGGTCTCCTTGAGATACAAATGCGTAACGAGACAATGCACCGAATGAGCGGCAGTCACATCAGTTTAAAATTCGGACGTGCGAGAATGCCGCTCATCGGTGATTTCGTTCGTTATCCCGTTTGTCCGCAGCTAATATGAAGTGCGTTCTTCTAGCTTATAGCTGCCGCCAACCTGCTTTCATCTGGTTTGGCTGCGGAGCCTACAGGGATTGATGCGTGGCAAGAGATTGCTGCATGGAGAGTGCCCATGCCCAAGGCCAAAGTCCTTAGCGGAGCAGAGCTGGAGGCTGGTGGAGTTCGGTGCGCGCTTTTTGGGGTGAGGATTCCACCCTCGACAGCAGCGGATGTGCTGGAGTTTCTGGAGGCCTACATAAAAGCGTGTGGGAGATACTTTTCCATCTCTTGTGAGTAAACTTACGGACAAAGAGATCCGTTCTTCCCTGACAGACGGACGCTCTAGAATCTGGTAATTCTTCGGGCGTGAAATGCAATGACAGTCTATTGGAAGCTGACAGGTGGTTACATCAGCTCGTTGTTCGAGCTGGCGGTGCTGCCTGTCGCACTTATGGCTCGAATTTCCAGCGATTTACATGGGGGGGCAACCTCGATGGAGTAACGGTCCATTTGTGAGCGCAGTTAAGGTTGAGCATGTTTCGCATTGGCGATTATTGGCCAAAGAGGCGCAATTCAGGCCGGCGAAGCTGGCTGCTCTTTGCGGTGTTTCCGAGCGGCACTTACAAAGGATTTTTAAAGAACGCCTCGGCTGCCCACCTTCCAAATGGCTGCGGGCTCTGCAATGTGTTATGGCCCGAGAGCTGATTAGGGAGGGTCATTCCAATAAAGCGGTTGCGGCTGAACTGGGCTTTTTAAGAGACGCGCATTTCAGTCGGGAGTTCAAAAGGCATTTCGGTGTGTCTCCGCAGAAATTCGCGGCGGAGGGGGTAGGGTAATTCTTAATTCTGAATTTTTAATTCTTAATTGGAGGGACTGCAGTCCTCAGGCCTGGCGCAATGAGGCGAATTCATTTACCTTCGCTGAAGCTATGGAGGACGGTGGGTTTGTGTTTTAGTGAGTTGAGGGCCTGAGGGATGTGGAAATGTAATTTTAGCCACAGAGAGCATAGGGAACACAAAGGCGTTTGGAAGGGATTGCAAATTGAAAATTGCAAAATGCAAATTTCAAATTGGAGGAGAACGCTAATGAACGCTGATAAGCGCTAATAGGAGGAAGAAAATGGACCCCTCTTGTGTTTGTAATAATCGGGCCGGGCGTGTATGCTTGACTTACGCGGGAGTTGAGTATGAGCGGCTTACGAAAGCAGCGACGAGGGGTTTCCCGGCACCCAATGAACGGACTGGTGCTTTTTAATCAACGTTACGCCCTGCCAGGCAGCTGCACCCATTGGAAAGGCCATGCGTTCACTGATTGATTTCATCTTTCCCAGTCGATTGCACCGCCTCGCCTATTTTCTGCGTGTAGTAACGACCAACGTTCTCGCAGGTTTTGTTTATGCGTTCAGCGGCACAAATTCTTCCGGCCTCTGGTTGGTTTTGTTACTTGTAGCACTCGCTGTTTATCAATTGTTCTTCATTATCCTGCCAAGGATTCGCGATATAGGGATGGGCAAATGGTGGTTGCTATTGACCTTGATTCCGGGTGTTAACGTCGTGTTTGGGATAATTCTTTTATTTCGGGCGCCTGCTACGTTTTGCGACCGGCGTAACTCGCCGCTGCAGGCAACAGCCGTCGCGCCGAACTCTTGAACGTCTCATGTGTTTCGAGCACCCCTATTGCAAAGTTGAGCCCAGCCTTGACGGCTGTGCCTGAGCTGGGGCATTAGGGCCACAACCACGCTCATGTCATTAAGGTTACCTAGCTGGGTGATGATGGATGCCGGTGCATCGGCGCCCTGTCCACCCATTACCAAAAAGGGGAACGCTAATCTGCGCTAATAAACGCTGATGACGGAATGGCCTATGGCAGATGACAAATGGCCAACGCGGTGGGTTGGGCTCCAGTCGGAAAATGTCAGCCAAAATGAAAAGTCGTGGTTACCGCTAAAACAACCTGGGGCAGGAGATTAATCACTGCGAGTTTCGCGGCGTTGCTCGCAATGTTTGGTCTTCTAAAGGAAGTAAATTCTTACATATTTTCCAGCGGTTGGGTTCGTTCGTAAAGGCTTTTGCTTTCAACAATCGTCCCGCAGCTTAAGATGTTCGCGTGACGGTTTTGGAAGTCATCAAGCTGAGTGCAGATTTTTTGGCAAGAAAAGGAGTGGAGTCATCTCGCTTGCAAGCGGAGTTGCTTTTGGCGCACGTACTTCGCATGCCGCGAATGCAATTGTATCTGAACTTTGAACGCGCGCTTTCGGTGAAAGAGGAAGATGCGCTGCGCGAGATGGTTAAACGTCGGGGAGCGCGGGAACCGTTGCAACACGTAACGGGATCCACTTCGTTTTGCGGCTTCGAAATTGAAGTCGATCGCCATGTTCTGGTGCCCCGCCCGGAGACGGAGCTCCTTGCAGAACGAGGATGGGGTTTCCTTAATGAGCAGGCGGGCTCCAGAGGTGTCGCGCCACAAAACACTGTCGAAGCTGGCACGCGCGCTGCGCTGGACTATGGCACGGGCAGCGGCTGCCTGGCCATTGCATTGGCAGTGCACTGCCGTGTGGCTCGCGTCATGGGGCTGGATATTAGCGCGGAGGCGTTGGAGGTGGCGCGCAAAAATGCCTCACAAAATTGTGTATTGGACCGCATCGAATTTGTGCTGGGGGATGGCCTCGGAGCCGTGCCGAGTGGCAGCCATTTCGACCTGATTATCGCCAACCCTCCCTATATACCTACCGCGGAGATCGACCGCCTTGAGCCAGAAGTGCGTGATTACGATCCCCGAAGTGCTTTGGATGGAGGGCCAGACGGGCTCATATTTTATAGGCAACTTGCGGCCCGGGCGGGCGTGTTACTCAAATCAAATGGAAAAATTATGATCGAGTTTGGAGACGGACAGGAGTCAACGGTTGCCGATCTCTTTCGCGGAGAAAACTGGGTTGTAGAGCAAATTGTGAACGACTACACTCAACGGCCTAGAATCCTGGTGGCAAGAACCGGGAGTTAGGCGCAGACGATTAAAGATCCATGGACAGTTTGCTAATCAAAGGCGGTGTGCCATTGCGAGGTGAGGTGGCAATCAGCGGGGCTAAAAACGCGGTGCTGCCAATCATGGCGGCAACGCTCCTCACAAGTGAACCGTGTGTCATTCACCACGTGCCCGATCTCAGCGATGTGCGGTTTATGGCCCAGATACTTACCTGGCTGGGAGCCGAGGTGCGCCTCCAAAAAGGGAGCCTGCGAGTGCATGCCAGGAAAATAAAAGGGGCGGGGGACTACGATTTGATCCGCAAAATGAGGGGCTCGATTTGTATCATGGGTCCTCTGTTGGGCAGATTGCATAAGGCAACGGTTTCGCTTCCCGGCGGCTGCGTTATCGGAGCGCGCCCAATCAATTTGCACCTGAAAGGTTTTCAGGCTCTGGGAGCAAGGGTGGTGATCGCCAATGGGTACGTTCAGGCAAGCGCCAAAAAACTCAAAGGTTCGCCAGTCTTTCTTGGCGGCAGAGCTGGGTCCACTGTGCTCGGCACTGCCAATGTTATCATGGCGGCGGTCCTGGCCGAGGGTGTCACCGTAATTGAAAGCGCAGCGTGCGAACCGGAAGTAGTTGATCTGGCAAACTTCCTCAATGCGATGGGCGCCCGGATCCAGGGCGCGGGCAGCCCTACTGTGACCGTTACCGGGGTCGACCAGTTGCATGGAGCCGAGCACCAGGTCATTCCCGACCGGATTGAGGCAGCAACTTATGCCATCGCCGCCGCGGCATCCAACGGTGAGGTTACTCTTCAGGGAGCGCGGCCCGATCACATGCACGCAGTTTTGGACAAACTGCAAGACGCTGGTGTTAAGATCCTCCGCGAAGGAACCAGCCTAACCATCACGCGCAACGGCCGTCTCAAGCCAGTCGATGTTACCACGCTCCCCTATTCAGGTTTCCCAACGGACGCCCAGGCACAAATGATGGCTTTGATGACTCTTACGCCCGGAATTAGCATTATCACCGAGCGCATCTTCGAATCACGCTTTATGCATGTGAGCGAATTGGCGCGACTTGGCGCCGAGATCGAAATTGAAGGTCCCAGCGCGATTGTTAAAGGTGGCAAGCCATTGACCGGAGCACCCGTCATGGCCAGCGATCTAAGGGCTTCCGCCGCGTTGGTGATTGCGGGACTCGCGGCTCGTGGCACAACACAGGTCAACCGAGTTTACCACCTCGATCGCGGTTATGAGAACATGGACGGCAAGCTGCGCCAGCTTGGCGCACGCGTTGAGCGGGTAGAAGAGTCATGACCAAACTCATCGCCGTTGTCATACTTTTAGCGGTCCTGTATGGAGGGTGGGAGCTTTTCTTTTACTGGGAAAAGGTCAAAAACGAACAAGAAACGCAACAAAAGCAGGCGGCCGCTGCTATTGTTGTCGGTGAACAGCTTGAGGGGATGCCTACCCAAATGGAACCCAGCCTCAAAGCAGCTGAATCGCAGGGTGCCACAGGCTTGAGTAATTGGCTCAAGGCTTTCGGCGGCTCCATCAAAGACCCTCGCAAAGCCTGGATCGAACTCGATTATTGTTTGCTGATTTCTAAAGAAAACCCCGCCGAAGCAAAGCGGCTTTTTGCAGAAATTAAAAACCGCACACCGGAGACTTCGCCTGTCTGGCCGCGCATTAAGAAGCTCGAGAAAGCATACGAATAGGATTTTTCTCTCGCTTCCGCGAAAATTACTTCTATGCTGCTGTTGTAGTTGCCAACCAAAGTAAAGGCCGCTTATGGATGTCATTTTTAACTGTCCGAAATGCGAACAGGAGTTGGCCGTAGACAGCTCGGGTGCTGGTTCAGAAATCGATTGCCCTTCTTGCGGTGAGACAATTGTAATTCCCGAGCCTAACGTGGTGCCTCGTGGAATCCCGACCCTCTCCCCGGAAGAATCGGGCGCGCGCATAGCCGCTAACCCCGCCAATCCCATCGCCGCTTCCGCGGCTGCCAAAGTGGAAATGCACCTGCGCGTTCCTTCCAACAAGGCGCCTGAAGTCCTCATCGCCAAACCCCTGGCCCCGCTTGAGGTTGCGGCCAAGGAATCCGACCGAAAGATGCGGGTGAAAACCATTAAACACACGGATTGCATCGAAGTCGGCCACGACAAGTTTGACGAGTTCGTTACTAATTTTCTGCTAAAAGTTGGCGAACCAAACATTATCAGCATCAATACGCTGACCTATACTCACCTGGACATTGGCAGCCAGAAACTCATGACCGATTTTGGTGTGATGATCGTGTATCGCGGCTGACTTTGGGCTGGACACATATTTGGCAGCCAGTACCGTTTGGGCCATGAATCGCCGGTGTGTACGACTGCTACTGCTGCTGGTTAGTCTGGTGGCTTTTCCCTTCCGCTCGCCCGCGCCCTTGATCTATCGAGCCGGAGAGGGCTGGAGTTATGAAGCCGTCGGTGAAACAGGAGGCAAATGGCAACGGCCGCGAGCCAAGGAGCAATTGGAGGTTGCCCAGGCTGCCTTTGATAAAAAGGACTACAACCTGGCGCTTAAAGCCGCTCGCCGGGTCGTGCACGTTTGGCCCCTTTCGGATTATGCCCCACAAGCCCAATACCTGGTTGGACGCTGTTACGAGGCTACCGGTAAGGACGAAAAGGCGTTTGAAGAGTACCAGAAGGTAATCGAAAAACAGCCAAAGATCGCCAATTATTCCGAAATCGAGCAACGCCAGTATGAAATTGCAAACAAGTATCTGGCAGGTAAATGGTTCAAACTGTGGGGCTACATCCCAATCTTCAGCTCGATGGACAAGACCTCCGACATGTACGAGAAGATTGTGAAGAACGGTCCCTACAGCGACGTGGCGCCGAAAGCCCAAATGAACATCGGCGCCGCGCGCGAGAAGCAATCCAATTACGCAATGGCTGCAAAGGCCTACGAGACCGCCGCCGATCGTTATCATGATCGGCCGGAAGTCGCAGCGGATGCGCTTTACCGACAGGCCCTGGCGTACAATAAACAAGCGCAAACAGCTGAATATGATCAAAGCAGCGCCGGCCAAGCCATTTCCACTTTTACGGATTTCATGACACTTTACCCGAACGATTCGCGTGTGCCTGGCGCTCAGAAGAACATCACCGCTCTTAAAACCGAACAGGCGCGGGGCAGTTTCCAAATCGCAAAATTTTACGAGAAATACAAAAGATGGGCTGGTGCGCTGGTCTACTACAATGAGGTAATCGTTCTGGATCCCAATTCACCATATGCTGCACCTGCCCGACAGCGCATTGACGAATTGAAGAAAAAGGTTACAGGCGAGACCAAATAATATGAGCCGGCTCTCAGGGCTGAGCGCGGCGCTAGCCATATTCTGGTTCACGGGGTGCGCAGGTTACCACCTCGGCCCGGTAAACGGTGTGGCCGCAGGTGAAAAGTCGGTTCAGGTCAACCCTTTCATCAACAAAACCCTGGAACCGCATTTGACAGATGAAGTGACCGCTCAAATGCGCAAGGAGCTTCAGCGCGACGGCACATACGCTCTCAGCACCAGAGGCGATGCCGACATGATCGTTAGCGGGACACTGACGAGTTACCAGCGTTTCGAAGTGACGCTCTCCTCCAGCGATATTCTTACGGTTCGGGATTTCCGGCTGATCCTCACGGCGCATGTCATCGCGCGCGAGCGGTCCACGGGCAAGCAGGTTCTTGATCAACCGGTAACCGGTTATACTCTGATTCGCGTCGGAAATGATTTACCTAGCGCCGAGCGGCAGGCACTCCCGTTATTGGCGCAAGACCTCGCTAAGAATGTTACCGCGCTCTTAGTAGAGGGTAAGTGGTGAAAGCAAAAGAAATTGAGTGGTGGAGTGATGGAGTGATGGAGTGAGAAATCAAGCGACACTATTACTCGAGCACTCCACTTCTCTACGACTTTGGATCGCCCTTTGTTTTCTAACGGCGCCACCAGCTGGTCTTGCTCTTTGTCGCTTTGGCTTGCGCCGATTGTGAGTATTTCTGGATAAGCCACTGACTCCGCGCCGCTTCTAGTGCCATGCCAAACTCGTCGTAACTGAGAAACCGGTCGGCGGGATTTTTCGCCAGCACTCGCACCAGGGCGTCGCTGGTCTGCTGACTGATTTCGGGAACCACCAGATTTGGCGGAGTCAGAGGAGTATGCACGTGAGCTGCGACTAATTCTTCAACGCTGGGCGCCTCAAAGGGCACGTGTCCGGTCAGCGCATGGTACAGAGTACAGCCGAGACTGTACATGTCTGACAAAAAGGTTTCGCGCTCCCGTTTGATCTTTTCCGGGGCCACGTAATACGGAGTCCCTTCGGTGACTGTGGTGGACTCGGGTTCGGCTTCCACACTTCTGGCCAGGCCGAAATCTACCAGTTTCGGCTCGTTGTCCGAATTGAAGAGAATGTTGCCCGGTTTGATATCCCGGTGCAGGAGGTTGTGTTTGAGGGCCAGGTCCAGCGCAGAAGCGATACGGATGCCGATGTCCAGCACGTCGAGTTCGGGAAGGTGTTGCTGCTTTTCGATGCGCGTGTCCAGGCTGCCGCGGTCGGCTAGCTCCATTACGAGGTATTTCTGATTTTCGAACTCGTCGAAGGTATAAATGTGGACAATATTGGTATGGTTGAGGGAGGCGCAGGCTCGGGCCTCCCGGATAAAATTCTCCAAGGCAACCGGGTCGCTTTCCAGTTCCTTTCGCAGGATTTTCACAGCCACCAGTCTCTCCAGGACTGTATCAAACGCGCGGTATACTTTGCCCTGACCGCCGGAAGCAATCTTGCTGCGCAACTCGAATTGGCGCAGTTGCATGGGCATCATGATCGGATGCCCGCAACGCTTGCAAGGTTCTGTGGAGAGTGGCGGAAGATCGCCAGGGATGAAAACCTTGGCATCACACCCCGGACAAGTTACCATTTTCAAACTGCCGCTCGTACTCATGCCGCTTTGGCCATGGTTTGGGGGAGGCCGCCACCACGGACGAGCCAGAGTGGACGGTCCCGCCGCACAAACCTCTCATGTGTTAGCTGTTTTGTCACGTCCCGTCAAAGCCGAACCATATTCATAAAGGTCTTGACAAATTTTCTTATTTAATGTCTATTCGGGCAGCTAGATGAAGAATCCGAACATGATTTGCGTTTGCAGCCAGCGAGTGATTGGACTGACGTCCAAGTGGCATCGCTTCGCCTGCCGCAATGGCGTCGTGGGAGGAAACTTCTAAAGCAAACCAACATAGAATTTCAAAAACCCGCGATTGCCAGACAATCGCGGGTTTTTTGTTAAACAACGCCGTTTATCGACGGCAAATCCAGAAAGATAACATGAACATAAGGCATAGACGGGTGCTGGCTGAATTCGGG
>Ga0306923_10005854_pt1 | contig 12037 bp, 9 predicted proteins | sample sta12Can44000108_FD_203841 | JGI IMG/M metagenome (GOLD analysis project Ga0306923, IMG submission 203841) | Lab enrichment of tropical soil microbial communities from Luquillo Experimental Forest, Puerto Rico - statanox.12C.anox.44.000.108 (v2)... | ecosystem: Environmental > Terrestrial > Soil...
TGAAGGGTACGCCAGCAGCGCTGGGCCTCACCTGCGCCGAGCTGATTTGTCCGATGAGGCCATCCGTCTCACGCGCGTCGTGTACCACCGCCAATCCGATAACGAGGTTGCAGGCCTGCTCGCCCTCATGCTCTTGACCGACGCACGCCGCGCTGCGCGAACTGGCCCCGACGGGGAGCTCATCCCACTCGCGCAGCAGAACAGGACACTCTGGGACCGGCAACAGATCGCGGAGGGCATTGCGCTTCTCTCCGCGGTGCTGCCCAAAGGATCGGTTGGACCGTACCAATTGCAGGCAGCCATCGCGGCCGTGCATGACGAGGCGGCGCGTGCCGAGGATACCGACTGGTCGCAGATACTGGCGCTCTACGACCTTCTGAAACGCATGTCCGATAATCCGATGATCTTGCTTAATCACGCCATCGCCGCAGCCATGGTGCACGGGCCAAGAAAAGGACTGGAGCTGCTAGGCGCACTCGACTCCGATCCACGGCTCGCGGAGCGTCATCGTCTCGAGGCCGTTCGTGCCCATCTGCTCGAAATGGCCGGCGAGCACGAGGCTGCGATCACGCACTACCGGAGTGCGGCCAGCCGTGCGCCCAGTATTCCTGAGCGGAATTACTTGATGCTGCAAGCGGCCAGACTCAGCGAGTTCCTATCCACCGACCACGAAGCGCCTGATTAGTCAGTCGGGTCTCGGCCGAGTGCCCGCGCATATTGATTGTCGGACCAGTTGAGTCCACAGGGTTTAATATGACTACCGAGGCGTTCCCGAAGATTCGTCGGGCCGATTCGACCGATGCGCAAGCCTTTTGCTGACATCCGCAATCCATCTTGAGCGCGACGGCGAGGTTTGACATCGAGCCAAAATCCGTGGCCGAACACACGCAATGGCTGCACGTGGATGGCAAGGTTGTCGGCTGAGCGTCCCTTACACGCTCTGACGAATGGCAGCAGGGTTGCCACGGCCGAGGAAATTTGCCTTACGGTTCGGGAGTCGGAGGTCCGTGGCCCAAATCCGCTCTCTCGGCCTTCTACCTCGAATATCAAGGGCCAAGGCCGCACGAGCGCCAATGCGAAGTCAAGTAAATCTCTTTACACTGACCTGAAACATTTCCGGCGCTAACCTCGTTATGTTAGTACCTGTTGTTTTCCCAAAGGAAGTCTGCTACCGTCCTGTGGGAAACCAAAAGGAGAAGGAACGCCGTGACCCCGGAACAGAAGACCGACGTCCTCCCCGGCACCCGGGCACTAATGGTTCTCAAAACTCTGCACGTTCTCGGCCGCCGCGTCGAGCAAATGAGCGGTCATCTCCTCACCGTTAATCAAGGGGCTCTCCATCCCGTGTTTCCCAAGCTCGAACAGCAAGGCGCCAACACTTTCTCCGGGGGCGCCTCAGAAAATAATCGCCGCGCCCGCCTCACCCGCGAAGGCCACGAACCGTTCCAGGTGGAAACTCACGATTGGGAGCAAACCCCGGCCATCATCGCTCGCTTCTTCAAAGCCAAAGCGGAGGACTGGACATGAGATCTCTGCGACGCTTCTTCACTCGCCTGTTCAACTCCATGGCCAGGTGCGAGCAGCAAGAACGTCTTCGCGAAGAAATCGCCGAACACATCGCCCTGCAAACTGACGAAAATCTTCGCACCGGACTTTCCCCAGCCGAAGCGCACCGCCTGGCTATGCTGAAGTTCGGCAGCGTTGAAGCGATGAAGCAAGCCTATCGCGCCGAGCGCGGCTTGCTGCTCCTTGAGAATTTGCTTCAGGACTTACGCTTTGCCCTCCGCAGCCTGCAGCGCACGCCGGGCCTGACGGTATTCGTGATCGTCACGCTCGCTCTCGGCATCGGCATGGTCGCTGCCACGTTCAGCATGGTGGATGCCTTGGTCTTCAGGCCATATCCGGTCCCGCACCCAAGCAATGTCGTAACTCTGGCGGGTACGACGCACGACAGCAGCCTCGAAGATTTTTCCTATCGGGAGTACCTCGACATTCGCAACAAAACCAGCCACTACGACGGCGTGATCGCCTATGCTGTTATGCAGGAAGTCGGCTTCAGCGCTGAACCCGGCGCCACCCCACGCGTCCGCGGCGGCATGATGGTTTCTGGCAATTACTTCCGCGTGCTTGGTGTCGAGCCGCGTCTCGGCCGCGGTTTTCGCGAGGATGAAGACCAAGTCCCTGGCCGCGATGCCATCGTCGTGCTGGGCCCTGATTTTTGGAAGCGCGAGTTCGCCAGCGACCCTGCGGTCCTCGGCCGCGAGGTTCGCCTGAACGGTACTGACTTCACCGTGATCGGCGTCGCTCCTGAATCCTTTCCCGGCTTGCTAGTCTTTGGCCGTCCCGATTTCTACGTACCTCTTGCAATGGCGCGCGTCTTCTCAACCAACCCTCAAAAGAATTTCTTCGAGGACCGCGACGACCGCGAATTGAAAGTCAAGGCGCGCTTGAAAGCCGGCGTCACACTGCAACAGGCCCGCAATGAACTCGCCGTGCTCGCTAAGAATTTTGAACTGGAATATCCAAACCTCAATCGCACACGAGGCGCTGCAGTCTACACCCAGTTTCAGCAGCGTATTCTCGAAGATGGCAGCTGGAAATTCGGCGTAATTTTCGTCACTCTTGCTCTCGCTGTCCTGCTCGTGGCTTGCACCAACGTGGCCGGCCTACTTCTGAGCCGTGCCCGCGCGCGAACTCGGGAAATCGCCGTTCGCTTGGCGCTCGGAGCCCCAGGCTTCCGCCTCATTCGTCTTTTGCTAACAGAAAGCCTCATCCTCGCTTGCCTTGGTGGGCTGGGCGGCATCGCCGTCGGCTACGACGTCATCGCGTGGTTCCACTCCAAACAGAGTATTGTCTTCATGACGGACTTGCCCGTCGGCGTGCCCTTCGAAATGGACAGGCGCGTCCTCGTGGTCTGCCTCGCGCTTTCCGCATTGAGCGCGCTTCTTTGCGGCCTCGCGCCCGCGCTGCAAAGCACACACACCGACCTCGTCAACGGACTCAAGTCCGCTGACGTGGACATGCCCGGCCGCAAACGCCCCTGGGGACGCAGCATGCTCGTGGTGGCGCAGGTGTCCACGTCGCTGATGCTGCTCACGGCCTCCTTCCTGATGGCGCGCAGTTTCGAGCGCAGCATGCTCGGCAGCACCGGCTTCGCCAAAGACCACCTGCTGATCTCCAGCTTCGACCCGCGCCTCGAACGGTACAACGCGGCCCAGACAAAACAGTTTTACAAGCTGCTCACCGAACGTGTGCGCGAAACGCCCGGCGTGCAGAGCGCAACGCTCATGCACTCCGTCCCGTTTGGACAGGAAGGCATCGACGCGGTCGCCTTCGTTCCCGAAGGCTTTCAGATGCCGCGCGATCGCGCGAACTTTGGCTCGCCCATGGACACCGTGGATGAAGGGTATTTCGATACCATTGGCATTCCCATCCTGCAGGGCCGCGGCTTCCTCACTTCCGACGCCGCAGACTCACCGCGCGTCGCCGTGGTCAATGACCAGTTCGCCAAACACTACTGGCCCAACGCCGATCCCGTGGGCAATCACATCCGCCTCGATAACGCCGCTGGCGTCCGGCTCGAAATTGTCGGCGTTGCGCGCACCATCAAATATCAGGACACACGCGAGCGGCCTATGGATTTGATCTACGTGCCGTTGGCCCAGCATCCTCTCTCGCGAATGACGCTGATGTTGCGCTCCAGAGGCGATCCGCTCCAGTTGATTCAGCCGTTGAAGGGCATTGTCCGCAGGCTCGACGCCAACCTGCCGATGTTCCAGACGCGGCCTTTCGAAGACCTTTACCTCAACAACGCCGTCAGAGGGCCGCAAATTGCCGTGGACCTCGTCGGCGCCATGGGCGCGGTTGGCCTCGTGCTCACCATCATAGGCCTGTACGGACTGATCGCGTACAACGTTAGCCGGAGAACTCGGGAGATCGGCATTCGCATGGCGCTTGGCGCCGGACGGTCCAGCGTGCTGCGCCTCGTGATGGGCCAGGGCCTCATGCTCGTCGGCATTGGCACGGTGTTTGGTCTCATGATGGGTTTCGGCATCGAACGCGTGATGAACGCGATGCTTTTCGACGCTGGCCACGTCGACCTCGTCGCTTATCTCGTCGTCGTGCCCTCGCTCCTTGCGGCCACCCTGGTGGCGGCCTATATCCCCGCCCGCCGTGCATCCCACATCTCGCCCACCCAGGCACTGCGCTACGAGTAAATCATGGCTCTCGGAGAGCCTGCAACGAGAGTGCCTATTTAACTTGGAGCATCCGGAGGGGCCAGTTCTGCGTGGGTATGCAATCGGGTTTCGCAGCAAATGCGTCGGCCTTACGCCGTGTAGGAAACCCCTCTCCTAAAGTTCCATTTCGACGCTTGAAGGTTCCTTCATTTAGTACGCTTGGCCGCTTTGAGCGTTCTTATAAACTTTAGGCCTACAGTCTCCAACTCGTCTAGATGCTGGCTAACGAAATTCAGCAACTCCGGAGAATCGAGCGCGGGCCCAGTCTCTGTGTCAACTTCGCACATTCCCAGCGCAATAATTCGAACGATGTGATCGGCCCCCATTTCCTTTGGTCCGGTCCACTCTCGGATGAAATCGTTGAGCCGCGCCGCAAACTCTGGGCTGCGGACCTGCGCTCTTCCCTGGTCAGTTATTTTTAGTTCCATTTTGCTGCCTTAAAAAGCTGCATGAAGCGAGCGCGCGGCACCGGCGCACTCTGAGTTCGAGCGCGTCCAGGTGTGCTCAGCGCGAAATAGACCTGTTTAAAGGCAAGGCCGAGCCCAATTACCGAGTAGGGTCCTATGTTCTGCAAATTTCATCCTTGCGCCGCGTCAATCAGGACGAGGGCGGATTAAGGTGCGGGCCCACCGCCGTGCGGAATGATAGGGAGGTAGTGGAAACCTCGACATCATTCGAAGCCTGCTACGCGCTGTCCTATCCGACTGCCGGCCGTGGTCAGCAAGGAGCGTCGCTACCGCGATACCTGGTGATGATTATGGCCGTACATCACGGTAGCTTGCCCTTACCAGAATGTTCGACATCGAACCTTGCAGTAATCGCATCCTACATAATGTAAAAGTGACTATCCGGGTATCCGAACTGGAGGTGCCACACCTAGAAATGTGGCGCTAGCGTAAATCTTGAGCGAGGAGAAGTCAATGCGCTACTCGATTTCTCGCCAACCGCCGGGGCTTTGCATTTGTTCTCACGGTTCTCACCGGTGTGCGCCGTGTTGTTCTGCACAAATCGAGCCTCCGAAGGTTTTAGACCAACCGGCGACGGTGGTCAGTCGCTTGCCCTAGACGGAGCTATGGTGAGAGGGATCCACCTCAGCCAGCGCGGCGAAAAAATATCTCTATCTGGAAACTTCCGGCAAGCCGGGAATTATAAGTGGTAAACATCACCAAAGCCAAAAAGCTATTTTTTGATAAAAGATGTGGACTTGCCAAAAGATGTCCGGGTCGACTCGCTCCAAATGATCGGCAATGGGTTGGCGCTAGCGGAAACCTTGAACGAGCCGAGCGCGCCCGCAGTTCCGAGGACCATCAACGTTCTGGACATCAGTCATCCTGAACATCCCCAGCTCATCCAGAGTTTTACCGGTGTAACGGCGCTGGCCGCAAGCTTCGACTTCAACCTGCTCTTCCTCGCGACTAATGAAGGGGACTCTGGATTTTGAGACGGCAATGGATGCAGCCCCCGTCTATCCCTGCGGAAGCTCAGTCTGCTATAGTACCGAATCCTAATTGTGAATGACTCGGGCGACACTTTCATATTGAAAAACGAAGTTGTCCGATATCGCTTTTGACCAGCCGTCGCCGCGCTATTGTGAATCTGGAGGGCGAGGTTGCGATTTTACTGCGCTGGCAGCGCCTTAGGTTTCCAGTGACGCCATTAAATCGGGGGTTTAGCAGCTGGTTTTCTGCCTATACCGCAAATCCATCCTTGTCACGATTCTCCATTAGCTGAACATCCGAGTAACCGGCCTTTGTAAAGAGTTCGCGATGCTCATTAACACTCGGCAGCGTCATGCCCGTTCGCGCGGCGTATTTTTCGGCAATCCGGGAAGCCATTGTGTTCCCTCCTTTGTAGACTTCCGCGATGATTATGAGCTTGCCGCCGAGCTTCAGGACTCTGAAGATTTCGCGCAGGTCCCCTGGCAAATTGGGCCACCAGAAGTGTGTTTCCACGGCGGTGGCGAGGTCGAACGTGTTGTCCGGAAATGGCAACCGAGAAACAGAGCCGTGGCGGACCTCAACGCGGCCAAGATCTATCCACCGAGCATTCGTTCTCTTTGTTACGGCGACGCTTTCCTCGGAATAGTCCACGCCGTAGACTTTTCCCTGCTTGGCGACTGCCGCTAACTTCGCGACTGTCCTGCCGCCACCACAACCCACATCGAGGATTGTGCCGTGGTTTTCGATCGAGATGTGCGCCAAGCCCCAGTCGGTGAGCTTGGAATGGCTCAAATTCATTCGCCGCAAAGTGAATCGGCCCAGCCATCCTGTTGGCTTGCTCAGCTGATTTGCCGACGCGCTTCTGTTTCTCACGGCTGTTCACCCTGTCAGACAGTCTAACGTTCCCCGAGTAAACTTTAAGGCCCAGCTTTTTAGTTTTTGTATTCTCCTCAGAGGTCAGTAGATAGCTTATGATCGAAAGCCTCAGGAGGACGACAATGAGGAACTTCGTTCGCATCGCAGGGCTATTTTTTTCGCCAGCGATTGTGTTTGCCCATTCTCCCCCACCGCGGAGCAACCGGCAGCTTCACCACAAGCTCCAACTTGGTCGCCGTCACAGGATATAGGCATGTTTGTGTTCGGGAAAAGTGGACCCGACCGCTGATGGGCGCCCTTTTACAGTGGCTTTGTACTGGGAAACACTTTACCGCAATCTCGTTTGCCAGCGCTTATTGCCGAGCAAATGGTGAGCGTGTAGATTCACGACCCTGGAGGAATCCCGGAGAAAGACATGTTGGTTCGGCCGTTGCTAGTGCTCAACTTCTTCGTCTTTTTGGTGATGCTCTCAATCGGGCTGCGTGTCAGCGGCGGACAGCTGCTCGAAGTTGTACGTAACCGCGCATTGTTCACGCGGACGTTGCTGGCAAATTGCGTCCTCATACCCGGTATTGGTTTCCTCTTGGTGAAACTCTTTCCGCTGACACCTGACGCCACTGTCGGCATACTGCTACTGGCTGCTATCCCAGGAACGCCAATTGCCTTGCAATTCACCCGCATGGCCAGGACGCGGTTGGCGTTCGCCGCCGTGATGACCTTCGTGCTATCGGTCATGAGCATCGCGTTAACACCAGTGGCTGTCGAAGTGATGCCGCAGACAGCGCAGCACAGTGAACGGCCGATACTGAACTTAATCACTAGCATTTTGATGTACATTGCAACGCCTTTGTGCGCCGGATTGTGGATAGCACGAAGGTTGCCGAAGCCGGCCTCTCGGTTGGTGCTGCCGCTCGAAATTCTTGCAACCGCGGTGTTTCTTTTCCTGATGTGGGAGACACGAATGGCGCGTCGAGAAGCCCTGTATGCGATCGCAGGCCGCGGGACCATTCTGGCCATGTTTTTGTTGCTGATTATATCGATGCTGATCGGGTGGTTTACGGGCGGCCCTGACCGAGAGTCGCGTCGCGTGTTGGCGACCTCTAGCGGCATGCGTAGTGTGATCGTCGTGTTATACATCGCGCGCTATTGCTTCCCCGGGACCAACATCTACATGATCCCTATTGTCTACCTGTCCTTGATGGTTCCCACCAATTTGCTTTTTCACTTGGCCTTCGTGGGATGGCACAAACTGCGGCCCACGGCGGCGCAAGCATAGGGTGCATCAAGTCTCGAGAATGTCTGATCGCATGAGACCTGTGCTTTCTTGGCGATTCCAGCGGACCCTTATTCCTTCTCACGACACTGCTCGCTCTTCCGTTCGCATACTGCCTCGGAGGTCGAGAACCTAGCTTTTTCGGCAGCAAATTCGACCCTGGCAGCGAACTTTTGTCGAGTGGGTGACTACGAAAACTTCTGGCTTGAGTTGCTTGCCAATGCGCGACGGAACAGGTCAGGCGCCCTCAGCCGCTCACAGGTCCGTTTGAAATCCTCAGCAGGGCCTTTCCACAGCAAATCGTCAATGGAGGTGAACACGGGTACATCGACTCGAAGTGTTGCGAGAGTGCGAAACAGCAGCGCATCTCCCCACGCAGCGAAAAGAGACTCGGCAAGGGGACGTGCTCTCCGTATTATCGGATCCCAGCGACGCCAATCGTTCGGAATGTCTTCCAGGTGAGGGTATTGCGAGAAGACAGCCGCTGCGGTCTTGGCTCCCCATCCTGCAATGCCGGGGTAGCCGTCGGCACTGTCACCTACCACCGCAAGATAGTCAGGAATCGACGATGGTTTTATTCCAAACTTTGCGACTACGCCAGCCTCGTCGCGGAGGGTCTCGCGCCGGCGGTCCAGTTGTACGACACGCGAGCCCACCACGCATTGGCCGAGATCTTTGTCGGGGGTGCAGATAAGAACCTGCCGAACGCGATCATCGTGAGCTGCCTTCGTCGCAGCCGAAGCAAGTGCATCATCGGCTTCGACTTCGATCATCGGCCACACGACTACTCCCATGGATTGCAGTGCGTCTTCGAGAATTGGGAATTGCGACAGCAATGCCGGATCCACGCCTTCGCTAGTCTTGTAGCCCAAGTAAAGATCGTTGCGAAAGGACTCAATCACATGGTCGGTCGCAACTCCGACGTGAGTTGCTCCTGCTTCGATCATTGAGAGAACCGATCCGACGACTCCGCGCACCGCAGCAATTTCTTGACCAGAAGCGTCTTTCGCGGACGGAACAGCGTAGAAGTAGCGGAATAGTTCGTAGGTCCCGTCAATGAGGTAAATATCCATGAACTCGACTCAGTTCGGAGGCAAAGTCGAACGAATGAACGTTGTTAGGCTGTATCCATCGCCATGAAAAGGCTGTTGAGCGACTCTGCGAGTGTAGGGTGCGCGTAGGTTGCGTCCCGCAACGCCGTGTACGGAAGCTTGCCCATCATGGCGGTTTCAAGCATGGACATGATTTCGCCGCCTTCAATGCCCAGCACCGCCGCGCCCAGAATTTGGTTCGTCTTCGCATCCACGACCGCTTTTATAAACCCGCGCGTCTCGTCTACTTCCAAGGCCCGCGCAACCGAGGTCATCGGCAACTTCGCAACGCGGATTTCTCTTCCTTGTGCGCGAGCTTCGCTCTCCGTGATCCCCACCCGCCCCAGTTGCGGATCGATAAAAAGACAGTAGGGAACTTGGCGGTCCTTGGTGGATGCTACTTTGTTTTCGAGAAGGTTGGCGCGGAGAATCCGGAAGTCATCGTATGAAATGTGCGTAAAGGCAGGGCCGCCTTTGATATCTCCCAGCGCGTAGATTTCCTTTGCCGTTGTTTCCAAACGCTCGTTCACGCGAACAAATCCACGGTTGTCAGTTTCGACTCCGGCCTTTTGCAGATTGAGCGTATCGGAATTCGGCACCCGCCCGGCGGCTAGCAGTAGATGAGAACCTGTAAGAGTAGCCGACTTGCTCTGAGTGCTTACCTGCAGCGAAATAACTCCGCCGGCCTCCTCAGCGCGAGTAGCCTTCGCATCGAGAAAAATCTCGATGCCATCCTGCCGAAGTATTTTTGTAACTTCTTCGGCAACATCCGGATCCTCCCCGGCCAGCAACTGCGTCCGCGACTGAATGATGGTCACCTTGCTACCGAACCGTCGAAACAGTTGTCCGAATTCAAGACCGATATAGCCGCCACCGAGAACAAGAAGATGATCAGGGACTTCTCCGAGCTCCATGATGGAAACGTTGTCCAGGTAAGCAGTTTGTTCGAGCCCCTCCAGCTTTGGGCGCGAAGCGCGCGTGCCAGCGTTGATGAACATGCGTTCGGCAGAAAACGTGCTTTCATCGCCATCCTTGGAGCGAACGATGATGCTTTTAGGGCTGCTGAAACTCGCTTCGCCGAACACGAGATCCAGGTTTGAAATCGCCTCAATTCGCCGCTGGATTCCGCCCCGGAAACTGTTTACGATATCTCGCTTTCGCTGGCGCGCCTTCTGTATGTCCACACTGACCGGACCGATGTGTACTCCATAATCGGCGGCTCGCCGCGCCAGGTATGCCACGCGGCCGCTCGCCACCATTGTTTTCGTTGGGGTGCACCCTTCGTTGATGCATGTCCCGCCGACGTGACTGCGTTCGATCAGAGCAGTCCGCAGATTGGCCCGTGCCAAAGCCATAGACAGCGGATTGCCTCCCTGTCCTGAGCCGATGACGATGGCGTCGTAGTGTTTGCTTGTAGTCATTGAAGAACTCCCTTTTCAATCCGCATCAGCGTTTTTTTTCGATTTCGAAAAACTCGCTGCGTCCGAATCGCAAAATCAAGAGGAACGCGAGACCGATCGACGATTACACCCTCGGGAGCTGGCGACGACGAAGTCAGGCACGAATTATACTTGTGTCTCTCAGAATCTCGAAATGCCTGATCGCATGAGGCTTATCTTTGCGTTCATAACTCGCTATTATTTCCGCGCCGAAGGGGGCTAAATCCCGAGTATGATGGCAAGCAGCTCATGGTTGCTCCTCGGGCAGACCAATGACGCGAGTGAATCCAGCAAAAACCTCCTCAGTGATCGATGATAAGGCATCCGCAGGCGATCCGATCCCGCCCAAGTGTGCCGTGATTGAGATACACGTCGGCGAATTGAAGCAGCTCTTCAACTCCATCGATCCGTCCCCATTTCGCGACAAGGACCTGGACCCCGGGGCTGAGGAGTTCATCGTTGGCTGGGCGAAGGACTTGCCGCGCGAGGCGGCCCTTGCTCTCGTCGTCGATCTTGATCGCCCGGCCGGTTTGCCGGACGAGGCCGCCGTGCTACGCGACGCTATCCACGAGTTCTTTAGACAACGTGCAGAGTCTTACCGTCGGCGTCTGCGCGAATTGTTCCGCCACGGCAGGACCAGCCTCCTGATCGGGCTCACGGTATTGGCAGGGGCCATTGCGCTAGGTGATTTTCTGGCTAATTTGCTGAAGACCAGCCGTATCGGCGAAATCCTGCGCGAGAGCCTCACGATCGGAGGCTGGGTCTCGATGTGGCGTCCGCTCGAGGTGTTCTTGTATGACTGGTGGCCCATTCGCAATGAGGCTCGGCTTTCCGACCGACTGGCAGCGATGCCGGTCCGCGTCCGGTACCTGAGCGCGACATCGGAGGACGCCTGGAAAGCCGATTGGCCAGCCGTGACACCAGCCGGAGCGCGGACGAAGTCCGAACAGCCACCAGATTGTTAAAGCGACACGATGAGAAGGCGATAGGTCAATCCTTCTTGTGCTTCGCCAAAATATTGAAGCCCCCCTGCTCATCTTCCAATCAGGTCGAGCAGGCGTGACATCGCGATAGGCCGCAGAGAATTTCGGAAGGGACGGCGTCCGCTTCAAAAACCACTACGGGCGAATTCGTGACCTTGATCGCGGTTCCGGAAGGACAGGGGTGGGAAAGAGTTAGAACCTGCACCTTCGCGCGAATACCGTTTTCAGCGGCCCAGTTCCCCATGCCGTAAGAGCGAAGGCCCCGACTCCCAAACCGAAACCAACCACAGGAACCTCGTCCAAGAGAAAACACCAGCCCCTGCATCGCCCCGATCACAACTAATTTCGATTTTCCGTTTTTCGAGTTCGCGCCATTTCCCGAATCTTGTTCAGATACCCCACATACACCGGGATCGGAATATCCGGGGAATCTCCGTCATTCAGAAAATGTTCTAGCTGTATCTCCGTTGGTATGCCCGTGATCACCAGTCGCAGTCTCGCGATCTCCAAATATTTCACCTTCCAGATCTCGAGCATCTGCGAACGAAACTCCTCGCTGATAAAACCCATCGTTCGATCGCCCAGATAGACGCCGTCAAAATGGTGCTCAGCCAAAGTGTTCCGCAACGGATCGCCCTTCGGCGAAAACACATAGACCAGGTGAAACGTATCGGCCAGATCGCCCCACAACTCTTTCT
>Ga0306923_10005855_pt1 | contig 12036 bp, 8 predicted proteins | sample sta12Can44000108_FD_203841 | JGI IMG/M metagenome (GOLD analysis project Ga0306923, IMG submission 203841) | Lab enrichment of tropical soil microbial communities from Luquillo Experimental Forest, Puerto Rico - statanox.12C.anox.44.000.108 (v2)... | ecosystem: Environmental > Terrestrial > Soil...
CAGTAAGGATGTCGGCTACCGGGACGAGTTCTATCGGCCCTACCACAAGTATCCTGCCAAGATCGTGGCCGTCCCCGGAAATCACGACGGAGAGACCTTCACTGGAACGGATCCGAAGCCGCTGGGGGCATTCTTAGCAAACTTCTGCGCACTCACGGCGGTACTCGCGCCCCAAGCTTCCGCGGCCGGGGTATTCCGCGAAACCATGACGCAACCCGGGGTCTACTGGATGCTCGACGCGCCGTTCGTGCAGATCATCGGGCTTTATTCCAATATCGCGGAGGGCCCCGGCGACCTGGAGGGCGCCAGTGGTGATCAGCAACAGATCACGTGGCTCAACAGCACACTCAAAGCAATCACAGCGTCGCGGAAAGGCAGCGTCCGTAAAGCTCTGATCATTGGCGTCCATCATCCGCCGTTCAGCCAGGGTGGTCACAGTGGCAGCCAGGCAATGCTAAAGCAGATCGACGACGCTTGTAAGGCGGCCGGAATCGGTCCCGATGCGTTGATCGCGGGCCATTCCCACTCCTACCAGCGCTACACGCGCAATCTCACGATTGCGGGAAAGCAGGCGCAGGTACCTTACATCGTCGCCGGATGCGGCGGTCATACCGATGAAGCCGTCGGCACAGCCTCGGGTCAGGTGGACGGCGATCACACGTTTGTGAAGTCCACGCGAGGCTACGGATATCTCAACATTGTCATCGACGCCCAACACCTGCAGATCGACTTCCATTTGGTGCTTTTACCGGGCGGCGCTGTACCGGGGACCGGCAAGACGCTGTTCGATTCGGTGAAAGTGAATCTAGCGACGGGCACACTTGTGTAGATAGCCCTCGGGCCCGTGATTCAGCAACCAAAATCGGGCAAAATCGGGAGAACTCCGGAACCCGGCAGTGGCAAAGAACGCCAAGCGGGACCGCGGGCTCGTTGATACCCTAGCGGAGGCGTCGGCCACAACATCTTTATGGAATCTTGGATCCGGCTCACGGTCCAGGTGCGCGCTGGCAACAAATCCGAGCTCTCCCAGGGACTTGCACATTCGGGGAAGCAGAGAAATATCTCCTATCGCCGGCTGGTGGGGGAATCGGACGTGGGCTGCGAACCTGGACTCCGATAAGCCCCTGGACGTGACGGGCGTGCGCACCGACCGCGCGAGGCCGCGCGATTTCATGGTCGAAGGACACGGAGCGGCCCATCCGGCGCATGCGCTGTCTATGCCGAGCGCCTCGAGCCGTTTCACAAGACCGCGTTGCGCAGGCTGGGAACGAGTCTTGGATTGCCGAAACCAAGCTCTTGGAAGGTCCGAGTGCCGGAGGGGTTCATCTCGGGATTCGCGGCCGTTCGAGCGCGCGAGATCTCGGCGCCGCCGCCGCGCTCGAAGGTGTCGCCAAAAGACCGATAGGGACAGCCGAGCGCGCCAAGAGGGCGCCGACTTAGATTGAGATTTCAACGACAGGCAATGCTACACGTCCGAAATCCTCGATACCTAAAGTTCTTCGGGTGTCCTGTCGCTTCGACTCATGGCTTGGCAATATCGGGTACCACAGAGGCCCTCATGGCATCGCGGCATCATCCGAACACCCTCAGGTCAATTCACGGATGTTTCCCCGAGGAGGACGGCGCATGCTTGCCCTTACGAAATCTGCGGTACAAATCCGGCGCAAATTCCTTCAGGACGTTTCCGGCCATGTCGATGCCGAGCTGAATTGCAAGTCTAGCAACCGCGTCTGACGCGTTCCGATTGTCCGGGTTGTAGGCGTTGGAAATGGCAACGGCGGTCGCATTACCGCCGATTTCCGAGAAGTTGAATTGAGTTTTGCGGTTGTCGCCGTAAGTCAAGAAGATCTGACCCATGGCGTACCCGAGCCGGGACCTCGAGCTCCCCGTACCGCGCCGGAAGTATCGCGGGTCTTGATGGAGCAGCGATGGATATACCCCTTCGGTCATTACATTTCCGATCATGAAGTCGCCATAGTTCGACCCGTAATAGCGACCATAACCTGCCATCCCTTGGCCGTAGGATGGCGTGGAATTCGATGCCTGACCGATACCTGCAAAAAAGCCCGTAAGAAGAAACGTTCCGGGGTCGAAAGAATCACGAGCCGCTATTTTGAATTTTTCTCCTGACGTCAGCGGCTTGGAAGTTTTCAAACTGGGATAGCTGCGGTGGTTCGGAATTACGCCAAAGATGCGCCTCGGCAACTGGTCCGGAGGCGGTGAAACTTGGGCCGGAGTGGAGCGGCTCGCTTGGCCGGTTGCCGGCGCAGTCTGATTCGACGAAGGTGTTGTTTGGCAAAAAACGGAAGGCACAGACATCCATGCCAGGTAAAAAGCCAGACGCTGGGCCGCGCGTTGGCGTACAGAGGGATTCACGCTTACGAGGCCTTTCAGTCCTAGCCGAACTACTTTATGGCCGATTCGGAACCACTTTGCGAGGGGTACCCGTCGGGCAATTCTCGAATCACACACGCTAGATGTTGATCTTCGCGGAGCCATGGCCGGTGCAGTTTTTTCAGGCCCCCAGTCGCCCACAGCCATCAGCCAGGGACCAGGACCACGGCCGCCAAAGGCTAGTTTGGCCTTGTTCCGCATTGGCGGCCCCGAGCAGCCGGCTTTCAAATGCGGTTGGAAACGGGGCGATTTCGACCCGGTCAGGTAGCGAACAGGCTGCGCCAACCACGCCCGCAGCCTCCGGAGTCGCGGATAAACGATATTTAGGAATCGAACGGACGGCTCACCGTGGATTGTTTTGACGCGGCAGAGTTTTGTGTTCCGAGCGGCGATCGAATTGTCGCCTGCCCGGAAGGTCCAGGGAGCCTCGGGAGGCCATGTTAACGCGAAATCGGCAGGTGTTCGGCTTTCGGCTAAGGTCAGCCGGAGCAGATCTTTACTCTTAAGCATCTTTTGCAGCCAGTTCGTCCAGCAGGGCGGCGGCCTCGGTCAATTTGTCAACCCCGAAGACCACCAGCGCCCGCGTCGACCCCTGTTCCAGTCCGCAGTAGGAGTAATCTATGTTGATCTGCCTTTCGCCCAACCGCGAGGCTGCCCGGCCCAACTCACCCGGCCGGTGCGCTAGCCTGACTACGGCAACGTCGGTCTGCTCGAAAATCATGCTCAGCCTGCCCAGGACCTCTTGGGCGCTGGCCGGGTCGTCCACCAGAAATCGGGCGAGGCTCTCGCCTTCCTCTACATACGATTGAAAAGCCAGAACGTTTACCCCACGCTCGGCGAGAGCGAGGAAGCACCTCCCGAGGGCGCCTGGTTTGTCTTCAATCGCTACCGTGAACTCCTTCGCCTTCGCCATGCGACTTGCCTCCCGGTTCCAGGACGTCGCCGACCGGCGTCGTGGTCTCTATAGTGTACCCGCCTGTTGCATTTGGCCGGATGACGATTCGCTCTAGGCCGTGCTTCCTGCTCCCGATGGACGCGAACCCCTTCCAGTTTGGCTTGAGGCGCCCGCCTCCTCACGCTCAGTAGTAGACGGAGTCCCCGGGTGCTTTTTACGAATAACGTGCCTGCCCGGCCCTCGCAATCCGGATCCACCGGCCATCGCGCCCCAGGGCCCCGACAACAGAGCAACTGTGCGGCCAATGGTCATCTCCGCCGGGTCGTGGCTCACAATCTTGGGCAGCAATCTCGACCGCGGCTCGGCGCAGGCGGCGAACGCCAACTCACCGCTTGATTGGCTCGCAGAACAGTAGCGAAACTGAACAGGACGGCGGTGCCCTTGTCTTATACTTCACCAACGCAGATCACCGCCTGCTTGCCGCTTGACCCATCCCCGCCGCCGGGTATCCCCGATTACCATCAAGGCGAGCTTGAGGTGACCGTCTCGGAGGCCGGCGGCGATGGACGCGACGCCCGGGGTATTGATTAGCACGCTCGAGGACGGATATTTGACGATCCGGGCGACGGGACTCGGAGCCAATGGTCGCAGGTGGAGTCCCGAGGAAGTTCCGAAGGATCTGGATGGGTTCGAAGTTCTGTTTTAGGGGTGAGCGGCCGTCAAGAAGCGACCAAGTCGGTGGCTGCCGAATGCTGTTACCGAAATGATTGAAGTCACAGTTCGTCATACATCGGGCGATTTCCTTTGCCATTTAACCCCAAGAATTAACGCACCGGCTTCGAATAAACAATCGATTTCTAAGTTGGGTCAACTCGCTTTGTCATTGGAATTTTCAGTGGAGCTTAGCTAAGGAACAGGGTCGATGCCGGCAAGAGCGCGCAAGAATCCGACGTTCAATTAGGAGACTCACACGGTCATGGTGGCCTCGCGATCGTTCGTTCTCGCAGCCGGAGCCACGGATGTCCCTCGAGGCGATTCAACCGAACTCGTAAGGGAGAAATATGAAGCTTTATTTTTGGAAGGCTGCAGTAGGCACGCTTGCGGTCTTGAATTTCCTGGCAAATGGCAGTGCCAATGCACAGGCGCAAGCCGCTCGCGGCAAGCACCCTAACATTCTAGTGATCATGGGCGATGACGTCGGATGGTTCAATATCAGCGCGTATCATCGGGGAATTATGTCCGGCAAAACACCGAACCTTGACCGGCTGGCAGCCCAAGGCATGATGTTCACCGACTATTACGCCGAGGCAAGCTGCACGGCCGGTCGTGCCAACTTCATTACCGGCGAGCTGCCCCTCCGCACTGGGCTGACGACGGTTGGACAGGCGGGAGCTGATGTGGGTATCCCGGCCCAGGCCGTGACACTCGCTACGGTCCTGAAGGCGCTCGGCTACGAAACCGCCCAGTTCGGGAAGAACCACCTGGGCGACTTGAACAAGTACCTGCCGACGGTGCATGGTTTTGACGAGTATTTTGGGTACCTGTACCACCTCGATGCGATGTCGGACCCGTACTGGTTCGACTACCCGCAGGACTGGATCGACAAGTATGGCCCGCGCGACCTGATCCACTCCTGGGCAACCAACAGGGACGATTCCACGGTCGAGCCACGCTGGGGCAGGGTCGGCAAACAGCGGATCGTGGACGAAGGCCCGTTGGCACCGTTCCCGAACATGGCGGGGCGGCAGAATTGGCAGGAAAGCCGTAAAGCGAAATACGACATGGAGACGTTCGACGACGTCCTGGTTCAGCACAGTAACACCTTTATGGACAAAGCCAAGAAAGATGGCAAGCCGTTCTTTATCTGGCACAACACGACACGCATGCACGTGTTCACCTACATCCCCCCGAAGTATCAGGCGATGATGAACCACCGAAACAACTACGGCCTGGAAGAGGCCGGCATGGCTCAGTTGGATGACAGTGCCGGCGCACTGCTGAAGCACCTAGCGGACATCGGCGAAGCTGACAATACGATTGTTATCTTCACGACAGATAACGGCGCGGAAGTGTTCACCTGGCCAGATGGCGGCATGACGCCCTTCAGGGCCACCAAGGGCACCGTTTTCGAGGGCGGATTCCGGGTGCCGGCGATGATCCGGTGGCCGGGAAGAATCCAGCCGGGCAGAGTCGAGAATGGTCTCTTCTCGGGCCTCGACTGGCTGCCTACGCTCGCCGCAGCGGCAGGGAATCCCAACGTCACCGAGCAGCTGCTCAAAGGTGTGACGCTGTGCGACGAACCCTATAAGAATCACCTGGACGGCTACAACCAGATGGACCTGCTGCTGGGTAAGGGGCCATCGGCACGCCACGAACTGTTCTACTTCGGGGGACCGCATCTGGGCGCCATCCGGATCGACGACTTCAAGTTCCAGTTCTATCAGCAGCCCTGGGGATGGCCTGGCGAAAAGGTCACGACGGACATGCCGACGATCGTCAACGTTCGTCAAGATCCCTTCGAGCGGACACCGTCCATCCGCGGCGAGACCCTAAACAACGAGGGCGGAGGGTATATGAACGATTTCTATGCCCGCGAATTCTGGCGCTTTGTCCTTGTGCAAAAGCGGGTGGCAGCGCTGGCGGCCACAGCGGTCGACTATCCTCCGATGCAGGCGCCTGCCTCGTTCAATCTTGACGCGGTCAAGCGCCAGGTCGAAGAAGTGATCAAGGCACACGAGGGGCAGTAGTCTGTCAAGATGGTGGGGACCACAGCAACCACCATCGTTTTGCACGCCGTGGTGGATTGAACCGCGAGACGTGGCATCCGCGCCGGACAGCTCTGTCACAGTCGTGCCCTCGCCTTGTGCCCGGTCGGGCAATCCGATCTGCGCAAACAGTCACGTCAGACAGGTCCCAGGGTACCGAGTGTGGCCGGGACAGAGACGATATGGAGAGATGTTCGAGACCACGACCCAAGCTGCACCCCTGGACGGAGTTCGAACGACGATAACCCAGAACTACCGCGTCGGGGCGTGAATCCCTGGCGGAGGCTACAGGAAGCAGAACACCTGAGATCATCGGGATGGCCTTCAACTCTGCTCCCCGATTAGTCGGCCGCATTCCTACGCCCAGCGCAGTCGCAGCCGGACCTTCCGAACAGAGTCGAGGGGCGGATACCGGCTCCCTCGGCAGGCCCCGTGTCACGCCGCCAGGCCAGGGAGTCCGGCGGGCTGGGAGGGCGTCTGGCCTGTTAACCACGCGACGCCATCTGCTTCAATCCCCTTCCAAAATAGAAAGCCGTGGGTGTCTGGCTGTCCCAGCCGACGTTGCAGTGGGCCACCGACCATTTCTCTACCTTTCGCGGTTCGAGCACCGGCTTGCCGAGCGCGGGGCACGATAGGCAGTAGCTGCCTTCGTGATCCCCGATCCAGATCAGGTTGCGGTCCCATTCGACGAAAACATTCTCCGTCATCCCTCGCCACCAGCTATCGTAATTGTCGATTTCGCCTTCGTGCGGCGGCACGAACCAGCCCACTTCCTTCGGTGCCGTCGGGTTGGCGAGATCGAACACACGGACACCGGCGTTGAACCACGCGACCGCCATGATCTCCGGCCGCGAGGCGCCCGGCGCCAGCCAGCATTGCGTGTTGTGCGAGCCGAAACGGCCGCGGGCGAAGCAGAAATCGCTATAGGGAGCGCCCGGCGGTGCCTGGGGGCGCGGAAAAAAGCCGATGATCTTCGGGTTGCGCACGTCCTTCACATCGATCACATAAGGTGTGTGGTAGACTTCGCGGCAGTCCGCCTCAAGCGCCTCATGCGTGGCCACGACGAGGTTCTGCAAGCGTGGATGCGCCGCGTCAGCAATCACCGGATAGCAGGTGTGGAACGGAATCGTGCCGATGGCGTTGAATTCATACTGCACTTTTCCATACGGCTTGGGCTTGGTGATATCACTGAGATCCATCACGTACATGCCGAACGCCCCGAAGCCGGCGTAGCCGACCTTGCCGCCATCCTCGACGCGTCTGGGCACGCTGAGGGCGCCATGGTTGCCGGTCCAGGAGGCACGATCGCCGGCAAACACGTACTTTTTGTACTCGGCTTCCTCGCCCATGCGCTGTCCGGGAACCCACCAGCGCGAGACCTCCTTGACTCTCGCCGGGTCGGACATGTCGACGATCATAATGGCGTTGCTGAAAGGGCGCTGATGGTTCTCCAGCCGAAGCTGATCGTCCCAGCCGCAGTCGAGGTACGCGTACTTGCCGCCATCGTAGAAATTGTGATGCGTTCCGTTGCCCTTCTCGCCAGTGCTGTATTCCTCAAGCAGCTCGGGCTTGGCGGGATTGGTGATGTCGTAGTTGCGAATCCCGCGCAGGCCTGTGAAACCGACCACGCGGTCACGCAGCGGCTTGTCATACTGACCGTCGGGAAATTCGGGCGTGGCGGAGGTGAGGGGCGTGGCTGCCGTGCACATCATGATCCATTTCTTCAGGTCGGTTCGGTAGACCACGGCTCCGGGACCTCGTGTGACGTTCTTGTTCATGACGACGGGATTTTTGGGATCGCTGACATCGACGAAGCCGCCATTCGCCGGCAGCAGCCGCTGCTTCGCTCTCGCCCACATCGCCATCAGTGGTTCGCCGCCGGCAATCGTCGAGCCCGGGATATGGCAGACCACCTCCATGTTGTGCATGTACGCTTTCTTGTCGAGAAAATCGAGCGCGCCCAGAGGCAGGCGGAATGGCGGCGAGCCGCCACCGGGTGTGAGCCCGGTCACCTGGGCCCGCGCGCCGATCGCGCCGGTGAGACCGGCTGCCGCTGCGCCGAGAAACGACCTACGGTTGAATCCGCTTGGTTTCATACGATCCCCCTCACATCTTTACGCCCAACTCTTTCGCGCGCGCTAGCACCTGGTCGGCATAGGTGACGCGGCCCGGATCGGTTCCGCCCTGAATCGCCAGCATGTAGGCGGCCTCGTGATCGACGTTGCGAAAGCCGCGCATCACGCCGGGAGGGACGGAGATGACATCGAACGGCTCCAGTTCGACTTCTTGCTCGCCGTGATCGCCCCACACGATCGCGAAGCGGCCGGTCAGCGGGATGAACACTTCAACGGTCTCGTGGTCATGAAGCGCAGCCCCGTTTCCGGGTTCGGCGCGGACGTACGTTACATTGAAATCCCGTGCATCGGCAATGGCCGGCGCTACCGTTTGGTCTTCGGTTACGCCTTGGCCGATCACGTTGAAAACATCCCTGGCGTGCCCGGGAATCGCAGTGTCGAGAAACCCGCGCGGGATGGGAGTCAGGTCGCGGAAGCGCGCGATGCGCTTCTGCATATCCTTGACGGAAATCGAAACCATAGTATCGAGGATACCTGATGCGGTCTATTTCCGGGCAGCGGCTTGCCGGAGAATGGAAATCACCGCCGCCGTGTCATATCCGCCCATGCCTTGCGCGGCGGCCTCGGCAAAGTACGGGACACTGGCGCTGAAGAGTGGCACGGGCGCTCCGCACTGGAGGGCAAATTCCGTAATCAGGTTCAAGTCCTTCTGAAAGACGTCAACTTTCATCATCGGAGCGGCATACGTATTGGCGGCCATACTCGGTCCGCGCACTTCGAGCATGCGCGAGGTGGCGGCGCTCGCGGCCAGCAAGTCCACCAGTTGGGCGGGGTCGAAGCCGGCTTTCTCTCCCAAAACCAGCGCCTCGGCCGTCGCCAGAATGTGCACGGCCACCAGCAGGTTGGCGATGTATTTGAGTTTCGACCCGGCTCCGAACGGACCAACATAGCGCACCGATCGGGCGATGTGCGCGAGCAGGTCGCGGGCGCGCTCGAACTCTCCGCGATCACCGCTGGCAAAAACTGTGATCTCTTTGGTCTTGGCCTGCGGGCCGGTGCCGCTGATGGGCGCATCGAGCATGGCGATGCCGGCTTCGGCCAGCCGTCGGCGAGCCTGCTGCTTGGCCTCGAGTGCAAGCGTGCTGGTCTCGATGACGAGGAGGCCGGCGCGCGCCGCCGACAAAATCCCTTCCGGCCCGAACAGCGCATCTTCGAAAGCGCGCGGGTGCGGCAGGGAGGTGATCAGCGTATCCGCCTCCATCGCGACGGCGCGCGCAGACCGGCGGCACTCGCCTCCCGCGGCCTCGAGCTCGTCCATCTGAGCTTGAACCGGGTCGTATCCGACCGTGCCAACACCGGCGGCCACAAGGTGCCGCGCGAAATTCCCGCCCATGATGCCAAGGCCGATCACCCCCGCGCTGAGCCTTTTGCGTTCCATAACGGAGCCTATGCTAGCATCGAAGGCTAATGTCTTTCAGCCGCAGCACTGGCGTTTCCATCGAACCTGCTCGCCAAGCCGCGGGCTGGCGCATGTGGGTGGCCAGCGTGGCGATGATGCTCTGCTCGTGGCTGTCCTACGTGGACCGGCAGATCCTCGCCGTACTTTCGCCTCTGATCCTGCGGGACACAGGCCTGACGGCGCAGAGTTATGGCGAGGTGGTGTCGGCGTTTTCCATCGCGTATATGATCGCCAATCCCCTATGGGGTTCGATCCTCGATTACGTCGGCCTGCGGATCGGGATGCTGGCAGCCGTCACGATCTGGACTGTCGCCAGCACGGCGCACTCGTGGATGGCCGGGTTTTTGGGGTTCGCAGCGGCACGCGCCCTGTTGGGATTGGGCGAAGGGGCGACGTTTCCAGGCGGCCTGCGGGCCTCCATGGATTCGTTGCCGCCGGACCGGCACTCGCGAGGTCTGGCGATTTCCTACAGCGGCGGGTCTTTGGGGGCGATCCTGGCGCCGCTGGTGGTGGTGCCCATCGCCGTGCGCTTCGGCTGGAGAGCCGCGTTCTTGTTCTCCGGCGCGCTCGGCGTGGCGTGGCTCCTGATGTGGACCGGTGTCGCCCAGCCACCCTACTTGAGCCCTCCGGAACGTAAGGCGCAGCGACTAGCGTGGCCGAATCCCTTCGAGAGACGCTTCTGGGCGCTGGTGACCAGTTACGCACTGGGGGCAATCGCGATCGGCCCGATTCTTTATTTGAGCCCCCTCTATCTCAACCGCGTGCTGCAGTTCTCCGAGTCCGATCTCGGCAAAGTGCTCTGGATTCCGCCATTCGGCTGGGAACTGGGCTATTTCTTTTGGGGCTGGGCGGTCGACCGGTTCGCCCGCAACCAAGCCCGTCCCGTGGGGATGTTCGTGCTGCTGGCGGTCTCGTCGATTCCGATCGCGGCCGTGCCATGGTCGAGTTCGCCGGCGCTGGTGCTACTGCTGTTTTTCTGGTCGATGTTCATCACCGGCGGCTTTCAGATGGTGGCGTTGCGCACCGGCGCCCGCGCGTACCCGCGCGAGAAAACGGCCCTGGCGGGCGGGACCGCGTCGGGTGCATGGTCGGCCGTCGCGGCCGTCGCGCTGCCCATTTTGGGGCATTGGTTCGATCAGCACCGCTTCGCCGAGATCTTCTGGCTGGTAGGGCTGACGCCGCTGGTCGGGGTTTCGCTGTGGCTGTGGCTCAGTGCGGGGACGCAAACCAAGCGCGCGTCAAACGCGCCCCATCCAGTGCCCTAGCCCTTTTGGGTGCCCTCGACTTTTGGCAAGCTTCCCGTCGGAAGCCCAACCGAAGGTGTCGGGCTTGGTGCGCCAACTGAACCATCAAGCAGTTGCAAAAACCGAGTGTTGGTTTCCTGCGGAACCGTTCCGGAGCGGCCCGAACCGCGTCGGAGCCCAGCCAGACCAGATCGCGGTGATCCAGGACCGTCTCAAACGCTTCCGCCAAGGCCTTCGAGCGCAACCCGTGGGCTGCGGCAAGCACCCGCGTCGCCCCGACCGGTTCGACGACTGAGATCCGGGCGCCATTCGTCACAAAGTTCTCGGCGAGGCGACCTGCCGGAAGTCATCCCGGCTTACAGCGCAGGTCGAGCAGAACTCCGGATCTGCCGTTGGAGGTGACCTTCGGCCCGGCAAAGGCCGTGCCGCCCCTGGCAAGGAAAACCGTGGCTGCGCCCACCGCTAGCGGGCGACACCGACCGCGACTCACTCGAAGATTTCAGACTGCGGCTTGCGCAGTGACGCGGTCAGGCAGCGTCTTGGCGGCGATCGAGCGGAATTCGGCGTCGGTCAGAAGACGCTTATGCTCAAGCGAGAACTCTTTGACGGCACTCACCACTCGCATCGCTTCGTCCTCAGTAAACTCAATGCCCAGCTTCTTCAGGGCGTTCTTGATCGAATCGATGCCGCTGCCCTTGCCCAGCACGACCTGGGCGGGCGGCTGGCCGACCACGTCCGGACGGTACGGGAACAGCTCGGTCGGATGCTGCTCGCCGCAGTTCTGGAACCAGCTGGCGATGATGCCGGATTCGATCTGGAACAGGGCGTCGCCAACCACCGGCCGGTTGCTCGGTACGGCATGGCCGGAGAGTTGCTGCACCAGACGCGCCAGGCCATAGAGCTTCTCGTATTTCAAACCGACATCGATACCGTACAACGTGAGCAGCGCCATGGCCGTCTCTTCCATGGGAGTGTTGCCGGCACGTTCACCCAGCCCCAGCACGGTCGAGTGAATCACCTCGACGCCTTCGGCCACTGCCATAACCGTGTTGGCGACGCCCATCCCGAAATCCATGTGGAAGTGCGCTTCGAGGCGCTTGTTGATGCGCGCCTTCACCTGCCGGACCAGGTACTGCATGGCGTGCGGGGAGACCACGCCGAACGTGTCCACGAGCGCCAGCGCGTCCATATGCCCTTCATTGGC
>Ga0306923_10005865_pt1 | contig 12027 bp, 10 predicted proteins | sample sta12Can44000108_FD_203841 | JGI IMG/M metagenome (GOLD analysis project Ga0306923, IMG submission 203841) | Lab enrichment of tropical soil microbial communities from Luquillo Experimental Forest, Puerto Rico - statanox.12C.anox.44.000.108 (v2)... | ecosystem: Environmental > Terrestrial >...
ACTTGCAAGAGGACTTCGGCCAACGCCGCCTTGGAACTCGGACCCGGGGGCAGCGGCTGGACGAAGTCGCAATTCAACCATACGGGGCGCATCGCAGCCCAGGCAGGCTTTGGACTCTTCCATGCCGAGCCGGACTTTTACTATTACCTCGACAAGGATTTGGTCTTGGACATGACTGGCATTGCTCCCCAGATTGGGACCACCAGTTACGACCGGCTAGGTGATCTGCATCCGGAACGATGCCCCGCGCATCCGGATGGACCGGCGATGCTTCTGTCCACGACCGGGATATTGCTATGCAGCCGGATTTTGTGGAGCGCCTTTTCGAAGCTTTGCCCAAGGCCTACCAGACGCTGAGCTTAAACGAATACATAGGGATTCTTCATGTCCAAATCGATTCCTCAGGCGCCGACAGTTGGCAACTCACCTTCGGCTTCGACCCACACTACTGTGCTTATTTTGAAGGGCACCCTTCTTCGTGGCGCTTGTGGCTCTCGGACCCCATCGGGGAAAGATTGAAGGCTTGGCTAGGACTTGAAGATTTCTGTGGACAAGACGACGTCCCTTAGGATCAAAGCTGTTGACTTCCTTCGTGGAACCATGACCATCGATCTTCCCGCAGGATTGCGGACCCACGTGTGGACACTCGAAGCGGCAAAGACCAGTAGTCAGAAGCCAAGAGCCAGCAGTCAGAATGAAACACCCTAAGGCAGGTTTTGGTCTGACTCCTGACTCCTAGAGAGGACGACTCGGATATGGCGAACGATGTTTCGCTTCTGGCGGCGGAATCGGGGGTTGCTCCAGCGGTGGTGCCGGCGACGGGGAAAATACCTGCGAGCGCCTCTGCCCCCGAACGGCTGGCCTCGCTGGATGCCTTCCGCGGCTTCATCATGTTCTGGATTATCGGGGGAGAAGGACTGATGGCCGGGCCGCAGGCCCTTGGCCATAATCGCATCATCGACGCGATTGTTTATGAGCTCAACCACACTCCCTGGCAAGGCTTGCGCTTCTACGATTGCATCTGGCCGAGCTTCATGTTGATGGTGGGACTTTCGATTCCCTTCTCCTTCTCGAAGCGTTCCTCACTCAGACTTGCTGCCAGCAACTGGGTCACGCCCTGAGGCGCACGGTGGTCCTGTTTCTGCTTGGTTCAGTACGCGAGTCTGTCTCGCTACGTTCGCCATACCTTGTTGAACTCAGCAGCGCTCTGCAACCGATCGCGATCGCCTATTTGGTGGCCTTCCTGATGGCGCGCAAGTCCTGGAAGTTCCAGGCTTCAGTCGGGGCACTCATCCTGGCCGGTTACGCCTTCCTGTTAGCCTTCGTACCTGCCGCCGGGATCCCTGCCGGTACATATGCGCTGAATCACAACTTGGTACATTATGTCGACATCGCCCTGTTGGGGCAAAAACATTGGGACATCTGGCCCTATGCGCCCGAGGGGTGGGGAACCGTGCTGAGCACGATCCCCACTATCTCCACCACCATTCTCGGCCTGCGAATGGGAGAGTTGCTGATGAGCGGCCGCCCAAAGGGGCCACGGCAAGGCTCATTGGGGGAATCGGACTTTTGTGCCTGGCGCTCGGCCACGTTCTGAGTCCTTTTGTGCCAGTCGTCATGAAACTGTGGACCACGTCGTACGGCCTCGTTACGGCGGGATGGACCTGCCTCATGTTTCTGTTCTTCTATTGGATGATCGACTTACAGGCCTGGCGGAGGTGGAGCTTCCCCTTCGCGGTCATCGGCGCGAACGCCATTTTCATTTACATGTTCAGAAGCCTCATCCATCTCGGCTCGATCGTTGGTGTCTTCACCCAGGGCATCGCCAGGCTGCTGCCGGGATCAGGAGTGCTTGCCGAGGAGGTTGCGGTCCTTGTTGTCGAATGGCTGATCCTGTTCTGGATGTACAAGCGAAAGATTTTCATCAAAGCGTGATCTGGAAATTGGAAACCGGAGAATGGAAATTGGGAAATGCAACTAGCATGCGGTATACGGTAGATGGTATGCAGGGAACCTCTGCCTCGTATGCCCTTTTCTGCCAACCCAGTCTCCACCCTGTATACCGTGTGCCATCTACCATATGCGGCCTGCTGGCCTTGATTTTGTTCTCCGCCGCCGGAGTGCGGGCCCAACATAGCCCGCTGCTGCCGTGGCCGCAGCAGATACGTTACGGGTCCGGGCAGCTTGCCGTGCGAGGCCTGACAATTCGCGTGGCTGCCGAAGGAAGCACCGAGGATCGATTTGCTGCTCAATCGCTTTCGGATTTCCTCTCCCAGCGCGCATCGGAAGCGATTCCAACCAGCCAAGGTGAGGTTTCGCGTCCGGCTATCGTTTTGAAAAGGACAGGTTCGGTCGATGCGATCCCTCTTCCGGGCGAACACCTGGGGCCCGAGTCTCGTGAGGCGTACACCCTAAAGGTTACGCCTGAGGGTGTCGAGATTGACGCTGTTTCATCAGCCGGGTTGTTCTACGGAGTTCAAACTTTGGGCCAGATGGTGGAAGGCGAGGGGGCAAAGGCAATCCTGCCGGAGGCGGAAATTCGCGACTGGCCAGCTCTTGCCTACCGCGGCACGATGGTGGACATGAGCCACGGCCCTCTGCCCACCGTAACCGAGGTGGAACGGCAGCTCGACTTTCTCTCGCGCTTCAAAGCCAACCAGTATTACTTCTACAATGAAGCCAGCATCGAGCTTAAAGGATACACGCTCCTCAATCCGACGGGGCGTTTCAGTCAGGATGAAATTCGTCGCATCATCGCTTATGGCCGTGAGCGGCACATCGATGTGGTCCCCTGCCTTGAACTCTATGGACACCAGCACGACTTGTTCCGTGTGGAAAAGTACTCGGACCTGTCGGATGTTCCGCATGGGACCGAGTTCGATCCAGGCAATCCCAAGGTCATCACGCTGCTCAGGGACTGGGTAAACCAGTATGTTCAACTTTTCCCTAGCCCGTTTGTTCACATTGGGTTCGACGAGACCTTCCAGATCGAAATGGCGGCCAAGGAGTCGGGCGGAGCTGCCGAGCCGGCCAAGTTGTTCTTCGAACAATTGCAGCGCGTTCGAGACCTCTTCCAGCAGCACGGCAAGACGGTGATGGCCTGGGGCGACATCATGGTGAAATACCCGCAGATTATTTCTGAGCTTCCACCCGGCTTGATCGCCGTGGCGTGGGAGTATGACCCAGGGCCGGAGGAACACTACCAGCAGTGGCTAGGGCCTCTTGCCGCGCACCGCGTGCCCCACATGATCGCTAGCGCGGTGACGAGCTGGAATTCTGTGACTCCAGACTTCATCCGAAGCTTCGACAACATTGACACATTCCTGGCAGCCGGCCGCAAGTCAGGAGCCGCCGGCCTCATGAACACCATCTGGACCGATGACGCACAGATGTTGATGCGCATGACCTGGCCCGGAATGGCCTATGGCGCGACGGCAGCTTGGGAGACAGGGCGGATGGTCCGCGGAGTATTCCTCAACAACTACACACATGTGATGTATTCCCCAACGGTGGCGACGGAAGCCACAGTCGCGCTCGATGACCTGGCTCGGTCGGAAGCCGAGTTGCAGAAAGTCTTAGGCGGCGAAACAATGCTCGCCCTATGGGGCGATCCCTTTGCTCCTTCAATCCTCAACAAGTGCGCGGAGAACCGGGATCACCTCCGCCAGACCCGACTGCTGGCGGAAGACGCCGAGGAGCATCTGGACCGAGCGCTTGCTCTCGGAGGGGACCCCGCCACGCTAAGCAGCCTACTTTTCGGAAGTCGACTCCTCGATTACGCTGGGCAAAAGTTTCAGACGGCGCCAGAGCTTGAAGAGATGTGGCGAAAACTTGGGCCAAAGCGCCCAAACAGCGAGATATGGTGGAATGAGTGGAGCTCCCAAGTAACCTACCAGGACCACTCCCGACTGGTGGACCTGATGGACGCCATTACTGAGCTTCGCGCCGCCTATCGTTCGGAATGGCTGGCGGAATACACGCCGTACAGGCTCGAATCGGCTTTAGGACGGTGGGACGCCGAATTCGAGTATTGGCGCCGGCTCCAGGCGCGTTTGGAGGCTTTTTCGCGGACCTCGCGCGAAGGTGACACTCTTCCCCCCCTTGGATCAATTGCGTTGCAGAAATGACCGGAAAGGAGTGTGGCCGCCCGCGGCCTTTAATACAAAATCCAAAATCTAAAATCCAAAATCGACGGAACACCCCGCCACGACGCGGCTCGTTTCACTGTGGGCATCGTAGGCTTAGGGTTGATGGGCACAAGCATCGCGACCTGTCTGCTTGCGGCTGGACATCCTGTGGTGGGTGTGGAACGCAACCCATTGAAGCGGTCGAGCGCCCGGCGGCGAACCCTGGCTTACCTCAGACAGATGCGGGCAGAAGGCTTAGTGAAGGGCGATCTCCGGCCTCGGCTGGGGCGCTTCATTGTGACCAAGGAGTACGCTGCGCTCGCGGACAGCCAATTGGTTGTCGAGTCAATCGTCGAAGACCTGACAGCGAAACGGGAGTGTCTGCGAGAGATCGAACACTTCGTCAACCGGGACGCTGTCATCGTCAGCAACGCATCGGCGATACCCCCCTCGCTGCTGCAGCACGGCTCAAAGCATCCCGATCGCATCCTCGGCATGCACTGGGCTGAGCCTGCCCACACTACGCGTTTCATGGAAATCATCTGCGGGGACCAGACCAACGAGAAATTTGCGGAACGTGCGAGAAAGCTGGCGCAAGGTTGGGGCAAAGAACCCTCCGTCCTGCGCCGCGACATTCGAGGGTTCATCACCAATCGGTGCATGTACGCGCTCATGCGCGAGGCATTTCACTTGGTAGAGGCCGGCTACGCCACCGTCGAAGATGTGGACCGGTCCATTCGCAACGACTTCGGCTATTGGATCACCTTCGCCGGCCCTTTCGCTTCATGGACCTCACGGGCATCCCGGCTTACGCGGCTGTTATGCGCGACCTCTTCCCCGAACTCAATTGCTCGAAGGAAGTCCCCACCTTGATGCGCCGGATGGTGGATTCGGGCGCGCAGGGCGTTTCCAACGCCAAAGGCTTTTACCGTTACTCGCCGGTCCAAGCCAGGCGCTGGGAAAAGCTCTTCATGAGGTTCAGCTACGAGATCCGCGCCCTCGCCGAAAAGTATCCCGCGGATGTCGGCGACCACAGGCGCAAATCGTGACGCGCCGGCTTGCGCCACGAAATCCGGCGGGGCAGGCCACCTCTGAAGGGAAAGGAAGCATGCAGGAGACCTTGACGATTGACTTGAAGGCACGGCGCGGCATGTCGCTCCGCTCGTGGTTCTTTCTCTTCAGTTGCAACTTGATGTGGGCCCTGCAATTCACTTGCATCAAGCTAGTCCAGGAGCAGGTGGGGTCGCTGTTCACAGTCTGGGGTCCAATGACACTCGCGACCGTGATGCTCTACCCGCTCATTCGCATGGAGCATGCCACAGGCGAGCGAAGCCGCGGACGCAAGACGAGCGATATCCTGGCTTATTTCTTGCTGGCTCTGCTCGGGGTGTTCCCAGGGCAGGTACTCATCACCTGGGGGACGCGCATGTCGCTGGCGAGCAATGCGGCGCTGCTGATGTTGACCCTTCCTGTTTCGACGGCCTTTCTCGCCTTTGTTTTCCTTGGCGAAAGGATGACAACGCTTCGTTGGATCAGCTTCGCGCTAGCCATTGTCGGCGTGCTGCTTTGCTCCGACATTGACTTCCGCAGCCTCAATTTCGGAAGAGGATATCTTTATGGAAATGCCTTGATCTTCGTGGGCACGTTGGGAAGCGCTTTCTATAATTCCTACGGCAAGAAGATGCTGGAGCGCTATTCGCCGATGGAGATGCTCTTTTACACCTATGTGGCCATGTTCGTCATCATGACACCGCTAACTCTCAGCCGGGAAGGGAACGTGTTTGGCGCCGTCCAGCACTTCACGGGCCGTACGTGGATCGGCATGGCCCTGTTGACATTCTTTCACAACTACCTCTCGATGGTTCTGTTCTTGAAGGCCCTCAAGCATCTGGAGGCAATTCAGGCGGCGCTTTCCAACTACCTGATCTCGTTCTTCGGAATTCCGATTGCCACTCTCTGGCTTGGCGAGCGACTGAAGCCCATCGCGATCATGGGTGGAGTGATGGTCCTGGGAAGCACCTTGGTGATCACGCTTTGGCGTGAGAAGGCAACCGCACCGGCAACGGAGAGTTGAAGCGAACACCGCCGGACTGAGTACACCTGCGAAAGCTGTGCAGTTCTGGAGAGACACAGGAGGCTCTGCGAGCATGAGCAAAGTTGAAGTAAAACACCCGGAGAAGGAAGTCTCGACCGGCGCCTACTCCGCTGGGGTGCTGATTGATGGATGGCTCTACGTCAGCGGCCAGGGCCCACTCGACTTGAAAACCGGGAATGTCGTTGAGGGGAGCGTCGAGGACCAAACCCGGCTGACCCTCTCTCACATTGGCAAAATCCTCGAGGCCGCGGGCTGTGCGTTTGACGACGTTGTGAAATGCACGTGCCACTTGAGCGATATCCGTGACTTCGAGCGGTTCAATGCCGTTTACGCGCAATTTTTCCCGGGGGTGCGACCGGCACGCACTACCGTGCAATCGGTTCTATGGGGTGGGATCAAGGTGGAGATCGACGCCGTGACGCGCGTCCCCCAAAAAGGCAGGCGCCGCTAGACGGAGCAGTTTCGCAGGGATCCCGCCGCAGCGAGTGAACATGATCGTCATTGATGGCCATCTGGACCTTTCTTGGAACGCACTCAACTGGTGCCGCGATTTGACGTTGCCGGTTGAAGAGATACGGCGGGCCGAAGCCGGAATGAAAGAGCAGCATCGCGGGGCGAACACCGTGTGCTTCCCTGAAATGCGCAAGGGCGAGATTGCGATCTCCCTGGCGACGGTCCTGGCGCGCTCGAGTGGCCTCAAGGAGCCACTGCTGGACTACCCCAACCAACAAATCGCTTCCGCCATCGCCAGGGGCCAACTGGCCTATTACCGACTGATGGAAGAGACGGGGCAGTTGCGGATGCTGAGAAAGTGGCAGGATGTCGAGGCTCATCTCGACGAGTGGCGTGAGGGCAGCCGGGATTCGGCACCGCTCGGCTACATCCTCAGCATGGAAGGTGCCGACCCCATCCTCTCCCCGCGGGACTTGTTCCGGTGGTGGGAGGACGGCCTGCGCGTCGTTAGCCTGGCCCACTATGGTGTCAGCGCTTACGCCCACGGTACCGGCACGGCCGGCGGATTGACTCCTCGCGGCATCGATCTTCTGAAAGCCATGGGCGAGGTCGGCATGATCCTGGACGTAACCCACCTGGCAGACGAGGCGTTTGACCATGTCGTGGAACACTTCACGATGCCCGTGCTCGCCAGCCATCACAACTGCCGCGCTCTGGTTCCCGGACAGCGGCAACTCGCCGACGAGCAAATCCGCCGTCTCATCGAGCGAGATTCGGTGATCGGCGCCGCCTTCGATTGCTGGATGTTGCTTCCCGGCTACGTGCCTGGGAAGACCTCTAACTCCCAGATCAAGGTTGAAGCCGTCGTCGATCACATCGACCACGTCTGCCAGCTCGCCGGCAACGCCCGCCACGCCGCCATCGGTAGCGACCTCGACGGCGGATTCGGCAAGGAACAATCGCCTTACGACCTTGAGAGCATCGCCGATCTTCAAAAGGTCGCGAACCTCCTCCGCAAGCGAGCCTACGCCGAATCCGATGTGGAGGCTGTGATGTACGCCAACTGGATCCGCTTTTTCAGAAAGGCCTGGAGCCGTCCGGGCAGTGCTTCGTGAACCGCAATCCCGAAGTTGGATGAAGTGGACGGTGCGCGCTCCCCAGGAGAGTAGGAGTAACGGTCTGGTCGAGGTGTATCAACCGTCTGAGTGCGTAACCTTTCACATGAAGCAAGACAGATTGGCCTTGTTGCCGCCCTCTGTGGCTTTAAGGATAAAACTGCCGTTTGCATGGCTGTGCTTTATTTCATCGTCGTCGTCGTCGGCGAAGAACCCGCTGCAACTCCTACTAGGACCGGAGGTTAACTCGCTTCACGTACGGCTGCGCCCTTTTTATGGAGGGTCTTCGAAGCGACGCAGGCCTGCGCCACCTGTTGCCGGGAGCGGTGCGGGTGCAGTTATGGCGAGTAGCAGTAATCGAAACTATGGGTTCCGAGTAGGACTCAACGACCGAAGGTTCGCTCGTTTTCAAGGTGGTAGTTTCCGCGAACGGCGCAGGATTTCTCGCTCCGCGGTTCATGCGCACTATCGGTGTTGACCCTCGTGATGCACGGCCCTCGCGGCCGTTGATGCTGTTCGTGGGACGAAGCCGCGTTCTATCCAGCCGCATGGTCATGAACACCGGTATTGGACCGATGGGCACGAACCTACGGTTGTCACCGAGGTCGAGCGCGTCGTAAGCGGCCTTTATCGACGACACGTTGATGTTCATCCACTGCACCGGCTTGTCGGTCGCGGTGTAGATCGCGTGGGAATGCCCGATCCGGCAAAGGGCGCGGCACCGATCGCTTACTGGAAACTACACGCGCTCATCGAGGCTGCTTGCCCGAGGGCCGCGCCGGCTGTAGGCGTCGTAGTGGTGGGCCGTACCGGGGCATTAGGGTGCGACTGGAGACGTAGGTTCTCGCCGCAGACACGACCTAAACTACGTTGCCCCAGACTTGACACAAGGCACCACGAGTGAGATAAACAATTTCTCCAACTATTGGAGGCCAACAGGCCTTATTCAAACGTTCTTTCGACATCAGCCTTTCTAGATTGTAAGTTTGCGCTGGGGTTAGGAAAAAGGGAGGACAACTGCCATGATGGGCAGGTTGAGGCTGGGCGTGTGTGTCTTTCTGTCGGCGTTTATTCTGGAAATAGGGGCGATTCCTGCCGTCTCGCAGGAGTCACCGCCCGGTTGCAGGGCACGGTTACGAACACCTCCGGCTCCGTCGTCCCCGGGGTTAACCTGACGGCAGCCAACGTCAGCACGGGCATGGTTACCCCCGTCACGTCCGACGCCCCCGGGTACTACATTTTTCCCTCCCTGGTTGCAGGGACTCCGCACAGCAGCCGGCAAAGCCCCGATTTTCACACCTTCATCATGAATGGATTGATAAGTGGCTAGTCCGCGATGATGACCTGGTGGAGAGGAGAATTATGGTGACGTGCGGTCCCTTTACACGGAGTCACATCGTTCGGGACGTAATCGTATTTCTTAGCCTCGTCGGTGCGGCGACGATGGTTTGCCTCGGCGCTGATTGGGGCCCGAGGAACCTGGCGTTATCCGCGCTGGGGGCGAAAGCCCACACCTGGGAGCCTGGAGTTACAGTCGTTCCCGAGCACGAGCCTTCCAAGGTCAACGATGGCAGTGTACACACCTACTGGGCGGTACGCGCTTCGGATCTTCCCGCCGACATCGGCGTGGAGTGGCCCAACGCACAAAAGATCTCAAGTGTGGTGGTTCGTTATTTTGACGGTCGAATGGTGCGAGGACCAGTCATGGCCAGGACTCAAGAGTGGGCGCGACTTCAATATTGGGATCGAAAGGAATGGAAGGATGTCCAGACCCAGGCGGTTGGACAGGAAACCAGCTCCATCCGGTACTCTTTCGAGCCTGTGACCACGATTCGCCTGCGCCTTGTCTTTACCGAGCCACCTGACCCGGAATCGCGCCGGCTGCCAGATCGCTTGGGAATCTACGTCTGCGAACTCGAAGCCTACCGAGAAATCCCCTTTCAGGTTGTGAACCCGCCGCCGCGCTTGGTGAGAGCAAGGGCCGGACACGAAGGTTCCTATTACAACGAATGGCCCAGCGACAACCCGTACGATCGTGCAGGTCCCCTGGTGGTGGAACCGAAGCTAACCCGGATCGTCACCGATACGCTCACGCCGACTCTGATTGTTGCCGAGAGCCGCTGGGCAAAGCCCCCCTGTGCGGTCGAGAAACCCTCGAAGGCGATCACCGAACTCAAAAATGGCTTTATCCAACTCGAAGTTTCGGCCGGCGGCGGCTTGAAGGAAGTACGACTGACGAACCTCGTCACGGGCGAAAGGGTGGCAACAGCGGACTCCCGACCGTTTCTAATTCGAACTTCCAAAGGCCAGCTGTCTTCGGAAGGGTTCAAAATAGTCGGAGAAGCCGCCTCGGGCTCAGGCGCCGAAGTCAGCCATCTGCGCGTGGACCTGACGTCAGACGCGGTGGACCTGTCCGTTCACTACGAACTGCGCCGCCTGGACCATTTCTATCACAAGTGGGTGACCCTCAAAAACAAAGGTGATTCCGACTTACAAATTCTCGACGTGACAGTTTCTTGCTTGGGATTGCAACGTTTGCTCGATCTATTTGCTGGGCCTGAACTCACCTATCCAATTGCCCGCACGGAAAGAGGCGGGTTCTTTGAGTGCCTGGAAACGGTTTATTGGGACCATCAAGGCGACGCCATGACCTACTACCCGGGCATCACGCTTGCGCCTGGGAACACCTTCGAGAGCGACAAAGCCGTGGTGGGCATTTATCGCAACCGAGGCGAGCAGGTAGAGGGATTCGACCGTGGCGTTCGTGACTGGGTGATCGAGTACCACACGCAGGTGACCCCCTTGCAAAAGGAATTTCCGGACATTTACCTCGAGGGATGGTCGGCCAAGGTGGGAGTTGAGGAGCTTCAGAAGGACCCCGCCTGGACCGAGCAATTCTTTGCTACGGCCCACAAACTGGGTGTCCGTTATATGGATGCGTACGAACCCACCAACCTGGCCCTCCTGATACCTGCCGATCTGACCAAACGGTGGGTTGATCTCGCCAACAAATACGACATCGCCACCGGCTGGTGGAACGACTTTGGCTCCCGCTTCGGTTGGGGATTCATGCCCCCCTACTGGGAGTCCGACCTGTGCAAGCTCTCGCCGGAGGCAGAAAGCTATTTTCGGCAGATCGTTGAATTGGTTCGCAAGTACGACCTTCGAGGATTCCACTGGGCAGATTTTTGGACGGTCTGGCCGTGCGACAAGACTGAACACGGGCACTTAACGGGGAAATACTCCATCTACGCGCAGGGCAAGCGGATGGTGCAGTTTGCCCAGGAAATGCATGAAGCAGCACCGGGACTGATGCTGGGCGCGGACAGCGGGCTCGACAATCCGCAGTACGGCCGATACGCCGACAGCCGGCACCACGGTGGGGGTTATGATGCTGAACCGGCCACGGAGCCTGATATCCATATCGACCGGCTCTACGCAGACATGAATCGCGCCTATCTTTATGGGTTGGCGCACGAGAACCTCTTGCGGCCCTGGTACCATGTCCTTAATTGCGTCAATCATTTTGGGATGGAGAGCCACCTTCATGATCGCGCCGGGTATCGCTATGCTCTCCTAAGTGCCCTGGCTTTGGCGGGCGAGTTGACCTTTGACGACGCTCCGGACAACGTACCCCCAAGCGAAATTCAATTTACGCAATACTGGGAAAAATGGGCAAAGATCAACCAGGACTATCTGAAACAAAATGATAAGCTCTTCGACCGCTCAGTCCATTTTGCAGATATCCTTCAAGGGGACGCGGAGTCTTTGACCGGTTACTCGCACATTCGGGGAGACCGCGGCTTTGTTTTCCTCATCAATCCCGGACCGGCGGAACAAATCGCCGAGCTAACGCTGGCCCTTGGCGCGCCGGATTCCACAAATTTCGAGGTACAAGAAATTTACCCGGGAAGGATGACTCTGCGCGGACCATCGGATGGCTTATATCCTCAGGGTGGTCTCCTGCGCGTGACTGTGCCCGGCAAGCAACTCCGTATTCTCTGGATTGCTCCCGCCTCGACTGCTGACGCCCAACATAACTTCCAGCCCCAGGACGCGCGTGCATCAGGGGCGCGGCGTTACATCGCCAACTGGAGCATTGCAACCACTACTTCCGATACGGCAGCCCTGCACGCCAGCTTCGATTTTCCGCCAAGCGCCCTGGACTACCTCACCAACTCGACACCCGAATCTGCTTGGTCGAAGAACCCCTGGGCGTACGATAAGGCCTATCTGG
>Ga0306923_10005868_pt1 | contig 12025 bp, 10 predicted proteins | sample sta12Can44000108_FD_203841 | JGI IMG/M metagenome (GOLD analysis project Ga0306923, IMG submission 203841) | Lab enrichment of tropical soil microbial communities from Luquillo Experimental Forest, Puerto Rico - statanox.12C.anox.44.000.108 (v2)... | ecosystem: Environmental > Terrestrial >...
GATCCGCGCATAGACTTCGTCGGAGACGACCCACAGGTCGTGTTTTTTCGCGAGTTCGGCTATCTCCGCGAGCGTCTTCTCGTTAAACACCGTACCGGTGGGATTGCCTGGCGAGTTGAAAATGAGCAGGCGCGTTTTCGGCGTGATTTTGCCGCTGATTTCGGCGACGTCCGGTTGGAATTTGTTTTTCTCGCGCAGCAAGAACGGCACGGCTCTGGCGCCGAGGCCGCGAGTGAACGAGGGATAAATCGGAAAACCGGGATCGGGATAGAGAACTTCGTCTCCCGGTTCGACGAGCGCGAGCATGGCCAAGGCCAGGGCCATTTTGCAGCCGGGCGCGATCAGCACCTGCTCCGGTGTGACTTCGAGTTTGCGCGTGCGATGGAGATAGCTCGCAATGGCGTTGCGCAAGGACGGAATTCCCCGCGGAGCCACATAGCGGTCTCGGCCCTTCGCGACCGCGGCGCGCACGCTGTCCACAATTGGGGCGGCCGGATGAAAGTCAGGCTCGCCAAGTTCCAGATGAATGATGGAACGGCCTTGTTGTTCGAGTTCCTTGGCGCGTGCAAAGACCGCGAGCGCTCCCTCGCCGGTCAGTTGGGCTACGCGCGTGGCGATGTTTGGCATGGCCGCAGAATCATATCACTCTGCCTTAGAACGCCAAGCGCAGAGAAAACTGAATCAAGCGCGGCGTACCGGTCGTCGAAAAGATTTTGCCGAACGGACTGTTCGGGATGAGGCCGGAAGCGGGGCAGCCGTTGACGGTTGGCGTGCAAAGAGCGGTCTCGACGTCGGTGATGGATGGGTTCGCGAAGTTGGCGTGGTTCCACATGTTGAAGAAGTCGGTTGTAAAACGCAGATTCACGCGTTCGGTGATCGGAAAATTCTTCAGGATGGAGAAGTCCCAGTTCTGTTGGTAGGGGCCGCGGTAGCGGTTGCGAGTGAGGTCGCCAAAGACGGTCACGGTTCCGTCGCCGCCCTCGGCCGTAGGGAGAGTCGGAGCCACGATAAAGTCGCTCGGATTCAGATAGCCGTTCAGCCGGCTATGAATACCGCCGGTGGTGTAGGAGCCACCGATGGTAGCCCCCGGCGCCAAGGTGCCCGTGAGAGTCGGCGTGTAGCCGGGTGCCAGGTAGGCGGTGCCCGCAGCCGAATCGAGAACCGAGAAGGGCGCACCCGATTGGATGATGGTGATGCCGCTGATCGACCAGCCCGCCAAGACTTGTTTCTTCCAGCCGTCGGCGGTGGAGAAGAATGGCAAATCATAGCGGTAGCTCAAGGCGAAGCGCTGGGGGCGGTCGAAGTCGGAGGACCCGTAGGAGTTTCTCAGACTCGACTCATCGTTGTAAGCGGTATTGAGGGCCGTATTGCCGCTCGAAGTTGCGTCCAGGGATTTCGAGAAGGTGTACGCACCCTGGATGTAGCCGTGAGCCCAGTTCCGCGAAATGGTCGCCTGCAGGGAGTTGTAGTGGGAGTAGGCATCGTTCGCGAAAATCTGAAAACCACCGTAGCCGTTGATCGCGGGAATGGGGCTGCGAATCGGGCCGTTGGCAGTCGTGTCCGTGGTGATGGAGTAGGTGTTGCCACTCGAATCGGTAACGGTGATGGGGTTCGTCGGGCTGGCCAGGCGCGCGGGAAGGTTGGTGCGCGTTTCGCGGAGATGGATCGCATGAGTCCCGACGTAGCCTACCTCGAGAACCCACTGCTTGCCGAGTTCCCGCTGGACGGTCAGGTTCCATTGCTGGGTGTTGGGCACGACGAAGTGGCGTGGAACGGCGAGGACAAACAAGGATGACGTCGGAATCGAACCGGGGCTACCCGGGGCGCAGCCGAACTGTCCGGCTTTCGTCGGATCGTTTCCCGGGAACCCCAGGAAAGCCGCCTGGCAAAGCACAAAGTTCGGGCTCAGTGTTCCTGCCGTAGGAAGCGCATTGGGGTTTGAAGTGGCGCCTGCCGGCCAGCAGGACGGCGGGGCATTGGGAGAAAAGAATTCGTTCAAGCAACCGGGATTCAACGCCGCGGAAGCGATGGGCAGGTACGGTGCCTGGAAAGAAAGCTGATCGGCGGTGCCGACGTCTTCGCGAACGTAGTAAATGCCGTAGCCGGCGCGCACGGTCGTGGTGTGGCGCCCGCCGAGGTCATAAGCCAGACCGATGCGGGGAGCGAGGCCAGTCGAGTAGGCATTCTTGAAGGTCGTGTCACTGCCGCTCCCGCTGAGACCCGGGACGCCAAGGTGATTGGCACAGGCGCCGTAGATCATGGGGTACTTGTTCGCTGCGGCAAGCGATTCATCGATGTTCCCGATGTGACAGAGCTGGTCGTAGAACGCTCCGTTGATGTCAACGCGCAACCCAAGATTCAGCGTCAGTTCGCGGGTAGCCTTCCAGTCGTCCTGCACGAAGACACCGAAGATGTTGGTGCGGTACTGGTGGTTGTACACGCCGCCGCCGCCGAAACTGAAAGCGGGCGCACCCATGAGGAAGTTCTGCCAGTCGGTGAGGCCGTTCTGATTCACGAAAAACAGCTGGCCATTAAAGGTCTGAGGAAACAGCTTGTCGAGATTCACACGGGTGTATTCGCCACCGAAGCGGAAGTCGTGGGGCCCCTTTACCCAACTGACGGTATCGACGAAACTGAAATTGTTCTGGATCTGGTACTGGTTTGCGGGCGGGGTCGGGCCGATTTGAAAGCCGGAGGTGTTGAAGGTGAATTTGTAGATGGATGGCGTGAGGTTGTTGGTCGGGCGGTCGATGCCGAGATCGGCGACCGTAACAGGGGGAATATTCAGGAGGTTGTAGTTCATGCGGACGTATCCGAAGCGGAAGTCGTTCACGAGCGTGGGCGAGAACAGGTGCGTTTCGTTCACGCTGAAGAACCGCGCGGCCACCGGAATGTCGTAGGGAAAATCGAGGTCCGTCGCACTGATGCTGCTCGCAAGGGTTCCACCGAGGGAAGCCTGCAGGCCTCCGGCGCCGAACGGCAGATACGTTTCTGAATTGGAAAAGAAAAACCGGGCGCCCAGCTTATCCTGGCCGCCGCGAAAGTCGCGATCCCAGTTCGTGGTGAACTGGTCATCGTTGTATTTCCCGGGCTTGCTGACCAGTAGCTGTCCGGTGGAGCCCGGAGTGCCCGCAACGGACGGGATGAGGTACCCGTTCGGATCGTTGAACTGGTTGCTTTTGAATTGCAAAAGCTTCAAAACCACGGGATCGATGGGCACGTTGGGGTCGCCGTTAAAGAAAGCCGAGGAGATCGACGGTGCGGAGCGGTCTGTGGGGATCACCGGAAAGCCGGGATTGTTGATCTGCGTTCCCGGGGAGAGGGCGCTGCGCTGCCGCGTTCCCTGGTAATTCACGAAGAAGAAGCCGAATTTTTCTTTGACCACCGGGCCCCCGAGGCTCCCGCCGAAAATGTTCTGCTTCACCGGGGGACGCGGCTGGCCCGTCGCGTTGTGAAAGTACTCGTTCGCGTTGAGGGCATCGTTCCGGAAGAACTCGTAGGCGTCGCCGTGCAGTTCGAGCGTTCCGCTACGCAGCACGGCGTTGACGTTGGCGCCGCCGTTGCGTCCTTGGGTGGCGTCGTAGAGAGAGGTTTGCACCTTGAATTCCTGAATCACATCCGGGTTGGGCAGGGGAACGTAGTAGTTCTGGGCCACGTTGTAGTCGGTGGCACTGATCCCTTCAATCAAGTAGTTGTTGTTATCTTCGCGCTGGCCATTCACGAACACCTTGGTGGTGCCGCGTCCGAGTTGTGCGGAGGCATTCAGTTCGCTGTAGGCGCCGGTGCTCAAGGTGAGGAGCTGCTGGTAATTTTGCGTGGCGAGCGGGAGGTCCCGCACGGTCTGCTCGCCAATCGTTTGGCCCGTGGTGGCGTTGGTGGTGTCAACGGTCGTCACCTGGGCGGAGATTTCGATCTTTTCGGTGACGGTACCAGGCTTCAAGGTGATGGTGATGCGGGTGGTTTCGGTCACGCGCACTTCAATCGAGGAGGCTTTAGCTTCGGAGAAGCCCGATTTGTTAACCACCACGATATACGTTGCGGGTGGCAGCAAGGTGGCAACGAAGGACCCGTCCGCGGTGGTATTTACGTGCCGGACGAGCACACTCGTGGCCGAGCTAATGATTTGCACGTCCGCGTCCGCTACGGTCCCGCCGTTGACGTCCACGACCGTGCCGCTGATGGCGCCGGTTGCGCCTCCTTGTCCGAAAGCGGCCGGCGAAGCGAAGAAACTAAGCGCTAAGAAAAACGCTAACACGCAGTGAATGATTCCCTTCATGACCCACCCCCTTAGGAAGACGAAACGAATCCCAGTGCCGCGAACGTCGCGTGCGTCGGGAACCTCCTCGTTCCGCGCTTCTCGAGTTGGCTGCCTGAAAACCGGAAGGTAACCGTTAACTCGCATATTGTCAAGCACTTGGGAATCAGTAATTCTTATGGCGCGCATCGCTTTGGGTTAATCCTCCAGAAAATCAGTTGCGGGACAGCGGAGGCCGAGCAGGCCCTTCTTTTCCCTAACGCAACCCGCCGACTTGCGTTATCGTCTAACGATTAGGGTCCGCGTCCCCTCAGGGGTCTCTCATGAAAGCCTATTCTAGATTGCTGGTCTTTTTGGCGTTGATTCTCATCACTGTCTCGCTTCCCGGTTCCGCCGAAGCCGATGCGAGCCACGCTCGCATTGTGCGGCTGAGCCTCGTGCAGGGGGACGTGCGCTTTGCGCGCGATTTTCACGACGATCCCCTGAGCGATACCAAAGCGGTATGGGAAGTTGCGCCCCTCAATTTGCCGATCCGTCAGGGCTACGCGCTGGCGACGGAAAATGGCCGCGCGGAAATCGAATTTGAAAACGGGGCCATGGCCTTCATTGGCGCGAATACGGTGGTGGAGTTTTACGATTTGTCGCTGAATGACGGCGCGCACGTGACGCGGCTGGTGCTTCGCCAAGGCACAGGACTTTTCTACGTACATCCCGGGAATGGGGATTATTTCAGCGTTACGGGCGGCGATTTCACGGTCCAGGCAAATGGGCGTGGGCGCTTCCGCCTGGACAACTATGACGATGGCAGCACGGTGAGTGTCGAGCAGGGGAATGTGGAAGTTGTGCACAAGAAAGAGACGAAGCCACTCGAAAAGGGGCAATCGCTTTCCGTGCATGTGACCGAGCCGGACAACCTGGTGGTCGGCCGTACCGCGGAAATGGACGATTTCGACAAATGGGTTTCGGGGCGGATTGACAGCGTTGCGACCGCGACGAACTACTCGAGTCAATATGTCAGCACATCGAATTACACTTCGGGCTTTGCGGATCTGTACACCTACGGGTCGTGGTTCAGCATGGGTGGTTATGGCTATGGCTGGAGACCGTTTGGTGCGGGACTTGGATGGTGTCCGTTCAACTACGGCACCTGGTACATGGACCCGTCGATTGGCTGGAGCTTCCTCGGCTCGGCTCCGTGGGGCTGGCTTCCTTATCACTATGGCGGTTGGATTTTCTCGCCGGTTTACGGATGGGCTTGGGTGCCGTCGGGGTTTGGCGGAGGTCCGATTTACTATCGGCCGGTGACGGCCGTTTGGGTGCATTCCGGCCCGACGTTAGGGATTGTGCCGCTTCATCCAGCCGACAAAAACGGAAAGGTGCCGCAAAATCTGCCGCAAGGCGTTTTCGCGGTCGAGGGGCAGACCTTAGCGAAGACGGCCATTCCGGCGGGCAACGAAAAGTGGGCGGTGGTCAAGAACGCGCCCGCAGGAACTCTGGTTTCAGGAGCGCTGGCCTCCTCGAGCGTGCCGGCGCGCGTTTCGCGCACCATCCTTTCAGGGAATGCCGGTAGCCGGTCGGTAACTCTTAGCCGCCAGTCGTCGATCGTCTACGATCCCGCAGAGCACCGTTTTGTGAATTCGAACAGTTCGGCCGTCGTGAATCGAGAAGGCACCGCGAAGACGGAACCGAACGCCACGCCCTCGGGGAAGGTGCCCGTCGCCGGGGCCCCGGCGATTCAGACCGCGCGCACGGGCCAGCCAGCCGCGACTCGCTTTTCGACACCGTCCCGGGGCTCGTTTGCGGCACCTGCACCGGCTCGTACTTCGGGCTCATCGGGTGGATCGGCGGTTTGGAGCGGCGGGAGCCACGGTTCCGGCTCCATGGGGTCGGTGCACGGCTCATCGGCTTCGTCGGGATCTTCGCACTCCTCGGGCGGCGGAAGCCACCACTGAACCAAGAACGAAATCAGCCGAACGTCATTCCGGCATAACCAACCACGGTGTTGCGATCCCCGCTGACGTCGCCGGAAGTGGCATAGCGGACCAGTTGCGCGTTCTTCACGCCAAGCCGCTGCATGGCGGTCAACATGGCCACCGCCGGCCCAAGGCCGCACATCGTGATACGCCGGTCGCGGCAAACCTCATAGAGACCGGCGGCGTCAAGCTTCAGCAGGCAAGCGATGGCGGCCTGATCCTTGTCGCGGGTGGTTTCGTCGTCTTCGTAGTGATTCATGTCGGAGGATGTAACGATCAGAATATCTTCGGGGCTTTCTGCCAGAACGCGCGCGATTCCTTCTCCCAATTCCTTGAGTTCCTCGGGCCGCCGGGTGCCGACAACGACGGGCACAAACGAGAATCCGGGGTCCAGCACCTGGAGAAAGGGGAGTTCGACTTCGAGCGAATGCTCCTGGCGATGGGCCTCGCTGTCCTCGCGCAAAGCCGGGCATGCCGTGCGCAGGCGCTCGGCGAGACAGCGATCAATCGGCGCATCGCCGAGAGGGGTCCTCCAGGTTCCGTCGGAAAGAATCGCCAGCGTTTCTCCCCGCGGGTAGTGGCGCACGCCTAATAAAAGGATTTTTCGCGTGAGGGCGATGCGGGAGAACACGGCGCCGGCGACGGCGCCTGAATACATATAACCCGCATGCGGGACAAGGCAAGCGCGCACCAGCTCTTTCTCATCCGCTTTCTGCTCGGTGGTAAAGCTTTGAACGGCTGCGGTGAGTTCGCGCGAATTCCCCGGATAGAACTGGCCCGCGACAGCAGGAAGGCGCAACATTTTTCCCTCCGAGCTTAGAGGGGTCGCGACGGTTTTCCTTTGATCTTTACGGCTTGGTGCGACTCGGCATCGTAGTAAACGGTAACTTTGTCGCCGTACTGGTAGCCGCCCTTGTCGATAATCTGCTGCATTTTCGCGGCCACCGGCTGGCTCAAGGCGAAGGTCTGGATCGCCAGGTCGTTGCCCTTGGCGCGAACGGTAACCTGGGCCGCGTTCGCGTGCATGACATAGCCCTCGAACTTCACCGTACCGGTCGGCTTTGGCTTGGGCTTGATCACACTCGCGATGATGGGGGCCGCTTCGTTGACGATGATCGGGGTGAGGACGGGATCCTGCGCCGCAGCCCTGGGCGCAGTCATGGTGCCGAGCGCGCCGAATGCCAGTGCGCCCAGCCCCGCGAATTCGAGAACTTTTTTCATTCGAGATCGTCCGTGGCGATGCGGAGTGATTTCAGAAAACGCACGTCCTGGGGAGTCATGGTCAGCCGCGTTGACGGCCGTTTTTCCGGCTCCTCCATGGACTCCTGATCGACCTGAATCCGAAGCGATTCGAGAAATCGGCGGTCCTGCGTGGTCATGCGCGGACCATCCCCGTTGCCGTCGCGCTTCGCCAGACCGATGGTAGCGTCGAGTTTCAGAACGATGTCGTACCCGTGAGCGCGCACCCCGGCGATAGCGCCCGTGATCCGCTCAGATTCCGACACCGTGTCGTTAATCGCGTGCCCAAGTTCACGCAGCAGATTTTTTAGGTGATCGTCGAGTTGCAAGGCCGGCTCCCCAGTACTTCTAATCCGATTCTAGGCCTATGCGGAATTCGATACAAGCGGCCCTTTCGGAGTTGTCCTCAATCCATTCATAGTCCGAAGCCTGTCCGTTGGGACGGGACCGCGCTCCGTAAACCGCTCCATTGTGCGCTAAGATGCAGTCATGTCCACGGCCGCGGCTTCACCCCAGGAACTGCGCGGATTTCGCCGGCTCTGGCGGGTTGCCAAACAGGTCTTTCACGAGACCATGGGCGCCGCCTTCGCCCTGTTGGCAGTTGGCTGGATGAATTCCGCCTTCCGTGCCTGGACCCGCGACGCTGCGCACTGGCTGATCGGGGCTTCGATCGTGGTGGCCTTGCTCTTCGGCACCTTCTCGGTCAGTTCGTTTCGTCGCTCGCGGCAGTTGTAAACGGCTCGGAGCGCCTCATGGCAACTGCGTGCCGGAAACAGATCTTCGCTCGAGAAGCAGGTCTCGCATGTCCGACGGCAAGCCAAAGTCCGGAACGCCCCGGGAGCGCAAAGCACAGTTCACGACGCTCTCGGGCCTCCCTCTCGGACGGTTGTACACCTCCGACTCTCTTCCGGACTGGAATCCGGACGAGTCACTGAGCTTCCCCGGTGAATTTCCGTACACCCGGGGCATTTATCCAACGATGTATCGGGGCCGTTTCTGGACCATGCGCCAGTATGCGGGCTTTGGAAGCGCCCGTGAATCGAACCAGCGCTACCGGTACCTGCTCGGCAAGGGCCAGATGGGCCTTTCGGTAGCCTTCGACCTGCCGACGCAGATCGGAATGGACTCGGATCATCCGCTGGCGCTTGGCGAGGTTGGCAAGGTCGGCGTGGCGATCGATTCGCTCGAGGACATGGAGATACTCTTCGACCACATTCCGCTCGAAGAGGTATCGACCTCCATGACGATCAATGCGACGGCCTCGATTCTGCTTTGCCTCTACGTTGCCGTTGCAAAGAGGCAGGGCGCAAGCCTCGCGAAGCTTTCCGGGACCGTTCAGAACGATATCCTCAAGGAGTACATCGCGCGCGGCACGTACATTTATCCGGTGAAGCACGCCATGCGCATCGTCACCGACATTTTCGGGTGGTGCCGCGACAACCTGCCAAAATGGAATACCATTTCGATTTCGGGCTATCACATTCGGGAAGCGGGCTCCACGGCGGTTCAGGAAGTTGCATTCACACTCGCCGATGGCACGTCGTACGTGGAGGCCGCGCTCGATGCCGGCTTGACGATCGACGAGTTCGCGCCGCAGCTTTCGTTTTTTTTCAACGCGCACAGCGATCTACTCGAAGAAATCTCCAAGTTCCGCGCGGCGCGGCGTTTGTGGGCACGGATCGTGCGGGACCAGTTCCACGCCAAGGACGCCCGTTCGCTGCTCTTGCGATTCCACGCGCAGACGGCCGGCTCCTCGCTGACCGCCCAGCAACCTGAAAACAACATCGTGCGCGTGGCGATTCAGGCGCTGGCCGCAATTCTCGGCGGATGCCAGTCGCTGCACACGAATTCGATGGACGAAGCCCTGGCCTTACCGACCGAGCAATCCGCGCTCATCGCGCTGCGCACGCAACAGATCATCGCGCAGGAGACCGGGGTGACGAACACCATTGACCCGGTCGCGGGGTCCTATGCGGTTGAAGCGCTCAGCAACGAAATTGAAGCCGGGGCCGAGGAGTACCTCTCAAAAATCGCCGCCATGGGAGGCATGATCCGGGCGATCGAATCGGGCTTCGTACAGACCGAAATTCAGCGCGCCGCGTACGAGTTTCAACGCGCGATTGAAAAGAAAGAGCAGATTGTTGTCGGCGTGAACGACTTCGTCACGGAGGACGCCCGGCAAATTCCCACGCTGCGGATCGACCCGGAAATCGAGCGTTCGCAGGTCGCGCGACTCGAGGCTTTGCGGGCCAGGCGCGACTCCGCCAAGACTCGAGCGGCCCTCGGCGAACTTGATCGCTCGGCACGATGCTCCGAAAATCTCCTGCCTTCCATCCTCGCGGCTGTCGAAGCCTATGCGACGGTCGGGGAGATTTCAGACACTCTTCGCCGGGTGTACGGCGAATATCAGGAGTCGGTGGTTATCTAGAAGCGGGTTTCTGTTCGCGGGACCGAGCCCGGCCGCTGGCCCAAAGCACAGGCTGTTTGTTCCGAGCGTCTGTAGTATTCTTCCCCCCTGTAGCCGACCCCCATGAAGCTGATTCTTGCCTCCGCCTCGCCGCGCCGAGCGCAGATTCTCCACGACGCCGGCCTTTCCTTCGCCGTGGTTTCTTCCGCGATCGATGAAACGCCATATCCGAGCGAAACACCGCAACAGCTTGTGCAGCGGCTTGCGGACGCCAAGGCGGATCTTGTCGCGGCGCGAGCTGTCGGCCCTTCGATTATCATCGCCGCGGACACGGTCGTGGTGCTCGAGGGGCAGATTCTCGGCAAGCCGCGGTCAACGGATGACGCGCGACGCATGCTTCAGCTTTTTTCTGGCCGCACGCATTCTGTGATTACCGGCGTTTCGCTCGTCCGCCTTCCCGAGATTCTGAGACGCCAGTTTGTGGAAACCACGCTCGTGCACTTTGCTCCCCTCAGCAGCGACGAAATTTCGCGCTACCTTTCGACCGAGGAACCCTATGACAAAGCCGGGGCCTATGCCATCCAGGGCCGCGCCGGCCGCTACATTCCGCGCATCGAAGGGTGCTACTTCAATATTGTCGGGCTGCCGCTTTCCCATACCCTCGCGGCGCTGCATGAACTCGGCTGGACCGAAGACGAGGCATCGCTGTAGCACGGGGCCAAGCATGCAAAAAGGAAAGGCGCCCCGAACAAGTCGGGGCGCCTTGTCATCCGATACGTTTTTGAGGGCTACTTCTTGGTTCCCGCCTGGGTCTTGCCGTTGTGCTTTTTGTTGTAGATGTTCTTCGAAGCCGCGTTCTGTTCTTTGTTGATCTGCTGTTTCTCGCCCGCGGTCAGCTTCCCGCCGTTCGCGCTGCGGTCCGCCTTCACTTGCTGATTGATGCCTTTCTGCTGATTTTCCAACTTGGCGGTTTCGCCCGCCGTGAGCTGCCCGCTCTTGATTCCCTCGGCGATGCGGTCCTGCTGGTTTTCGCGGCGCTGACCGACCTTGTTGTTCCCGTATTGCGCGGTTTTAGCGTTGTGTTTGTCCTGATAGATCTGCTTCGAAAGCTGATTCTGCTGCTGATTGATCTGCTGCTTCTCACTCTGGGTAAGTTTTCCGCCGTTTGCGGCGCGGTCCGCGCGCGTCTCGCCATTGATGGCCGCTTCCTTGGGCTCCAGGTTGGCTGTTTCTCCGGCGGTCAGTTGCCCGCTCTTGACGCCATTCGCGATCCGATCTTGTTGATTTTCCTTGCGTTCGGCGATGGTCGGCTGCTTCGCCGGGGTTGCGGCAGCTGCGCTCGAACCCGGCGCAGACGAACCATTCGATGACGTATCCTGAGCGAGTGCCGCACCGCCGACGAGCAGCACCGCTGCGGGCATGACAATCCACTTCGAGAGCCTAATGCTCATGATGAAATTCTCCTTTTTTGCTTCCTCGACTGAATTCGGGGGGTAGTAGGTAATACCCAAGTTTCAAGGAAAAGTTGCGGGGCCTCTACTGGCCTGCGGTGCAGCTTTGGGTGATGGGAGGAGGCGTCGGATTACTCTTTGAACACAATTTTGGGCACACCCAACGAAGCCCGGCCGAAATCTTAGAACCGGGCTTTGACGCGTTCTCGGGAGTTTCTTCTGGGGCAGAAGACTAGGCCGGAGTCGCGGCGACTTCGATGGAATTGACGCTTTCCCCCGTGGAACTGACGCCAGAAACCACGTAGTAATAGGTTCCGCCCGCCAGGCCTTCATCCGTGTAGCTTGTGGCGGCGGTCGAGGCGATCAGAGCGTACGGTCCGCCGCTGGCACTCGAACGCTTGACGTTATAGCTGCTCGTCCCAGCGCCCGCATTCCAGCTGAGAGTCACCTGGTTGCGTGCGGGCTTCACCGAGAGTCCCGAAGGAGCGGACACCTGGACCGGAGGAGCTTGCGTCTGAACACCACCAGTCATGCCTTCCTTGAAGCTGCGAATCCCTTCCCCGAGCCCTTTCATCACTTCCGGTATGCGCCGTCCACCGAAGAAAATCAGGACCACGGCCAGCACGATCAGCCAATGAAAGATACTGAATTCACCCATGAACTACCCCCTCTCCGCCATTTGGGCCGCGGTTAATTGTAA
>Ga0306923_10005872_pt1 | contig 12023 bp, 8 predicted proteins | sample sta12Can44000108_FD_203841 | JGI IMG/M metagenome (GOLD analysis project Ga0306923, IMG submission 203841) | Lab enrichment of tropical soil microbial communities from Luquillo Experimental Forest, Puerto Rico - statanox.12C.anox.44.000.108 (v2)... | ecosystem: Environmental > Terrestrial > Soil...
CCAGTCAAGTTCGCTGACCGGGGTTCAGTCAGGTGACAGGACTGAGGCGCACCCATTAGTTAACCTGATTCTTCAGCGGCGGCGAGGCAATTGCACGCTGACGATGCAACCGCGGGTGTCCTTGCGGTTGGCCAGTTCGATGGTGCCACCATGGGCTTCGGCAATCTGCTGGGAAAGCACCAGGCCGATACCTGACCCTCCCTGTTTGGTGGTGTAGAAGGGCACAAAGGCATTGCTGGGATTGAGCAGGCCGATGCCGTTGTCCTGCACGACCAGAGAGACGCTGCTGTCATCCTGCCCCCAGCGAAGCACGACCTCGGGCGCGACAGCGGAGGCGGCATTTGCCTGTTCCAGGGCGGAATCAACTGCATTGCGGATAAGGTTGATCAGCATCTGCTCGATCAGGTCGGGATCGATCAACAAAGCCACATCCGGCCCGGGTTCGATGCGCACCGGCAGGCGGGTCTCGAGCACGGCAACGCGCTCCGCCAGTGGACGCAGCTCAACGCTCTGCAGCTTGGGCGACGGCATGGTCGCCAGGCGGCGGTATGACTGCAAGAAGCGATGGAGTGCACCGGTGCGTGACTCGATGATGTCGAGTCCACGCTGATAGTCAGATTTGATAGCTTCCGGCAGGTCCAGCTGGGGAAGGCGGGTGGCCAGGCTGCCGGCGATCGACATGATCGGTGCCAGCGAGTTATTGAGTTCGTGGCCGAGGACGCGGATCAGCCGCTGCCAGGCGCTGCGTTCCTCGTCACGCAGGGCGCGGCTTACGTCGGAGAGAACGATCAGGGTGTGCGGCACGCCGTTCTGACGAAACGAACGCTTGCGCACCATCCAGCGGGCGTTGGGTGCCGAGTACGGCAAGCTAACGAGGGTGGCGTTGGGTGCTTCGAAACAGGGATCGAGACCAAGCTCGGTTGCGGTACGCGCCAGCATACGCGCCGAGGATTGCTGCAGCAGCCGCTCACCCGCCGCGTTTACCAGACGCAGCGCGTGTTCGGGATCGAAGGTGAAGATGGGTACATCGATTTCATCGACCACGCGGCGCAACAGCGCCGTGGCTTCGATGGTCTGGATGCGCTGCTCGGTGAGAATGTCGGCGAGGGTATTGATTTCGAGAGCCAACTCGCCGAGTGAGTCGTTCGGACTGGCTTCGCGGGCGCGGAAAGAGTAGTCCTCCTCGCGCAACGCGCTCACCACGTTGGACAAGGTTTGCAGCGGGCGGACGATTTGCTCCAGCAGCGTAAGGGTGAGGATGAACCAGAGGAAGAACAGGAACAGCGTCACCATGATCTTGACGTCCCGCGCCCAATTGTGGGTCCACAGAAAGCTGAGGGCGACTATGATGCCGGGAAGAGCGGAGATGACGGCGAAGATGGCGATGCGGCGTTCGTAGAGGAGCCGGCGACCTTTGAAGTGCTGGCTGGCGCCGCGGTCCCGCTTGCGGTAACCGCTGCCAGAGCTAGAGTCCATAGCGTTCCATGCGGCGATACAGCGCCCCCCGGCTCAGCCCCAGGGCCTCGGCGGCCTGGCTGACATTGCCGTGGAAGCGCTGCAGGGCCTTGCGCACCAGGATGCTTTCGACTTCCTCGATGCTGAGCTCCTCCAGATTCTGACCCTGCGGGCGCTGAAGGTTCAAGCCCAAGTCCGACACCTGCACTTCTTCTCCGTGGGCCATGAGCACGGCGCGCTCCAGGGTGTGCTCGAGCTCGCGCACGTTGCCTGGCCAGGCGTACTGCATCATGGTCTGCATGGCCGGGGACGCGAAGCCGCGCACGGGAACGCGGTAGCGCTGGGCGTAACGCGCGAGAAAGTGCGCTGCCAGGGTTGGGATATCTTCGCGACGTTCGCGCAGGGCAGGCAAGTGGATCTCGACCGTGTTGAGGCGAAAGAGAAGGTCCTCGCGAAACAGTCCGGCGGCGATGGCGGCGCTGAGATCAGTGTTGGTGGCAGAGATGACGCGTACACTGACTTTCTTGGTGCGCGATGAGCCGACTCGTTCGATCTCGCCGGTTTCCAAGACGCGCAGCAGCTTGGCCTGCTGACGCATCGGAACATTGCCGATTTCGTCGAGAAAGATGGTTCCATTGTCGGCTAGCTCGAAGCGGCCGATGCGATCGGTGCGGGCATCGGTAAAAGCTCCTTTGACGTGGCCGAACAGTTCGCTTTCGAATGTGCCTTCGGGAAGAGCGCCGGTGTTGACCGCGACCAGGGGCATGGACGCGCGCGGCGACAGGATGTGCAGGGTGCGGGCAACGACCTCTTTGCCCGTGCCGTGCTCGCCGGTGACCATCACGTTGGCATCCGATGGACCTATGCGCGCCATGGTCTGCAATACGGGTTGCATGGCGGGAGCGGAAGCGATGAAATCGGGGGCACCCTCGGCGCGCAGCAGGCGCGCTTCCGCCTCCAGTTTTTGTGTGCGCTGCAGGGCGCGATGCAACTCCACCTGGGTGCGAATGATGGCTAGCAGGCGCTCGTTCTCCCAGGGCTTCTGAATGAAATCACGCGCTCCGCGGCGCATGGATTCTACCGCCAGGCGAACGTTTCCCCAGGCGGTCATGACGATAACCGGCAGGTTGCTGTCGAAGGAGACGATCTCCGAGAGCAGGTCGAGGCCTTCCTGTCCCGAGGTCGTGTCGCGGGTATAGTTCAGGTCGATGAGCACCGCGTCGTAAAACTCGCTGGCCAGCGACTCGCGAACCGCCGCCGGCGACTTCGCGGTATCGACCACATAGCCTTCCGGACGCAGCAGCAGCTCGATGGCTTCGAGGATGTAAGGCTGGTCGTCGGCGGCCAGAATGCGGGCCGGGCGCACAGGCTCGTGGGCGTCATTGCCGGGCTCGCTCTGCTCGGCGCCCTTAGTTTGGGTTTGCGCTCTGGCCACCGTGATCTCCGGGTGCTATGCCATCGACTGCTTTCTGAACTTCGATGCCATTATCCGCCAGCGTCGTGCCTGTGGCTCGCTCGAGCTCCACTTTCGACTTCTGATACGCGGTATTGGCGTTCACCTGGTCGAGCTGGGCAAGGGCGAGGTCGCGCTGGGCCGTAAGCGTCTGGAAGGGTGACCCGGCACCCAATTCCTGTTCCTTCTGCATGATGGTGAAGGTCTTCTGGGCAAGGTCGCGGGCTTTTTGCGCGGCCTGCACGCGGGCATGGCTCTGCTCCAGCGCATACTGCGCGTTGCGAACTTCGATGCGAATCTGCTTCTTCAGTTGCTGCAGGCGCAGCTCGGCCTGGCGGTATTCCAGCTCGGAACGATACTGGTCAGCCTTGGCGACACGGTTGCGGAGGGGAATGTTGAGGTTCAAGCCGATGAAGTAGTCGGGAGAGGTGTTGTTAAACGCGTTCTCAAAGGCCCCCCAAAAGTTCGTCGGCTGGGTGGAAGTGTTTTGGGTGTAGTAAAAGGGATTCAACTCGCCCGCCAATCCGGTGCCGCCATAGAAGCCGACCAGCGACACCGTCGGCAGGAGCGCGTTCTTCGCGGCCTGGCGGCTGATCTGGCGGTTGACCAGATCGATGTCGGACTCGGCCAGCTCGGGACGTTCTTTGAGCGCCTCGTCGATCAGCTCCTGAACCGATTGTTCACTTTGTACAGCGGTGGGCTCGGAGGTGTCGGTGGGAATCACGGGCATCGATTCCAGCACCGGATCGTCGAGGTTCTTGGTGACCGCGTTCTTCATCAGCGACTCTTGCAACTGCAGGCTCGTCTTGGCAATGAGCAGGTCCTGATCGCGGCGCGAGACTTCGGCCTCGGCGCGCATCACGTCCATGGCGGGAACCGCCTCGAGCTGCAACTGCTTCTGCGCGTTGGCCAGGCTCTGCTGGGCAAATGCAAAAGACTGCTCGGTGACCCGCTCGGCCTCGTAGGCACTCACCAGGTCCCAGTACATGTTGGCGATCTGCGTGACGGTAGCGACGAGCTGATCTTTGAACGCGATATCGGAAATTTTCTTGTTGTTCCTGGCGATGCGCAGGTAGCGCAAGTTGGGGCCCAGTCCGAAGCCGGACAGCAACTGCTGCTGGATGGTTACCCGGTAATAGGACCCCAGAGAGGGAGTAAGGCTGCTGAAAATGCTGTTGGTGGTCTGGCGGTTGTTCTGGCTCTCGAAACTGATGCTGGTTCCGGTTGCGAACGCCTGCTGATAGACGAGATTGAACACGCTGGTGTTCTGTTGCAGCGACGGAACTCCATAGAGCTGCAGGTTGGCAAGCGGCGTCCTCGTGTGCTCAATGCCCATGTTGCCGGTGATCAAGGGATCGTAGGACGGCACGGTCGCACCGATGCCGAGGGTGGACTGCACCAGGCCGGCAGCGCCTGCACCTGCGCCCCCCGCGCCCCCGGTGGTTCCCCCGGCGCCCGCTCCGGGAGCGCCGGTTCCGAAACCTCCTACGCCGCCGCCGGGAGTGCCCTGCACCACGCCGGTGTTGACGCCGCGGAACGAGCCCCCCGCCTTGGTGCGAAGGATATCGGTGTCAGCGATGGGCATGTTGTAACGTGCGATGGCGACGTCGAGATTGTTTTCGATGGCCAGCGCGATCGCGTCCTTCAGCGAGATGTACAGTTTGCCGTCACGAATGAGCTGATCCAGGCGCGGCGAGTTGGTGAGCTGCGCCTCCGGCACCGAATTGGAACGATAAGCATCGAAGGGCTCCCAATGGTGCGGCATGACAAACTGGGGTGGAGTCTGGATGCTTGCCTGAGCATTGCTGGTGAGCGTAGCCGGAGTTGGCTGCTGTGCTTGCGCGCCGACCAGCAGCGTACAAAGCCATATCGCCAGGGCGGGCGACTTGGAAAAGCGTTCGATCATGATTTGACTGCCTCGCCGGCGGGAGCAAAGTTCGCGTCACCGGTATCGCTGACCAGCCAGCCATCGCGCAGGTTGATGGTGCGCGAGCCATAGGAAGCATTCACCTCGGAGTGCGTGACCTGCACGATGGTCGTGCCCTGGCGATTGAGTTCGGTGAAGAGCTGCATGATTTCCTGGGCCTGGCTGGAGTGCAGGTTTCCGGTGGGCTCGTCAGCCAGCAGCAACGCAGGTCTATGGATTACGGCGCGGGCGATGCCGACCAGCTGCTGCTGGCCGCCCGACAGCTGGTTGGGATACAGGTCTTTCTTGGCGACGATCTGAAACCGGTCCAGGGTGTCGGCCACCATCGCCTGCCGTTCACTGCGGGGGATGTCCTTGTAGGAGAGCGGCAAATCGATGTTCTCCTGCACGGTAAGATCGTCGAGCAGATGATAGCTCTGGAAAACCATGCCGATGTTGCGTTTGGCAAGCTCGGCCCGGTCCTTGCGCTTCATCTTCTGGACCGGCTCGTCGCGGAACCAGTATTCGCCTGCCCACTGGTCATCGAGCAGGGCGAGCGCGTTCAGCAGGGATGATTTGCCAGCACCGGAAGGTCCCATTACGGTGAGAAACTGGCCCTCGGGAATGGTGAGGTCGATGCGGCGAAGCACCCAGGTTTCGCCCGCCCCGGTTTTGTAACTGCGTTCGAGGTTTCTGAGTTGGATCATGGGAGTGGTAACCAGTTTTGGTAATCAGCAAGTTGTAATCGTCGATGGGCAAGATCGGCCTCGGTCGCCGGCCGAGTACGAACGTGGGGGGAGCGAAAAATGCCCTTCCCGCGTCGCCCTGCTCCAAGCCGATGGGCACGAATCACGAATCACTCATTACCAATCTGTTGTTCACTGCGCTTCCTGCATCAGCCTCCGCAGTTCGTCTTCGGCGACCACTTTGCCGTCGAACAGATGCACCTCACGCTCGGCGTGGGCGGCAAAGCGCGGATCGTGCGTCACCATGCAGATGGTGGCACCTTCACGATGCAGACGTTGCAGAAGTTCCATCACGGCTTCGCCATTGCGCGAGTCAAGGTTCCCCGTCGGCTCGTCGGCCAGCAGAATGGACGGCGATCCGGCGAGCGCACGGGCTACGGCAACACGCTGCTGCTGACCGCCTGACAGCTGCGAGGGGTAGTGACGCAGGCGGTGCGCCATGCCGACGCGTTCCAGCGACTCCAGTACGCGCCGCTTGCGCTCGGCGGCGGGCATACCGTCGCGGTAGGTGAGCGGTAGCTCGACGTTCTCGTACACGGTGAGGTCGCCGATCAGGTTGAAACTCTGGAAGATGAAGCCGATTTCGCGATTGCGGATGCGGGAGCGGTCACCGAAGTCGAGGTTCTCCACCGTGTTGCCGTTCAGCTTGTACTTGCCCTCTGTCGGCGTGTCGAGCAGGCCGATGATTGAGAGCAGGGTTGACTTGCCGCAACCTGACGGCCCCGACATGGCGACGTACTCACCCTTATTGACCTTGAGGTGGACGCCGGAGAGGGCATGGGTTTCGACTTCGTCGGTATAGAAAATCTTGGTAAGGTTCTCGATTTCGATCAGTGGAGTTGCTTCTTCGTTCATGATTTGTCCATTCCGTTGATACGGTTGCAATGAAATCGCCTTGTTACTCGAGCCTTACACGATCGGTGTTGTCCCAGCGCGACATGTCGGAGAGGATGACGGTATCGCCCTCCTTCAGCCCGGATTCAATCTGGATCAGGTTCACTGAGGCCCTTCCGGTTTTCACCTGCACGCGTGAAGCCCCATTGCCTTCGCGGTCGAGTAAGAACATGGAGATGGTGCTGTTCTCCTGTCCGAAGGCCGGGCGACCGACGTAAAGCACGTTGTCCAGCTTCTCCAGGTCGATGGTGCCATCGACACTAAGGTCGGGACGCGCGCCCTTCGGCAACTCGCCTGTCAGTGATACGTCAACCGTGACTGTTCCGTTCTGTACCGCGGGATCGACCCGGCTGACGGTGCCGGCAATCACCCCGTTATGGGTGTCGATGGAAGCCGGCTCCCCGACCTGGACGTCACGCGCCTGGGTTTCGGGAATCTTCAGCTCCGCCATTAAATGATTAGGTTGCACGATCTTCGCCAGCTCGGCGCCCGGCAGAACATGCTGGCCAACCTGCAGCGGCATCTCGACTAACACTCCCGCCACCCCGGCGCGAACCTTGAGTCGATCGAGTTGCTGCTGCTTCAGTTCCGCCAGGGCGCGCATCTCTCCCACTTTGGCCTGCTGCACCGCGAGCTGGGACTCGATGGCTTTCTGGTTGATCTTCAGACGCTCGTCTTCGATCTGATTGCGGGTAACGAGCTCCTCCGCTTTACCCTGCGAGGCTTTGGCGGTCAGGCCCGAGACGACACCCAGATCGTAAAGCGCTTTGTCGGTCTGCGCCTGCCGTTGCGCCTCGTTGTAATCGGCACTGACGGTGGCCGCTCCGGCGCGCTGGGTCATCAGGTCGCTATCCAGCTTGACTTTAAGGCTGTCGTACTCGGCCTGGGCGGCCTTCACCTGCAGTTGCGCGTCCAGTGCTTCCTGCTCGAGCTGCGGGTTGCTCATTTCGACCAGAATGGTGTCAGGCTCAACCAGCGAGCCGGGAAGCTTGACGATGCGAATGACGGTTGCCTCGGTTTCCGCAGGAATCTGCCGCACATCCTCGTGGCTGGGTACCAGCGAACCGAGGCCACGCACCTGGCGCAGCATGGAACCGCGCTTCACCGTGTCGGTCCAGATCGTGGCGCGCTCCACTGAAGGAGCTGCAGGCTTCAGGCGCGCAACCCCGGTTGCCAGCGCGACGACTACCACAAGTCCAATGCCGCCCCAGATGATTTGACGGCGACGCTTCTGCTGCTTAAATTCGGGCCGGGCAATATCCATTCCGATCTGGAAGGAGCAAACCGGTGGCCAATTGGGAATTTCCTTAGTTGTTGAAATGGAAGCTGTTTACCGGCTGGATACTTCCCGGGCAAAATCGCTCTGTGTCCTGCCACGGAGAAAAGTGTCCGTTTCCGGACAAGGCAGGGTGTGAAGTCACAATGTTTCAAATACTTAGGACGCGCCTGCCACAAGTCTAGCCAGGCATTTAGGATACAAGGGTAAGCTGCTACGATGGCGACGTCACTTGCACAGGTTAAGAGTTCGCGGATCGAGCCGGGTTCTGACGCGATTCGATTGTTATCGCTCGACGTTTTTCGCGGCGCGACGATCGCAGCGATGATCCTGGTGAATAACCCGGGAAACGATTTCGCCTATGCCCCGCTTAAGCACTCCCAGTGGAATGGCTGGACACTGACCGACCTGATCTTTCCCTTCTTCCTGTTTATTGTCGGACTGTCGCTGACGCTGTCGTTTCGCTCGCGCATCGAACGCGGCGCATCGAAGAGGACCCTGCTGGCGCACGCCCTGCGGCGCAGCGCGATCATTTTTTTGATTGGCCTGTTCCTGAACGGATTTCCTTATTTCCATCTGGCCACCTGGCGTGTGGCGGGCGTCTTGCAGCGGATTGCGATTGCTTATCTCGCCGCTGCAGTGATCGCGCTCCATACGAAATGGCGGGGCATCGTGATATGGACGTGCGCCCTGCTTATCGGCTATTGGCTCGTGATGCGGTTCCTTCCGGTGCCGGGGCTCGGCATGCCTGGTAAGGACGTTCCGTTTCTTGATCCGAATGGCAATCTCGACTGGTATCTTGACCAACGCTATCTACCGGGCGCGATGTACGAAAAGGTGCGCGACCCGGAGGGAATACTCAGCACATTCCCGGCGATTGCGACCGCGCTGCTGGGTGTGCTGACCGGCAAGTGGTTGAGCGCTGCGCAGGTTAACACCCAAAGAACGGGTGCGAACCTGGGGCACCCCGCGAACCTAGCCGGCGGAATGTTGGGCTTTGGCGCAGCACTGATCCTGGGCGGGCAGCTTTGGGCGGTGTGGTTTCCCATTAATAAGAAGCTGTGGACCAGCTCCTTCGTTCTGTTTACGGCCGGTTGCGCGCTGGTTTGCCTCGCGACCTGCTACTGGATCACCGACGTGAAAGCTCATCGTGGAGGGTGGACGAGGCCGTTCGTGGTTTTCGGCACCAATGCGATCGCGGCCTACGTGCTGGCGGACATTGTATCCAGCCTATTGTTCAACTTGCACGTCCATCACGGGCGGCAGACGTTTACGGTCGCCGACTATCTCTACCGCGCCGCCTTCCAAAGCGTCGCGCCGAAAGCCCTGGGCTCGCTACTTTACTCCCTTGCCTTCGTTAGCCTCTGCTGGCTGCCTATCTACTGTATGTACCGCAAGCGCATCTTCTTGAAGATTTAGGCTTCAGCCTGATGCCAGAACCGGGCCTTTCGGTTTTCGGCCGTTGTCTTTCCTTCGTTGGCAACTAACCTGCAATAGGAAAGTACGCTTGATTGACGCTAATCCATCGGCGTCCTTACTATCCAATCCTATGCAGGTCCCTGTCTTCAATCCGGGTGACGTGCTGGGCCACTATCGCCTAATCGAAGAGATAGGGGGAGGTGGGCAGGGAAAGGTTTGGCGCGCCCGCGACGAGCGCATCGACCGCGACGTGGCCCTCAAGATCCTGACCGCCAATGTTTTGTCGGACGACGCCGACCGGGCGCGGTTTCGTGGCGAAGCCCGCGCTGTTGGCAAGCTGAACCATCCCAACGTGGCCACCGCGTACGACTTCGGCTTCGAGCCGGTTGACTACCTGGTGACCGAGTTTGTCTCCGGCACCGGGCTCGACCAGAAGCTGGCCAGCGGCGCGTTGCCGGAAGCAACCGTAATCGGCCTGGGCATTCAACTGGCCAGTGGTCTGGAAGCGGCCCATCGTCAGGGGATCATCCATCGCGACCTGAAGCCGGGAAACCTGCGCATCACCGAGGACGGGCAGTTGAAAATTCTCGACTTCGGCCTGGCGGAGATGTTCGACCCGCAAAAGGACATCGCGCAACTCAAAACGGTCACGCTTAACATGACGCTGACCGGGACGCTGCCTTACATGGCACCGGAGCAATTCGGCGGCATCTCGGACCAGCGCACGGATTTGTGGTCGGCGGGGGCAGTGCTGTACGAAATGGCAACCGGTAAGTTGCCTTTCCCCGAGACCCATTTGCAGGAACTGAAGGAAGCCATCCTGCACAAGCAGCCGATACAGCCCAGGGTGATCAACCCAGCGCTGTCCCCCGGACTGGAGAAGGTAATCCTGTGCTGTTTGCAGAAGGAGCCCGGCAGGCGCTACCAGACCGCAGCCGGGTTGCGAGAAGACCTGGCCCGGGTGGCGCAGGGACAGCGGGTAAAGCCCCCAGAACCGGTACGAGGCAGAGGCTTTGCGGCGGCGCTGCTGGCGGTGGTGCTGGGGGTTTCGGCGCTGACTATCTATCACTTCTGGCCGCAGATTCAGGCAAGGCTTGGGCCGCGGTCCAAGAGTTATGCTGCCGGCTCTCGTGTGCTGGCGATCTTGCCCATCGAAACCGGAAGCGATGACGCGGCCGAAAACGCCTTGGTGCGGGGCGTCGCCGAGACCGTTAGCGCACGCATCGCGCAAGGCACGAATGGACGCGCCTTCCAGTTGATCCCGCCGAACGAGCTAACTGCGCAAGGGGTGAAGACTGCCGAACAGGCGCATCGCGAGTTCAACGTGGACCTGGTGCTGGCCGTGGGACTGCAACGCGCGGGCGAAAGGATGCGGATTACGTGCAGCCTCATCGATCCTAGGACGCATCAACAGGTGGACGCACGGACCGTGACCGGCGAAGCTGCCGATCTGTTTGCGGTGGAAGACAACGCCGTGACGGAGGTATTTGGCATGTTGCCCAAGGACATCCGCTCGGAACAGCCGGCGCCTTTCGAAGTGCTCGCCGCCGTACCAGCCGGGTACGAATACTTCGTCCGCGGGCGCGGCTATCTGCAGGAATATCAAAAGCCGGAGAATATCGATGCCGCCATCAGGGAATTTCAGCAGGCATTAAAGGTAAGCCCGAACTACGGCCCCGCATATGCGGGATTAGGCGAAGCCTACTGGCAACGATACAAGACGGACCACCACAAGGATTGGCTGGATGAGTCAAAGGTGAACTGCGATTCCGCGCTCCGCGTTGACCCCAAACTGGCACTGGGACATACCTGCCTGGGCAATGTCTATCGCTCCCGCGGAGAATACGACAAAGCACTGCAAGAAATTCAACAAGCCGTCGCCCTCGATGCCAGAGATGTACTTACGGTTCTGGCATTAGGCGACACATACGACAAGCTGCATAACGACGCAGAAGCCGAGGCCGGATTCAAGAAAGCCATAGCAATAGGTCCGAACTACTGGGCGGCCTACAACTGGACGGGAAACTTCTATTCCAGGCATGCAAGATACTCGGAGGCGGAGTCTATGTTCCGCAAGGCCGTCGAGCTGAACCCGGGTAATCAGCGTGCGCTTTACAATCTGGGCGGGATTTACTTGCTCGAAGGCCGCTACCAGGAGGCCATCGAGGCTACACAACGTTCAATCAACTTGAAACCGACGATGTCGGCATACAGCAATCTTGGCACGGCTTACTTCTATCAGCGGCGATATTCCGATGCCATTACGGCATTTGACATGGCGCGAGCGCTCGACGACCAGGACTACATGAACTGGGGCAATCTGGGCGATGCGCTCTACTGGTCTCCCGACCGGCGAAAAGAATCCGCAAGCGCCTACAAACGGGCAATCGAACTAGGACTGGGTCGGTTGCAAGTCAATCCCAAGGACGCAATCGCTCGAGCCTTCGTTGCCGATTACTATGCGATGCTCGGCGACAAACAAGCGGCCACAACAGAAATCGGCAAAGCCGTGAGTCAGGCGCCCCAAGACCCCGATGTCCTCTTCCGTGCTGCCGTAGTGTACAACCAACTCGACGACTACCGTCAGACTTTGGATTGGCTGAACAAAGCGGTTGCCGCGAAGTTTTCGCTGACCACCATTCGTGATACCCCTGACTTCGATCACCTGAAGTCGGACCCGGCTTTCAAGGCCATTGTCTCAGGCACGTGAGGCAGAACCAATTCCATCGAAAAAGAATTTCGATCAAACTTAGTGTTTTACTGATCGATGTGCACGCCAGGATCGCTGAAGCTTGAACACGCTACTCCATCAACAGACACCTTTACAGCCGGCAAAGTCGCGAATGGATAGTCCCCGTATCCTGCGGAGTCGCG
>Ga0306923_10005874_pt1 | contig 12022 bp, 12 predicted proteins | sample sta12Can44000108_FD_203841 | JGI IMG/M metagenome (GOLD analysis project Ga0306923, IMG submission 203841) | Lab enrichment of tropical soil microbial communities from Luquillo Experimental Forest, Puerto Rico - statanox.12C.anox.44.000.108 (v2)... | ecosystem: Environmental > Terrestrial >...
GTCGCGGGCGCGCTTCGAGTTCCGCTGGCGCGACCAGTTCAACCTGTCGCTCGACCCGGAGACGGCCGAGAAGTTCCACGATCAGACCCTGCCGGCCGAAGGGGCCAAACTCGCGCATTTCTGCTCGATGTGCGGCCCCAAATTTTGCTCGATGCAGATCACCCAGGAGATCCGCGACTACGCGCGCACTGGCATGGAGGAGAAGTCGAAGGCCTTCCTCGAGCAGGGTGCGGAGATCTACACCGACGAGCACGGCCGGCCGAGAGCGGCCGCCGATTAGGCCGTCATTACGGGCGTGACGACGCGATCTCGTCGGGATTGCTTCGTCGCCTGATGGCTCCTCGCAATGACAGTCGCGAGGGCCGCCGCTACCCGGACCGGCCGATCGTCGGCGTCCTGGCGGTGGTAATGCGCGGCGACCGCGTGCTGGTCGTGCGCCGCACGAACCCGCCGATGCCGGGCCGCTGGGGTTTCCCGGGCGGCGTGCTCGAATTGGGCGAGACCGTCGACCAAGGGGCGATGCGCGAGCTCCTCGAAGAAACCGGTGTCATCGCAGAGGCAGCCGGTCCCTTGACGGTCATCGACACGATCGACCGCGACCCCGAGGGCCGCGTCCGCTACCACTACGCCCTTGTCGCGGTCATCGGCCACTGGCAGTCGGGAGAGGGCATTCCCGGCGACGACGCCGACGAGGTCGGCTGGCTGACCCGCGCCGAAATCGTCGCGCAAAATCTGCCGATCGCCCCTGCCCTTTTGCGGCTGATCGACCTCGCGCTCGCGCGGCGTGGCGGATAGCCAAGTCTTCCCGGGTCAAGGCTGAGGGCCGAAACAACCAGGGCCATCTGAGCCGATCAGCTGCTCCAGGCATTTGTAAAATTCGCCCGCGCGCCACGGCTTGCGCAACAGGGGCCCTGGGGGCGCGTCGTCGGGTCGTTGCTCGCTCGGATACCCGCGATCCAGAAGCAGTTCTTCTGCGAGAACGCGGACCCCATCATCATCCTCCACGACGATCAACATTCTGCGCGAGGCTCAACCTTGAATTCTTAACAGATAGCACACGCCCAGGATTGCACAACATTTTGGGGCCATCGATGACCCGGATCTCAGCGGATGGTGGCCTCGACGATCGTAACTCGTGAGATCGCGTCAATCCTGGCCGCTCGCGGGTTTCGCGGCAGAGGTCGCCCGGTTGACACGCACCGAGGTCGTCGAGCAGGGTTTGCCGAAAGCCCTGGCCGTTTTTGTCCCGCTGCTCGGCTTCGCTCTACAGAGGACATGATATTGAGAGCGTTTCTGCTCGGCGTCCTGGCGACAATCGTCGTTGCTGCGCTGTGCGGCTATATCGCTCTGCGCAGCGGTCTCGTCCCAGCCAATGCCGATGCCGAACCCGGGTGGCTGGAAATTTGGGCGGCGAACACCTCATTGGATGCGACGCTTGATCGCGAGGCGCCCAAGAGCCCCAATCCGGTGGCCCCGACGGACGACAATCTGGTTGCCGGTGTCGAGCTTTATGGGCGGCATTGCGCGATCTGCCACGGCACCGCGCAAGGTAGCGCGTCGCCTTCGCCGGTGGCCAAGGGCCTGTACCCGCAGCCGCCGCAACTGGCGACAGATGGCGTCGAGGACGACCCGGAAGGGTTCTCCTTTTGGAAAATAAAGCACGGCATCCGTTGGACCGGCATGCCCTCGTGGGAGAGCACCCTGACTGACGATCAGATTTGGACCCTCGCGGCGTTCCTGGGGCACATGAACAAGCTCTCGCCCGCCGCAGAACAAGCCTGGCAGAAGGTCCGGAATTGAGCCGACAATACAACTGTCGCATTGGCCAATTCTGCACCGCCTTTTAATTTGTTTTTAATTTAATGCGAGCGGTGACGCGCTGCTGACGCGGCATACGGGAAGATCCTTGCAGCGTAGCCAAAGCGCGCGGCGCGAGAGAGACCATGGAGATCGACGATCAGACAACCACTGCCGATTTTCTTGTGCTCGGCACTTGGGAAGCCCTCACCCTGCTCGGCGAGGCGCGTGAGCTCTGTGATGCCGACGATGTGGCCGTGCTGCTTTCCAAAGCCGAGGAGATCTTGATCTCCGTCGTGTCGGAATTGCCGGGAGCATTGCCCCGATCGGCGGGCCGGACTATTCGCGCAAACGGCGGCGTATCCTTCGACGCGCCGGACGGCGGGTCTGAGCAAGCCCAAGCTTCCTTCGACTGGCGACCACGGGACCCGTAGCTTGCAGTCTTGACTGCGCCGGCCTGACGACCGAGATCCTGTCGATCGCCTCACGGACCGAGGCAGATCGAGGGTGCTGGAATGCCTTATTGCCATTGCGGCAATGAGTTCTCGGAGGCACGGGCGAGGCTCGGCTTTGATTGCTGTCTCGAATGCGGCGGGAGCAAAGCCGCAGCAGAGACCGCCCGCCGCGCCCGTATGATCGCCCCAATCAGCCACAAATCCGGCTACACCTATCTGGGCCCGGACAGCGCGACGCAGCGCCAGCGCCTGCTCGAAGGCTCGGCGAAAACCCCGCCGATGGAAACCGGAGCCCAGCCGATCGGCCGTGCCGCCACACCCCGGCGGGAGCGGCGCCGGCGCTATGAGCTCGCCGGCTGGGAGTTCAAACCCGACAAGCAGGGGGTCGGGCAAAAGCGTGCGATCCTGCGGGAGCGCCCCGGCTGACGGTCGACAGCATTGACCCGCTCTGCTGATCGCCTTCAGACTCGCGGGTCGGGCGGCGGTCCATCCAGGAGCGCGCGAGGGGAGGGGTCATGGGGCTGAAATTCACCAATCCGTGGTGGGTTGTCGTCGGCGCGGTCACCGGCTTGTTCGTCTGCAACGGCCCCATCCTTGGCTTCACGTTCGGCGTGTTCCTCAAGCCGATCATGGCGGATACCGGCTGGCAGCGCGCCACCACCTCCTTCGCCTTGTCGTTTGGCGGGATTCTCAGTGCCATCGCCGTGCCCGTCCTCGGCCGCATGATGGATCGCTGGAGCATTCGCACCGTGGCGTTGCCCGGTCTTGTTGTCTACACGCTGTCCATGTGTCTGTTGGGGTTCGCTCCGGCCGTGCTGTGGATCTTCACCCTGATGTTCGCACTGGCCGAGATGACGAGCGCGGTCCAGACCCCGCTCGGTTATACAAAGGCGATCTCCGCCTGATTCGATCGGCATCGCGGGCTGGCGCTCGGCATCGCGATGTCGGGTGTGGGGCTCGGCGGCTTTGTCATGCCGCAATTGGCGGAGCGGTTGATCGAGCACGTCGGTTGGCGCGGTGCCTATGTCAGCCTCGGGCTCTTGACTTTCGTCATCGCGTTTCCCGCGGTGGCATTGTGGATCCGCGAGCCGCGGCACGGCGAGGGGGAACATGGCGCTGTCGCAGCAATCGCAGTGCTCCCCGGTCACACGGTGCCCGAGGCCGTGAGCACGACGCGTTTTTGGATGCTGGTCGATCGGATCTTCGCGTCCTACGTCGCCACCTTGTTCTTCCTCGCACCGATTGCCGGTTTTGCGTTCCTCGCCAGCGCAACCGGTATGCTGCCGGCGATAGGTGTGGTGTTGATGGGGATGGGGCTCGGCACCGAGATCGACCTGATTGCCTTTCTCGTCACGCGCTATTTCGGACAGCGCGCTTTTGGCCAGATCTACGGCTGTTTCTTTATGATTTTCGGCCTGGGCTCGAGCCTTGGGCGGTTTCTTGCCGGGCTGATTTTCGACTTGGCCGGGTCCTACCACCCGGCCCTGATTGGCGCTGCCTTGGCGCTCGTCGCCACCGTCATTCTCGTCAACCGGCTCGGTTCTTACCGCTACCCGGTGCAGCGGGAAGTCGCGCCGGATCTGGTGACAGCCCCGGCCGCGTCTTGATGGCCGTGCTGGAATTGCCTGCCCGATCACCGCGTCGACGCGACCTTCCGGGATGATATCACCACGAGACCGACAGTCCGTGTATGTGCGTCCGGCGCTGTCTAACCTTGGCCCGATTACCACGGCCAGCGGAGGCCCGCCATGTATGCCAGCCGCCGGGACCTCGTCCGGCTCGCCGCCCTTGCCGCCTCGGCATTGGCTCTGCCGGCCCTTGCGGACACGAGGCCGTCGGAACCGATGCGCCTACTGATCCTCGGCGGCACCGGTTTCATCGGCCCGCATCAGGTCCGCTATGCGCTGGCCCGGGGGCACCATGTCACCATCTTCAACCGCGGCCGTCAGAAGGAGGCATGGCCCGGCCCGGTGGAGGAGTTGATCGGCGACCGCAGCGGCAATCTCAAAGCTCTGGAGGGTCGTGACTGGGACGTCTGCATCGACAATCCGACGTCGCTGCCGGCCTGGGTGCGCGACGCCGCGAGCGTGTTAAAGGGCCATGTCGGCCAGTACGTCTTCATCTCGACGATTTCGGTATATGCCGCCAACGACAAGCCGGCCGACGAGACCGCCCCACTTGCCGCCTACAAGGGCGCCGATCCCATGGCCGAGACCGCCAAATCGTTGAGCGCCGACCCGCGGCTCTACGGCCCTTTGAAGGTGCTGAGCGAAAAGGAGGCGCAGACCCAATACGGCGAGGCCGCCACCACTATTATTCGCCCCAGTCTGATCGTTGGGCCGGGTGACCAGACCGACCGTTTCACCTACTGGCCGGTGCGGCTCGCACGCGGCGGCGACATCCCGGCGCCGGGCGATGGGAGCGATCCGGTGCAGTTCATCGACGTGCGCGACCTGGCCGAATGGACCATCCGCGTCGCCGAGCAGCGCATCACCGGTGTGTTTAACGCCGCTGGTCCCGCCCTTTCCATCACCATGGGCGAAATGCTGGCGGGGATCGCGCAGGGGGTTCAGGTCGATCCCAAGCTCGTCTGGGCGCCGGCGGCCTTCCTGAAGGCGAACAAGGTCTCGCCCTGGCGGGACATGCCAGTGTGGATTCCAGGCGAGGGCGAAACGTTTGGCTTCCACCGCCGCGACATCCGTCGCGTCATCACTGCGGGCCTCACCTACCGGCCCCTACCGCTCACCACCGCCGACACGCTAGCCTGGTTCCTTACTCTGCCCTCCGAGCGTCAGACCAAGCTCCGCGCCGGTGTTACCCCGGAGCGCGAAGCCGAGTTGCTCGCAAAGCTGAGAGGCTAAGAGGGTCGATCCGCCCGCCAGCCCATCTTGGCACAGCGCTGCAGCTCTGTGGTGCCCTCCTGCAGGTCGTCCACGTCCGACCCCCATAACAGCGCAGCGGTCGTTACGCCGTTATTCCAACGCCAGACCGCGCTGGTGCCATTCATCCGTGCCGCCGCGGAGAGCGGCGACATCCTTCAAACCGGCAGCCAGCAAGTCGGTCGCTGCATGGGCAGACCGTCAGTCGGTCTTGCAGACCACCACGATCGGCTGGTCGCGGCTGGCCAGGTCGGATGTCCGGTCAGCCAGTTCGGTAAGCGGCACATTGACCGCTCCGGGCAGGTGCCCGGGTGGCGAGGTAGCTCATCGGGTTGGCGCACATCGAGGATCACGAGTGGATCGCCAGCCGTGAGCCGCTGCCGCAATTCATCCGCCTCGATCCATAGAGGCTCTTTGGCGCGGAACCGGCGAAACAGCCGGGGCAAGAATGCAATCATGGCAAGCACTCCGAGGCCGAGGAATCCATAACGCAACGCCGCCGCATCGCCGGCCGCAGCCGATCGACCTGCATAGTCGAGCCAAGTATAGGCGATGGTGCTGGCCATAAATCATCAGATCGAGCAGCAGCACCGCCGCTGGGATTGCGACCCAGGCCGGGGCCTGGACAAAGTTGAACAGACCCCAGCCTTTGGTCCTGGCCGCATCGCCCCCCGATCAGGAACCGGAACCCGATCCCTCCCGATGAAAGCAGCTGTGCGCGCGGAAGCAGGGCGACGACCTTGGACGCAGACCTACCCCGCACCGTGATGGGCTGACCGCCCACGGGTGCGCCCGCAAGGTGTTTTAAAAATGAACCCTTGCGCGCGGGAGCGCCACTATTCGGCAGCCACAGGCAAGCTGCCCGGCTCCGGCGAAACCGCCACCGGATGCCCGTCGCGGCGCCACCAATCGAGGCCGCCAAGCAATTCCTTGGTGCGAAATCCCAGCAGCGCGAGCTTATACGCACCCTTGGTTGATGCATTGCAGCCGATCCCGTCGCAATAGACGACGTAGACTTTGCTGCGGTCCATGCTCGCGGCGGTTTCTGCGTTCATGTCCCGATGCGGGAAGCTCATTGCGCCGGGAATGTGGCCCGCGATGTATGCTTCGCGAGAACGGGCATCAATCACGAGAATGTCGGGAAGCGCCGCTTTCAGATCGACGGATAAATCCCATGAATCAGTGTGGAACCGGAGTTTGTCTTCCATGATCTTTGCGGTTTCGCCAGGCTCGGGTGCGCCAAATTCAAGAACTGACGAAGTCTCTCTTTTCATGATCGTCCTCCATTTCCACCGGAACATAGGAAACCTGCACCGGGGCCGCCAAGGCGATGCTCGCCAATGCCGACATCGGCGTGACTCAGATTGCACACCGCCTCGGCGTCTCGCCGGCGACGCTGTATCGATATATGCCCGCCGCGCGGGCCGCGAATACCCCAGGCGTTTGAGAACGGCCGCTTTATCCCAAAGACGGGACGCTCCAGGAAGGCTTCAGCCGGGCGGCGGGCGGCGGCAGTGCGCCCAAAGCGGTCCTTGGACGAAACCGACGCTGCACTCATATACACGGTTTATCGAGCGCGTCGGCCGACCAGCAGGAGTGATCCTGGTAAACCCGCCATGGGCGCGCCCTCCCAGTTCTCGGATTTGTCGCCAAATTCCTCGACATGAATAAGCTGACAACCCGAGGCAAGCATCGCCGTGATGTAGTCGGCGACGGTCCAGTGGAATTGAAACTGTTCCCATTCACCTGGTTCCGGGTAAAGCACGTCCTCGCCGGCTTCGAGCCGGTGTGGTCCACGATCGAAGTAGTTAAAGCCGAGTTCGAGACCGGTCGTCGAGGCGGTCCACACGCGACGAAACGGATGATATTCGCTGACGATGAGCAGCTGCCCCGGCCTCAGAATGCGAGCTGCTTCTGCGTAGTAACGCTTTAGTTCTGAGACCCATACCGCGACGTGGCCGCCCGTGTAGACAAGGTCGAATGTCGCGTTGCCAAGGTCACGCAAATCAACGACGTCGGCTCGCAAGAAGTCCATCTCCAAGCCGAGCGCCACGGCCCGGCGGCGCGCCACCGCGATCTGCCGATCGGAGATGTCGACACTCATAACCCTTGCTCCCAAGCCGGCCAACGCGAAGGCGACCTGGTTGTCGCCGCTGCCGAGCACTGCCACGCGCCTACGCGCGATATCGGCCAGCCAGTTGAGCTCGGCTGGGTGGAGTACGAGAGAGGGGTCCAGATGACATCTGCGCCAGACACCGCGCGTGTCGGCGCGACGTGCCCAAGACGCGGCACCGGCATCCCAGCGGCGCCGGTTGGCTTCATGGAAGCTGTTAGCCATCGTGAAGTTGCTCCTGACGGCTCAACCGCGTGATAGCAGATATTATGAGAAGATAGATCTTGCCAGCCGGCGCGACAGACTCTTTGCATGCAAACCAAACTATGGCTGCTGAGGTTGGGGGCGGTTTGGGGCGGGGCACTTGCGCTCAGGCCCCTCCTCGGCCCTGCGATTGCCTTAGCCGAACCTTCCTATGGCTGCGGCAGTTTACCCAACCTCGGCGATGGCTGGGAGATCGCCGCGCCCGCCTAAGAAGGGTTAAATCCGGAGGGCATTTGCACCCTCGGTTCGCGTCTTGCCGCTTTGAAGGGCGCTGATCCTCACGGGGTAGTCGTGATCCGTCATGGAACGCTCGTCTACGAAGCCTACTTTCCTGGCGGCGACCAGCGCTGGCCGCAGCACCACTGGAGTGAGCCGCTTCCGGAAATGGCGCACGATGCCCGCACGAAACACGACTGCAATCGATCACCAAGAGCGTGACTGCGCTTTTGGTCGGCATTGCGCTCGACCTCGGCAAGCTCAAGACGCTCGACGCGCCGGTGCTCTCGTTTTTTCCTGCCTATACCGACCTTCGCACAACGGAGAAACTGCGCATCACCGTACGGGATCTGCTGACGATGAGTGCCGGGTTGAGCTGGCCCTATAAGCCCTATTTGAGCATGGCGCGCCAGATGGATGCGGCGCCGGGTCCTTTTCGGTTTGTGCTCGAGCAACCGATGGTGGCCGTCCCCGGCGAGGACTGGCACTACAACAACGGCGCTGCCGAACTCGTGGGTGCTGTCTTGCAGAGAGCGACGGGCCTTCCATTGGACCAGTTCGCAAAGCGCGTATTGTTCGATCCGCTCGCCATCGAGGATTGGGAATGGGGGAAGATGGCGAACGGCGATGCCGGTGCATCCTGGGGATTGCGGTTGCGACCGCGCGACCTCGCGAAGATTGGGCAGTTGGTACTCAATCGTGGTGTCTGGCGTGGTCGCCAGGTCGTTTCGTCCGACTGGATCAGGGAGATGATTGCGCCGCATGTCGTTCGACCGCACGTGCGGTATGGCTATTTTTGGTGGTTGGATCGACGCGTGGTTGATGGCCGCGACTTCGAGGTGGTAAGCGCCATCGGATGGGGTGGGCAGTACCTAGACGTGGTGCCGAGCCTGGATTTGGCCGTGGTTGTCACTGCTGGCGTCTATGATTTCAACGGCGAGGGTCATCAGGAGATTGCCGGCGATGCGGCGCTGGAGGCGATACTGCGCGCGACGGAACATTGAGGAATGACTTCACTCGCCTGAAGCCTCTCGCAAGCGTTCACCGAGAAGATTGAAGTCCGAGGCGTAAACGCGATGTTGGTGAGAAGGAAGGCAAAGGCGTGCGGCATCGTACTTTATGGGATTGTGCTTGGCCTGGTTCTGGCGCTGCCGGGGTGCAACAACACGGAGTCCGGACCGTGGCCGCCTATATGGTCGAAGGCGGAGCAGGAGGCCCTTTGTCGCCTGCCGGGCCACTGCGCGCATTCCACCCCCATGGGCGATGGTATAGGACCATAATGGCATTCCTGGGTATTCGGCGGAGGGTGCGCGTCCATCGCCCGGGGGACCCATAATGATCAATCGCGGAGGCTATTACTCCTGCTGTCTTGCACAGTTTCTTGCCTTTCCTAAGACTCGAGCACCGCGAGTTGCTGCTAACCCGCCTGCGCCTTGCGATGGACGAGACTACGCCAGCCCTGATGGCGGCAGGACCTAGCAGGTTGCGGAAAAAGGCCGAGATTGTGGCCAAGATATTGCCTATAATCGGCGTTGCGTGACGAGATGTTGGGGGGACGTCCGATGCGCGGCGGGGATGCGCGGACAGAGGCGCTGTTTAGCTATGTGAGCTGCGAGGCGCGGGTGCCAAGGGATCATTCGTTGCGGGTGATCCGCAGCATTGTGAACGAGGCGTTGGCGGCGCTGTCGCCAGAATTCGAGCAACTCTATGCCAAGTCGGGCCGGCCATCGATCCCGCCGGAGAAACTGCTGCGCGCCTTGCTGCTGCAGGCCTTTTATTCGGTCCGCTCCGAACGCCAGCTGATGGAGCAGCTCGACTACAATTTGTTGTTCCGCTGGTTTGTCGGGTTGTCGCTGGATGCCGCCGTGTGGGACGTGACGGTATTTACGAAGAACCGCGAGCGGCTGATCGAGGGCGACATTGCCGCGCAATTCATGGCGGCAGTGTTGAACCAGGAGCGGGTCAAGGCACTGCTGTCGGACGAGCATTTCTCGGTCGACGGCACGCTGATCGAAGCCTGGGCGAGCATGAAGAGCTTTCGCCCGAAGGATGGCAGCGGCGAGCCGCCGGCGTCGGGCCGCAATGGTGAGCGCGATTTTCATGGCGAGAAACGCAGCAACGAGACGCACGCCTCGACCACCGATCCCGACGCGCGGTTGTACCGCAAGGGGCCGGGCCAGCCGGCCAAGCTGGCCTATCTGGGGCATGTCTTGATGGAGAACCGGCACGCTCTGGTGGTCGATAGCCGGCTGACCCAAGCCACCGGCAGGGCCGAACGCGAGGCCGCGCTCGCCATGGTGGCAGCCCTTCCCGGCAATCACCGGATCACGCTGGGCGCCGACAAGGCCTACGATGTCGCCGGGTTTATCAGCGATTTGCGCCAGCACAATGTGACGCCGCACGTGGCGCAGAACACCATCCGTCGGCGATCGGCAATCGATGGGCGGACGACCCGCCATCCCGGCTATGCGGTCAGTGGGCGGGTCCGCAAGCGCATTGAGGAGGTGTTTGGCTGGGGCAAGGCCGTCGCTGGCTTGCGCCAGACCCGTCATCGCGGCCTCGCGCGCGTCGGCTGGATGTTCACGCTGACGGCTACCGCCTACAACCTCGTCCGGCTGCCCAAGCTGGTCGGGGCAGTGGCATAACCACGCCCGCACTGTGCCTAGAGAATGATATTCACTGCGGTGAGCGGGATCCAAGGGCTTTCCAGCTATAGAACTCTGCAATCTGTACGGGTGTTCACTCTCACGGTTCTACTGACTACGTTGCGGATGTCGCCTTTTCCCGCATCCTGCTAGGACGGCGCGACCATATCGCATTACTGGGTGCTGTCGCTGGCCTTGGAACGGCAGCTTGGGGGCAACGGCCGACGAAAGGCCCGATCGTCTGCCTTGGATCAGATAGCCGACATTGGGGTCTCAAGAATTTCGCACCACCGAAACGCCCCTCAAAAACGAACGTTTTTGAGAGGAACCACCCAAACCGAAAAAGCAGCGTCGAAAGTGGGTTAAACGGCTCTCGAAACTCATTCTTGATTTCAGCCTCGCAAAAGGCAAGTGTACGGTTAAGTTTCGAGAGGGTTCATGACGACCAACGGAGAAAGACCACTCGTCCGGCCCCACCAAGGAGTCGACGCCGCCCCATCGCCGCGAAGGCCGCGCGGGGGGTACAGTTCCACCCGCCGCCGATCTCGCGATGGCGAAGTCGATGCTGATCGGCTACGCGCGCGTTTCGACCGTCGAGCCGAATCTTGCCTTGCAGCGCGACGCACTGACCGAAGCAGGGTGCCAAAGGATTTTCACCGAACAGATGTCAGGTGCGGTCACGGATAGACCGGCTTTGCGTGACGCCCTTGAATTCGCGCGCGACGGCGACACCCTGACCGTGTGGAAGCTCGACCGTCTGGCGCGGTCAATGAAGCAGTTAAATCGAAACCATCGAAAACCTGCGGGTGAGGGGCATTGGGTTTCGCAGTCTGACCGAAGCGCTCGATACGACGACCGCTAATGGGATGGACCGGCTGCTCCCCCGGCTGGGCTAGGCTTTGACGGCTAGCAGCGTTGAGCAGGAGAAGCAGCCATGAAGTGCCAAATGGAGTTCAAAATGTCCTCCCCGGTGGTGATCGGCGTCGACATCGGAAAGGAGGTGTTTCACCTCGTCGGGTTCGCCGCCGATGGGAAGATTGCCTTCCGCCGGAGGATCAGGCGACTGGGTCTCAAAGATGCCTTCGAGAAGCTGCCGCCGTGCATCGTCGCCATGGAAGCCTGCCTGAGCGCGCATTTTGTCAGCAGGACGCTACGTGCGTTGGGGCACGAGCCACGGATTGTCCCGGCGATCTACGTCAAGCCCTTCCTGAAGGGGCAGAAGAACGACTACAACGATGCCGAGGCAATTGCCGAAGCAGCGTTACGGCCGAACCTGCGGTTCGTCCACGAGAAGAGCCAGGATCAGCTGGACCTGCAGGCTTGCCACCGGGTGCGGTCGCGATTGGTGTCCCGTCGAACAGCGACGATCAACCAGATCCGCGCCTTTCTGATCGAGCAAGGCATTGCTGTCAGGGCCGGCCCGCGCGCCCTCCGCAAGTCGCTCTTCGCGATACTCAATAACCGAAAGGAAGAGATCTCGCCCCGGACGGCCAAGCTGATCCGCGGCCTCTATGACGACTGGTGTTGCCTGGATGAGCGTATCGAAACCGTCACCGGCGAGATTGAAATCCTCAGCCGGTCTGAGGCCAAGTGCCGGCAGTTAATGAGTGTTCCCGGGGTCGGGCCGCTGATCTCAACCGCCATGGTGGCGGC
>Ga0306923_10005878_pt1 | contig 12018 bp, 11 predicted proteins | sample sta12Can44000108_FD_203841 | JGI IMG/M metagenome (GOLD analysis project Ga0306923, IMG submission 203841) | Lab enrichment of tropical soil microbial communities from Luquillo Experimental Forest, Puerto Rico - statanox.12C.anox.44.000.108 (v2)... | ecosystem: Environmental > Terrestrial >...
GCCGGCCGCTGCGGAGGGGGATACGCATGTCTACCGAGCATCACAGTGGTGAATCACCGGGTTCTGAGCAGCCGGCGGCCCAGCGGCGGCCGGATCTGTCACGGCGGTCTGTCATCCGCGGCGCGGTGGGCCTGGCGGGAGCCGGCCTGGCCGCAAGTGCTATCAGCGGGGCAATCGCTACGCCAGCATCCGCGGCAGCAAGAACGGCGCGACCCACGCGGCCGGCGCGGCGGGCGCCGGGCAATGCCGCCCGCACCGGACCGGTGATCGTACACATCCGGGACGTCGCCACCGGCGAGATGGACGTGTTCGCCGGCCTGAACCACGCCAGGCTCACCGATCCCGGCCTGGCAGCCAGGCTCGTGCGCGGGGTCGGCTGAAGCATCCGCCCGGAACCCTGTCTCGATAAACCTGTGAGGTGAGTGTGTCTTCCCATCGTGAAGCGCCGGAGATCGCCAAGGATCCGGTCGCAGACAGCACCGATGTGTATGCGTTCGTCAGCCCGGACCAGCCGAGCACAGTGACGCTGATCGCTAACTACGTCCCGCTCCAGGAACCTGCGGGCGGCCCGAACTTCTACGAGTTCGGCGGCGACGTCCGCTATGAGATCAACGTCGACAACAACGGCGATGGCCAGCCCGACGTGACGTACCGGTTCCAGTTCCAGACGAAGTTGCGCAATACCGGCACGTTTCTGTACAACACGGGACCGATCCTGACGCTAGACAGCCCGAACTGGAATCGCCGGCAGTTCTACACCGTCAGCAAGGTTGACGCCCAGGGCAACCTAACGCAACTCGGCACCGGCCTTGCCTGCCCGCCGTGCAATATCGGGCCGCTGTCCACCCCGAGCTACCCGGCGCTGGCCGATGCCGCCGTGCACCAGCTGGGTGGTGGCATCAAGGTGTTCGCCGGGCAGCGCGCGGAGGGGTTCTACGTTGACCTCGGGTCCATCTTCGACCTGGCCAATCTGCGGCCGTTCGAGCAACTGCACAACCAGTTCGGGATGAGCGTGTTCAGCGGCCCCGCGCCCGGGGTCAACGCGACCAACCGCCTCAATGTGCATTCCATCGCCATCCAGGTACCCATCACCGACCTGGTGCGCCGCGGCGCCGGCGGCGAGACCGACCCACGCTCGGTGGTTGGCGTATGGACGACCGCGAGCCGCCAGACGGTCCGGCTGTGGGATTCCGACAACGGTGAGAACGTGAACAGCGGCCCGTTCCGCCAGGTGTCTCGGCTCGGCAACCCGCTCATCAACGAGGTCATCATCGCGCTCGGTGATAAGGACCGGTGGAACACACTGCCGCCAGCCGGCGACAAGCAGTTCGTCCACTACTACGCCAGCCCCGAACTGGCCGGCCTGCTACCCGTGCTCTACCCGGGCGTGTTTCCCAACCTGGCTGCGCTCGTTAAGTCCGGCAAGGCGCGCGCCGACCTGGAGGCGATTCTGCTCACCGGCATACCGGCGGGGATCATCCCGGGCTTCCAGAACAGCACTGGCTCACTGCAGGCCGACATGCTGCGGCTCAACACCGCCATCACACCGGCGTCTCACCCGAACATCCTGGGAGTGGTCGGCGGGGACCTTGCCGGGTTCCCGAATGGGCGGCGGGTATTCGACGACGTGGTCACCGTTGAACTCCGGGCGATCGCCGGAGTGACGTTCCCGCTGGTCGACAAGACGTTCACGCCGGACAATGCCGCAAGCCAGGTCACCGACGGCCTTGATCCATCGAGTGTCAGCGCGCCATACCTGAGCCATTTCCCGTACCTCGGCGTCCCGTACGACGGGTTCGACAACCCGTCATGATCCGCCTCCCGCGGGCAGGCCTGCGCTGGCGAGGGGAGGGGATCGCCGGCGCCGGCCTGGCCGAGCGCGGTCCAGCCTCATCTAGCACCGTCCGGTCAGCATCGACACCACGGCACAAGCTGGCGCCGCGACGCCGACGAGCAGCAACACGGAAGGGCATGACGTGAGCGAAATCCCCTATGGCCCCACCGAAGCCGGGGCCGTCGTGCTTGAGATCGGTGACGGCACCGGCGCACTGGTGGTACGCGCCCCCGCGGAGCTGGCAGACCGCGAGATCGAGATCAGCCCGAGCGACCAGCCCCGCCGGCGCAGGCACGCGTGCGTCCGGGAACGACGTAGCGACGGCGCCTTCAGCTATGCGGCCATCTACGATCGGCTTCCTCCCGGCCGATACACGATCTGGCTGAACTGCCGCATCCCGGCAGCGGCTATCACCGTCACCGGCGGTCAGGTCGCCAGCTATGACTGGCCCGCCGACCACAGCGACTAGCGCCTGTTCAGAGTCGGTGATTGATCTGCCGGCTGGCCGGGGTAGCCGCTGCCAGCTAGTCCACCGGTGGTGCGGGCGCCGGGCGGGCGGCCAGAACCGCGGCCTGCCGGGTCGCTAGGCTGCTCCAGTGCCCCTGGATCTCTCCTGTGACGCGGCGGCGCTGACCGCGGATCTGGTTGATGTGCCGTCCGTGAGCGGTGGTGAGGCCGCGCTGGCCGGCCTGATCACGGCCGCACTGGCCCGCCTGCCGCACCTGAGCCTGCACCGGGATGGCAACGCGATCGTGGCGCGGACCAGCCTCGGCCGGGCAGAGCGGGTGATTCTCGCCGGGCACATCGACACCGTGCCGGTGGCTGGCAACCTGCCTTCGCGTGCCGGGAATGGCCTGCTCTACGGATGCGGCAGCTGCGACATGAAGTCCGGGGTGGCCGTTCAGCTCCGGCTCGCGGCCACGCTGACCGCGCCGTCCCGCGACATCACCTACATCTTCTACGACTGTGAAGAGGTCGAGGCGGAGCGCAACGGGCTGCTGCGGCTCAGCCGCAACTCGCCGGAACTGCTGACGGGCGATCTGGCGGTGCTGCTGGAGCCGACCGGCGGCCTGATCGAGGGCGGCTGCCAGGGCACCATGCAGGCCGAGGTCACTACCCACGGTGTCCGTGCGCACAGCGCCCGCTCGCGGATGGGGCGGAACGCCATTCACCAGGCCGGTGCCGTGCTCGACCGGCTGCGGTCCTATCAGCCCCGGGAGCCGGAGGTGGACGGGCTCACCTATCGCGAAGGGCTGAACGCGGTGGGCATCTCCGGCGGAGTAGCCGGCAACGTGATCCCGGACCAGTGCATCGTCAAGGTGAACTTCCGGTTTGCCCCAGACCGGAACGTGCAGCAGGCGGCCAGCCACCTGCGGGATGTGTTCAGCGGGTTCGACGTCGCGATCACCGACGCGGCGCCCGGGGCCCGGCCGGGGCTGACCCACCCGGTCACCGCCGGGCTGCTGGCGGCGGTGGGCGCCACCCCGCGGGCCAAGCTCGGCTGGACCGACGTGGCCCGGTTCGCTGAACTCGGCCTGCCCGCCGTCAACTACGGCCCGGGCGACCCGAACCTGGCCCACAGCGTGGGCGAGCACGTCCCGCTGGCACAGATCGCCGAGTGTGAGGCCATGCTGCGGGCCTGGCTGACCGGCTGACCCGGCCCACCGCCCCGTCCCTGCCGCCGGCCGGTCCCGGCTCCGCTCAATCGGCGGGGCCGGCGATGAGGGTGACCGGGGTGGTGTGCCGCTGGCCGCTGGTGTCCATCCAGGTCACCGATACCTGCTGGCCCGGGTGGTAGCGGGTGAGTACCCGGCTCAGCGAGACCGGCGCGGTCACTGCCTGGCCATCGACCGACTGGATGACGTCACCGCCCCCGAGCCCGGCCCGGTGGGCTGGGGCGTTGCAGAACACCCCGGCGATCAGCGTGCCGGACGAGGCCGGGGCGATCCGCCCGGGCACCGGATTGCCGGAGTCGCTGATCAGGCAGTTGCCGTTGCTGTTGATCCCGCCGCCGGCCTGGGTGGCTTCCTGGTTCAGCTGCCGCCACTGCTGCCGCGGGGTGGTCACGGCACCGGCCCTGGTGCCGGCCGAGCTGGCCACCGCCACGCCCATGAACGCCGGCCAGCCGATGCGGATCGTGGCGCTGCCCTGGCCGGCCGCCATCTGGTGAGCGATGGCGAGTGCCTGGTTGACCGGGATGGCGAAGCCCTGGCTGGTCCCCGGCCCGCCGATGGTCTGCGTGTTCGCGGCGGTGTCCATGCCGATGACCTGGCCGGCCGCGTTGGCCAGCGGGCCGCCGGAGTCGCCCTCCGCAATGGGGGCGTTGGTCTGGAGCATGTTGTGCAGCGTCTCGCTGGTGTTGGAACCGGCGTCGCTGGCCGTGATCGTGCGCCGGATCGCGGTGATCGAACCGCTGGTCACCGTGGGCGCGCCGCCCGCACCGCCGGCGTTGCCGAGGGCCACCACCTGGGTCCCGATCATGACCCTGTCCGAGTTGCCGACCTGGACCGTCTTCAGCCCGGAGGCGCCGACCAGGCGGATCAGCGCTACGTCCTGGCTGGCGTCGGTGCCGACGATCTGCCCGGTGTACTGGCGGCCGGTACTGACCACGGTCACGGTCAGCCGGGTGGCGCCGTCCACGACGTGGTTGTTGGTCAGCACCAGACCGCCTGAGGAGAGCACGATCCCGGTGCCCTCGAACACCTGGCCGGTGTAATGCAGGCGGGACGTGATATCCACCACACCGGGCTCTACCTTCGCCGCCACCGACTGCGCATTGATGCTGGAGGTGTTGGTGTTGCCACCGGTGCTGCTGTTCGGGGACGGGATGTTCCCCTCCTGCCCGCCCGCCGAGCTATTCCGGGCCTGCAGGGCGAGCACGGCGCTGGCGCCCAGCGCCGCCGCCAGCAACGCCACCAGCAGATAGACGAGAGGGTGGGTGCCGCGTTTGGGCGGCTGGCCGCCGGGCTGGCCATAGCCACCCGGCTGGCCATAACCACCGGGCTGGCCGTAGCCGCCAGCGGGCGGGTAGCCCCCGGTGGGTGGATAGCCGCCGGAGGGCGGGTACTGGCCCGGGGGTGGCGGGCTCCACGCGCCCTGGCCGGGCTGGCTGGGTGTGGGCTGGGCGGGCTGGCCTGGGCCGGACTGGGCGGGCGTAGGCTGGCCGGACTGGGCGGGCGTGGGCTGGGCGGGGCTTGGCTGGGCGGGCGTGGGCTGGGCGGGGCTGGGCTGGCCAGAGCCGGGCTGGCTGGCCCCAGGCTGGCCGGTGCCCGGCTGGGCGGGGCTGGCGGGGCCGCCGGTCAGGCCATGGGCTGGCAGTGGCGGAACGGCTGGTGCCCCCGGCACCCAGGACGCGCCGGGCGGTGTGTCCTGACCGGCGTCCGGCCCGGCCGCCTGGTCCCCGCCTGCCGGTGCCGACCAGCCCGGCTGATCCGCCGGCTGGCTGCCGCTGGCCTGCTCTTCCTGCATCTGCGTCACCTCTGCCCGCGCGTCGCCGTCGTCTGCCTCAGGTCGCCCGCTGGCGGCAGCCAGCAGACTGCGTGCTTCCCGCGAGAGCAGCCCCTCTGGGTTGTCCCCCTGGGCCGAAGCTCTCAGTCAGGTTTACCTCAGTAAGCCGCACTTTCCTGAACGGAAGCTGAGTACGCACTGGGGATTTCGGCCAGAGCGGCCATCCGGGCACCGCCGGAAGGCCGGCCGCCGACGGTGCCACCCACCAGCACTGCTGCCCCCGGGAACCGCGCTCGGGCGGCCACCTGGATACTATCCGGCCCGCCGTCCGCTGCTCCCGGCCGCCGTCCCCGGGCCGGGCCAGTGCTCGGCGAGGGTGCCGACACTCAGCCCCCGCACCTCGCACGCGTCCAGCACGCGGGGCAGGGCGGCCAGGGCGGCCGCCGCGGACCCGGCCGGTGAGGTGCAGTCGGAGTCGTGCAGCAAGATGGTGGCGCCACCCCCGAGACTGGCCAGCACGGTATCGGCCACGCTGCCCGCGGTGGCACCGGCCGTCCACTCCCGCCCCCAGCTGCTCCACAGCACTGGGGTCAGGCCCAGCCCGCGGGCGGCGTCCAGCGCACCTGCGCTCAGCACGCCGTAAGGGGGGCGGAAGAACGCTGGCCGCTGGCCGGTGGCCGCGGCTACCACGGCAGTGGCACGGGCCAGGTCGCTGTGCATGTCCCGGGCGGAGCGCAAGATCGAGTACCGGTGGCCCCAGCCGTGCACGGCGACCTCATGCCCGGCGGCGGCGATCTGGGCGGCCAGCTCGGGTGCCCGGTCCACCATCGACCCGAGCAGGAAGAACGTGGCGTGCAGCCGCCGTGCCGCCAGTAGCTCAAGGAACGCCGGGGTACTTGCCGGGTCCGGGCCGTCGTCGAAGGTGAGAGCCACGTGGTCGGGCCGGCCAAGCCCGGCCAGGCGGGGGAACAGCCGCCGCCGGAGCGGGCCGATCGCGGTGATGCCGGGCCCGGCGTGCGCGATCGCCAGCCCGGCCATCCCCAGCCCGGCGACCGCCCCGGCGGCCACGGCTACCCGATTCATGGTGATAGATCCTTTATCAACCAATTACCAGAAATATTCTGAATATGGAAAATATGCCCGGGATGGAGCGGGCATCCTCGCACCGGGCCTGTCACTGCCGGGTAGCCCGGTGTCACTCGGGATTACACAATGTCACAGCGACTGGGCGGCACGCGCGTTACCCGGGTGCCCCGCTAGCATTCGGGGAATCATGGCAATGTCCGGGTGCCACAAGAGCAGCCATGGTGGACGACGGTGGCATGGCCAGGGCTCAGCGAAGGGGTTCCGTTGGTAGTGCCATCAGCTCGTGTCGTGTTCCCGGCTACCGACCGGGCCGAGATCGCGGCGGCAATCAGCGAGGTGCTCGCGACCGGCGCACTCACTCTGGGGCCGCATACGGCGGACTTCGAAGCGGCGTTCGCGGCCGCCCACACCAGCGAGGGCGGCCAGCCGCACACGGTGGCGGTGGCCAGCGGGACGGCAGCCCTGGATATCGCATTGCGGGTGGTCGGGGTGCGGGGCCGCGACGTGGTGGTGCCGGCCAACACCTTCTACGCCACCGCCGCCGCCATCCTGCAGGCGGGCGGCAGGCCGGTCTTCGCCGATGTGGACGCGGCCACGTTCGCGCTCAGCCCGGCGACGCTGGAGGCCGCTCTCACGCCCGACACCGCCGCGGTGGTGGTGGTGCACGTCGGCGGGCTGATCTCACCGGCCGTCGGTGAACTGCGCGCGCTGTGCGACCGCCGGGGGATCGCACTGGTGGAGGACGCGGCACACGCCCATGGGTCGACTCTCGACGGCCAGTACGCCGGTTCCTTCGGGGTCGCCGCGGCCTTCTCGTTCTATCCCACCAAGGTCGTGACCAGCGGCGAGGGCGGAATGGTGCTCACCTCGTCGGAGGAGATCGCGCAGGAGGCGCGCATCTACCGCGATCAGGGCAAGGGTGCCTTCACCGCGAATCACCACGTGCGGCTGGGCTCGGCCTGGCGGATGAGTGAGCTGCACGCGGTGACCGGGCTGGTGCACCTGCGGCGGATGAACGAGTTCATAAGCCGCCGGCGGATCGTGGCGGCCCGCTATGACAAGGCGCTGGCGGGCCTGGATGGGCTGCAGCCGCTGGCCGAGCCGCCGCGCTGCCGCAGCAACATCTACAAGTACATCGCCGTGCTGCCGCCCGAGATGGGCCGGGCGCGGTTCAAGGCCGAGCTGGCTGGCCGGTTTGGTGTCCGGCTGTCGGGTGAGGTCTACGATCTGCCGCTGCACCAGCAGCCGGTGCTGGCGGAGTACGCGGCGGGGCCGCTGCCAGTGGCGGAAGAGGTAGCGGCCAGGCACATCTGCCTGCCCGTGCATTCGGACATGACTGACGACGAGGTGGATCAGGTGCTGGCCGCGGTGGCCGCGGTGCACGGCGAGATGGCCGGCGGATGAGCCTGGATGGGTGCGCGATGGCAGCCGCCTGGTTAGCGCACCTGGGCCGCCACGGCCGGGAGATGAGGGGTGCATGCAGGTCGCGGTGATCGGTGGCGGTGGCTTCATCGGCTCCCACGTGGTTGACCATCTGGTGGCAGCTGGCCACCGGGTGCGGGTGATCGATCCCGGGCCGCGCTGGCACAACCCAGCCGCGCGGTACCACGAACTGGATCTGTTCGACGAGGCCGGGCTGGCAGCCGCGCTGGCCGGCTGCCGGGCGGTGTTCCACCTGGCCGGTGCGTCCGATGTGAACCAGGTCGCGGCGGACCCGGTGGCCGCGGTCAGGCTGAACGTGGAGGGCACCGCCCGGGTACTGGAATGCGCCCGTCTGCAGGCGTGCGAGCGGGTGCTGCTGGCCAGCACCGTCTGGGTGTACGGGGCGACCGCGGGCGACGGGGAGCGGAGCGAGGACGCCACCGTCGATCTGGCCCGGGCCGGGCACGTCTACGTCTCCACCAAGCTGGCGGCCGAACTGCTGGTCCACAGCTACCGGGAGATGTACGGGCAGCACTACACGATCTTGCGGTACGGCATCCCCTACGGGCCGCGGATGCGGGACGTGCTGGTCGTCGCGCGGTTCGTCCGCGCGGCGCTGGCGGGTGAGCCGATCACCATCGCCGGCACGGGGGAGCAGCAGCGAAACTACGTCTACGTGGGCGATCTGGCGGACGCGCACGTCCGGGCCCTGTCGGCCGCCGCCGCCGACCAGGTGCTGGCGCTGGAAGGAGGCACCCCGGTGTCGGTCCGGGAGATCGCGGACACGGTGCGGGAGCTGGTCGGGCCGGTGCCGGTCGAGCACGTGCCCGGCCGCACGGCCGACTACCAGGGCGTGACCGTCTCGAACCGGCGGGCCAAGGAACTGCTCGACTGGTCACCGGAGACGTCGTTCTCGGTCGGGGTCCGCCGCTACCTCGACTGGCTCAGCGCGGGCGGGGAAGCGGAGGGGCGGCCGTGAGGCGGGCGCTGCTGCTGTCCGGATCCCTGGGTGCCGGGCACGATGTGGCTGCCCGGGCGCTCGCGGCCGCGCTGGCCGGGCGTGGCTGGTCCACCGAGGTGCTGGATGCCATGGCCCTGCTCGGCGAGCGCGGCGGGTCGGCGGGCGAGGCGGTGTTCCGCGGCATGCTCGCCGTGCCCGGTGTGTACGACGCGTTCCATTTCTCCGGGCTGCGGACCGGTAGCAGGCTGGCACTGCTGGCTGACGCGGCTGCCCGCCGCCAGCTGGTGCCCCGGCTGCGGGACTACCTCGACGCGCATCCGGCCGACCTGGCGGTGTCGGTGTTCGCCACCGCCGCATCCGCGGTCAGCGCGCTGGCCGACCGCTACCCGCAGCTCACTCACGTGGTGCTCTGCAGTGACGTCACCCCGCACCGGCTGTGGGTTCACCCCAACGTGGATCTGTATCTGGTCACCTCGGCCGCGGCGGAGGCGGCGGTCCGGCGGTATCAGCCGCGGGCCCGGGTGCAGGTGGTGCCGTCGCCGGTCCGGCCCGGCTTCCTCGACCCGCCGTCCCAGGAGCAGGCCCGCGCCGGACTTGGGCTGGACGGGCACGACCGGGTGGTGCTGCTGATGTCGGGCGCCTGGGGCCTGGGCCCGCTGGCACAGGCCGCGGCCGGGCTGGCCGACGCCGGGGTGCAGGTGCTGGCCGTGGCCGGGCGCAACGCGAAGCTGGAGAGCCGGCTGCGGGCGGCCGCGGCCAGCCGGGCGCGGCTGTCCGTCTTCGGCTACACCGAGCAGATCCCGGCCCTGATGGCGGCCGCCGATCTGGTGATCACCAGCTCCGGCGACACCTGTGCGGAGGCACGGACGGTGGGCCGGCCGCTGCTGCTGCTCGACGTGGTGCCGGGCCACGGCCGGGACAACCTGCAGCACGAGCTGGAACTGGGGGACGCCGGGGTGACCTCGGCGCGCCCAGCCGAGGTGGTGCGCAGCGCGCTGGCCGCACTGGACCGGGCCAAGCCGCCGCCGCTGGTTCCGGATCGCCGCCCCTCCTGGGAGGAAGCGTTCGCCGCCGCGCTGGACAGCATCGGGCTCAACGTCAGCTGACGCCTGCAGGCCTGCCGCCGGTCCTGCCGTCCGGGGCCGGTCAGCCCCGGGCCGGTCAGCCAGGCAGCGCTGGGAGCCTTCCGGTTGCGCCGGTCGCCCGCACGCCCGCCATCATGATCTTGTCTAGGTAGGCCCGCTGGCGGTCCAGCGTCTGCAGGTCGTGCTGCAGCCTGGCGGACGCAGCGGCCTGCGCCGCGCCCTGCGACTGCAGGATCCGCGCGACATCGGTCTGCACGTTCTGCGCGTCCGGGAACGCCCAGGTGACTAGGCCGTTCGCCACCCGGTCCAGGCGGAAGCTGGCCAGTGACTCGGTGACCTGGTACTGGGTCAGGTCAGCCAGCAGCTCGTTGTTGGCGGGCGAGCAGTTGGCCGCCCCGTAGGTGGCGATCCCAGTCGCGGTCGCGACCTCATGGCTGGCACCGCTCTGGATCTCGTGCAGGGCGGTCAGCGACTCGGACACCCCGCCGGCGCAGGACTGGATGTCGTAGGTCATGTCGTGCAGGAAGCCGTTCATGTCGGTGGCCCGCTCGGCCCGGCTGGGGTGATGGGCCAGGCCGATCAGGATCGACCCCGCCAGCACTAGCGCGCCGGCCAGGAACAGCCAGCGCGGGGTCTTGTGCACCGGCCACCGGCTGTGCCGGAGCGGCACGTGCGGGGGGCCGGTGGTGACGGGGGTCTGCATGGGTCCGCCTTAATGCGCCCGCTGGCCGATCAGCGCCACCCCCGCGGTCAGTTCCGCCTGGGTGACCGCGCCGTAGACCCGCTTCACGATCTGGTGACGGGAGTTCAGGAAGAAGGTGTCGGGCAATCCCGGCAGATCGTAGGCCATCACGGTGGGATCGGTGGACGGTTCGGTGACGACCGGGTAGGCCACGCCGGTCCGGTGCACGAACGCCAGCGCCGACCGGGCGGTGTCGCTGACATCGATGCCGATGATGTGCACCTGCCCGTGGCTGGCCCGGTAGAACCGGGCGATCATCGGTGTCTCCCGCTGGCACGGGGTGCACCAGGAAGCGAAGAAGTTCACGATCACCGGCCGCCCGGCCAGTGAGTTCAGCGAGATCTGCCGCCCCGGGTTGCCCAGCTCGGCCAGGGTGAAGTTCTTCGCCTGGACGTCCGCGGTGTGCTGCGGGCCGCCGGTGCCGGTGAAGCTCAGGATCACGATCGCGACGGCTCCCAGCACGACCGCGGTGAGCGCGGTCAGCCGGGCCGGCCCGAGGCCGCGCAGCCATTGCGGCCAGCCGGATCCGCGTGGTGGCGCCGGGGCCGGCCCCGGGTCCTGCGCCGGCCCGGCGCTCTCCGGGCCATCCTGGCCGGGGCTGCCACTTTCGGTCATGATGTCCTGCCTCGCCATGAGTTCTCCAGCGCGGCCGGGCCGGGCGCTGGTGCGCCCTTGGCCGGCCGCGCTGGTGGTGGCACGGTACCGTCGCTGCCGTCCGCCCTGGCGGTCGCCGGCAGCACCAGCTCGAACTCGCTGCCCTGGCCGGGGGTGCTGCGGACCAGCACCTCGCCACCGTGTGCCTGGGCGACGGCCCGGACCAGGGCCAGGCCGAGACCGGTGCGCCGGCCGTCCCCCGGCCCGGCACTGGACCGGAACCGGTCGAACACATGGGCCAGTTCGGCGGCCGGGATACCAGCGCCGGTGTCGGCGATGATCATGCGGCCAGTGCCGCCATCGCCGGGCAGCACGCTCAGCTGGATGGTGTCGCCGTCGCCGGTGTGCCGGACCGCATTCTCCAGCAGGGCGTCCACGGCCAGGCCGAGCCGCTCCCGGTCCGCTTCCACGGTGACCGCATCCAGCCGGCCGAGCCGCCACGTCCGGGCCGCGGTGGGCATCCACTTGCGCAGCACGTCCATCGTGAACCGGTCCAGCGCGACCGGCTCGGGCCGCAGGAACTCCGGGTCCTCCGCGGCCGCGATCATCAGCAGCCGTTCGCCCAGGTGGCGCAGCCGGGTCAGCTCGCCGACGACGACATCGATGTCGCGCGCTGCCCGGCGGCGGCTGCTGCCCAGTTCAGTGGCCAGCAGCTCCGCGTGACCGAGCGCGATGGTGATCGGGGTGCGCAGCTGATGTGAAGCGTCCTGCAGGAACCGGCGCTGGGTGGCCAGCAGGCGGGCGTTCTCGGCGCTGACCCGGGAGCGTTCCTCATCGGCCAGCAGCC
>Ga0306923_10005881_pt1 | contig 12016 bp, 10 predicted proteins | sample sta12Can44000108_FD_203841 | JGI IMG/M metagenome (GOLD analysis project Ga0306923, IMG submission 203841) | Lab enrichment of tropical soil microbial communities from Luquillo Experimental Forest, Puerto Rico - statanox.12C.anox.44.000.108 (v2)... | ecosystem: Environmental > Terrestrial >...
CCTCGCGCCGCAGCCAGCGACTGGCATTGCAGCGCAAACTGGCCTGCATCGCTTCCAGCACCAGGGCCACCGGCTGGCCGGCGAACTGGCGCATGGGAGCGGATTTCTGGCGAGCTAGGGCAGCCTCGCCGTCGGGGCCCACGTCGGCGACGAACACCAGCGCGCAGCCCTTCAGCGCCTTCAGCCGCGCTTCCAGCTTGGCGTAGTCGCCATCCTCGGCGAGGCCCGAGTGGAAGCTTTTGGTGCGCAGGTGGCGATACCCCTCGGCCGAGACCTCGTACAGCATCAGGTGGCGGGCCCAGCCCAGGTGGGCGTCCACCCGGGCCAGGTCCTGGGTCGCGATCGCCACCCGCATGTCAGTTCACCTTGAAGCCGTAGCGGGGGGCAACGCCCTCGGCCACCTCGTTCCGCGCCGACAGGGCAAAGGCGGCGACAATGGTGCGTCTCATCATGGCGGGGCTCCGCGTCAAGAAACCGTGGTGACGGCACCCCTAGCGTTATATACTTTTAATGCACAACGCAACGAATTCGTTGTGATGTCCGACTATATGACGAGGGGTTATGAGCGAAGGCAAAATCGAGGCCATGCTGGCCTTGCGGCGCGAAGGCCGGCCGCTGGTGGGGCGCGACCGCATCGACCTGCTGGAGGCGGTGGCGGAGCATGGCAGCATCACCAAGGCGGCCAAGGCCGTCGGGCTGTCCTACAAGGCAGCCTGGGATGCGCTCAACGCGGTCAACAACCTGCTGCCGAGGCCGGTGATCCTTAGTCAGACCGGCGGCCGCCATGGCGGCGGCGCCCAACTCACCGAAGACGGCAAGGCGCTGATCGCGGCCTTCCGCATGTTGGAGGAACGCCTGGGCAAGGTGGCCGAAGCCCTGCAAGGCCACACCGATCCACTGGCACTGCTCTGGAGTTTGGGAATGAAGACCACAGCCCGTAACGCGTTCCGCTGCACCGTCACAGAGGTCAAGCCCGGTGCGGTGAATTCCGAAGTCGTCATGCGTCTAGCTGGCGACACGGTGCTCACCGCCGTGGTGACGGTCGAGTCGGTCCAAGATCTGGAGATCAAGGCCGGCCGCGAGGTGATGGTGCTGGTGAAGTCTTCCTTCGTCATGCTTGCCGCGGGCGAGGCGCCGTTGAAACTGTCCGCCCGCAACCAGATCCCCGGCACCATCGTGCGGCGCGAGGACGGTGCCGTGAGTTCGGAATTCTGCCTGGACATCGGTGACGGCAAGACCATCACCGCCGTGGTGACCATGGATGCCGCACAGGAGATGGGCCTGAAGGAAGGCGACCGGGCGGTCGCCTTCTTCAAGGCCTCGCACGTCATCCTGGCGGTGGATTGACGGGTTTTGGAAGGGGGCGCTTCGCCCCCTCACACCTCGCGGCCGATCAGCGCGTCCAGCGAGAAGCGGCCGCCGCCGCGCACGGCGTAGCTCAGCGCCACGATGCCCCACAACAGCGGGTATTCGTAGCCGCCCGAGGTCCAGAAGAAGCCGGCGCCCAGGTGGACCTGGAACACCGCCACCGCCATCAAGCCGGCGACCAGCGCCGCTACCGGGCGGGTAAGCAAGCCGGCTGCCAGGGCCAAACCTCCAAAGAACTCGATCAGGCCGGCCAGGGTGGCCAGGCCCGCCGGCAGGCCCAGCTTGGTGGCGAAGAACTGGCCGGTGGCGTCCAGGCCATAGCCGCCGAACCAGCCGAACAGCTTCTGGGCTCCGTGCGGCACCAGGGCGAGGCCGGCGGCGACGCGGACCAGCGGCTCGGCCAGCGGCGACAACGCCTCGGTGAGCGGGGACAAAGCGGGCAGGACAGGCTTGGCGGCCGAGGTATGAGCAAGAGACATGGCGAACTCCTTATGGGCAGGGCCAGAGGGGCTGGAGCCCCGTCCGTTGATCCCATTGTCGCCAAGGTTGCCTGGCAGAACAATTCGCTGACTTTTCACAAGATTGTTTCTCCTTGGTAAACAATTTGCGCCAGCCTCCATTGCGGGGCCGTCGCGCCAGACGGCATAAGTGGCATCGGCAGGTCTCCCGCCGATTTGATCACTTCGAGGCGCGCTTTACGAAATTGGGTGGAGACATTGCACCATCCAGGTTGCGGCACCACGCTATGCAGGGGAGCTTACCGACAGGCAATTTGATGGCGCACCGGGCATCTTCCGTTCATGTCGACGCCGTAGAGGACGCACTGCCCGAAGTCCGGGCCGAGCGGTCGGACGGCAATGTGCGGGTGGCGATCTCCGGCACATGGAAGCGTGGTGCTGCGGTACAGCGGGGCGTGGATGATGCCGTCCAGGCCGTCTCCACCGTCTCGCCGCCCGGCCACATCGAGGTCATCGCCGCGAACCTGGGCGCGTGGGACAGCACGCTGGTCGCTTTCCTGTTGCGCCTGCAATCGGAAGCCACGCGCATCGGCGTTTCCATCGAATGGCAAGGTGTGCCCGAGGGGGTACGCCGGCTGGTGGCGTTGGCCTCCGCCGTTCCGGAACGCAGCGGCACGGGCCGGGGGGGCGAGTCCATAGGGTTCTTGGCGCAGGTGGGAACGTTTGCGCTGGCGGCGGCAGAGGAGGGGCGCAGGAGTGTCCTGTTCCTCGGGCAGGTGACGCTGGCACTGGCCGCTTTCGTCCGGGGCCGCGCCATATACCGGCGCGAGGACCTCATCCGCACCATTCAGGAGACGGGCGCCCAGGCGCTTCCCATCGTTTCCACCATCACGCTGCTGATTGGCCTGATCCTGGCCTTCATCGGCGCGATCCAGTTGGCGCAGTTCGGTGCGGCCATCTATGTGGCCGATCTGGTAGGGCTTGCGCTTACCCGCGAGATGGCAGCGGTCATGACGGCCATCGTCGTCGCCGGTCGCACCGGGGCCGCCTTCGCCGCCCAATTGGGCACCATGCAGGGCAACGAGGAAATTGACGCGCTCACCACCCTCGGCGTGCCGGCGGTGGAATTCCTGGTGCTGCCGCGCCTGCTTGCGCTCGCCTTGATGATGCCGCTGCTTTACGTCTACGGCTGCTTCATCGGCCTGTTCGGTGGCTATCTGGTCGGTATCGGCCTGCTCGACTTGGGCAGCCAAGCCTATATCGACCGCACAGTCGAAGCTGTCGGCGTGGCCGACTTCGCCATCGGTTTCGTGAAAAGCGCCGTTTTCGGCGCGGTCGTCGCCTTTGCCGGTTGCCAGCGCGGCATGGAGGCCGGCCGCAGCGCCGCCGCCGTCGGCCAGGCCACCACCTCGGCGGTGGTGAGCTCGATCGTCGGCATCATCGTGATCGACGCCCTTTTCTCGGTCGTGCTCAACATCCTCGGTATTTGACATGGGAAACCCGGTTCCCCGCATCGCCGTGCGCAACCTGACCATGCGGTTCGGCAATTATCTGGTCCAGCGCGACGTCAGCTTCGAGGTCGCGCCCGGCAGCGTCTTCGTCATCATGGGCGACAGCGGCTGCGGCAAAAGCACGTTGCTGCGCCACATGGTGGGGCTGGTGCATCCGGCGGCCGGCGACGTGCTGTATGACGGCGAGAGCTTCTGGGACACCGACGACGAACGGCGCACTGTCATGTCGCGACGGTTCGGCATCCTGTTCCAGAGCGGCGCGCTGTGGAGCTCGATGTCACTGGCGGAAAACGTGGCGTTGCCGTTGGCGCAGTACACCACGTTGTCTCCGCGCGAGATCGACGAACTGGTGTCGCTTAAACTGGCCCTGGTCGGCCTGCGTGGCTTCGAGGAGTATTTCCCGTCGGAAATCTCCGGCGGCATGCGCAAGCGCGCCGGCCTGGCCCGCGCCATGGCGCTCGACCCGGATATCCTGTTCTTCGACGAGCCCTCGGCGGGGCTGGACCCGCTGTCGTCACGCCGGCTCGACGAGCTCATTCTGGAGCTGCGGGACAGCCTGGGCACCACGGTGGTGGTGGTCACTCATGAGCTCGCCAGCATCTTCGCCATCGCCGACGATTCCATCTTCCTCGACGCGGAACAGCGCACGCTCATTGCCCATGGCCCCCCTCTCTCGCTGTTGCGGGATTGTCCCCAGGCCAAGGTGCGTTCGTTCCTGGCGCGCGGGGAGCCGGTCAGTGCAGCATGAACGGAGGGACGGATGGCTAGCAAAAAATATAGTCCGTCGCTGATCGGCGGCTTCGTGCTGGGCGGCGTCGTGCTGCTGATCGGCGCCCTGCTGGTTTTCGGCAGTGGCGACTTGTTCAAGGAGAAACGCCGCTGGGTCACCTATTTCGAGGGATCGGTGGGCGGCCTCAACGTTGGTGCGCCGGTGAATTTTCGCGGCGTCAAGGTCGGCACGGTCACCGACGTCCGCCTCCAGGTCGATCCCGCCCATTTGACCGCCCACATCCCGGTCTATTTCGAGATCGATCCCTCCCGCATAAGTTGGATCGGCCTGAAGGTGGAAAAGGCTTCCCCTGAACTGGCGGCTAAGGCGGGCATTCGGGCCAAGCTGGGAATGCAGAGCCTGGTCACCGGCCAGATGGAGGTGGACTTGGATCTGCTGCCCGATACCCCGGCCCGCCTGGTCGGCGCCGACCCGTCAACGCCGGAAATGCCGTCGGTGCCTTCCGATTTCGACGTGATGAAGCAGGAGCTGGCGAAGTTGCCCTTGCGGGAAGTGCTGGCCTCCATCGATCGCACGGTGGGAAGCATCGATCGGCTGGTCAGTTCGCCGGATATGCGCGACAGCTTGCATGCCTTGTCCGCCAGCCTGGCCGAGACCCAGAAGCTGATCAGCAATGTGAACGAGCAGGCGTCGCCGTTGCTCAAGGAATTGACCTCCACCGCGCAGTCGGTCCGCCAGACCAGCGAGCAGGCGACGACGTCGCTGCGCACGGTCGAGGGTGATCTGCACTCCACCTTAGGCGAGGTGCGCCAGTTGACCGCGTCGACGCGCACCGACCTGCGCGGCACCTTGCACTCGGCGGATCAGGCGTTGCAGCAGGCCCGTACGACCCTGGCCAGCATCGACGGCATCGTCGCCGACGACACCCGCTCGCGCGCGGACATCGACACCGCGCTGCAGAATCTAGCGCAGGCCAGCAGTGCACTACGTTCCTTCGCCGACAAGGTTGAGCGCAATCCCAACGCCCTTGTCGTGGGCGGCCGTTGAGAGGGAGAAATCCATGAACCCAAGGGCGGTCGTATGTATTGCTGTCCTGATCGGCTCGGGCTGCGCGCAGAAACCGCCCCCGAACCTTTATGTGATCTCGGCCACGCCCGAGGCCGCCAGCCGCACATGGTCCCACGCAGAGCCCGTCGTCGCGGTGACGCGGGCACGGCTCCCCGAATATCTCGAGCGTTCCCAATTGGTGTCGCGCAACGGCGCCAATGCGCTGGTGCTCGACGACGACAACCACTGGGGAGAGCCGTTGAGCGACAGCGTTCCCCGCGTACTGGCGGAGAACCTGAGCCATTACTTGCCGAGCGCGCGCGTGGTTCTGCCCGAGGATGCCCGTGGCCAGAAGGTCCCCTACGAATACGTGGTCGCCCTGGACGCCTATGAACCGGATGGGACCGGCAACGTGGTCATGCGAGGGCATTGGGTGTTGCGCGACATCCACACGGGAACGGTCGTGTCCGAGGGGGACATCGACGAAAGGCGGCCATTGGAATCGCCCAAGGCCTCCGACGCCGTCGCGGGGATGAACGAGACCCTCAACGATGCCAGCCGCCAGATCGCCGAGGCTTCGGTCGGCAAGTTGGGGCGCTGAGTGGTGGTCGGGAAGATGTCGGAAAGGGGGCGGGGGCCGGATGTGCCACCGGCGAGCAATCGCCCTACCTCACATGCTCAGCGGGACCTGGAACTTTGAGGGCGTAAAGTTTTCAGCTGTCGGCGGAGACTTCGGGGCCGCCACCGCTCTCCATGTTGTGCAATGGAGGACCGGGTTAATGACGCAGTTTCGCTTTGTCGCGTTGAGCGTGGTCCTGGCGCTTGCCGCCTGCGGAAAAGAAAACGCGCGTGAGGCCCAGCAAGAAAAACCGCCGCCGCCGGGAGTCCTGGTCGCCAAGGCCGAGCGCCGCGACGTGCGGCCCACCGAGCAATTCACCGGCCGCGCCGATGCGGTGGACAGGGTCGATGTGCGCGCGCGCGTCGAAGGTTTTCTTGAGAAGCGTTATTTCACCGAGGGCCAGCAGGTCAAGGCGGGCGACATGCTGTTCCGGCTGGAACAGCCCCCCTTCATCGCCCTGGTGGAGCAGCGTGAGGCCGACCTGGCCCGGGCGCAAGCCGAGGCAAACAACGCCAAGGTCCAGTTGGAGCGCGCCAAGCAATTGCTGCGCACGCAAAACATTCCCCAGTCGGAAGCGGACCGGCGCGAGGCGCTGTACCTGACCACCGTCGCCGGAATCAAGCAGGCCCAGGCCGCCCTGGACGTGGCGCGCATCGATCTGGGCTATACCGAGATACGCGCCCCCATCGATGGCCGTATCGGCCGGTCCACCTTCACCGAAGGAACGCTGGTGGGGTTAGGCTCGCCGCCATTGGCCTCCATCGTCAACAACGATCCGGTGTATGTCACCTTTCCGGTCAGCCAACGCGAGCTTTTGGATTTCCGACGGAAGGCGGAAGAGCAGGGCCGCAGCCGCGACGTGGTCGTGCACCTGCGGCTGGCCGATGGAACGGCCTATGCTGAACCGGGAAAGGTGAATTTCCTCGACGTGGTTGCCGATCCGGGAACCGACACGGTTACCGTCCGCGCCGTCTTCCCCAATCCCAAGGGCATGATCGTTCCGGGCCAGTTCGCCAGCGTGTCGGTGGAGAGCGCCCAGCCGGTGGCCTCCATCGTCGTGCCGCAGGCGGCGCTGCAAATCGATCAGGCCGGGCCGTTCGTCATGGTCGTGTCCAAAGACAACAAGGTGGAGATCCGCCACGTGCGCACCGGCTCGTCGCTGGAGAATGCCATCGTGGTCGATCAGGGCTTGCAGGCTGGCGACCGGGTGGTGGTCGAAGGCGCGCAAAAAGTCCGGCCGGGCCAGGCAGTCCAGGTGAGCGAGACACCCGAGGAAGCGCCAGCCAAGCCAAAGGAAAATCCGTCATGATTTCCCGGGTATTTATCCGCCGGCCCCGCTTCGCCATGGTGATCGCCATCGTCACGGTGCTGGCCGGCGGCCTGGCGCTGGCCGGACTTCCCGTGGCGCAATTCCCCGACATCGTGCCGCCGCAGGTCGCGGTTACCAGTTCCTATCCCGGCGCCAGCGCCGAGGTGGTCGAGGCCACTGTCGCCCAGCCCATCGAGAGCCAAGTGAACGGCGTCGACAACATGCTTTATATGCAGTCGACCAGCGGCTCCGACGGTTCCTACCAGTTGACGGTGACCTTCGCCCTGGGCACCGACCCCGACATCAATACCGTCAACGTCCAGAACCGCGTGCAACTGGCCGAGAGCAAGCTGCCCGAGGAGGTGATCCGACAGGGCCTGACGGTGAAGAAGAAATCCTCGGCGCTTCTCCAGGTGATCTCGCTGTATTCGCCGGACGGATCGAAGGACGCGCTTTATCTCAGCAATTACGCCACCATCAACGTCCTCGACGCCCTGGCCCGCATCCGCGGCGTCGGCCAGTCCAACCTTTTCGGCGCGCTGGAATACAGCATGCGGGTGTGGCTGAACGGCGACCGCCTGACCGCTTTGGGATTGTCGCCGGCCGAGGTGGTCGACGCCATCCGCAGTCAGAACGTGCAGGCTGCGGTGGGACGGATCGGCGCCCAGCCCTCGCCGGACATGCAGCAGTTCCAGATCACCTTGCAGACCAAGGGCCGTCTGACCACCACCAAGGAATTCGAGGACATCGTGGTGCGCGCCAATCCGGACGGTTCCACCGTCCGTCTGCGCGACGTGGCCCGGGTGGAGTTGGATGCCCGCAGCCGGGACGCCTTCTCGCGCCTCAACGGCCAGCCGACGGCATCCATCGCCATCTACCAGGCGCCGGGCGCCAATGCGGTCGCGGTCGCCGAGGGCGTCCGCAAGACCATGGAGGATCTGAGCAAGCGCTTTCCCGATGGGGTCAAATACAAGGTCATCTACGACACCACGTCCTTCGTGAAGGACACCATCCATGAAGTGATCAAGACGCTGGGCGAGGCCTTCGTCCTGGTGGTGCTGGTGGTCTACCTGTTCCTGGGCAATTTGCGCGCCACCCTGGTTCCCACCATCGCGGTTCCGGTGTCGCTGATCGGCACCTTCGCCTTCATGTCCGTGTTGGGTTACTCCGCCAACACCATCTCGCTGCTGGCCATGGTGCTGGCCATCGGCATCGTGGTAGACGACGCCATCGTCGTGGTCGAGAACGTCGAGCGGGTCATGCACGAGGAGAACCTCCCCGCGCCGGAGGCCGCCGCCAAGGCCATGGACCAGATCACGCCGGCCATCATCGCCATCACCTTGGTGCTGCTGTCGGTGTTCGTCCCGGTCGCCTTCATTCCCGGTATCACCGGCCAATTGTTCCGCCAGTTCGCGGTGGTGGTGTCGGTCTCCATGCTGTTGTCGGCTATCAACGCTTTGACACTCAGCCCGGCCTTGTGCTCGTTGCTGCTGAAGCCCGGCCATCGGCCGCGCGGGCCGATCCGCTGGGTGTTGTCCGGCATCGACCGCACCCAGGAGGGCTATGCGCGCAGCGTCCGCTGGATCGTGGGCAAGAGCATCTTGAGCCTGGTCGTGCTGGCCGCCGTGCTGGTGGCCTCCGGCGGGTTGCTCAAGATCACACCCACCGGCTTTTTGCCCGAAGAGGACCAGGGCGCGTTCTTTACCGAGCTCAAGCTGCCTGAAGGCGCTTCGGTCAACCGCACCCTGGAGGTGACCGAGCGGGTCGAGGATGCCATTCGGGCGGTGCCGGCGGTGTCCGATGTGACCTCGGTGGTCGGCTTCAGCATGCTCAACAACCTCAATCAGTCCAACAGCGCGTTCCTGATCATTTCGCTCAAGCCCTTCAGCGAGCGGATCGGGGACCCCCAGGGCTCCGTCGCCGCCATTCTCAAACGCCTGCGGCAGGAATTGTCCACCCTGCCCGAGGCAAGCGTGCTGCCGTTCAATCTGCCGCCCATCATCGGCCTGGGCACCAGCGGCGGCTTCGAATACCAACTGCAATCCCTGGCCGGCGGCAGCCCGGCCGACATGGCGGCGGTCATGCGGGGACTGGTGGTGCGGGCCAATCAGACGCCGGAGCTGGCCAACGTCTTCAGCCTGTTCGCCGCCAACTCCCCGCAGATGTATCTGGATATCGATCGCAACAAGGCGCAGACGCTGGGGGTCAAGGTCGACGACATCTTCACCGCCTTGCAGGCCACCTTGGGCGGCTTCTATGTCAACGATCTCAACCTGTTCGGCCGCACCTGGCAGGTGACGGTCCAGGGCGAGGCCGACGAGCGTTCCCACATCGCGGACATCTCCCGCATCCACGTCAAAAACGACAAGGGTGAAATGGTCCCCATGAGTTCGCTGGTCCAAATACGTCCGCAGCTCGGTCCCCAATCCATCACCCGCTACAACAACTACCGCAGCGTCATGATCAACGGCACGCCAGCACCGGGCGTCAGCTCGGGCACGGCGCTGGCAGCGATGGAGCGGCTGTCAGCCCAAACCCTGCCGGCCGGCTACGCATTCGAATGGACTGGCACCGCGTTGCAGGAAAAGCAGGCGGCGGGCAAGACACCGATCATCCTCGGTCTGGCCATCCTGTTCGCCTTCCTGTTCCTGGTGGCCCTTTATGAAAGCTGGTCGATCCCCATCCCGGTGCTGCTGTCGGTGTCCGTCGGCTTCCTGGGCGCCATTCTTGCCCTTGTGGTCGCCTCGCTCAGCCTGGACGTGTTCGCCCAGATTGGCATCGTCGTCCTGATCGCCCTGGCCAGCAAGAACGCCATCCTGATCGTGGAATTCGCCGAGGAGAACCGGGTGCACGGCATGTCGGTACGCGATGCGGCGGTCACCGGCGCTCGCCTGCGCTTCCGGGCGGTGATGATGACGTCGCTGGCCTTCATCATGGGCCTGGTCCCCCTGGTGATCGCCGTGGGCGCCGCCCAGGCAAGCCGCCGGGCGGTGGGCACGGCGGTGTTCGGCGGCATGATCGCCGCTTCGGCATTCGGGATCTTCCTGATCCCGCCGCTCTACGTGGTGTTCCAGAGCGCCCGCGATTGGATCAAGCGTCCGCGCAAGCGGATGCTCGAGCCGAAGCCGGGGGAATAGGGGGGCGTCATGGGAGTAATTCCATCGTCGTCCTGGCTTCTCCTGGCCGCCTGCATCCTGGTGGGGTTGCTCAACGAGATCTCGGGCAGCGTCCTTATCCTGGCTATGCCAAATGCGGCCCACGACATCGGGGCCTCGCGGGAGGCCGCGCAGTTCATCCTGTTGGCGGGAAAGCTCAGCCTGGGGGCGTTGATCCTGGCCGGCGGCGGGGTGGGCGACCGCTTCGGGCGCAACCGAATCATGCTGCTGGGCATCGCCCTGGTGGCGCTGGCGGCGCTGCTTTCCGCCGCAGCCCGCTCGGCGGGGATGCTGGTTGGTGCCCGCATCCTCGACGGCGTCGGCAACGCCATGGTGGGGCCCCTCGCTCTCGCCCTGGCGATCGCTTCCTTCCCCAAGGACATGCGCGCCCGCGTCATTGGCCTGTTTCTCGGCATCAGCGGTGCCGGCGTGGCCATCGGTCCTCTGGCCGCCAGCTTCCTGGTGCAATGGGGCGGTTGGCGGGTCGGCTTTGCCGCTCCGTTCATCCTGGCGCTGCTGGGTGGAGTGGCCATCGCGTTTCTGATCGGCCCCCAGCATGCCGAGCCGCGCCGACCGCCCTGGGATCCCGTCGGTATGCTGCTGTGTATCGCCGGCTTGGTCATGCTGGTGCTGTCCTTCGTGCTGGCGGGCAGCGGTGGATGGCTCGCGCCCGCTCCGCTGGGGCTGCTGGCGGGCGCGCTGGCCGGCCTTGGGACCTTCGCCTGGTGGGAGACCTCGCGGGCCGCCGTGCCTCTGCTGGACCCCGCTTTGCTGCGGTCGCGCGAGGTGCTGGTGGCCCTGACGACGGCGGTTCTGGCTGCCATCGTGCTGAACGGCACCTTGTTGCCGTTGTTTTATTTCCTCCAGCGTGTGCACGGGTACGGACCGGTCGCGGCGGTCATCCACATCCTGCCCTTGGTGCTGGCCGCCATGGCGGTGGCGCCGATGGCCGGCGGAATGGCCGAACGCCATGGACGACGGATGGTGATGCTGTCGGGCATGGTGGCCATGGCGGCCGGCGCCGCCCTGATGGCCATGCTGACGCCGGCTACCGGTTACGGCATGATCGCCATATCGCTGATGCTGATCGGTGGGGGCACGATGGGTGCCGTCACCCCGGCGGCGGATCTGGTGATGGCCACCTCGGGGGCCGAGCGGTCGGGCTCCGCCGCCGCCCTGAATGGTGCGGTGATGCAAATCGGCGGCGCCATCGGGATCGGCTTCCTGACTCCCACCTTCCTCGCCAAGGCACTCCAAGATTTCGCCGCCCGCATGGTCGCCCGCGGATACAGCCGGGATGAGGTTGTCGAGCCTGCCCGCCGTTTGGTCGATGCGGTCCGCGAGAGCACCCTCGACAAGGTGCCGCACCTGCCCGACATCCCCGTCCAGATGCAGCGGGACCTGGTCGACGCCTATGCCCAGGCATTCGCCACCGGGGTTGCGCATACCTATGTGGTGGCCGGCGGGGTGGCTCTGGTGGGGTGTCTGCTCGTGTTGGCGGGGATGCGGGGTCAGGTGGCGGACAGGCAGGCGCCGCCTGTCCGCCCCTGACCCGCTATCGTTCGTTCGCTGCCTCGCCGCTCCGCAATTCGGCAAGATGCTGACGGAATTCCTCCAGGCTGATCTTGCCGTCGTCATTCTTGTCGAAGGCGTTGAACTGGGCTTCGGGCAAGGTCAGGATCGTGGCGGCGTCAATGGTTCCGTCCGGGCCGGCATATTTCTTGAAAACCTCGGGCGGCAGTTTCGTTTCGTTTCGCTCGATTTTCAGGTCGTGGTTCTTGTCCAGCGCGTACAAGAGTGCCTCTTTGTGCAGGGTGAA
>Ga0306923_10005887_pt1 | contig 12012 bp, 10 predicted proteins | sample sta12Can44000108_FD_203841 | JGI IMG/M metagenome (GOLD analysis project Ga0306923, IMG submission 203841) | Lab enrichment of tropical soil microbial communities from Luquillo Experimental Forest, Puerto Rico - statanox.12C.anox.44.000.108 (v2)... | ecosystem: Environmental > Terrestrial >...
AGAACGGGTCGTGAAGATAGGTTTCGTTGTTCATGCCGGCGTCGAGGTACATCGGCAATAGGCCTTGCGGCGGCACTCCTGCTGCCGCCGTGTAAAGCTGCAGCTTACCGATTGGAATGGCCATGCCGTTGGCGCCCAAATCGCCGAGGCCGAGGATGCGGCCGCCATTGGTCGCGCAGATGAAGCGCACGTCTTTGACCGGCCAGTTGCGCAACACCTCCTTGAGGTGCCCTTTGCGGCTGATCGACAGATACATCCCGTGCGGGCGACGCAGAATTTGGTCGAACTTCAGCGAAGCTTCGCCGATTTCCGGATCATACACGATCTCGAGGAACCGAGCCGGATCCGACATTAAGGTGCGGTAGAACAGCGTCTCGTTCGTTTCGAGCAAATTCATCAGGTGAATGAAACGTTCTAGGTCGTTAGGTTTGCCCTTGAGCTGCTGCAGGACACGGCTCAACTGAGTCTCGATCGACTCGGTCACATCGGGCACCAGTCCGACCAGCCCCAGCGCTTGCCGCTCGGCCTCGGTAAAGCCGGTGGATTTGTTAAGCCTAGGGTCGTGCAGAACATCGATGCCACGTTTGTCGGCGCCTGCGTTGGAATAAGCCATTGCTTCCTTCTCTATTCCTGGATCCTGGCGTTCGCCAACTCGCTCCCCGCTACGTATGGCCTAACCATTTTCGCCGGATCGACCACGCGGTCGAACAGCTCCTCGGTCACGAAGCCGAGCTTCAGCGCGGCTTCTTTCAAGGTCAGGTCGTTATCCATCGCGTAGTGGGCAATTTTTGATGCTTTGTCGTAACCGATGACCGGCGACAGTGCGGTCACCAGCGTTAGCGAGCGGTCGACATATTCTTTGATCTTCTTCAGATTGGGCTTGGTTCCCTCGACCAGGAATCTGCGGAAATTGGTGCACCCGTCGCTGAGGATCGTGATGGAGTGCGTAATATTAAAGATCATCAGCGGCTTGTAGACGTTCATCTCCAGATAGCCGCCGGCGCCGCCGAAGCCGACCGCCACGTCGTCGGCCATCACCTGCACGGCGATCATCGTCAGCGCCTCGGCCTGGGTCGGGTTCACCTTGCCCGGCATGATCGAGGAGCCGGGCTGGTTCTCTGGGATCTCCACTTCACTAAAGCCGGCGCGCGGGCCGCACGACATCAGGCGGATGTCATTGGCGATCTTGTAGAGCGACACCGCCAATGTGCGGAATGTCCCGGACAGCTGCACCAGCACATCGTGCGCGCCTTGCACTGTGAACTTGTTGGGCGCGCTTACGAATGGCAACCCGGTGAGCTTCGCGATCTCAGCCGTCGCCGCCTCGGCGAAGTCGGGAGCCGCATTGATACCTGTGCCCACCGCGGTGCCGCCGAGGGCCAGCCGGTATACGCCCTTCAGCGCATCCTCTATCCGTTCGACATTGTCGGTGAGCATTCCGGAATAGCCGGACCATTCCTGCCCCAATGTGATCGGCGTGGCGTCCTGCATATGGGTGCGGCCGATCTTGACAATGTCCTTCCATTCCGCTGCCTTCTCCGCGATGGCGTCGCGCAGGCCAGTGACGGCCGGCAGCAGCCGCCCCTTCACGGTGACAGCGGCCGCAATGTACATCGCCGACGGGAAGGAATCGTTCGACGATTGCGACATGTTCACATGATCGTTGGAGTGCACCGGTGTCTTGCTGCCGAGTGCAGTGCCGGCGAGCTGGCAGCAGCGGTTGGAAATCACCTCGTTGACGTTCATGTTGAACTGCGTGCCGCTGCCGGTCATCCACACATGCAGCGGAAACATGTCGTGGTGCTGCCCGGCAAGGATCTCGTCGCAGGCCTGCACGATCAGCTTGTGGGCCCGGTCATCCAGCCGCCCGCCTGCGTGGTTGGCGTTGGCCGCCGCCTTCTTCAGTATTGCGTAGGCGGTGATCATCTCGCGCGGGATCAGGTCCTGTCCTATGCTGAAATGCTCCAGCGAGCGCTGCGTCTGCGCTCCCCACAACTTGTCGGCGGCCACCACGACGACGCCGAGGCTATCGGTTTCTCTGCGCACTTCGGTCATAGACGCACTCCTTTAGACGTCTCTGGCGACGGCTCCCGTCAGCGGCACCGCATGGATGGCCGCAAGCACGCAGTGGGCCGGCGAGCTGGTCGACACGGTCCGAATCAGATGTTCTCCACCTTCAAGATGGCCGCAGTCTCTGCCCGAGTCTTACGGCACGCGTCGGCATCTCCGGCAAGATCGATCCCGTATGTCGGAATGATCTCCTTTAGCTTGGGGAGCCAGCCGCTCTCGGTGAGTTCGCTCGCAAAACACTTTTCGAGCACGCCGAGAGCGATAAACGCTGCGGTGGAGGCACCCGGCGAGGCGCCGAGCAGGGCAACGAGGGATTTGTCCTCGGCTGCGACCAGTTCGGTACCGAACTCCAACACACCGCCCCTCTGCTGGTCGGGCTTGATGATTTGAACCCGCTGTCCTGCGACCGCTTCGCGCCAGTCGCTTCGAGCAGCCTTCGGAAAGAATTGGCGAAGCACCGCGAACTGGTGTGCCGAGCTTTGGAGGACCTGACCGATCAGATATTCAGTCAGCGCGATGTTGTCTCGCGCCACCGCCAACATCGGCACGATGTTGCCGGGCCTGATCGACTCGAATAGATCGGTCAGCGAGCCGTGCTTGAGGAATCTGCTGGAGAAGCCTGCATAGGGTCCGAATAGCAACGACTTCTTGCCCTCGATGATGCGGGTGTCGAGATGGGGCACCGACATTGGCGGCGAACCCTCCGCGGCCTTGCCGTAGACCTTGGCGTGATGGCGCTCGCTTACTGCACTTTCGTCGCACCTCAGCCAGATTCCACTGACCGGGAAGCCGCCATACCCACGTCCTTCCGGGATGCGCGACTTCTGCAGCAGCTCGATGGCATCTCCACCGGCACCGATGAAGACGAATTTGGACGTCACTGCGTGGCGCTCCTGCGTGTCGACGTCCTCGAAACCCACCCGCCAAGCACCGTTCTGCTCACGGTCTAGACCCACAACACGATGCTTGTAGCGCACTGAAACGCCCGGTTGGGCGAAAAGATGCTTTACCAGCAAGTGAGTTAGCGCGCCGTAGTCGACATCTGTGCCGGTGATAATCCGCGTCGCCGCAAACGGCTCCTCGTCCCCGCGGCCGCCCATGATCAGCGGTGCCCATTCGGCGATCTTGGCTCGATTCTCTGTATACTCCATTCCGTAATAGCAGTGGTTCTCCGACATCGCCTCGTAGCGCTTGCGCAAGAAGGCGACATTGTCATTCCCCCAGACGAAGCTCATGTGCGGGCAGGGGTGGATGAAAGCGCGCGGGTCGGCGATCGCGCCTTTGCGTATCAGGTAGGACCACAGCTGACGCGACAGATCGAACTCTGTGTTGACCTTGAGCGCCTCGGAGATGTCGACGCTTCCGTCTGCGAGCTGCGGCGTGTAGTTCAGCTCGCAATTGGCCGCGTGGCCGGTACCCGCATTGTTCCAGGCCTGCGAACTCTCCAGCCCACAATCCTCAAGCGTCTCGAATATCGTGATACTGAGTGAGGGCTCGAGCTCCTTGAGTACGGTACCAAGAGTGGCACTCATGATGCCCGCGCCGATCAGCACGACATCGAGCGCGCCAGGGTTTTGCGTCTGGATCATAAAAGGGCCTCCCTTTCGATCAGCTTGGTAGTGAACTGGGCGAGTTGGCAACGAACGGTGCCTCAACGCCTGGGCTGAGAATCACATAGACCCGGCGCCAGGGATTCTCGTCGACCAGCTTCCAGCTGTGCCCGGTTCCTGCGGTGTCCTCGGCCAGCAGGATGTCTCCGGCGCGCAGCATGAAGTGCTCGCCCGTGCGCGTTTGGAAGTCGAGCGTGCCGCTCAATGTAATGACGAACTGGCGAGCCGGCGCGTCGTGCCATTCGAAGGCTCCACCGGCTCTCGTCTCGCGGAACGAGATGCTAGCGACGCCGACGGTGCCGCTGAGAATGTCACCGCGCTCGCCCTTGGGAAGGTCAATTACCCCTTCCTCAAAATAGGAGTTGTTGTCGTCCCCAGTCCAAAGCCGGATACAGCGTATCATTGAGAGGCTCCTTGTGCTGGTCAAGCAAAGGCTGTCGCGCGGCCGCACGAACGCAAAGCCAGCTTCCGTCGAAGATTTGCTGGCACCGGTCGCCGGACTTGGCGCCGTGGTCCGTAAGCATGCCGTGCACGAGCTGATTGTGCTCGGCGGCGTCACGGGCCCAGTGCACGTGAACGCCATTCGAGAGCGCATTGGCTTCGAACTGCTCCAGATACTGGTCGAGATGAGTCAGCGTGTGCTCCTTGATCGCCGAGGCGAGCGAGCGCAGCTCCTCCCATTCGGCGATGCCGTGCATCTGGCGGTCGCGCTTCTGCCGCAGGTCCCACAGCCGCTCGTCGTGCATCTTCTCGTGCTCGGGTGCAGCAATAAAGCGCGCGGCGGCTTCCGCCTGGTCGACTGGCCGATTGCCGTGAACCTTTGCGCCGCGCGGCTGCGGCTCCGGGCGTGATTGCAATGGCTTCGAGGCACCCTCGGCGTGATCGAGCCGGTGGCCGTTACGGGTGATGGCATGTAGGTCGAAGGGAGCCAGTAGCTCGGGATGCAGCCCCCCAGGGGGGGTGTTCATGCGCTTGCTCCACGTCGAAATAGTGCAGTCGCCATTGCCGGATGTGGCTCGCGCGGCACTATGCGGCTTCCCTGTCAAAGCTGAGGCCACCGGGGCCAAAGGCAATGACGTAGAGGAACCCGCCGGTCATCACTAGGTTCTTGTAGAAGTGGATCATGTTGCCCTGGTCTCCCGCCGGCAGATGCACCCCAAAAGCGGTGCCGAGGCACACAAGGACAAGCAGAGCAGCGGCCCACCGGGTGTAGAAACCAGCGAGCAGAGCCAGGCCGCCGAGCAGATGCACCAGTATCGAGATCCAGATCGTGATATTGGGCGCGGGTACGTGAAGGCTGGCGAAATATTGTGCCGTACCGCCTGGATTGCGCAGCTGGACGATGCCGTCCCAGACAAAAAGGCTCGACATCAGCACTCGTGCGAGGGGCAGCAGGAACACCTTGCCGCTCATGCGCTGGCTCCATTCAGGATCTGGGCGATGTGGATGAACTTGATCGACACCCCGATTCGCTCCGCTTAGCCCTGCTGATGCATCAGGCACGAGTTGTCGGCCGAGACGATGTACTCGGCGCCGGCGCGGGCGTGATCGGTGACTTTGTCGTACCCCATCTTTGCGGAGACGGCTTCCTCGAGGACCGAGAAAGTGCCGCCAAAGCCGCAGCATTCGTCCGGCCGCGCCGGGGTTACGAACTCGATCCCCTCGACCTTGGAGAGCAGATCCATCGGCTTCGAAAAGAACGCCTCGTGCAGCTCAGAAGGTCTTGCATGCTTCAGGCGGCGCAACGAGATGCATTTGTTGTGGAGCCCGACGCGGTGCGGGAAGTTAGCCCAGGGAAAGGCGTCCGCCTTCTGGATGTCGTGCAGAAACTCGACCAGTTCGTAGGTTCGCGAACGAACCTCGTTCACCGCTGCGGTCTGTTCGATCGCATCGAAATTGTCGCGCACATGGTGGACGCAGCTTCCCTCTGGCGCCACGATGTAGTCGACGCCGGAGAAATTTCGGACGAACAGGGTTTCCGTGGCGGCGCCTTCGGCGTTGAAGCCGTTATCGGCCATCGGCTGCCCGCAGCAGGTCTGGTCTTGCGGGTATACGACCTCATGGCCAAAGCGCTCCAAAAGTTCCAGGGTCGCGATCCCAACCTCCGGGAAGAAGGCGTCGATGAAGCAGGGGATGAAAAGCCCGATGCGCATTCGCTCCTCCTCGGTTCAGTAGTGGTCAGCAGTTGGCCGGACCTTACCTCTGAAGACGCTGTAGCTGATGACGGTGTAGACTAGCATCAGCGGGAAGACGAAGAGACCCGCACCCCAGAACATGAAGGCGAGGCTGGAATGCGGTGCGGCCGCTTCCTCGATCGTGATCGACAACGGGATCATGTAGGGCCAGAACGAAATCGCCAGAGTGCCGAACGCCGCCGCGAAAATCAGCGCGACCATGTGGTATGGCACCCCGTCCCGGCGGCTGCGGACGCTCTCGGCCGCCACGAGTGCGGCGGTGACACCGATCGCTGGGAAGAAGAACAGGTACGGCCGCTCGAGCCATCGGTGCATGACCTGAAGATTTTCGGCCAGGGCGTATACGAAGACAACAACCAGGAAGGCGAGCAGTCCAACCGACAGATAGGGGATCAGACGATAGGCCTCCTCTCGCACGTCGCCCTCACATTTCCTGACCAGCCAGCAAGCACCGAGCAGAGAATAGCCGAGACATAAGCCGATGCCGCAGAGGACTGCAAAAGCACTGAACCAGCCGAATTCGCCCCCCGTATATTGACCGTTGGTGATCGGCAGCCCCTCCACTAGGGCGCCTACGGTCATGCCTTGCGTGAATGCAGCGACCAGAGACCCTCCAGCAAAACTGGCGTCCCAGATCCACCGCATCCGCTCTGTCTTGTAGCGATACTCGAACGCCACGCCGCGCAGGATCAGGCCCGCCAGCATCAGCAGCAGCGGCAGATAAAAGGCAGATAGGAGCGTAGCATAGACGACCGGAAAAGCACCCCAGAGGATTACTCCGGCCACAACCAGCCATGTCTCGTTGCCGTCCCAAATCGGCGCAACCGCGCTCAACATCGCGTGCCGTCTCGCCTCGTCGCCGGTCCGACCGAAGAGAATGCCGACGCCGAGATCGAACCCGTCGAGAAGCACGTAGAGGAGGATGCTGACGGCCAGTATGACCACCCAGAACGTGACCACGGCTATTCTCCTGTGGGGACGTGGCGCGCGGCCGGCGTGAGCCGGTGCTCAGCGACGACCGACATCGGGCGGTTGGGAATCGCGGCAGCAGCTGGCAGAACGAGGTGCCCTTCCGGTCCCGCGCGCAGCAGCCGGTAGATGTAGTAGGTTCCAAACGCGAAAATGAAGCTGTAGACGGCACAAAAGACGACCAGCGAAGTCATCGCCGCCCGGGCAGTCAGGAACGGCGTCATCGCGTCGGCCGTCCGCAGAACGCCGTAGACTGTCCACGGCTGACGTCCGACCTCGGCCGTGAACCAGCCGGTCAGTGTCGCAATAAAAGGCAGTGGAAAGCTAAAAAAAGTCGCCCAGAGCAGCAGTCGGTTCTGCTCGATGCGCTCCTTATGGATCAAATACGATGCGGCCCAGGCGACCACCAGCATGACCAGCCAGCAGCCGACCATGATGCGGAAGCTGAAGAACGGGATCAGCACCGGTGGCCAATCCTCCCGCGGGATGCTGTCGAGCCCTACCTCCGCCGCATCGAGGCTGTCGGAGTCGATCAGGCTGCCGAAAGGCGGGGGCAAGGTGATGGAGAAGAGGTTTCGCCGGCTCCCGACATCCGGCCAGGCGAGCAATACCTCGGAAGCCGGCTGCTCGTCGTGCCACCGGGCCTCGATCGCAGCCAATTTCGCGGGCTGGTGGTGAACTACATATTCGCCGTTGAGGTGTCCGAAAAGGAGCTGGAGTGGCAACAGCACGGCCGCGAAGTACAAGCCCATGCGTAGCATGATGCGCGCCTCGGCGGCGAATTCCCGACGCAGCACGTACCATGCCCCGGTTGCGGCGACGCACATCGCGCCGGTGATGTACGACGCCAACAGCATGTGAGGGAAGCGCACCCAGAGCACCGGACTGAACAGGATCTTGAACCAGTCGTCGGGAGCGAAGGCGCCGTTTTCCATGACATACCCGACCGGCACCTGCATCCAGCTGTTATTGGCCATGATCCAGTAGGCCGAGAGTGTGGTGCCGAGCGCCATCATTCCGGTCGAAAACAAATAAAACCACGGCGGGACGCGAGGGCGGCCAAACAGCAGAATGCCGAAGAAGCTCGCCTCGAGAAAAAAGGCGGTGAAGGTTTCGTATGAGAGGAGCGGACCCTGGATTGGTCCGGACATGCGAGCCAGCACGCTCCAATTCGTGCCGAACTGGAACGCCATGACGATCCCGGAGACGACACCGAGCCCGAATGCGACACCAAAGATCTTGAGCCAGAACTCGAACACCAGACGGTAGGCCGGACGCCCGGTCCACAGATGCAGCGCCTCAAGCACGGTAAGCCACGCCGCCAGCCCGATCGTAAAGGACGGGAAGATGATGTGGAACGAGACCGTAAACGCGAATTGCAACCGTGATAGGAGAAGCGCTGTGAGGTCCATTGGTATTTCCTCACCAGTGTCGGGTTATCCGATCAGGATGAGTAAACACCTCGAACCCATCGTCGCGCGCGATGCCGACGAGGGTGAGGCCCGTTGCGTTGGCAATGCGGACGGCCAAAGCCGTAGGCGCAGACACCCCGACGATAATAGCTGCCCCCATCATCGCCGCTTTTTGCACGAGCTCGATGGAGATCCGGCTCGACAGTACAATGATCCCTGTCGATGCCGGCCAGTCGGCGTGGAGCAAGGCGCCCGCCAACTTGTCGAGCGCATTGTGCCGTCCGACGTCTTCTCGAAGAACCAAGTCCTGATCCGGCCGCCAAAATGCTGCAGCATGGACCGCGCGAGTCTGCATGTTCAACAGCTGGCTTGCCGGCAGCGCCGCCACCGCCTCTTCAATGTCCTGCCGGCTCACCCGCAATTCATAACGCGCCATTGGTATTGTGCGATTGGCTTCGGCCAAACTCTCCAGTCCGCACATGCCGCACCCGGCCGGTCCGACAAACCGACGGCGTCTTGCCGCGAACGCATCGGATCGGGCACCTACCAGCCACATCCGCAGCACGATGCCCTCGGCGATACTGACCACCGCCAGTTCTGCTATTTCAGCCGGCGTCGTAACAATCCCCTCGGTGTAGCTGAAGCCGAGCGCAAAATCCTCGAGATCGTCTGGTGTCGCCATCAAGACTGCATGCGTCGCACCGTCATAGCTGAAAGCGACCGGCACCTCCTCGGCCAAGATGCGTTCTCCGGTCGACGAAGAGCCATTGCGCCATGCTTGGCGTGGGACGCGATGGGCGGCCGGCGGCACCACGCCCGCGGTCGCGAGATCCAACATTGTCACTTTCCCGCATCGAGCTGCGGCTGTGGACGAACCAAGACCGGGATCGATTTTGCCGCCGGCGTGCCGCTCTTCACATCATGAAAGGCGAGAGGGAGCAGCGGATTTGTTTCCGGGTAATAAGCGCCGACCGAGCCGGCGGCGATACCATGGGTCTTCGCCCAGAAACCGCTGACCACGCGGGGCTTGTCATCAGCCAGGGATTCGATTTCGACCAAATCGCCCTCGGCAATGCCGCGCGCAAGCATGTCGGCTTCATTCATGAACACCACCATGCGGCCGCCGAACACCCCGCGATACCGGTCATCGAGAGTGTAAATCGTCGTGTTGTACTGATCGTGGCTGCGCAATGTGGCGAGCCTAAGCATGGCCGGGTCCTTGACCGGTTCGTCCTCGCTGACGCCGGGGAAAACCATGAAATTGGCGCGGCCGGTGGGGGTGTTCCAAATCCGGTGGCGCGGCGGAATGGTCAGGTGAAAGCCGCCCGGGCGACGGATGCGCTCGTTGAAACCGCCAAACAGCTGCGGAAACACCTCCTCGATTTTGTCGCGGATCCGATTGTAGTCGTCGACAAAGTAGCCCCAGTCGATGCCGCAATCCGGCAACGTGGCCTTTGCCATGCCGCAGATAATCGAAACCTCCGATTTCAGGTGCTCACTTGGCGGGTCGACGAGACCGTGCGACGCATGGACCATCGACATGCTGTCTTCGACCGTGATCGACTGCCGACCACTCAATTGCATATCGATATCGCTGCGCGCCAGAACGGGAAGGATTAGCGCCTGTTCTCCGTGGACCAGATGGCCGCGGTTGAGCTTGGTGCTGATCGCAACGGTCAGCTTCAGCCGCCGCATCGCCGCTTCGGCCGCCGGCCAGTCCGGAACCGCTCTGACGAAATTGCCGCCGCACCCGATGAAAACCTTGGCGCGTCCGTCGACCATCGCCTGGACCGCGTCCACGACACGGTGCCCCCGGGCGCGCGGCGGCTCAAAGCCGAATACTTTCTTTATCTGATCGAGTAATTCCGGCTTCGGGTTTTCGTCGATGCCCATCGAGCGATCGCCTTGCACGTTCGAATGACCGCGTACCGGGCAGATCCCGGCTCCGGGCTTGCCGAAATTGCCCCGCAGCAGGAGCAGGTTCACAGTTTGCTGCACATTTGCGGTGCCGAGCCGATGCTGCGTGATCCCCATGCCGTAGCAGACAATAACGGCTTGCGCCCGCATGTAGATATTCGCCACACGCTGCAATTGGTCGCGCGGCAAACCGCTCACACTCAGTATGTCGTCCCAGCTCGTGTGGCGGAGATCGTCGGCGAAGGCCTCGAAGCCGTGGGTGTGCCCCGCGATGAAATCGACATCGAGTATCGGTTCGCGGCCGGTTCGAAGTGCCTCGTCATGCGCCTCCAGCAACAGCTTCATGACCCCTTTGAGTGCCGCGACATCGCCGCCGACGCGGACCTGGCAATATTCGCTGGCGATTCTGGTCTCGCCAAACGTTGCCATTTCCACTGGATCCTGTGGTGCCGCAAACCGCTCGAGCGCGCGCTCGCGCAACGGGTTGAACACCACGATCGGCACTTTGCGGCGCGAAGCGTTGTGCAACTCCGTCAACATACGCGGGCTGTTGGTGCCGGGTTGCTGGCCGAGGATGAAGATCGCGTCCGAATACGCGAAATCGTCCAGCAGGACGGTCCCCTTGCCGATGCCGATGCTCTCGGGCAAGCCGACGCTGGTCGGCTCGTGACACATGTTCGAGCAGTCGGGAAAATTGTTGGTGCCGAAGCGGCGCGCAAAAAGCTGGTACATAAACGCCCCCTCGTTCGAGGTGCGTCCGGAGGTGTAGAACTCGGCCTCATTGGGGTCGTCGAGGGCGTTGAGCTCGTGGCCAATCATGGCGAACGCCTCATCCCAACCGACCGGCACGTAATGGTCGGTCCCGGGATCGTAGCGCATCGGCTCGGTCAAACGTCCCTGCTGCTCCAGCCAATAGTCGCTTTCCAGCTCCAATTCGCGGACAGTGTGGGATGCAAAGAACTCGCGCGTTACGCGGTGCTTGGTTAGCTCCCACGTGACCGCCTTGGCGCCATTCTCGCAAAACTCGAATGAGCTCGTGTGCCGCGGATCGGGCCAGGCGCAACCGGGGCAGTCAAAGCCTTCCGGCTGGTTCATCGACAGCAGTGCCCTTGAGCCTTTGAGCTCGACGCTCTGCTCGCGCAGCGCTCTGGCTGTAGCCCGCAACGCACCCCAGCCGCCGGCCGGCGGATTGTACGGAGCGAACACCGGCTTGGCGGCAAGCTCCTGCTGGGTTTCGGTCGGAACGGAAGGTGGAGAAGATTGGTCGGTCATGATCGCTCCATAGCCAATCGCAATACTGCCTTTCCGCCTTGTCGCTTCCCAAAAATGACCTCTCACTCGGCGAGTGCGACCTCGTCGTGAGTCGACACCGAGGCCATCGCCTCGAACACGCCGTCGCGTCGGACGAGCGCATGGAAGAGCGCCGCCGCGACATGCAATAGGACCAGGGCAAAGAACACGAAAGCAAAGTAGAAGTGCGCGTTCCAGAGCAGTGTATGCAGGCTGTCGCTCTGGGGTAGAATCGCCGGAAGATAGACGCCCCCGAACAGCACGACCGGGTAGGCGGCCGCCGACAGCATCCCCCAGCCGAGCAACGGCATACCGATCATTAGAATGTAGAGCGCGTAATGCGAGAGCTGGGCTGCGAGCTTCATTGGCTCGGGCAGGTCGGCCGGCAGCGACGGCGCTCCGTAGCGCAGACGCACCGCCAAGCGGATCAGAGCAAGGACGAGAATTGTCATCCCGAGCGGCTTGTGAATCGAAACGAGCGTCAGATATTTCGGCATGACGGTGGACACCATGCCCACGCCGATGAACAGCATGGCCAGGATGCAGACC